>Ga0123354_10001494_pt1 | contig 28573 bp, 27 predicted proteins | sample TergutLab28metaG_2_FD_97872 | JGI IMG/M metagenome (GOLD analysis project Ga0123354, IMG submission 97872) | Labiotermes labralis P4 segment gut microbial communities from Petit-Saut dam, French Guiana - Lab288 P4 | ecosystem: Host-associated > Arthropoda: Insects > Digestive system > Gut ... | reverse complement strand
GCTGACCGTGGCCGGACTGGGCATGTTCGCCTGGCCGCTGTTCATCCCCGCGACATCCGCCGACACCATGGACTCCAGCGCCCCCTTCATCTTCGTCGCCCTGCTGCCCTTGTTGATCTTCCTGGTCCTGGCCCAGATCTCCGAGCGCGGCATGGACGCCAAGGCCCTGGCCATCCTCGGTGTGTTGAGCGCTGTCAACGCGGCATTGCGACCTCTGGGCGCCGGAACTAACGGCATTGAGACAGTGTTCTTCCTGCTCATCCTCGCCGGACGGGTCTTCGGTCCCGGTTTCGGCTTCGTCTTAGGCTGCACGTCGCTGTTCGCCTCGGCTCTGCTGACCGCTGGAGTCGGCCCGTGGATGCCCTTCCAGATGCTGGCTTCCGCCTGGATCGGTATGGGAGCAGGACTGTTGCCACGCCGCCTCTTCGGCCGCGACCTGACCGGCAAGGCCGAGGTGGCGATGCTGATCGTGTACGGAATCGTGGTGGCGTACCTCTTCGGCGCGATCATGAACCTGTGGTTCTGGCCCTTCATGACCGGTCCGGCAGTGCCCGACTCAGCCAGTCTGGCCTACATCCCCGGCGGAAGGCTGCTGGAGAACCTCCAGCGCTTCGGCTGGTACACCCTCATCACCTCCACGGCAGTGTGGGACACAGGCCGTGCCATCGTCAACACGGTCCTGCTCGCCCTACTCGGCCGCCCCGTCCTGGCGGCCTTCCGGCGCACGGTGCGCCGGGCACACTTCAACCCCCACGTGGAGTTCCATTCCACGTCGCCAAGTCCTGCCGTACGCGATGCCAACACTGCTTGATGGGAGCAGGAATCCTTGTATGGTCAGGTCTGCACAGTGGTGTACCGTCGAGGTTTCAGGAGGAGCGAGACGTGCGGGCAAAATGTGGCCCCCCGGACACATCGTCGAGGGCCGATGTGAGCGGAGCCGGCAAGGTGAGGTCAGCCGCGTCGAGCAGTGGCAGCAACTGTGAGGCCGACCGGGGACCGACCAGAGCAGACGTCACGCCGGGGGAGTCCCGCACCCACATCAGTGCGACCTGGGCCGGAGTCAGTCCCAGGCCCTCCGCCGCGGTCATGACCGCCTGGACGATCCGCCGCGAGCCCTCGTCGAAATACTGTTCGACGAACCAGGACATCCCCGGGTCGTCGCCACGCGATCCGGGGGGAATCCGGTGGGCGTACTTTCCCGTCAGGACCCCTCGCCCCAAACTGGACCAGGGGAAGAAACCCATATTGTGCTCCATCAGGCAGGGCAGCAACTCCAACTCGGCCCGGCGTGCCAGCAGGGAGTATTCGGCCTGGGCGGAGATCACCGGGGTACGCCTGAGCGCCCGCTGCCAGGTTTCCGCTTCGGCCACCTGCCACCCGACGAAATTGGAGACCCCGACGTGACGGGCCATGCCGCGGGCCACTGCTTCATCGGCGGCGGACAGGGTCTCCTCCAAGGCAGTGTCGCCCCAGGCGTGCACCTGCCACAGATCCACCCAGTCGGTGCCCAGGCGGCGCAACGACCCTGCCAGATCGGCTAAGAGCGTGGCCCGGGAATTGTCGATGACCCGCTCCCCGCCACGCTGGATGAAGCCTGATTTGGTCGAGATGACCAGGTCGTTGCGGTCGATCGCGCGAACCAGCATCCGTCCGATCAGCGACTCGACCTGGCCGAACCCATAGGCCGCGGCGGTGTCGATGAGATTCCCGCCGTGACCGAGGAAGGCCCGCATCATGATCAGGGCTTCGTTGATGGAGGTCGCGGCCCCCCACGACATCGTCCCCAAACCCATGCTGGACACGATGAGGTCGGAGTCACCGACACGAGAACACCGCATAAGACCAGACTAGCCGACAAGAAGTACGCGCGGGTGACCCGTCCCGTTATACCTGAATCCACCGATCGCTGGCGTCGCGTAGCAGCCATGAATTCGGTGCATCCGGGTTATACAGCATGGATCACGCCGAACACGATCAAGCCCATGACCACCAGACCGGCCAGCACCCGGTAGACGATGAAGACGGTGAACCTGTTGGAGGCGACGAAGCGCAGCAGCCAGGCGATGGCGGCGTAGGCCACACCGAAGGAGATGATGGTGGCCACGATGGTCGGACCCCAGCCGACGCCGGTCGAGATCGTGTGGTACTGGGTGACGGCCTGCATCGCCCCGGACAGGGTCAGGGCGGGAATGCCCAGGAAGAAACTCCACCGCGTCGCTGTCGTACGGTCGATGCCCCGCAGCAGGGCGGCCGAGATGGTGGCCCCCGAGCGCGAGACGCCGGGAACCAGCGCCAGGCATTGCGTGCATCCGATGATGATGGCGTCCATCATCGTCAGCGACGACTCGTCGCGCAACTGGATCCTCTTGCTCTGATCGAGATTGGCCGCATGGCGGTCGGCGATCCACAAGACCACGCTCCACACGATCAGGGCGACTGCGACGACCCACAATGAACGCAGCGTGGTCTCGATCACCTTCTGGAACAACAACCCGACGATGCCGATGGGAATGGACCCGATGATGACCGACCAACCGAGGCGATAGTTGGTGCCTCGCTGGTCCGCGTGGAAGAGCCCCTGGAACCATCCCACAGCCAGCCGTACTATGTCTTTCCAGAAATAGATGATCGCCGCTAATATGGCTCCGACTTGGATGATCGCCGTGAAGGCCGTGATATCCGAGGAGTCGATGGCCAGTCCAAATAGCTTCTCAACAATGGTCAGATGCCCGGTGGATGAGACAGGAAGGAACTCGGTGAGCCCCTCGACGATGCCAAGGACAATTGCGACCAACCAACTCATCGTTTACTCTCTTTCTTTTTTGGGGGATTGTGGGTAATCTTCAGTGGAACCATCACCAAGGTGGTTCCCGAGAAAGGAAAGCTCAGGTGATTCCACAAGAGCAATCTTCGCCAATCATTTCCGGGACACCCATTCATCTGAATGATATCGACCCCACCGAGACGGCGGAATGGCTGGAGTCCTTCGATGGACTCGTCCGTGATGAGGGCTCGCAACGTGCCAGGTACATCATGGCACGTTTGTTGGAAAGGGCTCGCGAGAGGCATGTGCCCGCACCGGTCCTTCACACCACCGATTTCGTCAACACGATTCCGGCGTCTGAGGAGCCTGCCTACCCCGGGGACATCGACCTCGAACGAGGCTTCCGTCGTCTGTTGCGCTGGAACGCCGCGATCATGGTGCATCGGGCTCAAAGACCAGGGGTGGCGGTTGGCGGGCACATTTCATCTTATGCCTCGTCGGCCACTTTATATGAAGTCGGTCTCAACCATTTCTTCCGCGGCAAGGATCATCCAGGCGGGGGCGACCAGGTTTTCTTCCAGGGGCACAGTTCTCCGGGAATGTACGCGCGCGCGTTCCTGGAGGGCCGGCTTGGCGTTGACGACCTCGACGGTTTCCGCCAAGAACAAAGTCATATAGTTAACGGTGCGCCGCGGGGGTTGTCGTCGTACCCACACCCTCGGCGGATGCCGGCATTCTGGGAATTCCCGACAGTGTCGATGGGCCTGGGGCCGATGAACGCCATCTATCAGGCTTCCTTCAACCGCTATCTCGCCAACCGCGGGATCAAGGACACCTCCGATCAGCGGGTGTGGGCCTTCCTCGGCGACGGGGAGATGGACGAGCCCGAATCGCGCGGCCTGATCCACTTCGCCGCCTACGAGGGCTTGGACAACCTGGTTTTCGTCGTCAACTGCAATCTCCAGCGGTTGGACGGCCCGGTCAGGGGCAACGGCAAGATCATCCAGGAGTTGGAGGGTTTCTTCGCCGGTGCTGGCTGGAACGTCATCAAGGTCGTCTGGGGCTCCAACTGGGACGGCCTGCTGGAAGCAGACCACGACCGGGCCCTGGTCAACCTGATGAACGCCACCCCGGATGGCGACTTCCAGACCTACAAGGCCAATGACGGGGCCTATGTCAGGGAGCATTTCTTCGGTCGGGACCGCCGTACTGCTGCCATGGTGGAGCACTGGTCCGACGACCAAATCTGGCGGCTCTCCAGGGGTGGGCATGACTATCAGAAGGTCTACGCCGCGTACGCCAGGGCCAATCAGCCCAACGGGATGCCGACGGTGGTCCTGGCTCACACCATCAAGGGTTATTTCCTCGGTTCGCACTTCGAGGGACGCAACTCCACCCACCAGATGAAGAAGATGGCGCTGGACGACCTCAAGGCTTTCCGCGACCGGTTGCAGATTCCGGTCAGCGACGCGGCCCTGGAGGAGAATCCGTACCTGCCGCCCTACTATCATCCAGGACCCCATGACGCGCGCATCCAGTATCTGATGGAGCACAGGCGCGCTCTGGGCGGCTTCGTCCCTGAGCGGCGCAACCAGCCCAAGGCGCTGCAACTGCCCGACAAGTCCGTCTACGCCTCGACCAAGAAAGGGTCGGGCACCATTCCGGTGGCCACGACCATGGCCTGGGCCAGACTGTTGCGCGATCTGATCCGCAACAAGCAGTTCGGCGCGTACGTGGTACCGATCGTGCCCGATGAGGCTCGTACTTTTGGGCTGGATTCCTTCTTCCCGACAATTAAGATTTACAATCCCAACGGCCAGACCTACACTCCGGTGGACGACGACCTGGTGCTGGCGTACCGCGAGTCCACCTCGGGGCAGATTCTCCACACGGGCATCAACGAGGCCGGTTCGGTGGCGGCGTTCACGGCGGTCGGGACGTCGTACGCCACACATGGATTGCCGATGGTGCCGATGTACATCTTCTATTCGATGTTCGGCTTCCAGCGCACCGGCGACGGGATGTGGGCTGCCGCCGACCAGATGGCCCGCGGGTTCATCATCGGCGCGACGGCCGGGAAGACCACGTTGACCGGTGAGGGACTCCAGCACGCCGATGGACACAGCCCCTTGCTGGCGTCGTCGAATCCGGCGATGCGTCACTATGATCCCGCGTACGCCTACGAGTTGGCGCACATCATGGAGTACGGGCTCGAAGTGATGTACGGCCCGAATCCGGAAAACGTCATGTTCTACCTGACTGTGTACAACGAACCCATGATCCAGCCTCCCGAGCCGGAGAAGGTCGACGTAGAGGGGATCCGGAAGGGGATGTACCTCCTGCGCGAGACTGCGGGCCTGCCCCCGGACCGACCGCGTGTCCAGTTGATGGCGTCCGGAGTCGGTGTGCCGTGGGCATTGCAGGCTCAAGAACTCCTGGCGAACAACCACGGGATTGCCGCCGATGTCTGGTCGGTCACGAGCTGGAACGAATTGCGCCGTGAGGCGATGGATGCCGAAGCCGCTGGACGCGTACCCTATGTGACAAGCAGACTCAGAGGGCGAACCGGTCCCATCGTGGCCGCGTCGGATTTCATGCGAGCGGTCCCGGACCAGATTTCCCCGTGGATCGAGCAGGCTTTCACCTCTGTCGGCGGCGATGGATTCGGCTTCTCCGACACCCGTGCGGCAGCCAGGCGCTGGCTGAAGATCGACCAGACCTCGATCACGGTCAAGGCTTTGCAGATGCTGGCCAAGGCGGGCGTGATTCCCGAGCAGATGGCGGTCGACGCCTACAGACAGTACGACCTGGACAACGTGAATGCCACCATGGCAGCCCACTCTCATTCCGACTCCACGGACGGAGAATGAGGTGAGACAGTGCCCGTACTGGGATCGTTATCATTCGAACCACCGATGGCGTAGATTAATGTCAGCATGTACCCTGCTTGAGGCGAAGGAGTGAGAACGTGAGCCACAGTGGGCCAGCTGAGGCGGTGGGCATCCAACAACTTGGCCTTGCCAAGGGCATGGTTGTCCAAGAGCTGGGGTGGGACGAAGACGTCGACGACGATTTCCGTCAGGCAGTCATGGAGATCATCGACTCCGACCTTGTCGAAGAGTCGACCGACTCCGTCGACGCGGTGCTCCTGTGGTTGCGGGAGGATGACGGCGACGTCATGGACCTATTGATCGATTCCCTGACCGACCTGAGCCAGGGCGGATTCCTGTGGGTCCTGACCCCGAAGATCGGCCGTCCGGGCCAGGTCGTTCAATCAGACCTCGCCGAAGGTGTCCTGGCCGCCGGCCTGTGCCTGACAACCTCGGCGTCAGTCTCCAAGGATTGGTCCGCCCACCGTGTCGTACGCCCGAAAACCAGCCGCCGTTAGCACGTTGTCCAAGACAACCCCGAAGGATTCATAGCTCAGTTGGTAGAGCACTTCCCTTACAAGGAAGGGGTCGTCGGTTCGAGCCCGGCTGAATCCACCACAATGTTTTTGCTAGTCAACACGTATATTTATCATTATTTACCGTTGTCGTATTATTGGTCTTGCACACAGTTTTTGCACACAGTTTGCTGAGACTTACCCGAACATGGCCCGGTCTAGGGCGAGTAAGGCCCCTTCGGATGCGTCATCGATGGCATGCGCGTAGATGTCGAGAGTTGTGCTCACTCGACTGTGGCCGAGCATTTTCGACACTTCAGCGATCGGTACCTGGTGTTTGAGAGCGGTTGTGGCTGCACCATGTCTCAGGCTGTGAAGACCAACTTTGCTGATTCCAGCTTTTTCGGTTGCTCTATGGACGGCTCTCAACGCGTTTCGTGGATCGATGGGAGTACCGTGCTCGGTGCAGAACACGAATCCAGTGTCCTGCCAGACGGATCCGGCATGTAGCTTGTCTTCAGTCTGGTGAATCTTGGCTGACCTGAGGATCGACCGGATACGCGGTGTCATTTTCAGGACACGGTCTGACTTTTCGGTTTTGGGTACGTCGGTTTGAAGGGTTTTGTCGACTCTCGCCAACGTTTGCCTGATATGCAGTAAATCGTTTTGAAAGTCAACGTCTGGCCACCGTAAGCCCAGCGCTTCACCTCGGCGTAACCCGGTGGCCAGAATCAGTTCGATCGGGAGCTTGTATCGGCTCCCATCGAGGGCTGCCAGGATCTTGTTGGCTTCCTCCTCGGTGACTGCCTTGGACTCCTTTGTATCCAGTTTGGGTGCCTCCACCATAGGCAGCGGGTTCACGGCAATCACTTTGTCCCGGACGGCGCTATTGAGGATGAGTTTCAGGACGTTGTATACCTTGCGTCTTGAGGTGCTGGACAGTCCGGATTGTCGAAGTTCCACCAGCCACTTCTCTAGACGACTAGGTGTTAGTTTGTCGAGGCCCACGTTGTTCATGGTGCTCTTCGTGATGTGGGATCTGATGAGACTCGCGTATGTCTGTTTTGTAGTGGCTTTCCTGTCTGATGCTTCCATGGTGGTCGTGATCCACTGCTGGGAGAAGTCTCCCACAGTGGTCTTCTTGTCTTTCGGTGGCTGATATTGCCCAACCCGACCAAGAATGACTTTGGCTTTCTCCCTGACATCCCTTGCTGTCTTGGCTGAAACTGTCATTCTTGAACTGATACCGTCATGGTCTTTGTAGCTGATCAGGATCTGCCAGCGTCCGTCTTTCCGCTGCACAGGGTTAGAACCTTCGCCGTTGCCCCGGCGCTTCATGCTACTCATGATGTGGGCGATTCTGGGGTGTCGCTGTATCCGTCTTTTGCGTATTGCTCTGCACGCCATGCCTCGTATTCGGCTGGCGTGTCAAAAGATTCAGTGGGGACCCAGCCGTCATTAAACTTATCTTTCTCGATCGCGGAAGTACTGGACTCCCCAAGGAGACCGGCGTCTCGCGCAGCAGCAATGTAGCGTGCGGCCGTTCTGCGATTTTTCCCGAAAGCATCGGCAACTGCCTTCACTGGCCCGAATTCTGAGGATTTATAGATGGCTGCCACACGCTCAAGATCATTTCTTGTTAGTTTTCTCCTGGAGCCGACTCGGGATGCTCCAATATCAGCGGCTTTGGCTGAGATGTCCGCAGGATTCAACGAGAACACAGATGCCTGCGATCCCTTTGATGATGTGTGGGTGATCTGCGTGGCAGTCATTGCCGCGAATTTCTTCACCAACTGGTCAAGTGAAATCTTCAGATCCTTATTCTGGATCCCTCTACCACCTTCCTTTGTCTTGATGGTGAGCTTGGTGCATTGCGGTGACCCGTCGATGACTTTGATTTTCATTTTGAAGGATGGTTCCGATTCGCCCCCGGGCAAGTCAGCCATGATGAGTTCGGGGACAAGCGTGTGACCAATTTTCACACGTTCCCCATCAAGATGAAACCGCAGAAATCCCCATTCAGTTTCTAGTTGCATTTCCATTTCTACTCCATTCAATAGGTAAGACATAAAAAAAGTTATAAATGCGCGTAGCGGGCATTGATGTATGACATTACACTGACACTATACATAATGTCCAACTGTGTACGCATGGATGGAAAATAGAAAGAGTTGTGATGGATATCAAGTTGCTGTTCACTGTAAAAGAGAGTTGTGATGCGCTGGGCCAGTCCCGGTCTCGGCTGTATGAGCATTTTCAGGCAGGAACCATCAAAACAGTAAAAGTTGGTAAGAGAACATACGTCAAGGCAACAGAGCTTCAACGCTACGTCGACTCACTTCCCCAGGTCACAATGGATGTAGTAAGTGAGTGACGTAGCACTAACCATGGGTCCGGGATGGGCTTCTTCAAAGTCAGCGCATGGACCTGGGTATGAAAATAGTGAGTACCCAGACCCTGAGTACCTTCAGGCGCTGATAATGAGTGACCCCCCGGACGATCCGTACGCCCCCCGTCCCAGGCGACCCAAGGATGAGTGTGCGTTCGGGGGTGAGACTGAAGTTGTTCAGTTGGGGACGGTAGTCAGCGAGTCTGTGTCGTGGTTGTGGCCAGCTTACTTGCCAGCTGGAAAGCTCGTCATTCTTGAAGGTGATCCCTCAGTGGGAAAATCAACACTCGCCCTGGATATTGCCGCGCGAGTCAGCACAGGAAGGAAGTGGCCCGATGGCACGACAACCGGGCGTGGACCTATGTCGGTCGTACTCTTGAATGCCGAGGATGGATTGTCTGACACGATCAAACCACGGCTTGAGGCTGCCGGAGCTGATGTGTGGAGAGTTTTCGCCGTGCAAGCAATCCGACAAGTTGACAAGGAAACTGGTGAGAATCGATCGTACTGGGTCGACCTGAAGACGGACATTAGACGTATTGAGACTGTGATCAGGGATAAGGATGCGGCCCTGATTGTGATTGATGTCCTCATGGCCTACCTAGGCGCGCGTGTTGACAGCCACAGGGACCAAGATGTGAGAGGGGTTCTTGGGCCCTTGGCGGACATGGCTGATCGCACTCATTGCACGGTCATCCTGATTCGTCACCTCAACAAAGGTACTGGTCAGGCCATATATCGGGGTGGTGGCAGCATAGGAATCATTGGGGCCGCCAGGTCTGCCTTTGTCGTGGCCCGGGACCAAGACAACCCTGATCGACGGTTGTTTGCTTGTCAGAAATCGAACCTTGGAAAAGAACCACCGACACTTGCCTATCGGCTGGTGGAGACTGACTTCGGGTGTGCTCGCGTGGAATGGGAGAGCAATCCCGTTGAAGACATGACGGCTGAGAACGTACTCAGCGGCTCCCCGGGCAACAATGGACCCCGGGGCAACGAAGCCGATAGGTGGCTGAAGGGAGTCCTTGCGGATGGTCCTCGAGAAGCTGCGGAAGTCATAGCGGAAGCAAGCACGGTGGGTTTTGATAAGAAAGCCGTTCAGAACGCACGATCCCGGGCCAGGAATCCCACCATCACCTCGACGAAGAGTGGAATGAACGGTGGTTGGATCTGGAGTCTAGCTGTTCCGAAGGTCTCACAGGGAACCGAAGAACTCAAGAATACGGGGCTTGAGACCTTGGAGACCTTCGGTATTCAAGGAGACCTTCGGGGGGGAGGTGACCAATGATGGAGGAACCGTGGTACGAGCCGTACCTCAGAGTGCTCAGGACTGATGCCGTGCAGGTGCTAAGAGGCAGACCGGGCATGCCTGACGCTGCGGCGTGCTGGTTGCTCCTTGAAGGGATTGGTGATGTGGGGACTCGAATGCTGGCCTGTGGCTACTTGGAGTCTTCGAACTGGGGAACCACTGTTGCTCGAATGCTTTTACGTCTATGAGAATCAATAAGGAAAGAAGATTGCAATGAATGATGCTATGTCAGTGACCGTTGAGGATGTGTTCTCAATGGCCGAGAAGTTGGGTTTGTGTGACAAGTTAGATGATGGTCGGTATCTAGCTCATCCTGGCCATGAATATGACATGGCTACGTTCCTCCTTGTCAATTACGCTCGTATTGATCCTGGTCCAAACTTGGTGACACGTCAGGCTTGTCAACTGATTTCATATTTGCTTGGGGGATACCGTGATGTCCAGTGACGGTGTTCTTACCGAGTGGCGGTTGATAGGTGCAGGTGGTTGGCCAGGTCGGGTAATAGCCCATGTTCCCGAATCGTGGGTGGCGCAGTTGCGTACTGTCGTGGTCGATCACGGGTACGGCGAACTTGGGAGCGATGGCCTAGCACAGTTCGACCTAGGCCGGATGGATGACATGTCGCGTTTCGTGCGCACGCTGATCGACATGGTCCGATCGGGAGAATATAACGATATCTCGAATGCCTACGAAGCGATACAGGCACTAGAACAAGAACAGGTTACGAGGAATAGAGATGGAGGATTCGGCCATGTCAGTCAATGAGCAACAGGAGAAAGCCACCAATGAGGATAGAACAGCCCTTGCAGATGAATATCCATCAGCCCACGAGGTTGGTGGTACCGACCAAGTGGTGAGTGTAGCTGTGGAAGGAATGCAACCCCAGTCAGGTGATACAACAGGGTCTCCATCCGGGAAGAATCGCGAGGACCGTGAGGCCGCCCGGTATCGGACAAAGCTACGTGAGACTGAAGCGGAGTTAGAACGCGTGAATGCCTTGTTGACGGTCATACGCCGGCAAGTAGCCGAAGACATAGCAAAACAAGGAACGTCAAACTCACGAGGGCTACCGAAACCAGACCTAATGTGGCTCTTGGGTGTCAAGGTTGAGGACTTATTGGACGAGAGTGGCCGGGTGGATCCATCCCTTGTAGGCAATGCCGTCGACGGGGTTAGAGAAACAACCGGAATTAATAACCCACAACCCTACATTGACCGTTCCCAAGGGAAAGGCCCGTCACAGGGTCCCCCTGTCTCACCCGTGGTGGAAGCCTTTATGCTGCCTCGGTGACACGACATGCAGCAACACTCACAGTGGGTATAGACTTATCGATGAATCGATAGGGATGTTTGGCCGGGATGCCTTCCCCTCCGGTTCCGGTACCCCAGTGGGGTGATGGCGCTGCCAGAGGCACACGCTAAAGCAAATAAACGTATTCGGGCGTGCACACGCCATAAAAATAAGGAAATACAATGACTATTACTACAACAACGTCTGCTGAAGCGTGGTCCCCATCGGTCAACCACCTCACACCTGGTGATGCCGTTCCTGAGGCGTTGATCCTCACACTGGGGACCCAGGTCGGAGGCGTTGAAGGTGACGAACCCGTTGTACGATGCGCCTTCGTAGACGATGCCCCTTGTGGCTTTATTCCAGAAGGCCAACCCATTCCCGAAGAGAATCCGGAGTTGTCTGAGGTTCTTGTGGCCACAGGAAAGGTTGCATCGCTCTCACGAATCTCCCGAGAACAGTGGGAACAGGAGAATGCGGCAATGAATCTATCACAATCGGTGACGCGAGCTATCACGGTGGCTGCCAATACGGCATTTCTCTCACAAGAGGCCCCTACCGAGCGCCTCACACCTCCAACCGGGATCGTCAATATCAAGGGTCTAATCACTGGGCAAGTTGGCACGAGTCTTGATGGACTGATCGACCTCATTGCCAAGTTGCAGACTAACCTATCAAATCCGACACATGTTGTTGTGTCCCCGCACGGATGGGCAACATTGAGCAAAATCAAGACCAAGGTCGACAGTAATGAGTCGCTCCTGGGCGCGGGAACAACCGCAGTTGAGCGAATGATACTCGGGCTACCGGTCATCGTCACACCTGCCCTGGGTAACACAGTTGGGTTGGTTGTCGACAAGTCTCAAGTGTTGACAGCATTCGGGGGAATCGAAATTGCCACAAGTCAGCACTATTTCTTTGGTTCTGACAGTCTGGCCTTGCGGGCTACCTGGAGATTCGGTCAAACAGTGCTACACCCTGAACGCCTCGGCCTGTTCAATATTCAGGCAGACAAGTAATCAAGTTTGGTTCGCGCCATGTTGATTTCTCCCATTATTACTGCGCGAACCCGTATGCCAACTAATTTTCTCTTTTTCCCAGTTGGCATACTGGCGGTCTGAGCCGAAATGGATAGGCGGCTCAGACCGCCACTCTCACTGCACCAGCAGTGTCTGAGCCCAGGGGGGAGCCCCCCCAGGGGTAGCGCCTCCTTGGAAGGCATTAAGGCGTTCAGATTTTGTACGGGTCTGGATGTCAATTCAGAAAGGATTCTTTATTATGGCTGGACGAGGACCCGCCCCGAAACCACGGAACCGGCGTGTACGACGAAACCAGGATGGGATTCCCACCACTGTGGTCAAATTCGTACAAGGGATACAACCTAGTTTACCCGATGGTTATACCTGGCCTGAGCAAACTCGCTTGTGGTGGGAGCATTGGCGTGATTCACCACTCGCGGAGCATTTTACGCAAGTAGATTGGGATCACCTCTTGGTTGTTGCTAGGATTCATGCCGACCTCATGACCCCGGGTTCTTCTGTGTCAGCTTCGAAGGTCGCTCAATTTCGGCAATCGGTTGTTCAGTTTGGTGTGACGCCTATGGCGAGGGCTCAGCTGCGCATTGAGTTTGCTGAGATGCATCCACAAGGTACTAGCGGGACGCGCATTCTCCCGGCGCGAGTTCGGCTCGGTCCCTTGGTGCTTAATCATCCTGATGTGGGTGACGATGTGGAAGGATGAGCAGGTGAAGACCAGACCAACCCCTGAAGAACAGGAACGCCTACTTCAAGCTGTTCGTGACGCCGTGGAGGCTAAGAAAGTGGCCACACGGGCTCGTGCCACCGCTATTGGTGCGGCTGACGATGCGGGTGTGCCACGTGACCTCATCGCCGAGGCAGCTAACCTATCATGGCCCGTGAGATACCAACGATGGAGTCAGTTGCGTAAAGGGAAAAACCGGTAGGAAGAACTCAAGGATAATACTTGATATTATCTGGGTATCAGACTAGTCTCAGGACATCCACAATTAGGCAGATGGACCATATAAAGTTCATCAATAAGGAGTCCGACAAATATGTCTTTATCGCAAAATGTAGCCGCTGAGGTGCGCTCTATTATTGCCCACAAAAAGATCAGAAACATGTCTGTGGCCGAAGCCTTGGGCGTGTCTGAGTTTCGTGCTCGCAAGCTCATCCGTGGCACGAGGCCGTTTTCGATCCCGCAAGTAGAAACATTGGCTACGTTCCTTAATATCGATCTTTGGGACCAGATTCTGCAACCGGCATTCGCCAAGGGGGGTTACGAATGTCCCGCTACATCGTGACCGCCGAGGACCTGGACCGGCGCTATCCAGCCCCCGGTTGGGCAACGTCAACAGACGTAAGTATCGATTGTGCCCAGCAGGGATGGCAGTGGAACTGTACGGAATTCATCAGGCTCAGTTCCTGGACTGCGCGGAACGGGTATGTGAGCCTCACACTTCTAGAGGCATGTGACCAATATGGAAATACGATCATTGTTGATCAACCTGTCATATCCATGATCGAAGGGTCTGCAATGGACACGGAACAGATCGTGCACGGTACCTTGGCAGTTGCGGATCGGCTCATGGAGGACAGCACACAGATCCGTAGTCTTCTTCATTCAGTTGTGGATCCGTACTACCACCATCGGATAGCACAAGTTGAGCAACATGCCGACAATTAGGGCAGCCATCGTCCATTTTTGCACACCTTTTCGCACACTATTGGGTCAGAATCCGTCAATATCCGTCAATATCCATGGTTGTTCAGAACCAGTGAAATAGCTTGTCACGCGGATAGTAACAGACATTTAGGGACATACTTCCGGAACCTTACAAGGAAGGGGTCGTCGGTTCGAGCCCGGCTGAATCCACAAGGAGCTCGAGGAACCTGATTATTCCGAAAGCAACGAACATTTTTCGTCAGGCCCATGGGATGACTCCCAGGCTCGGATGATACTGGTCAGGAGTTGGTCAACGTCCGTGGAGGGGCGATCGTCCGGATACGTGAAGCTCTCCGGGTGATCACCGAAGTAGCGGCGCGCTTGCTCGGCACGATGAATCGCGTGCTTGACACCTTGCTGGGGATCGTCATTGTTTCTAGGAAGTTCGTTGAAATTGGTTTTCTGCCCTTTCACATAGTGTGGCCACACTTTCTTCAGTGCTGCATCTACGTGAGGTTTCAAGCATCCGCACTGCATGTAATCCATGAAGTGCCACAGGAGCCATACTTCAAAATTAGGGTTCGATAGGCCAACCTGGATGCCCGCTGCCTCAGCAACTTGTCTCGCACGTCGAACTTCATCGGTGTGCTCGTCCCAATCGAAAAGCACCCAAATCTGATCATAACGTTGCGGGTCGATGCCACGCTGAGTATCTCCTCGAGCGTGACGCACTGCCAAATTGACGATGCTCATGCAGTCCGAGTTACCCCGATCCGTCTCCACTCGGATGGTCCCCCTGCCTAGGCGCCCCTTGATGAAATGAAGATAGTGTTCCTCTGTCTGTCCTTCACAGACAACGAGGAAGGTGGTTCGTGGATCCCTGTACGGAACTCGGCGCCTGTGCTGGTCTGAGGAAAATTTCTTGCCCATGTCGACTCAGTCTGCTGCTGGATCGACTAGGAGTTGAAGGACAGGGATTCCCCCATACCGACCTTGAAAGTAGAATTTCACAATGTCCTCATCTTTTGTGGGTCGGTAGTCGCTGAGGGGAAACAACTCAGTGGCACCGTCATTGTCCTTCTCGGTGAACCAGATTTGATCTCGATCGAGCATGTATCCCAGCCCGCCATAGTTGCCCAGCAGGCTGACATCATGTGAGGTGAATATTAGTTGTGCATTTTGCGGGTTGGTGGAGGCAGACTGGAAGATCTCGATGATGGCCCGTATCAGCAGAGGATGCAAATTTTCGAACTCATCGAGTCTGAACGCTCTTCCGGTGTCAAGAGCGTTGAAAACCGGGCCTGCAATCCTCCACAACTCCTGGGTTCCGAGAGATTCACGGCTCCACGACAGTTCTCCGTCAACACCCGAGTCGTGGGCATGCTGATGAACCAGCGCGGGGCGAGTGTTCTGTTGGATCAGCCTTCTCTCGACTGTGTGGCGGGCTTCCTCGTTTTCGTCTTCATGACCGAGTCGCAGAAAAGTGTCAACCAGGTCGGTCGGTGGTTTGGATGGAGTCTTGATCTTCACATCCATGACTCCGATGTCTGCCTGGGTGAGCAGACCGGTGACCCAGGTCCGGAAATGGGGATCCATCGTGAATCGCCTCACTGAGTCTTCAGTCATGTCGTCATCGTCTGGGGACGACTCGACAAACCAACGGTAGACGTCCATGAGAGGTTCGTAGTTGTCCTGAGCAGCTTTCGACAAGAACAATGAGTTGTCCCGTGTTGATTGGATAATAGCTTTCTTGTGGCCTGTCAGGCGATTGGAAACATTGATCTCTGTTTTTCCCTGGGGTGAAACCGCTCGGGTGAAGAGAGTACGAGTGGAGCGTCGCTGCTGCTGTGAGCTGTACAGAATCAGAGACTCTGACTCGACCTTTCCATCCTTCAGCGAGAAGGCATACCGATACTCGTCTTGGTCGAGTGTGAAGCAGATCTCAGTTGAAAAGGGTTCTTCCCGAGATGTTGCATCAAGCAGGAATGGTTCCATCTTCAAACCCTTCGTTGCCTCGCTGCGAGCAGATGTACGAATGAGCCAGATGACATAGCTCATTGCGTCAAGGATGGTCGATTTGCCCGAAGCATTCGCACCGAGAATGACTGCCACCGGAGAAAGGCCTTTTCCTGCGGGTTCACCATTAATGGCAAGTCTGCTTGTCGTACCGGCACCTGCACGAACCATAGACAGGGTTTGTTGGTGACGGATTGATCGGAAATTTGCAACGCTGAAGCTGATAAGCATGGCGCCTCCTGGTGGTTTTCTCATTCGATCTTACTCGATAAGGATGATCTGTAAAGAAATTCCCCGAAAAACGCCTATATTTAAATGTCTCATCTACAAATATGGCCAATTCGTACTCAAACGGATGAACTGGTGGGAACTGTGCGCACGTACGCGTGGCCAATAGTGGGATGTGTCTACCTGGTTGTTGTTCAATCGCAGCTGTTACCAGCCAGCTTGGTTGTGCCGTTCTACGAGACGACGACCAAGCCCTTCTTGAAGAAGGTTTCGTAGCTGAGTTCGTCGGTGCCGGGGTGGGACCAGGCTACGACGACGGTCATGGTGGGGCGGGCGAAGGACAGGGCAGAGGCCACGCTCATGGCGGGCTTGGTGGCTGTGAAGGAGACCTGGTTCCAGGCTTTGGAGGTACGGAACAGGCAGGCTCCCAGGTCCGAGAACTGCGACACGGTGGTGATGTCGATGGTGGGGTCGATCGTCAGTGAGGCGACCGCTCGCAGGTCGAGGGTGCCAGGGCCGAACAGGGGGCACTCGTAGGCCCGCGGATCCTTGGCCTCGGGGTCGTCGGCGTAGCCTGGACGGCATTGCACAGACTCCAGTAGTAGTCGAATCTCGTCCTCAGAACCGTTGAGGGTGACGACGTTTCTAATCATATTCGACATGATGACCTCCCTAACTGACGAACAAACCTTCTTGCTTACCGAAAATTGAGTAGCTATCTACCCCTCCAAGGTACAACCGGCATCCAGAACCCACAATGGGACCCGGTTCCCGGGGAATCATGTCCCATTCTTCAGCAGTACGTCACCTGTTCGGGTGGCTTCATGCCATCCCGGCGAACTGGGGCAAGTGACAATCAGAGATGCGAACCAGTCAACGTACCTGCTAAGCCCGGCTACACCGATTCATGGCTGCTGCGCGGCCCTGTGCCGGTACGCTGACTCGTCGGTCGGCGCTCAACTTCACGTCCAGTCTGCCCTCACGCCACCCGCCGACCCATCGCACCCCCACAGTGCTGCTCGCGACGCCAGCAATCGGTGTATCCGGGCTAAGCCCGGCTCCACCGATTCATGACTGCTGCGCATCCCTGTGCCGGTACGCTGGCTCGTCGGTCGTCGTTCAACAGACGTCCAGTCTGCCCTCACGCCACCCGCCGACCCATCGCACCCCCACAGTGCTGCTCGCGACGCCAGCAATCGGTGTATCCGGGCTAGGGGGACATCGAAACAATGTCCCATTCATGGAACGTGACATCCTCCGTTCACCCGACAAACCTGCATGAAGTCGAGTGCCCCCATAGACAGGTATACCACAGGAAACGAGAAATTACAGGAATATGCAACAAGGATGGGCAGACGCCGAACGTCAACCCATCCTTGCTGTGTGGAGTGAAGACCTGCGGGGTCAACAGCCCGTGAAGGGGGCCGGCGGTCTTTTCTCCATGAAGGCTCCCATTCCCTCCACCTGGTCCTGGGTGCCAAAACAACTGGCGAACTGAGCGGATTCGATGGCCAGAGCCGTGTCTATATCTGTTTGTCTTCCAAGGGTCACTGCCTGCTTGGTTGCCCTGACTGCCACCGGTGACTGGAGAGCGATCGACGTGGCCAGTTTCACCGCGGCGGCGAGCAACTCGTCGACAGGGTAGACCGCGTTGACCAGGCCGACCTGGAAGGCCCGGTCCGCATTCATCCGCCCGCCCGAGAACAACAACTCATTGGCCACGCCGGGCGCCACCAGACGGGTGAGGCGTTGGGTACCTCCGAAGCCTGCTGTCACCCCCAGGCCGACCTCAGGCTGTCCGAAGACCGCCTTCTCGCTGGCCAGACGGATGTCGCAACTCATCGCGAGTTCACATCCGCCTCCCAGTGCGAATCCATTGACGGCCGCAACCGACGGGATCGGCAACTTCTCCAGACGCCTGAAGATTGCCGATCCGTGCCGACTGAATGCCTCGGCCTGGCGCGGCGTCATGGCCGCCATCTCGGTGATGTCGGCGCCTGCGACAAAGGCGCGACCAGCGCCGGTGATCAACAAGCACCGGGCCTGGTCGGCTTCAGCCTGGTCCAGTGCCATCCCGAGGTCGGACAAGACCTGGCTGTTGAGGGCGTTGAGCGCCTGAGGTCTGCTGATCGTCAGCGTCGCGACGTCGTCAGCCACGTCGTATGTGACAAAGTCCATGGTTGACTCCTCAGCGTAGTTCGGTACGGGCGATGACCAGGCGTTGGATCTCGTTGGTGCCCTCGTAGATCTGGGTGATCCGGGCATCGCGGAACATCCGCTCGACGGGGAAGCCTTCGATGTAGCCGTACCCGCCATGGATCTGCACGGCGGTGTTGGTCACCCGGCCGGCCATCTGCGCACAATGCAACTTGGCGATAGCCGCCTCCTGGCTGTAGGGCTCGCCCCGGTTGGCCAGGTCGGCTGCGTGGTAGACCAGCATCCGGCCCGCCTCAATGTCCGCCCGCATGTCGGCGATCATCCACTGGATGGCCTGCAGGTTGGCCAGCGGGCCGCCGAATTGCTCGCGCGTCTTGGCGTACGCCACTGCTTCCTCGTAGGCTCCCTGGGCGATACCGAGCGACTGGGCCGCGATGCCGACCCGGCCGTCGTCGAGCCCGGACATCGCGACCTTGAACCCCACGCCTTCCTTGCCGCCGAGAATGGCGCTCTTGGGCACCCGCATGGACTGGAAGTTCAGCGGGGTGGTCGACGATCCGCGTAACCCCATCTTGCGCTCCGGTTCGCTGACGTGAAGCCCGGGGTTGTCGCGGTCCACCAGGAAAGCGGTGATGCCACGGCTGCCGGGTTCATCAGAGGTACGGGCGAAGACCAGGAAGACTCCGGCGTACCCGCCGTTGGTGATGAAGATTTTCTCACCGTCGATGACGTACTCGTCGCCGTCGAGGCGCGCCCGGGTCTTCAGTTGAGCAGCATCCGAGCCGGCGCCCGGTTCCGTCAGACAGAAGGCGCCGATGCAATCACCTTGAACCATCGCAGGCAGGTAGCGTTGCTTCTGCTCGTCGGTGCCCCAGTGGGCGATCAACTCGGTGCACATCGTGCAGTGCACCTCGACCATGACACCGGTCGTGGCGCAGCAGCGTGAGATCTCTTCCAGTGCGAGCGCGAAGGCGACGTGGTCCTTGCCGGTTCCGCCGTACTCCTCGGGGATGCCGATCCCGAAAATGCCCATGTCAGCGAGCTTTGGAATCGATTCCAGTGGTGGGCGGTGCTCGCGGTCGAGGGTTTCGGCCAATGGCTTGAGCTCAGCTTCGGCGAACTCACGGAAAGACGAGCGCATGATCTCTTGCTCGTCGCTGAGATGGAATGGCATGTTCGGTGCTTTCTAGTTGTAGGTGTAGAAGCCGCGACCGGACTTCTTGCCCAGCCAACCCGCCTTGACGTACTGGCGAAGCAAGGGGCAGGGGCGGTATTTCGGATCGCCGTACCCCTCGAACATGACCTCGAGGATGGACAACTCGGTGTCGAGTCCGATGAAATCGGCCAGGCGCAGCGGACCCATGGGGTGGTTCATCCCCAGCGTCATCACCGTGTCGATGTCCTCGATGCTGGCCACGCCTTCCGACACGCAGAAGATGGCCTCGTTGATCAGCATCTGCAAGACCCTGTTGGACACGAAGCCGGGTACGTCGCGTACCAGGACGGGGGTCTTGCCCAGGTCGATGGCCTCTTGGCGGATGATCTCAGTGGTCTGTTCGCTGGTGGCCAGTCCGCGGATCATCTCCACCAGCTTCATCACCGGCACCGGATTCATGAAGTGCATGCCGATGACCTGCTCGGGCCGGGAGGTGAAGGCCGCGATCTCGGTGATCGGCAGGGAGGAGGTGTTGGAGGCCAGAATGGCGGATTCGGGGCAGATCCTGTCCAGACGGGTGAAGGTGCTGGCCTTCGCGTCCATGTTCTCCACGATCGCCTCGACCACCAGGTCACATTCCGCGCCGGCGTCAAGATCGGTCACGGGGATGAGGTTGGCCATGGTGGCCGCCTTCTGTTCCTCGGTGATCCTCTCCTTGGCGACGTCTTTGGTCAGCAGTGACTCGATGAAGGCGAGCCGCTTGTTGAGGATGTCCATCGTCACATCGTTGAGGTACACCTTACGTCCGGCAGCCGCGCACACCTGGGCGATGCCACCGCCCATCTGGCCGGCGCCAACGACCATGGTTGTTGAAATTGTCATATTTATTGTCTCCTTTGTCGGATTGTTGACTGATGCTGTGATGGATGGGGTTAGTTGGCTTCGACCCAGATGGCGTCGCCTTGGGCCATTCCGGAGCAGATGGCGGCCAGGCCGTTCTTCTTGCCCTGGCGGCGCAACTCGTAGATCAAGGTCATGAGGATGCGTGCCCCACTGGCTCCGATCGGGTGTCCCACGGCGACGGCTCCGCCATTGACGTTGACCCGGGCCTCGACATCGGCCGGGTCCATGCCCAGAACACCAATCGCCGAGGTGAGGGGAACCGCGGCGAAAGCCTCGTTGATCTCGATCAGGTCGAAGGCATCCATGGTCGCGCCAGTCTTGGCCAGGAGCTTCTCAATCGCCCAGCCCGGCACCGCCGCGATGTTGCGCGACTCGGCTGAGGCTTGGGCATAGGCCTTGATGGTGGCCAGGATCGGGGCACCGAGTTCGGCAGCCTTGTCCCGCGACATCACAACAACCGCTGCTGCACCATCGTTGGTCCCAGGCGCATTGCCCGCTGTCACAGTCCCATCGTCGACGAACAGTGGCTTCAGTCTGGCAAGTCCTTCCGCAGTCGTGTCCGGGCGGGGCGCCTCGTCCTTGTCGACCACGGTCGTACCCTTGCGGGTGACGATCTCGACCGGGAAACGTTCGTCGTCGAAGATTCCGGCGGCTTCCGCGGCAGCCCAGCGCTGTTGGCTACGCAGGGCGAAGGCGTCTTGCTGTTCCCGGGTGATCCCGTACTCCAGCGCCACTCCGCCGCCGATGACAGCCATGTGGACGTCATTCTCCGGGCACCACAAGCCGTCCAGAACCATGCCGTCCTTCATCAACGCGTCGTTCATGTGCGCGCCCCATCTCATCTGGGGGACGTAGTACGGGATGTTGCTCATCGATTCCATGCCCCCGGCGACGACGATGTCCGCGTCCCCAGCCTTGATGATCTGTGCGGCCAGAGTGACAGCCTTCAGTGCCGACCCACAGACCTTGTTGATGGTCAGGCAGGGAACAGAATGAGGGATGCCTCCCTTGATCGCAGCCTGGCGTCCGGGGATCTGGCCTGCACCGGCAGGAACGACCATGCCCATGATCGCCTCATCGACCTGCGCGCCTTGGATCCCGGCGCGTGAAAGCGCTTCCGCGATCGCTTTTCCACCCAGGTCCACGGCACTGAGTTGTTTGAGTGCTCCTCCGTACTTCCCAAACGGGGTGCGAGCGGCACTGACGATGACTACATCTTTCACTTGATTCTCCTTATTTCGGATTGACTGGTTGGTGACGAGGAAGGGGTCTGGGGCGATGGCTGCGGGGTAAAGTCAGGGTGGGCGAAGTGCCACATGGGGGAAGGACTCGTTGTCAAGGGATGGGTAGGCCGTACGGCAGGCTCGCAGGCCACGCCCTTGTGGCTCCTGCAAGCTTCCGCACGTGACCGGCTCCGTACCGGACAACGAATCATGACACCCCCAACTCCTTGACTGGGTTCGTTAGATTAGCTTCTTTTCGCGCAATTCTTCGATTTTCTCGGGCGAATACCCGCATATCTTGCTCAGTACGTCGTCGGTGTCCTGGCCCAGGGTGGGGGAGCCGCGCCAGATCTGCCCGGGGGTCTCACTCATCTTGGGGACGATGCCGAAGGCGGTGACCTCGGCGCCGGATTCCTGGTCCACGTACCTGACGAAGTCGTCGCGCTGGAGGAAGTGAGGGTGTTCGAGGCAATCCTTGGCCGTGTTGACCTTGGCCACGCCGACGCGCGCCTGGGACAGGACCGCAATGATCTCGTCGGCCGAGCGCTCGGCGGCCCAGGCGGTGATCTTGGCGTCCAGTTCGCGGCCCTTGGGCGATTGCAGGGTTTCCAGCCCGTCGCCAGCCTCCTGATGGCTGAAATACTCCAGATCCCAGCCGACGGCCTTGATGAAGCGTTCGTAGACGGTCCGTCCGAAAGCGGCGATGGCGATGTACTCACCGTCCTTGTCCAGGAACACCCCGTACGGCTGGAAGGCTGAGGACTTGGTCCCAGAGCGGGTACGCATGACCCCCGCCTCGGTGTAGCTGCAGAAGGTGTCGGCGAGGATCCGGGCGTTGGCCTCGAATTGCGCCACGTCGACGACCTGGCCGCGACCGGTCTTGAGTACGTTGATGTACGCCGCCAGGATGCCGAACAGACCCGTCATCCCGGAGATGTAGTCGGAGGTCCACGGTTTCGTCAGTCCGGGAACGGCGGGTTCGGGGTCGCCGTTGAGGTGCATGAAACCTGAGAAAGCCTGTCCGATCATGTCGTAGGAGGCCATGTCGCAATACTCGGGCAAACCGCCGAATTCCGGATGGCCGAAGCCGGAGACGTGGACGATGACCAGACGCGGGTTGACGTCGAGCAACTCGTCGTCGTGGATGCCGAGCTTGTCCAGCCAGACCATGTTCTCCAAGAAGATGTCGGACTTCTTGATCAGGTCGAAGAAGACCTCTTTGACCTCGGGGATCTTGAGGTTGAGTTCCAGGGTCAGGCTGAGCCGGTTGCGACCCTCCTGGAGCCATGTAGTGGACACCTGAGTCCCATTTTCGTCAGCGAAGGGAGGCATGTAGCGCCACGTGTCACCGACTCCGGGGCGTTCGATGTGGATGAACTCAGCTCCGAAATCAGCCAGCATCACCGCCGCGTGCGGACCGGCCACCAGGGAACCCGCACACAGGACTCTCAGCCCGGCGAATGGGCCAAAGTTGGGGGATACCGCGTTCCGTTTTTCGGCCAGGGACATGGGTGCCAACAATGACATTAATTACCTCCTGTAATGGGTGTCGTCGCCACAGGCAACATAATCTAATCCTGAGTTTTTCACAGGTAGCCATAGAAACACAGACATGATTTCTGGATGGGGTTCCCCTGATTTTCCTATGGTATATTTCCGGCTATGGAGGCATTGGATCCCCGTCGGCTCCTCATTTTCAAGACTGTCGTCGATGTCGGCTCGATCTCGGCGGGAGCCAGGGTTCTGGGCAGGACTCAGCCATCGGTGACCGAGCATATCCGGGCCCTGGAACACAGCTTGAAAGTACCGTTGCTCATACGCAGCAGCAAGGGGGTCGTGCCGACCGAGGCGGGCCGGATGCTGCTCGCCCACGCCAACGCCATCGCCGGGTCGCTGGACACCGCGGTGCGGGAAGCCACCGAGTACAGGGACTTGCGCCGCGGCCGCGTCCGCCTGGCCTGCTTCCCCTCCTCCTTGGCAACTGTCGTTCCCCGGGCCATGCAGCGGCTGTACGAAAAGCTGGGCTTCTGGCTCGACGTCCACATGGTCGAGGTCAATCCGGTCAAGGCGGTGGCCATGCTCGGGCGCGGCGATGTCGATCTGGCCCTGGTCTTCCGCCATGACGACAGCGCGTCGGAACCATCATGGAACCTCTTTCACGAGATCCGGATGGGACGGGACAAGGCCTACGTCGTCCTCCCCAGCAATCATGCCTTGGCCAGGCAGCCACAATTGTCCCTGGCCGATCTCGGCGGTGAGAGGTGGGCCTTCGGCCGAGTCCCTTGTGACAGGCATCTTAAGGAGACTTGCCGCCGGGCGGGATTCGACCCTGCTATCCAGACGCTGACCGATGACTATGTCGTCGTCCAGTCTTTCGTGGCCATGGGGTCTTTCAGTACGATCTTGAACCGCTCCTCGCTCGACGCGTTCTGCCATCCCGGTGTGGTCACCCGATCCGTCCCCGAACTGGGCAGCCACCTCGTCAGCGCCTTGTGTAAACCAGGCATGGAAACCATCCCCAGTATCTCGGCCCTCCTGGCGGCGATCGCGGTCGACAGACAGTTCGGATCCGCTCAACCTCCGGTCGAGTCCAGCTATCCGGCATCTGTTTCGGTTCCCTGAGAAAATGGCGGATTGCCGCTGGCAGTTGCCAGAATTTTCCCGGTCTCCAGGTAAAATTCGTACTCGTGGCAACTGTGGACGATCTGCGGAACCTCTGGGATGACCTTGATCAGACGATGGTCTCGATCGAGGCAGTCGTCGACGTACCCGGCAAGAGGCAGGCGATTGCCGCCCTTGAAGTGGACGCCGCCGCACCCGATTTGTGGAGCGATCAGGAGCGTGCCCAGGACGTGACCTCGCGGATGTCACGGCTTCGGGCCGACGTTGAGCGGGTCACCGGGCTGCGTTCCCGGCTGGATGACACCCACGTTCTGATCGACCTCGGCGTCGAGGAAGACGACGCCGAAACTCTGGTCGAGGCCGGCACCTCCTTGTCCAGTCTGGCTTCCGACATCCAGGCCCTGGAAGTACGCACCCTGCTCAACGGGGAGTACGACGACCGCGACGCCCTGGTGACGATCCGGTCGGAGGCCGGGGGAGTCGACGCCGCCGACTTCGCTGAAATGCTCTTGCGGATGTATCTGCGCTGGGCTGACCGCCACGGCTATCCGGCTGAGGTCTACGACACCTCCTACGCCGAGGAAGCGGGCATCAAGTCAGCAACCTTCCAAGTCAAGGCCCCCTTCGCCTACGGCACTTTGTCCGTCGAGCAGGGGACTCACCGCTTGGTGCGGATCTCGCCCTTTGACAACCAGGGGCGCCGGCAGACCTCGTTCGCCGGAGTGGAAGTGCTTCCAGTGACGCAGGAGGCCGACCACATCGACATCCCTGAGACCGAAATCCGGGTCGATGTCTTCCGCTCGTCAGGCCCTGGTGGCCAGTCCGTCAACACGACCGATTCTGCCGTGCGCATCACCCACCTGCCCACCGGTCTGGTGGTCAGTTGCCAGAACGAGAAATCACAGTTGCAGAACAAGGCCGCCGCGTTGAGGGTTCTCCAGGCCCGATTGCTCGAACGGGCGAGGGCTGAGCGCGAGGAGCAGATGCGAGCGCTGAAAGGCGATGGCGGTAACTCCTGGGGGTCCCAGATGCGCAGTTACGTCCTCCACCCGTACCAAATGGTCAAAGACTTGAGGACCGAATTCGAGGTGGGGAACCCCTCAGCCGTCTTCGACGGCGATCTCGACGGTTTCATCGACGCCGGAATCCGCTGGCGGCGCCAGCAGGAGCAACGAGAAGCATAGGAAGAAAATCGTCTGAGATTTCAGTGAGAGATTCTCAGGTTTGAGAGAGGTAACAAGGTGATCAAATTTGAGGAAGTCTCCCGGATTTACGACGGCCAGACCAGGGCTGCCCTGGCGAACGTCACCATCGATGTTGACAAAGGCGAGTTTGTCTTCCTGGTGGGGGGATCCGGATCGGGGAAATCCACCCTGCTGAAACTCATCCTGCGCGAATTCCGCCCGACGACCGGCCGGATCTACGTCGCGGGCAAGGACGTCGCCACTCTTCCGGAGCGCAAGATTCCCGGGCTGAGGCGCGAGATCGGCATGGTCAGCCAGGATTTCCGGCTCCTTCCGGGCAAGACAGTCTTCGAGAATGTCGCCTTCGCCCTCCAGGTCATCGGCAAGCCCCGCTCCCTGATCCGCAAGGTCGTCCCAGACACCCTCGAACTGGTCGGCTTGGGGGACAAGTCCGACCGCAAACCTGATGAACTGTCCGGCGGCGAGCAGCAGCGCGTGGCAATCGCCCGGGCCTTCGTCAACCATCCGAAGATTTTGTTGGCCGACGAGCCGACCGGGAATCTCGATCCCGAAACCTCGGTGGGCATCATGAGGTTGTTGGACCGGATCAACCGGTCCGAGACGACGGTCATGATGGCCACCCATGACTGGGCCATGGTCGACCAGATGCGCAAGCGGGTCGTGGAGCTCGACGGCGGACACGTCGTCCGTGACCAGGCCCGTGGCATTTACGGGGCGAGAGCCTGAAAGGAGTCCCATGCGTCACGCACTATCCGAGACATGGTCTGGGCTGAGGAGGAATGCCGGCATCACCCTGGCTGTCATCATGACCATGTGGGTGTCATTGTCCCTGTTCGGGGCGGGCCTCATCGCCGCTCAGCAGGTCAACCTGTTGAAAGACGAGTGGTACGACAAGATCGAGGTCACCGTCTATCTGTGCACGGCCAAACTCCAATCCGGTGGCAACTGCGACCCCGGCCAGGATGCCACCCAGGAACAGAAGGACCAGATCCAGGCCGCCCTGCAGAAGAACCCCCAAGTCCAGACGGTCTACTACGAGACCAGGGCCGAGGCCTTCGCCCAATTCCAGGACCTCTTCAAAGGCTCACCGATCGAAGACTCGCTGACCCTGGACGAGATGCAGGACTCTTTCCGGGTGAAACTGGTCGATCCCCAGCAGTACGAGGGGGTGGTCTCCCAGATCGAATTGATGCCCGGTGTGCAGAAGATCCAGGACCTCCACCAGATCCTCGACCCGCTGTTCAAGTACTTAAGCGCCCTGCAGTGGGGGACGATCGGGCTCAGCATCTTGTTGTTGTTGGCAGCCGCCCTGCAGATCGGGACGACGATCCGCATGGCCACCTTCACCCGAGGCCGGGAGATCGGGATCATGCGATTGGTGGGTGCTTCCAATTTCTATATCATGGGACCATTCCTGCTCGAGTCGCTGATCGCCGCCCTGGTGGGCGCGGTCTGCGCGGCAGGAACATTGGTATTTGCTGTGTGGTTCCTCATCAGGCGTAATGCTCAAGAGTCCCTTCAGACTATCCGCTGGGTCGGCTGGCGCGAGACGCTGATTTCTGTGGTTTCCGTGTTCATCGTGGCTATTGTTTTATCTATCATTCCGACCATCATCTCCGCGAGAAGGTATCTGCGGGTCTGAGGTGGACCGGGGGATGGAGGAACATGACCAGGCGGTCACGATCCCTGCGCCAGGTGGTCGCTCTCGCATGCGCGGTTGCGATCTCTTTTTCGGGCTGCGTGGTGTCAGCCCAGGCGGACGACGACCTGAGTGCTCAAAAGCAGAACGCCGACGCCGCTGTCGTGCGGGCTCAGGCCGATGTCGACAAGTCGACCCTCACCCTCCAGCAGGCCAACGACAAGGTCACCCAGGCCCAGGCCGACGTGGCGGACGCCCAGGCGGCCCTCAATGCGGCCCAGGACGCCGTGGCGCAAGCCCAGGACATCCAAGCCCAGAAGGCCCAGGAACTCGAGCAGGCCAATCAGGAACTTGCCGACGCCCAGGCTGAGGAAGCAGCGGGCCAAGCCGCCATCGACGCCCAGAAGGATGCCATCGGCGCGTACGCACGTGCCCTGGTCCAGGACAATCTGCCCTTGGTCAGCCTGGCCTCCCTGATCAACACCGACTCCACCGCCACCCTCGCCAATCGCGTTCAGTGGACTGACACCGTCCTGACGACCAATCAGGTCAACCTCGATGCCTTGAGGACCCTCCAAGTTCAATTGGAGCAGGCTCGCGCGGCCAGCCAGGCGGCACAGCAGAAGGCCGACGAGGCTCAGCAGGCGGCCGACGCCCAGGTGGCAGCCACCCAAGCCGCCCAGGATGCGGCCGAGTCGGCCCGTACGACCCTCCAGTCGGCTCTCGATTCCCAACAGAGCGCCCAGGCCGCCGCCGCGGATGCTCTGGCCGCCGACCAGGACATGCTGGCCCAGACCAAGGCCGAACAGGACAGCGTCAACGCCAAGATCGCCGCCGCGGCCGCCGCTGCCGCAGCCGCTGAGGCAGCCCGCCAGGCGGAAGCTGCTCGTCAGGCCGCCGCCGACGCAGCGGCCAACCAACCGGCTGCACCCCCCGCTTCGTCCGTGTCGTCGTCGGGCCTGATCTGGACGGTCAACGGCCCGATCACCAGCTACTACGGCTATCGCATCCACCCGATCTTCCACACCTGGCTCTTCCATGACGGTCTGGACATCGGGGTGCCGTGCGGGACTCCGGTCAAGGCTGCGGCGTCCGGCAAGGTCACCGACGAGTACTACAACGGCGGCTACGGGTATCGCCTGTTCATCGATCATGGGTACGTGGGCGGCAGCTACATGGTCACCTCGTACAACCACCTGTCCGGCTATGCCGTGCCGGTGGGGACCTATGTCACGCAGGGGCAAACCGTGGCGTACATCGGCTCGACCGGCAATTCCACCGGGTGCCACATGCACTTCATGCTGTGGGTCAACGGCACGGGGGTCAACCCCTTGCCGTACCTCCCGTGATTCACGGCCGGGTATGATTGTCCTTCTGCCGTGAGGGAAGGAGTGCCGTGGTCAAGGAGCAGGGGCGCAAGCTCATCACCCAGAACAAGAGGGCCCGGCACGACTATCATCTGCACGACACCTTCGAGGCGGGGATCGTTCTGACCGGAACCGAGGTCAAGTCACTCAGGGCTGGAAGGGCTTCCTTGGCCGAGGCGTACGTGACTGTGGACTCCGGCGAGGTCTGGTTGCGCAACGCCAATATCACCGAG
>Ga0123354_10001492_pt1 | contig 28575 bp, 25 predicted proteins | sample TergutLab28metaG_2_FD_97872 | JGI IMG/M metagenome (GOLD analysis project Ga0123354, IMG submission 97872) | Labiotermes labralis P4 segment gut microbial communities from Petit-Saut dam, French Guiana - Lab288 P4 | ecosystem: Host-associated > Arthropoda: Insects > Digestive system > Gut ... | reverse complement strand
GCGTGCGCTCGCAAGGCGGAGGACGACAGTCGCAGCAGCGCTGCGGCCGAGGATCGACAACGCCGCGAGCGTGCGTGCCGGGCGTGCCGCAGCGCGCAGGGAGTTTCGTAACACGGCCTAGTTTCCCGGCCGCGGTGACCCATGGCGCTGTCTCCTGGGTGGCGCCGTCGCCTGGGTGGCGCTGTCCGGGGGCCGGACGATTTCGCGGACCAGGGATGTTCCAGGGCACCATAGGTATGTGCCAAAAGCTCTTCTGCTCGAAAACCTCCACCCAGAAGCCCGTGTCATCCTCGAAACAGCGGGTTTCGACGTCCAGACACGCACCGGCGCTCTCGACGAGGACGAGCTGGTCGAGGCCCTCGACGGCGTCACCGTGCTCGGTATCCGGTCCAAGACCCAGGTGACCGAAGAGGTGCTGGCCAAAGCCCCGGAGCTGCTGGTGATCGGGACGTACTCGATCGGCACCAACCAGATCGACCTGCGCGCGGCGGCCGAACGCGGTATCGCCACGTTCAACGCGCCGTTCTCCAACACCCGGTCGGTGGTGGAGATCGCGCTGGCTGACATCATCGCCTTGACCAGGCGGTTGACCGTCCTGGACAAGAAGATGCACGCCGGGGTGTGGGACAAGTCCGCCGAAGGCTCCCACGAGGTACGGGGCCGTACGCTCGGGATCGTCGGGTACGGCAATATCGGCACCCAGCTGTCGGTCCTCGCCGAGAACCTGGGGATGTCGGTGATCTTCTACGACATCGCCGAAAAGCTGGCGCTGGGCAACGCCCGCAAGATGCCGTCGATGGACGCGCTGCTGGCCGAGGCCGATATCGTCACCTTGCACGTGGACGGACGCCCGGGCAACGCCGGCCTGTTCGGCGCCGACCAGTTCGCCCTCATGAAACCCGGCGCGGTCTTCCTCAACCTGTCCCGCGGGTTCATCGTGGACTGCACGGCCCTGCGCGAGTCGGTCGAGTCCGGTGCCATCGCCGGTGCGGCGGTCGACGTGTTCCCCGTCGAACCGAAACGGCGCGGCGACCCGTTCGACTCCGAGCTACGCGGGCTGGACAACGTCATCCTCTCCCCCCACACCGGGGGGTCCACCGAAGAGGCACAAGAAAACATCGGCCAGTTCGTGTCCACCAAGACGCGCGACTACCTGGCCACCGGGTCCACGACACTGTCGGTGAACATGCCCAACATCGCCTTGGACCCTCCCGACGGTGTGCACCGCCTGGCCTACCTGCACCGGAACATCCCGGGAGTCCTGGCGAACGTCAACCAGACGTTCGCCGCGTTCGGCCTGAACATCGAGGCGCAGATGCTCGCCACCAGCGGCAACCTCGGCTACGTGGTCACCGACGTGCCCGACGCGCTCAACCCTGGCCTCCTCGACGAGCTGGGCCGGCGTCCCGAGACCATCCGTCTCCTGGTCGTCAGCTGAGCTGTGACCGGCCAGCGTCGAGCCGATACGTGTCAGCCGCGACGGGTCACGACGCGCCGGTCTTGCGCCGGAACTGGGTCTGCACCGGACCGGTCGTCTCCGAGCCCTGCACAGCACCGTCGGACGACGCACCATCGGACGTGCGGTGCGACCGGGCTTTCTTCGCCTCCAGGGCCTGGCGGAACTTCTCTTTGGCTTCTGCGCTAGGAGCACCAGGCTTTGTGGTGCTTGCCTCTGTCTCGGCCATGGACCAACCTCCTCGACCCCGCACTGGAAGGCTACCCCACCGGCCTGTACGTGTCCGGACAGGTGTGGGCCATGCGGGGCGGGCGAGACAGACGTGCACGGGGTCAGCCAGGGCGGTTCAGCCGCTCTCCTGCTCGGACTGCGACCGGAGCTGGTGGATAGCAGCCTCGAAGTCGTCGAGGGACTCAAAACTCCGGTACACAGAGGCAAACCGCAGGTAGGCGACCTCGTCAAGCTCTTGCAGGGGGCCGAGGATCGCCAGGCCGACCTCGTTGGCGTCCACCACGGCCGAACCTGTCGACCGGACCGTCTCTTCCACCCGTTGGACCAGCAGCGCCAGAGCGTCAGCGTCCACCGGACGGCCCTGGCACGCCTTGCGGACACCGCTGAGGATCTTCTCCCGGCTGAACGGTTCGGTCACCCCGGACCGTTTGGTCACGGCGAGGCTGGCGGTCTCGAGGGTGGAGAACCTGCGTCCGCACGACGGGCACTGCCGTCGTCGTTTGATGCTCGAACCGTCGTCGGTCGTGCGCGAGTCCACGACCCTGGAGTCGGAAAACCGGCAGAACGGGCAGTACACGTGGGTCCTCCTGGTGGTCGGCACGTGTCTTGTCCCGACGCTACCCCACCTGGGCGTGCTGTGAGAGTCCGTCCACGCTGCGGCGCACGCCGGACGCACCGGCAGCAAGCCCCGTCATTGCGGCACCGGGACGACGATCGTCTGACCAGCCAGCAGGCTCGAGTCGGGCAGCCCGTTGAGCTGGACCAGGTCAGCGACGACATCACGTACGTCGTCGCCAGGCTCAGCGATCGACGCCGCGATCTGCCACAACGTCTCACCGCGGACCACGACATGCTCCTCGACCTGCGCGGGGGCCGCCGGCGTCTCGGCCTGGGCAGCCCGTGCGCCGAGCACGAAAGCCAGAGCCAACAGCACCGACGCCGCCAGCGCCACCACCACCCGACCACGGATGGTCAGGCGTAACGGCGGCTGCGACGGTCTCGGCAGCGGCCTGGCTGGCGGTCGCAGGGCCGGTGCTGGCCGTCTCAGCTCTCGTCGCCCGGCTTGTGGCACCGGACGTACCGACAACCGCGGCTGGGCCTCCGGCTCGACGCCAGTGGGGTGAAGGCTCACCACGACACCCATCAGTGCCTCCCGGTGCTGTCGGTGCTGGTCGGCCAGTGTAGCCGTCTTGCGTTATCGTCGTTCATCGTACACCCGTTCGTCGTACTGTTGTGCGATACTGTAGAGGAAGTCCGAACAGAATGTCGAGACACTCTCGAACAGTTGTTTGGCGGGGCCGCCAGTCGGGGTTACGGTGGACCTCGACGGGACCAGCGAACCACCGACCACCCACACACAGCTCCCACCAGGGGGTACACAAGGAGGAGACCCGTGAGCGACCACGACCAGCCCACTGACGACGACGAGCTCGCCGACGTGACACCGCTGCGCCGCCGCCCGGGGCGTCCGCGCCAGACCGCCTCAGACGAGCTGACGCCGCGCCAGCGCTTGGTGCTGGAGACGGTCAGGACGTCGGTCAGCGACCGCGGCTACCCGCCGACGATGCGCGAGATCGGTGAGACCGTCGGCCTGACCAGCCCGTCGTCGGTCAAGCACCAGCTGGAGATGCTCGAGCGCAAAGGTTACCTGCGCCGCGACCCGAACCGTCCGCGCGCTATCGAGGTCGTCTCCCCCGACGACTCACGGTCCGCGTCCGTGCTGCACGCGACAGCCGGTTTCGCCGCACAGGCCGAAGGCGCGTCCGAGCCGGCGTACGTGCCGTTGGTCGGCCGGATCGCCGCTGGTGGTCCGATCCTCGCCGAGCAGGTCGTCGAAGACGTCTTCCCCCTGCCACGCCAGCTCGTCGGCGACGGAGAGCTGTTCATGCTCAAAGTGGTCGGCGACTCGATGGTCGACGCGGCGATCTGCGACGGCGACTGGGTGGTCGTACGTCGCCAGCCCGTGGCTGAGAACGGCGAGATCGTGGCAGCCATGCTCGACGGCGAGGCGACGGTGAAGACCTTCCGCCGCCGCGACGGACATATCTGGCTGCTGCCGCACAACCCGTCGTACTCACCCATCGACGGCGACGAGGCGACTATCCTCGGCAGGGTGGTCAGCGTGCTGCGTAGCCTGTGACAGTTGGCTGCAAGGCCCCAGGACGTCGACACTGAGGACAGACCACGAGGACAGACCACGAGGACAGACCACACGGTGCGGTACAGAACAGTGCGGTACAGAACACGGTGCAGTACAGAACACAGTGCGGTACAGAAACACAGCGCGGTACAGAACACAGAGCGGAGCAGTGATGCGCAGACCGTTACCCGACCCGAGCCCCGGTGCGATGGACCGGCTGCGCAAGGCTGCCGACCAGCTGGCGGCGCAAGACCAACGCGCCCCAGCGACCGACGACGCCTCGTTGGTGGACCCGGACTACAGCACCTGGACCGTCGCCCGGTTGCGCCGCCGCGCTGCCGAGCTGGACGTGCCGGGCCGGTCGTCGATGAACAGGGCCGAGCTCACCGCCGCGCTGCGTGAACGCACCGGGCCAGACGCTCAATAGCCGTTCGTCGACAGGGTCAGTAGCCGAACTGCCGGGCGACTTCGCGGACCGCGTCGGCTGACGCGCGCAGTGCGGCGATCTCGTCGGACGACATCGGCACAGGCAGACGTTCGCCGACTCCGTGCGCTCCGACGACTGACGGCACCGACAAGCACACGTCGGTGATGCCCTGGTACCCGTCGAGCAGCGACGACACCGGCTGGATCCGGTGCTCGTCGTCCAAGACTGCCTCGATGATCCGTGACCCTGCCAGCCCCACGGCGTAGTTGGTCGCGCCCTTGCCGGCGATGATCGTCGCCGCGGAGTGCTTGACCTCGTCGGAGATCTGCTCACGCACCGGCGCGGTCAACGGTCCCCGGCCTTCGATACCGGGCCACTGGGCCAACGGCACCGCGCCCAGCGTCGCCGACGACCACAACGCCAGCTGCGAGTCGCCGTGCTCGCCCACGATGTACGCGTGCACGTTCTGCACCGCGATCCCCGTGTGCTGCGAGACCAGGTAGCGCAGCCGGGACGTGTCCAGCAGCGTCCCGGACCCGAACACCTGGTTGGCAGGCAGCCCCGAGACTTTCAGCGCGACGTAGGTCACCACGTCGACCGGGTTGGTGACGATGAGCTGGACCGCATCTGGCGCCACCTCGACCAGCCGGGGCAAGACGGAGGAGACGAGCGTGGTCGTCGCTCCGGCCAGGTCCAGCCGGGTCTGGCCTGGTTTCTGCTTGGCCCCTGCGGTGAAGATCACCACGTCAGCGTCACGCACGATCTCGATATCGTCCGACCCGGCCACGGTCGCCATAGGCATGAACGCGATTCCGTGCGCCAGGTCCAGCGCCTGCGCCTCGACTTTTGCCCGGTCCACGTCGTACAGCACGACGGTGCGCGCCGCCCCCCGCGCGAGCAGCGCGTACGCCATCGTCGCCCCCACCGACCCGGCCCCCACGACCGCGACCTTCGACGTCCGCCGGGGGTGGAACGGGGTCTCGTCCTGCGAGCCAGACACGTTGCCTCCATCACGTTAGGCCGGGACCGCCTTTCCTGGGAGGTTAACCCGGCCCACAGCCCCCGGCACCCCAGGAGCGCTCGCGGTCACAGGCCGCCGAGGACCTGCCCGAGGATGATCTTGGTCACGATCGCAGCCGGGTAGACCAGCGCGTACCCCTGGGCGACACGCGGGTCGTATCCGGTGCGGTCGTTGGCGAAAGCCAGCGCGGCGGGCTGGGTCTGCGACCCCGACAGCACCCCGGACAGCTTGGTCCCACCGATACGGAACACGCCTCGCATCACCACGTACAGACCTACGCAGAACGTGCCGGTCACCGCCACACCCAGCACCAAGATCTTCACCCACTCCCCCGAGTCGAACGCGGTGACGATCGACGGGCCTGCAGCCGAACCCGCCTGGGCGAGGAACAGCAGCAGCCCCAGCTCGGCCAGCGCCTGCGACGCGGTGAACGGCATCGCGGTGACCACCGGCCCGATACGGCCGATCCGGCCGAGCATGAGCCCGATGACCAGCGTCCCAGCGGCCGGGCCGATGCAGAAGCCACCGGGCACCGGGAACGCCACCTCTCCGAGCAGGATCCCGACGACCATACCCAGCCCGAGCAGGACCGGGGTGATATCTGACATCCCACGGGCAGAGTCGCCGAAGAACGCCGAGACTTTGGCCATCTGGTCGGCGGGGGCCACGACCCGCACCCTGTCTCCGAGCTGGAGCATGTCGTCGTCGGAGGCGACCCGGTCCACGTCGCCGCGGCGCACCCGTGACACGGTCGCCCCGAACCGGGCGGCCAGGTCCAGCTCGCCGATGGTCCGCCCTGCGGCACGGGAGCGCGAGACGATGATCCGACGCATGTCCACCTGTTCCCGGTCGGTCTCCAGACGGTGCGACGAGACGTGGCCGAGGTCTTCGGTGACGGCTTCCACCAAGGCGAGCGGGCCGACGACGGTGACCAGGTCGTTGCGGTGCAAGGTGTCGTCGTCGTCGGCTGGTTCGATCGGGCCGTGCACGCCGTGCTCACCGTGCCGGATCCGGGTGAACCCGATCCGGCCTGAGTACCGGGCTTCCTCCTGGGCGATGGAGCGACCTTGGGACACCTCGACCCTCACGGTGCGGATCACCAGCTCGGGAGGGGTGTCGGTGTCAGCGGCCCGGCGCCGCAACGCCAGCTGGACGGTCGCGAGGATGCCCAGCACCCCACCCAGGTACGCCACCGCGTACCCCACCGTCGCGTCCTGGGCCACGTCGAGCGCAGCAGCGTCGAGGACGGCGGCCAGCGCGGGGGTGTTGGTCAGCGCCCCGGCGAACGTCCCCGCTGACGTCACCGGGTCCAGGCCGATGAGACGTCCGCCGAACACCGCCACCGCAGCGGCCACGGCGACGAGCGCGACCATCGCCACGACAACAACCCAGTTGCGCCGCAACGACGCGAAGAAGCTCGGACCTGACTGCAAGCCCACGGTGAAGGTGAACAAGGCCAGCCCGAACGTGCCCAGCGCGGCAGGCACCTCCGGCGGGTCGGGGTACCCCGTGGCCTCATAGGCCGCTGAGGACGCTATCGCCAAGAACAGCACCGCCGCGGCACCCAGGCCGATACCTTTGATGGTGATACGGCCCACCACCGACCCGACGCCGACGATGAGGAACAGGTAGCAGATTCCAGCGAGTGTCGGGTCCATCACTCCTCCGGCGCGCTGTCGCCCCCTTGCTCAGGGTCTCATGAGTGGCACGCTGACGGCTCGTCCAGTGTCCTGCGCCAGAAATTCGCCGGAGAAGGCGACGCCATACGGTGCGCCTCGCGGCGTTGTCGTCAGTTGCGATAGCGCTGCTATCGCGCCTTCCTCCGCCTTGCGATGCACCCCGTCTGACGCCGCCTTCTTATCCACCGGATTTCCGGCGCAGGACACGAGGTAAGCCCGTCCAGGCGTCCCCAGCACGGGTGCGCCGCACCTCGAACAGACCGCCGTCGGCGCCGGAGTCGGCCATGAGGTGGTGAGGTGCGGCCCGGGTGACCTGGGCGCGGACGAGATCACCAGGACGCGGGCGGTCCGCGTCAGGCATGTCAGGCACAGCCAGGTGGACGAGGCGGTTGTCCGCAGCCCGGCCTGAGACGCGGGCTGTGGCCTCGTCTTTGCGGCCCGGATGGCCGAGCAGGACCTCGACAGTCCGTCCGACGAGAGCCTGGTTACCGGTCAGCGCGGCGTCCTCAGTCACAGCGACGAGGCGGTCGTAGCGTTCGGTGACCACCTCGGGCGGCACCTGGTCGTCCATGTCCGCCGCAGGGGTGCCTGGGCGTGGTGAGAACTGGAACGTGAACGCTGAGGCGAACCTAGCGGCACGGACCACGTCGAGGGTGGCGGCGAAGTCACCCTCGGTCTCGCCGGGGAACCCCACGATGACGTCGGTGGTGATCGCTGCGTCCGGGACGGCTGCACGCACCCGGTCGCAGATGTCCAAGAACCTCTCGGCCCGGTACGAACGGCGCATGGCGCGCAAGACCCGGTCCGACCCGGACTGCAACGGCATGTGCAGCGACGGCATGACCGTCGGGGTCGTGGCCATGGCTTCGATGACGTCGTCGGTGAACGCCGCCGGGTGGGGTGAGGCGAACCGGACCCGTTCGAGCCCGTCCACCTGGCCCACCGCACGCAGCAGCGCCGCGAAAGCCCCCCGGTCCCCCAGCGCCGCCCCGTAGGTGTTGACGTTCTGCCCGAGCAGGGTGACCTCGACAACCCCGTCGGCGACCAACGCCTGGACCTCGGCGAGGACCTCGGCCGGCGTGCGGTCACGTTCTTTGCCCCGCAGCGACGGGACGATGCAGAACGTGCAGCTGTTGTTGCACCCCACCGAGATCGACACCCACGCCGCGTACACCTGCTCACGCCGGGTCGGCAGTGTTGACGGGAACACCTGCAACGACTCGGCGATCTCCACCTGCGCCTGCGCGTTGTGCGCGGCGCGTGCGAGCAGCACCGGCAGCACGTCGATGTTGTGGGTGCCGAACACCGCGTCCACCCACGGCGCAGCCTCGACGATGGCGTGCCTGTCCTGCTGGGCCAGGCACCCGCCCACAGCGATCTGCATCCCCGGCCGTTCGCGTTTCGCCTGCGCCAGCAACCCCAAAGTGCCATAGAGCCGCTCAGCCGCGTTCTCCCTCACCGCGCACGTGTTGAGCACGACCACGTCCGCCCCCACGTCGAACCCTTCCCCTTGCGCCCGCACGTACCCCGCCCGCTCCAGCAACCCCGCCATCCGCTCGGAGTCGTGCGCGTTCATCTGGCACCCCAACGTCCGCACCTGGTACGTCAGCGCACCCCTGTCCTCGTTCATCCCCGCAAGCCTACGTGCTCGTCGACGGACCACGGGTCCGGCCCCCCACTGGGGCACGACGTCGGCAACCTGGTCAGCTCTCTCCAGAGAAACCGCTTCGAGTGCGACATCAAGACCGGTGGGCACAGTCCCCCACAGCGGCACGGTGTCAGCGACCTGGTCGGCACCGCCCTGCTGATGTGCCATGGCTGCTTTGAGGTCAGCCATCTGCGCTTTGAGCCCAGCCACCTGCGCTTCGAGGCTCTGGGATGCAGCCTGGTCGTCCGTACCGCTGCTGCCACGGCTGCCCACCCGCCGACGGTAGCACCCCGCCGTCTCGGCCACGGTGACGAAGACCGCCCAGGAGACCCGGGTCGGAGGACGTCTGCTGAGATCACGCCGGTGTCCCGGAATGGGACGCTTCACCAATCGATCACGGACGGAACAGCAGGTGTGCTCCGCCTTGGCCACCTCGGTCGATAACGCGAAAGCCGCCGATGCGTACCCCGGTGGGGTCGCGGTAGCGGTGTTCGATATTGGCAAGACGACGGCCGAAGGTGCCGCGGATTGCCTGGTAGGAGGGGTGGAGGTGAGCATTGCTGGCTTGGGGTGCCAGGTAGGCAGAACAGGCTGCGGGGTAGATGAGGGCCGACGCGAGCAGATCGGCGATCTGGAGCAGAGTGTGAGTGTCGGAGTGGCCGAACACGGGAGATTCGACGAGTCCGGGGTAGAGACTGCCACCGGCGCGGAATCGACGGGTGGTAATGGTGTGGACGTTGCCCTCGTTCTTCACCTTGGTCTGTGAATCGAGGATCATCAGTCCATGGACGCCCTCGCTCGTGGCCTGGTGGTCGAATGTCTGAGCGAGCTCGGCGACGGCTGACGGGTAGGTAGATGCCGATGCGAAGACCGTGCCTGGCTGTTTTACCAGCACCCGTCCAAAGATACGGCAGTCGTGGGTTTCGAGCAGGCGCAGGAAGTGGTCGAGCAGGCCGAGGGCTCGGCGACGGGGGTTGCGTGCGGCGCCGCGCAAGTGGCGCCGTAGGGTCGCACCCTTGACCTCGTGACGGATGACTTCAGAGAGCCGGCGAGTCTGGAGCGTCGGCTCGAAGCGGATCTTGAGCCGCAGGAATCCCATCAGCAGGTCTGCTGCTTGTTCTTCGTCAACCGACAGGCTGACGACGACAAAGACAGGTGTGCTCGCGGGGTCCGCAGGATCGTAGGTTCCGGTGTTCCCGGCCTCATCGATATAGCACAGTAGCAACGGATGCCCCCTACGAGAATGACCCCTCATGACAACTATGGCCGTCTTGCGACGGCCATAGGATTCGCCGCACAGGTGCAGCTTAGCGCCCAGTGGGCGGTAACAACTACTCTACAGCATATCCGCTTGACCTGGCAAAACACCGCTCAGAGGAACCAGGTCATCCGCCCTCGTGTCGCACGTCCCGACGACAACAGCGAGACGTTGCCGCAGGTCGGACGTACAACCACGTCCACAGCACAACTCTCCAACGCAGCGACGAGGACCGTGGGGCCGGTAGACGGCCGGGCGGGGTCGAGCCCCAGGTCATCCCGCGGTGGCGCTGGCTCGTAGCTCGCGGACGACGGTGACGCGGATCTCGCCGGGGACTTCGGACTCGGACTCGATCTGGCGGGCGATGGCTTCGGCGAGGGCAGCGAGGGCTTCGTCGGGGACTTCGGTGGGTTCGACGATGACGCGGACTTCTCGGCCTGCGGCCATGGCCAGGACCCGCCGGACGCCTGTGTGGGCGCTGACCAGGTGCTCGAGGCGTTCCATACGTTCGGTGAACTGTTCGACGGACTCGCGGCGGGCGCCGGGCAGTGCCGCGGAGATCGCGTCGGTGACCTGGACGAGGACGGCTTCGACCGTCTCGGGGACGACCTCGTCGTGGTGGGCGGCGACGGCGTTGACCACAGCGGCGGACTCGCCGCACTCGCGCAGCAGCTCGGCGCCTGCCAGGGCGTGGGAACGGCTGTGCTCGCCGGTGAGGGCTTTGCCGACGTCGTGCAGGAAAGCGGCCCGGCGGGTGATAGCCACGTCGGCGCCGACCTCGGCGGCGACAGCGGCACCGATCTGGGCGCACTCGACCAGGTGCTCCAGGACGTTCTGGCCCGATGACGTGCGCAGGCGCAGGCGGCCGAGCACCTCGACCACCGCCGGGGCCAGGGCGTCGACCCCGGCACGTTCGGCGGAGTCGTGGCCGGCGGCCTCGGTACGTTCGGCGGCGGCCTCGCCAGCGATGGCGTAGGCGGCCTCGATACGTTGCGGGTTGATCCGCCCGTCAGCGACGAGGGCTTCGAGCATGGCGGCGGCGACCTCGCGGCGCTCGGGGTCGAACGAGGCGAGGACCACCGCGTCGGACGCCTCGTCGATGAGCACGTTCACACCGGTGAGCGCTTCGAAGGCCCGCACGTTACGGCCCTCTTTGCCGATGATCCTGCCTTTGAGGTCCTCGGGCAGGTGGACGGTCGTCGTCGACACCTGCGCCGACGACGCGACAGCGATGCGCTGCACCGCTGTGGTCACGATGCGCCGGGCTTTGGCCTCGGCCTGGCGGCGCGCCTGGTTCTCGACGCGGCGGACCTGTGCGGCAGCCTGGGCCTGGGCGTCGGCGACGAAACGGGTGGCCAGCTGTTCGGTGGCCTGCTCACGGGTGAGCCCTGCCGTGGCGGACAGCTCAGCGACGACCTGGTCGTTGGCCTCGGAGAGCTTGGCGGCGGCCTGGCGCTCAGCGTCAGAGATGGTCCGCGACGCAGCACGTTCGGCAGAGTCCAGCGCTCGTTCGGCCCGGCGCCGCGCCTGGTCTGCCTCGTCGACCTCTCGGAGCACGGTCTGGCGGGTCTCGGCCAGCGTGGCGAGCTCGGCAGCCAGGTGCGCCTCGCGGTCGGTCACACGCAGCTCTCGGCGCTCGATCTCGGCAAGGGTGTCACGGGCCTGCGCACGGATCGCGTCGGAGTCTTGCTCAGCCCGTGCCCGTACCGCACCGGCCTCACGCCGGGCGATGACCACGAGCAGCAACGCGAACAGGCACGCGCCCAGCAGCACCACGACCATGCCGACCGCACCAAGCCCACCCATAGTTCTCCTGTCTGCGCGGCGCGACCCGCCGCGACGACATTGTCCCGCACTCGGGCAGGTGGAGCAGGGCGAAACTACCGGGTGTCGTTGGCGTAGTACGACGCAGGGTAGGTGACCGTCAGGCCCTTGGTGCTGGTCAAGGTGATCTCGTCGGTGCCGAAGGTGACGGTGTAACCGTCGGAGCCGATGAACGGGAAGGGGGCGACGGTACGGCGCGCATCGTGCGAGCCGTCGCGGACGGCGACGATGGCCACCTGGTCGTGGTCGACGAACAACCCGTCGCGTTGGTGGTGCTCGACACACCAGCCCTGGAATCCCGACCGTGTCGCATCGACGTCGCAGTCGCTGTGCACGACGGGCGCAGTGAGGAAGGTCTCGGCCAACGCCCAGGCACCAGCCCCGGCGACGACCACCCCGCCGCCCAGGACCGCCGCCACCGCTGCGACCAGCACCGTACGTGATGTCATGAGCCTCACACTACGTGATCGGCTCAAAAATCTGCGGCGGCGGCGAACTGGGCTTGGTAGAGGTGGGCGTAGGGGCCGTCGGCGGCGAGGAGCTCGTCATGGGAGCCTTGTTCGACGATCTGGCCGTGCTCCATGACCAAGATGATGTCGGCGTCGCGGATGGTCGACAGACGGTGGGCGATGACGAAGGAGGTGCGTCCGGCGCGCAAGGTGGCCATGGCGTGCTGGACGAGGACCTCGGTGCGGGTGTCGACCGAGCTCGTCGCTTCGTCGAGGATGAGGATCGCGCGGTCAGCGAGGAACGCCCGTGCGATGGTGAGCAGCTGTTTTTCGCCTGCGGAGACTGTGCCGCCGTCGTCGTCGATCATCGTGTCGTAGCCGTCGGGCAGGTGGCGGACGAAACGGTCGACGTGGGTGGCCTTGGCTGCTTCGACAACCTGCTCGCGGGTGGCGCCGTCGACGCCGTAGGCGATGTTGTCGGCGATCGTGCCCGAGTACAGCCAGGTGTCTTGCAGGACCATGCCGATCTGGTTGCGCAGGTCGTCGCGGGCCATGGTTTTGGTGCACACCCCGTCGAGGGTGATACAGCCCTCGTCGACCTCGTAGAAACGCATGATGAGGTTCACCAGGGTCGTCTTGCCTGCACCGGTCGGCCCGACGATGGCGATCGTCTGGCCAGGTTCGGCGACCATGTCCAGGTGCTCGATCAGGGGGGCAGCGGGGTCGTAGCTGAACGAGACGTCCTCGAAGGCGACGCGTCCGCGCACGTCGTCGACGACGGCCGCGGGGTCGGGGTCAGGTTCTTGTTCGTCCACATCGAGCAGCTCGAAGACCCGCTCAGCAGAGGCCACCCCGGACTGCATGAGGTTCGCCATCGACGCGATCTGGGTGATCGGCTGGGTGAACTGCCGCGAGTACTGGATGAACGCCTGGACGTCACCGAGGGTCATCGACCCCGAGGCGACCCTCAGGGCGCCGAACACCGCGACGATGAGGTAGTTGAGGTTCGCGATGAAACCCATGACCGGCTGCATCGTGCCCGACAGGAACATCGCACGGAACGCTGAGGAGTACAACGCCTCGTTGCGCTTGTCGAACTCGCGCTGGGCTTCGTCGCGGCGGCCGAACACAGTGGTCAGGGTGTGCCCGGTGAACATCTCTTCGATATGGGCGTTGACCTCGCCGGTGTGCTTCCACTGGCCCACGAAGCTGGGTTGGGCCTTCTTGCCGATGAACATCGCCACGATGCCTGACAGCGGCACTGTGACCAGGGCGACCAGGGCCAGCTGCCACGAGATCCAGAACATCATCGCCAGCACCCCGACGACGGTCAGCAACGCGGTGATCAGCTGCGACATCGTCTGCTGCAACGACTGGGCGACGTTGTCGATGTCGTTGGTCACACGCGAGAGCAGCTCGCCCCGGGGCTGGCCGTCGACGTATCTCAGCGGCAGCCGCGACAGCTTCGCCTCGACGTCGTTGCGCAGGGTCCGTGCGGTGTTCTGCACCGCCAGGGCGGTCAGGCGCCCAGCGATCCAGCCGAAGACGAACGAACCGACGTACACCGCGACGACCGCGGCCAGCACCACAGCCAGCTTGCCGAAGTCTGTGCCCTGGCCAGGCACGACACCGGACATTCCGCCGAGCATGTCGGCGAAATGGGCCGAGGCGGCATCGCCGTGCGCCAGCTTCTCGCGCGCCTCGTCGATCGTCACGCTCGACGGGTCGACACCCCGTTTTTTCAGCTCTTCGCCGATGAGATTGCCGACGACACCAGCGAAGATGATGTCGGTGGCCCGCCCCAACAGCTTGGGACCGATGACCGACAGGGCCACCGACCCGACCGACAGCACGACAACCGCCGACAACCGCATCCGCTCAGGTTTGAGCGTGCGGATCAGGCGCAGCCCTGAGCCGACGAAGTCCATGGACTTCTCGGCGGGCATCATGCCGCCCATGGGGCCGTGCCGACCTCCGCGGCGGCGCGCCGGAGCCCTGGTCTCGCTCACTGCGCGCCTCCTGCCTCAGCGGCCGACAGCTGGGAGTAGACGATCTCTTGGTATGTCTGAGAGCTGGCGAGCAGCTCGGTGTGGGTGCCCTCAGCCACGACCCGGCCGTCGTCGACCACGACGATCTGGTCGGCGTACCGGATGGTCGCCACACGCTGGGCCACGATGATGACGGTGGCTTCGCGGGTCTCGGGGACCAACGCGGCCCGCAACGCCGCGTCCGTGGCGTAGTCCAGGGCGGAGAACGAGTCGTCGAACAAGTAGACCGACGGTTGGCGGACCAACGCCCGGGCGATGGCCAGGCGCTGGCGCTGCCCTCCGGAGACGTTCGTGCCGCCCTGGGCGATCTCGGCGTCCAGGCCGTCGTCCAGCGACTCGACGAAGGTCTTGGCCTGGGCGACCTCCAGGGCGTGCCACAGCTCGTCGTCGGTGGCGTCTTCCTTGCCGTACTCGAGGTTGGAGCGGATGGTCCCGCTGAACAAGTACGGGCGTTGGGGCACCAGCCCGATCTGGTTCCACAGCACGTGCGGCTCCAGCTCGCGCACGTCGGTGCCCGACACACGCACCTGCCCCTCGGTGGCGTCGTACAGCCGCGGGACGAGGTTGACCAAGGTCGTCTTGCCCGAGCCTGTGGCGCCGATGATCGCCGTGGTCTGCCCTGGACGGGCGGTGAGCGTCACGTCGCACAGCACCGGGCGCTCGGCCCCTGGGTAGCGGAACCCGACGCCGACGAGCTCGACCAGGCCCGACGTGCTGGTGGGGGCCACAGGGTGCTCAGGCGGCACGACCGTGGGGTTGGTGTCCAGGACCTCGGCGATACGCCCTGCCGAGACCATCGCCCGGGGGACCATGACGAACAGCATCGAGGAGAACATCACCGCCATGAGGATGTACATGACGTAGGTGATGAACGCGGTGAGCTGGCCGACCTCCATACCGCCCGAGGCGATGCGCTGGCCCCCGAACCACATGATGGCCAGGGACGACAGGTTCATGATCAACATGACCATGGGGAACATCAGCGCCATGAGGCGCCCAGCGCCTAGCGACACCTCGTACAGGCCGGTGTTCGCCTGGCCGAACCGGGCCGACTCGCGGGCCTCACGCACGAACGCCCGCACCACGCGCATACCGGCGATCTGCTCGCGCAGCACCGCGTTGACCTTGTCGATACGTTCTTGCATCTTGCGGAAGTACGGCACCATCTTGCGCACCACCAGGGCGATCGTCCCGGCGAGCACCGGGATGATGACCAAGAGCACACCTGACAGCGGAACGTCCTCGCGCATGGCCATCGCCGCACCGCCGACGAGCATGATCGGGGCCATGAGCGCGAAAACCATGGTCATGTACACGACCATGGTGACCTGCTGGACGTCGTTGGTGGTCCGGGTGATCAACGTCGGGGCTCCGAAACGGGCGACCTCGCGCGCTGACAGCTCAGTGACGTGCACGAACACCCGCCGGCGCAGGTCGCGTCCGAACCGCATCGCCGTCAACGCCCCGACGAACGTCGCCGCCACCGCTGCGAGCACCTGGCCGAAGCTCACTGCGAGCATCACCTCGCCGGTGCTCCAGATGAGCGAGGTGTTCCCCTCGGTGACCCCACGGTCGATGATGCGTGCGTTGAGGCTCGGCAGGTACAAGGTGGCCAGCACCTGGGCCAGCTGGAAGAACAGCAGCACGACCACGGCCCACCGGTAAGGGCGCAGCTGTTCGCGCAGCAGACGGACAAGCATCGACAACTCCTGTCAGCCGGGGGCACACCCCGGCACACACCCGGCCTACGGTAGACGAGGCAGCCAGTGGCTGCCGCATCACCGTAGGCCGGGTGTTGCCAGATTCGAGGTTCAGCGGGGAGGAGCCGGTGGGTACGTCGGAGGCACGCCAGGCGGCATCTGCGGTGGCATCTGAGGCGGCATCTGCGGTTGGGCGTACATCTGCGCGGCGGGCGGAGCTGCCGGGGGCTGCGGGGGCGGGGCCGGGGCCACCGGGGCGACGGCAGGACCACCTGGGCGCTGGCCAGCCTCGACGGCGGGGTCGAACGGCACCCCGGACTGGACACCAGCGGTCGTGGCGTCAGCAGTGGCGGCAGCCGACTCGCGGCGGGCTTCGGCGACGGCCTCGCGCGGGTCGGTCAGCGTGGACTCCAGGTCCTCTGGCTTCAGCGGCGAGCTACCCACAGGACGGGACTCGACCGGCGTCGACTCAGTCTCGCCACCGAACGCCTTGGCCACGACGCCCAGCGCCCCGGACAGCTCGGACGGCAAGAACCACATCTTGTTCGACGGGCTCGAAGCGATCTTCGGCATCATCTGCAGGTACTGGTAGGCCAGCAGCTTGGGGTCGGCGTCACCGCGGTGCACAGCGTCGAAGACCTGCAAGATCGCCTTGGCTTCACCTTCGGCGGTGAGGATCGCGGCCTGAGCGGTACCTTCGGCCCGCAGGATCGCGGCCTGCTTCTCACCCTCGGCGGTGAGGATCGCCGACTGCTTGGTGCCCTCGGCGGTGAGGATCGCCGCACGACGGTCACGTTCGGCGCGCATCTGCTGCTCCATGGAGCCCTGCACCGACGGCGGCGGGTCGATGGCTTTGAGCTCGACCCGGTTGACCTTGATACCCCAGCGGCCGGTGGCCTCGTCCAGCACGCCGGACAGACGTCCGTTGATCTGGTCGCGACTGGTCAGGGTCTGCTCCAGGTCCATGGTGCCGATGATGTTACGCAGCGTGGTCACGGTGAGCTGTTCGATCGCCTGGATGTAGTTGGCGATCTCGTACACCGCGGCGGCAGGCTGGGTGACCTGGAAGTAGATGACCGTGTCGATACTCACCACGAGGTTGTCGGAGGTGATCACCGACTGCGGCGGGAACGGCACGACCTGCTCGCGCATGTCCACCGTGGCCCGCACCCGGTCGATGAACGGGACGAGCAGGTGCAGACCTGGTTCCAGGGTCCTGCGGTAGCGGCCCAGCCGCTCGATGATCTGCGTCGTTCCCTGCGACACCTGACGGACCGAGCGCACCAGCGCCACGACCACGAACAGCAGTGCCAAGACCAAGACGATCGTCACGATCGTGTAGACAGCGTCTGTCACGAGCAATTCCTCCGTATTGCGAGACGGCTGACGAGCTCAGCCAGCTTCGGCCGGTACGACGACGGCGGTTGCACCGTCGATCTGGACAACTCTCACCGAGGCTCCCACAGGTATCACGGCACCTGTCTCGGTCCGGGCAGTCCAGACCTGCCCGGTCAGCTTGACCCGCCCGCCAGAAGCGTCGACGGGAACGATCACCACGGCGGTCCGGCCTACGTACCCGGCGACGTTGGTCTCCACCAGCGGGGTACGGCGTCGCCAGTTGCGCAGCAGCCAGGGACGCAGCGCGACGAGCAGAAGACAAGAGACGATAGCCATGGTCAGCGCCTGGCCCCACCACGGCACACCGAACAAGGAGACCAGGGCCGCGGCGAGCGCACCCCCGGCGAGCATGATGAGCACCAACGACAGCAGGAGCATCTCAGCGACACCCAGCACCAACGCAATCCCGATCCACCACAACCAGGCCACGCCCGCGAAACCTCCTTCACGTGCCGCCGTGGCACGCTAGTTGATTCTAGGGTGTGCGCCAGGCGGTTCGTGCACCAACGAGGCCGAAATCCTGTTTTTTTAGTGCTTGCCCCGGCGGCGGGGCCTGGGGTCGGACGGCAGCGCACGGGCCGACCACCGGCCGTCGGCGTGGTCCACGTGCAGGGGCAGGCCGAACACGGCACCGAGGGTCTCTTCGGTGAGCACGTCGGCCAGGGCACCCGCGGCGTGGACCTGGCCCTCACGCACCATCATGGCGTGGGTGAAACCTGGGGGTATCTCTTCGACGTGGTGGGTGACCAGCACCAGCACCGGCGAGCGCTGGTCGCTGGCCAGCTCGGACAGGGCACCGACGAGCTCTTCGCGTCCGCCCAGGTCCAGCCCGGCGCCGGGTTCGTCGAGCAGCAACAGCTCTGGGTCTGCCATGAGCGCACGGGCGATCTGGACCCGTTTGCACTCGCCTTCGGACAAGGTGCCGAACGTGCGGTCCTCCAGGCCCCCGACACGGAACGCTGCGAGCAGGTCCCTGGCACGGGCCTCGTCGATCTCTTCGTAGGTCTCGCGCCACCGGCCGGTCACGGCGTACGCGCCGGTGAGCACCACGTCGAGGACGGTCTCGGCCGGGGGGAAGTGGTCGGCCAGGGCCGCCGAGCACAACCCGACCCGGGTCTGCAGCGCTGCGACGTCGGTTTTGCCCAGACGTTCACCCAGCACAGTGGCCGTCCCCCTGCTGGGGTGCATCCTTGCGGCTGCGACCTGCAGCAACGTCGTCTTACCAGCGCCGTTGGGGCCGAGCACCACCCAGCGCTGCCCGTCAGCCACGGTCCAGCTCACCCCGTCCAAGATGTTCGTCCCTGCGCGGCGGACGCTGACGTTCTTCATCTCAATCACGGCGGTCATGGTCAGACCTTAGTGGACCCGAAGCGGTATGCCTCGACACCTGCGGCACTGGGCGGGCGCGGCGCGGCGTTGTCGATCGTCGGCCGCAGCGCTGCTGCGACTCTCCTCCTCCGCCTGGCGCCGCATCCCGCCCAGCACCACATCTGTCAAGGCATACCGCTTCGGGTCCACCAAGACTGTCTCGAGCGATTCGTCGTGCAAACACTCCTGGTCATGCGTCGATCCGGGTCAGGTCGAGGTTGTCGGCCCCGGCGACGATGAAGTCACGCCGTGGGGCGACCTCCGAGCCCATGAGCAGCTCGAACATCTGCTCGGCGGCGGCCGCCGCCGAGACGGTGACCCGTCGCAGGGTGCGATAGTGCGGGTCCATGGTCGTGGTCGCCAGCTGGTCGGCGTCCATCTCGCCCAGGCCTTTGTAACGCTGGATGTCTGCCGAGTACCGGCGGTTCGCACGGTCGAGCTTCTTGAGCGTGGCGCTCAGCTCGGCCTCGGAGTACGTGTAGCGGTACTCGCGGGGTTTGGAGCCGGACCCGAGCAGCTCGATACGGTGCAGCGGCGGGACCGCGGCGAACACCCGCCCAGCCTCGACCAGGGGCCTCATGTACCGGAAGAACAAGGTGAGCAGCAGGGTGCGGATATGGGCTCCGTCGGTGTCGGCGTCGGTCATCATGATGACCTTGCCGTACCGAGCAGCGTCCAGCTCGAACGTGCGGCCTGACCCTGCCCCGATGACCTGGATGATCGCGGCGCACTCGACGTTGTTGAGCATGTCGGTGACCGACGCCTTCTGGACGTTGAGGATCTTGCCGCGGATCGGCAGCAGGGCCTGGTGGTCCGACGAGCGCGCCAGCTTGGCGGTCCCCAGCGCCGAGTCGCCCTCGACGATGAACAGCTCGGAGCGGTCCACGTCGTCAGACCGGCAGTCGGCGAGCTTGGCCGGCAACGACGAGGACTCCAGGGCGTTCTTGCGCCGGGAGATCTCCTTGGCCTTGCGCGCCGACAAGCGGGTGCGCATCTCCCCCACGACTTTGTCCAGCAGGGCCGCGGCCTGGACCTTGCCGTGCCCCCGGGGGGTCTCCAGCACCTGGCGCAGCCCGTTCTCCACGGCCTTGGCGACGATGGCGCGCACGGCCGCGGTGCCCAGGACCTCTTTGGTCTGCCCCTCGAACTGCGGTTCGGCCAGGCGGACGGTGACCACCGCGGTCAGCCCTGCCAGGGCGTCGTCTTTTTCGATCCGTTCGGTCGCCGCGTCTTTCGCCGAGATCTTCAACCGGCGGGCGTTGGCGGTGACCGCCGCACGGACCGCTTTGAGCAGCCCGGCCTCGAACCCGGCAGCGTGGGTGCCGCCTTTGGGGGTGGCGATGACGTTGACGAAAGTCCGCACGTCGGTGTCGTACCCGGTGCCCCAGCGCACGCCGACGTCCACGGCGCAGGTGCGTTCCACCTCGCGGGGGCGCATGTGGCCGTGCTCGTCGAGGACCGGGACAGTCTCGGTGAAGGTGCCCTCACCGGTCAGGTGCCACACGTCGGTGACAGGCGCGTCGGTGACCAGGTGCTCGACGAAATCCACCACACCGCCGGTGTAGCGGTGGGTCTCGGTGTGCGGGCCGCCCTCGCCGGGGGTCCCGGCCAGGCGGCGCTCGTCACGCACGGTGATGGCCAGGCCCGGGACGAGGAAGGCGGTCTGGCGGGCGCGGGTGACCAGCTCGTCGTAGGAGAACGCCGCGGCGGACAAGAAGATCTCTCGGTCGGCCCAGTACCGCACCCGGGTGCCGGACTTGGTGCGGGCGACCTTGCCCACGACAGCCAGCTGCGAACCAGAGACGAACGGGTCGAACGGTGACTCGGGGGTCCGCCCGGCACTGTCGTCGAACACCCCGGGCTCGCCGCGGTGGAAGCTCATGGCCCAGGTCTTGCCCACCCGGTCCACCTCGACGTCCAGCCGTGCCGACAAGGCGTTGACCACCGAGGCCCCCACGCCGTGCAGCCCGCCGGTCGCCCCGTACGACCCGCCGCCGAACTTCGACCCGGCGTGGAGCTTGGTGAACACGACTTCGACCCCTGACAGGCCTGTGCGTGGTTCGACGTCGACCGGGATACCGCGCCCGTCGTCGCGGACCTCGACGGAGGAGTCAGCGTGGAGCACCACCTCGATGTGCTGGCAGTACCCGGCCAGCGCCTCGTCGACGGAGTTGTCGATGATCTCCCACAGGCAGTGCATGAGACCGCGCGAGTCGGTGGTCCCCACGTACATGCCGGGGCGCTTGCGCACGGCTTCGAGCCCTTCGAGCACCGACAGGTGCCGGGCGGAGTAGGCAGACTGCGCAGAGGCGGTGGTCACGCGGCGATGGTAGCTGCCCGAAGCGGACATCTGGTGTCACCATGCCGACACGCGCCCAGACACACCCGTCTTGGCACACCTGCACATGCACATCTGCGCCCTACAACCAACGGAGTACGCGTTCAGCGAAGCTTGCTGAAAACCGGGTATGGATCCTGCAGATCAGTGGTTCTATGTCGATGTGATGACCATGACGCCCGACCAGAAGGCACCGCTGTCCGCCGCCGACCGCTGTGACCGGTGCGGCGCGCAGGCCTATGTCCGCGTCACGCTGCCCAGCGGTGAGCTGCTGTTCTGCGCCCACCACTACCGTGAGCACGCACCCAGGTTCGCCGTGGTCGCCACGCATATCCACGACGAGACCGACCGCCTGCTCGCTGGCAACGCCGGAGCAGCCCGCTAGGACGTCAGCCGACGTATCAGTCGAGGTAGTCGCGCAGCACCTGCGAACGTGACGGGTGACGCAGCTTGGACATGGTCTTGGACTCGATCTGGCGGATACGTTCACGGGTGACGCCGTAGACCTTGCCGATCTCGTCGAGGGTTTTTGGCTGGCCGTCGGTCAGGCCGAAACGCATAGACACCACACCAGCCTCGCGTTCGGACAAGGTGTCGAGCGCCTGGTGCAGCTGTTCTTGGAGCAAGGTGAAGCTCACCGCGTCGGCAGGCACGACAGCCTCGGAGTCCTCGATGAGGTCGCCGAACTCGCTGTCGCCGTCCTCGCCCAGGGGGGTGGCCAACGAGATGGGCTCACGGCCGTATTTCTGGACCTCGACGACCTTCTCGGGGGTCATGTCCAGCTCGCGGGCGAGCTCTTCGGGGGTGGGTTCGCGCCCCAGGTCCTGCAGCATCTGGCGTTGCACCCGGGCGAGCTTGTTGATGACCTCGACCATATGCACCGGGATGCGGATGGTGCGGGCCTGGTCGGCCATGGCACGGGTGATGGCCTGGCGGATCCACCAGGTGGCGTACGTGGAGAACTTGTAGCCCTTGGTGTAGTCGAACTTCTCCACCGCGCGGATGAGCCCGAGGTTGCCTTCTTGGATGAGGTCCAAGAACAGCATCCCGCGGCCCGTGTAACGCTTGGCCAGGGAGACGACCAGGCGCAGGTTCGCCTCCAGCAGGTGGTTCTTGGCACGGCGGCCGTCCTGGGCGATCCACTCCAGCTCGCGGCGGACCTTGCCGACGAGCCCCTCACGCTCTTTGGCGAGCTTCTCCTCGGCGAACAGGCCAGCCTCGATCCGTTTGGCGAGCTCGACCTCCTGTTCGGCGTTGAGCAGCGCGACCTTGCCGATCTGCTTGAGGTAGTCCTTGACCGGGTCGGCGGTGGCACCAGCGGTGACGACCTGCTGGGCGGGGGCGTCGTCGTCGTCGGCGTCGGAGAAGACGAACCCGGGGTCTTCTGGCTCGGGCTCCTCGCCTGCAGCAGGGGCCTTGGCCGCGGTCTCGGCAGCCTTGGCAGCGGCGTCGGCCTCTTCGACGTCGTCGGTGTCGTCAGATTCTTCGCTGTCGTCGGTCTCGTCACCAGCCTCGGCGGCCACCTCCGCCACGTCTGCCTCGACGTCGACCTCTTCGATGTCTTTGAGGTCCTCGGGCTCAGCCGGGCCTGCAGCGGCGTCGAGGTCTTCGGCGTCGTCGTCGTCGATGTCGGCGGCCTTGGCAGCCTCAGGCTCGGCGGGAGCCGGTTCGGCTTTGGCCTTGCCCCGCCTCGGCTTGGCCGCCTCGGCCTCGCCAGCGGTCCCAGCGTCAGCCTGAGCGCCGTCTGCCTGGGCAGGTCCGGCGCCAGCCTTGGCCCTCGAACGGGTGGCACGGCGTTTGGGGGCTGCGGCGGGAGCAGCCTCGTCCGTAGCCGTGGCGTCTGCCTCAGCGCCGTCGCCAGCCTTGCGGGCCCGGCTGCGCCGCGGCCGACGTGGTTCGGGGACGGTCTCGTCAGTCGGCTGGTCAAGGGACTCGTCTACAGGCAGGGAGACCGAAGTCTTGGAGGGCACAGGGGACCTTTCGGCAGCCAGTCGTCGGCTCGGGAGCCACGGGGACTTTCGCGATACGCCCCGGTATTGTACCGATGCGCACGGGTGTGTCGCCTGCCGACCTGCCGAGCAGCGCTCAACGCGCCGCCGCAACCCACCCTGGGACGAGCCCCGAAGAAGCCACCTGGGCCAACAGTTGCGCCATCACGTGGTCGGGGTCGTCGTGCAACGCCCTGGTCAGCAGCTGGTTCGCCCGTGCCCCCTCCCCCGCCCACCACGCCCGCAGGGCGAGCAGGGTCAACGCCGGCGCCTGGTGGTCACGGCGCCCGTGAGCCACCACATCCTCCAAGACACGCACGTGCGCGTCGCGCGGTCCCGGCGGCGTCACAGCGGCCTCGACCTGGAAAACCCGCTCCAGGGCGGCCATGAGACCCTGGCTGGATGCCGGGTCGGTGGTGGCGTCGAGCACCAGCCTCAACGGCAGGTCACCCGTGCCCGGGAGCATGGCGGCCAGGACCGCGTCACGCACCCGCTGGTCACGCAGGCCCGCCTCGACGCGTCCCAGGCGCGAGCCGTGACCGGCACCGGGGTAGTCGGTGGCCTGGGCCACCTCGTCGTACCAGGCCTGCACAGAATCCATCCGCCAGCGTTCCAGCACCTCGGCGCCGTCGCAGGCCGCCTGGGCGCCACGGGCAGCCCAGCGTGCGCACACCCGGGCCACGGCCTGGCGTTCTGCACCTGTGGCTGGGGTGATGGTGGCCACGTCCTCACGGCGGTGCGCCACCGCTGAGCCTGCCACGACCATACGCACACCCACCGCTGACGACGACAGCTCGGCCAGGGGCCGCCCTCCAGGCGGGCAGCACTCGCCGCAGCAGTCGTAGGACAGGTACCCGGTGCGGGTCACCACCCACACCGGCAGCTCGGCGAACACGTCGTCAGCGGCCTGGCGTATCTGGCGCACCGCTTCGTGAGCGGCGTGGTCGGTGCCGCGCGGGTCAGCGGCGGTGTAGACCACGACCACAGCCGAGCCGGCGTGGTCGCGTTCGAGGTGGGCGACCAACCCGTGGGCCAGCCGAGGGCCGTCGTGGGAGTCAGCGAGGACAGCCAGGTCGACACGGGCGACCAGGCCGACGCGTCCGCGGGGGCGCCGCAGGCTGACCGCCACGACGGACTCTTCGGGGACGAAGCCGATCTGGTGGGGCACCAGGGCCAACAGCTCGCTGGGATGGGTGATGGTGATCGTTGTCATAAGACGACCCCAGCAGGTCCCGCAAGCCTGAGGAGGCCGTACCAGACAAATCTGTGGACAAGTTCAGCACCCCCATGGGCTGGGGACGGTTCGCCGGGCAGTTACCCTGGAGTTGTGGCTGACCGACGCGCTCTCACTGCCGTGATGGCGTTTGCCCTGTTCACAGTCGTTCTTGCCGGTTGTGCCACCTCCGAACCAGCAGTCCTGCGCACCCCCGCACCGACACGGACGGAACCAGAGCCCGCCGTGACCGAATTTGACCGTGACTGCCGCCGCGACGTCCCGCCGGAGGGGTTCCCCGCCACGCTGGTGCCGCTACCGCCGGACGCCGAGCTGCTGCTGGCGTGCGCCAAACCGTCCGACGGGCAGTGGGAGATCAGCCTCAACATACGCACCGCCCAGGAGACCGAAGACCTGCTCGACGCCGTGCGCCAGCCCCTGGCCGCTGCCGGGTTCGCCGAGAGCCCCGGCGCAGACGCCCTCGGCGTCGCCGCGTCGGCCAGCTTCTCACGCGGCGCCGGTGAGGTCCTGACAGTGACGGTCGTCGACGACGGCACGACCCGTACCTTGGCCTTAGGAGGCTCTGTGACCATCGAGGCGCCTGATGGCGACTGAGGACCCGCGCCCAGCGGTCGACGAGGCCCTGGCCCAGCAGACGGCGGCGCTGCGCGAGGTGGCCCGCACGGTCGCGCCGCAGGCCGAGCCGGTGGTCGACGTCTTGGAGCAGATGCTCAACGGCGGCAAACGGTTGCGTGCGTCGTTCACCTACTGGGGGTGGCGGGTGCACGGCGGCGAGCCTGGCAGCGACGAGGCTGACGCCGTCGTTCTCGTCGCCGCCGCCCACGAGCTGTTCCAGGCCGCCGCGCTCATCCACGACGACGTCCTGGACAACTCCGACACCCGCCGCGGCAAACCTGCCGTGCACCACGTGTTCGCCGCGTCGCACCGCGACAACGCGCTCATGGGCGACCCGGGCTGGTTCGGCGACGCCGCGGCGATCCTGCTCGGCGACCTGGCCATGGTGGCGTGCGACGCAGCCCTGGCCAGCGCGCTGCGCGACCACCCGCAGGGCGACGCCGTGCGCGACGTGTTCAACTTCATGCGTGCCGAGGTCGAGCTCGGCCAGTACCTCGACCTGTTCTCCCAGGCCCGGCCATGGGGTGCGCACGACGACGACGAGACCCTCGCGCGCCAGGTGATCCGCACGAAGTCGGCCCGCTACTCGGTGGAACACCCCCTGGCCATCGGAGCGCTCATGGCCGGGGCGGACGACGACCAGGTCGCCGCGTGCCGGGCCATCGGCCTGCCGCTGGGCGAGGCGTTCCAGCTGCGCGACGACGTGCTGGGCATGCTGGGCGACCCGCACGTGACAGGCAAACCCACCGGCGACGACCTGCTCGAGGGCAAGCGGACGATCATCGTGGCGCGGGCCGCCAAACGCGCCCGCACGACCGGAGACGAGGCCACCTTGAGCCTGCTGGCCGCAGTCCTGGGCAACCGTGCCGCCTCGCCCGACGACGTCGCCCGGCTCACCGTGGCGATCGAGACCACCGGGGCGATCGCGGACGTCGAGGCGATGATCACCCGCCTGTCCGCCCAGGCGCTGGCGCTCATCGACGAGCAGGGCTGGCCAGACCCAGCGGCCTCAGCGCTACGCACCTTGGCGCAGTCGGCGGTGGCACGGCGCGCGTGAGGGCCGCAAGGGACTGTTCAGAGCAGGGACTGGGCGAGCCTGCGGACCGCTGATTTGTGCCCTGCGCGCAACGCCGCGACCGGGGTGGTGCCGAGCTGGTCGTCGTCGGTGAACAACCAGTCCAGGGCTTCGTCGTCGCTGAACCCCATATCAGCGAGCACGGTGATGGTCCCTGGTAGCGACGCGAGCACCGTCCACTGCGGGGACGAGCCGGGGTCGCCTGGTGCCGCAGGGTTGGCCAGGTGCCCTGGGACGACGAACGCCTCAGGCACGACGAGCACCCCACCGCGCCGGGTGCCCAGCACCTGGCGGTCGGCCACCAGGCGCCGCGCCTTGCCCGGCGCCAGGCCGAGCCGTCCGGCAAGCTCGGTGATGGTCAGCACCGGACCAAAAGCAACTAACGGCACCGCACAGTCAGGCTCCACAGGGCCAAGCCTACGGGGGATTTTCCCCCCTATGGAGGCAAGAGCCCAACGATCGGCACAATGTACCGCTGTGATGACGTAGAGTCCGGAAGGTGGACCAGCACACGACCGACCCCTTGGTGGGGCAAGTCGTCGATGGGCGCTACGAGGTCTGCTCACGGATCGCCACGGGGGGTATGGCCACCGTGTACCTGGCGATCGACCGCCGTCTGGAGCGTGAGGTCGCCCTCAAGGTCTTGCACCCGCACCTCGCCGACACCACCACCGGCGACTTCGTCTCACGGTTCCGCCGCGAGGCCCGCACCGTGGCCAAGCTCGTCCACCCCGGTCTCGTCCAGGTCTTCGACCAGGGCGTCGACGGGACGACCATGTACCTGGCCATGGAGTACGTGGACGGCACGACGTTGCGCCAGCTGCTCATCGACCACGGAGCGCTGCCCCTGGGCGAGGCGCTGAGCCTCGTCGAGAAGCTGCTGGAGGCCCTGGCCACGGCCCACCACGCAGGACTGGTCCACCGCGACGTGAAACCCGAGAACGTGCTGCTGGGCACCGACGGGCGTATCAAGCTCGCCGACTTCGGCCTGGCACGGGCGGTCACCGAGATGACCTCTGGCTCGTCGGTGGTCATGGGCACTGCCGCCTACCTGGCCCCCGAGCTGATCTCGGTCGGCACCGCCGACGCCCGTACCGACGTGTACGCGATCGGCGTGCTGCTCTACGAGGTGCTCACCGGGTGCCAGCCGTTCTTCGGACCCAGCCCGGTGCAGGTCGCCTTCTTGCACGTGCACAACGACATCCCCCTGCCGTCGGACACGGCCGCGTGGATGCCCGCTGAGATGGACGAGCTCGTCCGTGCGCTGGCTGCCCGGGACCCGTCGAACCGGCCCGCCGACGCCGCCACAGCCCTGGCGATGGTCAAGCACCTGCGCAGCCGGCTCGACGCGGAGATGCTCGGGCGCGTCGTCATCTACGACGACGACGCACCGCCGCAACGCGCCCCAGAGCAGATCACACCCATCTCTGCACGTCTGCCCGCCGCCTTGGACCCGGGTCTGCCACCAGGCCCCCCACCAGGTCCACCACCTGCTGCAGACCCCGGCTACAGCCCCGCCGCCAGTCTGATACCAGGTTTTGGACCTGCGCCGCCGGGACCGCCACTGGCCGTCCCGCCACCTGCACCATCCGCTGGCGGGCCACCGGGTGGCTACCAACAACCGCCGTCCTTCCAGGCCGGCCCTCCGACCGCGCTGGCTGAGCCGCTGTCGGAGGAGAGCCGCCGCAACCTGATGATCATGGCCATCGGGACCGTGCTGCTGCTGATGTTCGTCTTCGGTGGCACGGCGGTCTGGTGGTTCGGCAGGGGTCCTGGCGGCCAGGCGACAGTTCCTGACGTCGTCGGTATGACCCAGACCGCCGCCGAGACGAAGGTGCGCAAGGCCAACCTCGACCCGGACGTCAAGGAGACGTTCGACCGGAAGGTGCCCGAGGGCAAAGTCATCAGCACCGACCCACCCAAGGGCAAACGTCTGAGCCGCGGCAGCCAGGTGACCATCATGGTGTCCAAAGGCCCTGACTACGTCCAGCTGCCCACCCTGGCTGGGATGACCGTCGCCGACGCCACCGAAGCGCTCGAGAACGAAGGCCTGAAGGTCGCTGGCGCCAACCAGGAGGACTACCACGACTCCGTCATGGCTGGTGCCGTCATCGGCGTCGTAGCGGCCGACGACAAGACCATCCGCGGCGACACCGTCACCATCGTCGTCTCCAAAGGGCCAGCCCCGGTCTCGGTGCCTGACGTGGTCGGTATGACCGAGACCGAAGCCGCGGCAGCGCTCGCCGAGGTCGGGCTGAAGATGGCCTCGACGGAGACCTCCTCCGAACGTCGCGCTGGCGAGGTCCTGCGTCAGACCCCCGAACCGGGCAGCGAGGGGCACCGTGGTGACACCATCGAGGTCTCGGTGTCCAACGGCATCCGGCTGGTCCCCGTACCTGACGTGACCTTCATGTCCGTCGACTCGGCGATGAGCGAGCTCGCCCGCGCCGGGTTCGTCGGCAAGGTCGATGGCCGTGACGGCGGCCTGGTCGTGGGCCAGAACCCGTCAGGAGGCGCCATGCGGGCGCCAGGCACCGTCATCACCCTTTACTCCATCTAGGCCGTGTTGCGAAAGTCCGTGCGCAGGCGAGGCGCGTCCGGGGCGTGCGCTCGCAAGGCGGAGGACGACAGTCGCAGCAGCGCTGCGGCCGAGGATCGACAACGCCGCGAGCGTGCGT
>Ga0123354_10001490_pt1 | contig 28610 bp, 17 predicted proteins | sample TergutLab28metaG_2_FD_97872 | JGI IMG/M metagenome (GOLD analysis project Ga0123354, IMG submission 97872) | Labiotermes labralis P4 segment gut microbial communities from Petit-Saut dam, French Guiana - Lab288 P4 | ecosystem: Host-associated > Arthropoda: Insects > Digestive system > Gut ... | reverse complement strand
TTTAACTGCTAACATAAGCTTTTAAATGCACTTAAAGGTCCAGTGTAAACAATGGGATCCCATTGGTAGAGTTAACGAATGTACCTTAATTGACAATATTATTCTGTAGGCCTGATGATGGCCAGATAAAACGGCCGAAACATGTAGCCTGATTAACCAGTTGTAAAACTACAACTGATATTAAATTGTTGTGTATGATGGTACTTTGCAATAAAATTTATTACACATGCACAACAGGATGGCATCATTCAAATTCTCTACTAAGCCTGATAAGGGCTCATATAGCATAGGTGGTATAGTGACTTCTGACGGGCTGGACAGTTCAGTGGCCAAATGCCAGCAAGAGCAAGAGATTTTCTCTACTCCACACCTGTAATAACTGGAGCTGGGACCATCCAAGCCTCCTGCACAATGGGTATAAAGGCTACTTTCTGAGGATTAGGCAGCTCATGTGTGACAATGACCACCCAACACACCTAGTGAGGAATGTAAGAATGAAAAGAGGGAGACCTCTACGTTTTACTGCAAATGATGCATTATATGTTCTTACTTTTTAAACACAATAATGAACCTGCACCTCACATAAAAGAGGAGTAATTTCTTGTTTAGTCCAGTGACTCTTTCCTTCTCAAGGACTCTGATCTATGCATTTAGTTATGCAAGATGTGCTTGCAATCAGCAGGGCAGATACTATTTTACCTCACTATCTCTAAGACAACCTATAATGCCCTCAAAGTGCTGAAAAGCCTTACCTCTATCACCAATGAATTCCTGAAAACTAAGAAATCCATCTCCATCTGTATCTTTGTCCTGCAGTGTTTGTTTGAGGATGACAGGCAACATGTCAGGGTGTTCTTCGGGATGACTGAACATCAAAAACTCTGCTTTGTTTAAAGATCCATCCTTGTTTTTATCTGCTGCCTCAAATAAGATCTTGTCATCACTCAAAAGCTGTAATGTGAACAAATCTACTGTAAATTACACAACGTAATTTGTGATGTTCAAATCTGGATGTGGAGAAGAAGTCTCATGTGATGACTAAATGGCTCCGTTAATAATCCGGTCAGAATACCTGTATCTGATTTTTATTCACTTACGACTTTGACGCTGCCCAAAGTTTACATTTTTGTTTTCTTCATTTGCAACAGCAAATTCAGATTGTGTGGTTAATGATATGCCAGTTGTAAGGAATTTAAATATGACAAAGATATGCTGAAATACAGCACGTCTACTGAAAAATAATTCGAAATGAATGCTTATTCCATTTTTTTTTACATGTGATTTACATAACACAGATCAATATTTTATACAAAGTGAGAATGTGGCCTCCATCTTGAGGGTCAACCCTAAAGGAGATTCCAAGTTCCACTAGCTCAATGGAATCCCCCTGTAAGAATACATGGGGCCACAACCCAGAAGATCACAATCTGAACAGTCACTGGTGTGGAAACATAAAATTGAATACAAGAAGGTAATGAATTTACTTTGAGGCATTCTGAAATTTTTGAGTTCTTCTGCTTCTTAACAATTAATTAATATGAAATGTCATTACTGGGAAAAAATAACCAGTGTCTGATAACATGTACGAACATTAATCACTGTCATTAAAGTGTCTGTTGGTTAACATAACTCTTTCATAATAAATAACACACAACGCATCATCACCTAAATTAAACACTGTAGTACATAATTCAAATTTTTATCTCATATCATATGTCAATAAATGTTGTTCATATTGTAGTACAGATTTTGGCCCCAGCAATAACACTAAACAGTAGTAACTCCATTACTACAAAGTAGTAACTCCATTACTACAAAGGGTGAAAATTTAATAGCACCACACACCTGTCAGCAGCAGACTATGTGGATTTAAATCACCAACACCAAAGTCTTGCATCAGTCATGAACCTCTGCTTATTTTATCAGTGTCCCATTCTCACATCTTCTTTCATCAACAACTGGCTTCATCACATTCTCCTATCTCTTCCATGTCTTCACCCTCACTTTGTTCCAAGAGCCCTCAAAATCATACCTCAGTACAATTTATTTCCCCACCCAAGTTACATGGCCAGCACATCATAACCTCCTACATGTCAATGGTGGTGGTGGTGGTGGTGGTAGTAGTAGCAGCAGCAGCAGCAGTAGTAGTAGTAGTAGTAGCAGCAGCAGTCATTTGGCTGATGCCACACCTCCACCACCCAACCACAGTACCTGACGTGTTGCTCAATATGTAACACCACCTTTCATTGGGCCAAACAATCTTCCAAGCACTGTTTCCAAGTAATTGTAATTTATGAACAAAAAATTTACATCCCTTGATACATACATGACAAGGTCATACTACAAAGATAACTCACTTTGTTCTCTTCTGATTTGTCCTCACCAGAAACCTCATTGTCCTCATCACTGCCATTGATACCATATGAATCAGCAATATACTCAGACCATGTCACAACACCATCCTCATTCTCATCAGCATCTTCAAATCTGTCTTGGGACTCTTCCTCTGATAACATTCTGTAAATAATACACAAATATAAAGCAAACTTCTCATTGTACTGATATTATTATTAAAATCTGTCAACATTGATATATCTATGTACAAATGAGTGCGGGATGTGCTAGACATGCATGTAAAGAAAGGTGTTCATAGTGTCTGTAGGTTCAAGTCTGGTGATGATTGTCATTACTGTGAATCAATCCACTGTGTACCAATTTTTAATGCTGATAAAACACTTTCAGCTCAGGAAACCTGGAAATGATTCCCAGGACTGAGTTACTGAAGGAATCTTGCTAAAAATACCCCGAGAAAAAGTGTGTATTTACATGCACATACATACACAAAGGTTGTTCAAAAATAAATGGGATTACTGCAACACAGTAACATCTGGTAACTAAGAAGCAACTATAGACTCCGTTTAGAGAATATCTATCCAAAAGGTGGCAGCAGCAAACAACAGCATCCTATGGAAAATCAATTTCTAAGTTCAGTTGGATACATCAGTAAGTACATCACAGAATGCAGTTAACATTGACAATGCTGGAGTGCATGATACCTGTGAAAAGATGATGTATCAGCTTTTGACATTTGGCTGAAGGCAAAGCAACATCTGGCCACAGTACTGTCACCAAAAGAGTGGTGGTTTCTAACAGTAAAATTGAAAGTATGGGGAAGGAACACAGCACAGGCTGACCTGCACACCATTAATTCTGCAGTCTCTCTCTGAGAACATCACGGGGAAGAGGCATCGAATATGACTAATTGCAACATCAAATAAGCCTCTGTGGTTTGGTAATTCATGTAATAATCCATGAGGACCGTGACAACAAAAAGTGTGTGGGAAATGGATGCCAAAGGCCAAATTTCAGGGCAAAAGAATTTTTATGTAAACACACAAATGTAACGAGCTGCTCACAATTCACAATGAGGACCCTGGCAGTGTGAAAGCCCAATTCTTCTTAGACATGGCAGGTATACAGATGGTGCTCTGGCTTCCCTAGACAACAGTAAACTGTGCATTTTATGCAACATTATTGTGCACTCATTTGACAATCTAGCAATAAGAGAGACCTAAATGGGCACAGAAAGTGTTGGTACTATATGAAAAAGCTGGGCCCCAGTACGAGCTGTCAACCAACAGAGACATTAGTGTACCACGGGTTCACAGTCCTACCACATCTGCTACACTCAGACTTCACCCCATCAGATTAAGCCATTTGACAAGATGGAAGGACCCACTGCACAGCCACCACTTCCTGAACAACAACTCACACAGCACTAGTCATCAATCAGTACATACAATTCTGACAGTCACATTTGCTGCACTTTAACAGGAAGTTATCAGGGAGATGGTATGAATGCAACGACCTAAGCTGGATGTATACATTGTGCTGAAATGTGCTGGCATAGCTGTCATCAACTCCCAGCATGCATTCCCGGTGATTCCCATTCATTTCTCAATGACCCTTGTATAAAAAACATACACATGGATGAAACTGCGCACTGTAAACTTTTCAAATGAAGGCACTTCTTAAAAGAAGAATTTATTATATGTGAAGCTGAGAGCTCAAATTCGAACACCTGAAAGGGAAATGCTAGCATAAACTATCATTCCAAATTGTAAGTCAGTGTTAAGATGTGTATTACAATCACAGACAATACACTAACTTGAACGATCGCAGAATCCAAGCATGTAACTCTTTTCTGTCAATGTGCTCATCTTTATCAAGATCCATCTTTGTCAGCAAAATACGGAGTCGTCTCTTGGCTTCTACTGGATCCAAGTGGTCAAACTCTTCTGCTTCTTTCACACTACCTGTTCACATCAATAGCATTTAATTACATAGAGGCATTTGTTCTATACTTCATACAGCACACTACAGTACCCCTCATAAACAGCCATTTTGTATATGCATGGTCTTTTACACTTCAGTCCAATAATGTCAGATGTGTGTAACAACACATAACTTATACCACCAAGTACACGGAGCAGCATAGTAATCTGAAGGTTTTAAAAGAAAAATAACTCACAATGAAAATAACATTATAACTGTTCATATTTTAACAAAATGAAGTACATGTAAAAGCATGTTATAGGCAATGCTTACTTCTCAAAAATAAATCACAAACATGACTTCCATCCCTCTGTATGTGAGGTATGTATAACTGTAACCCATTCATAGCACTCCTGTGGTGGTGTCGATGACAAAGCTGCACATCTGACACAGTGAAAACGCTGGCAGCCCTTGTGCAGAAAAGTACCTTCCACTAGGTGAGTAGCTAGTATTAACACTGAAGGCAATGGTGGATTAGGTCCAAATGTTGTAAAAAGGCAAACAGCAAGCAACAGACATGCCAAAACCAGGGTAAAATCATGCAGTCACTAATCTGGAGAACACTGCACAATCTTAAAGATCTTAAAAAAAAATAAAACATAAGCCATGTCTGTTTGCTAATATACATTGCTGGCAATGCTACATAACTCATCCTGGCTGTCAGCCAGTCTTTCCAATTTCAGCTTTTTTTTTAACTTCAATAAAAACAATATTAGTTGTACATTGAAACTACTGAGTTTCACTTAGTGGTACACTAGTGAAAAAGTGTGAGGGCCGCTGATCTAGGACTATCACAAAATTCAAGCAGCCTATTAGAGAACAAATGACAGCAATACTTAGAGATAAAATAATGCATACAAGAAATTACATCCCACAGAACAACAATCTATGTGGAGGCATGGCCATCATCTTTGTGATATCATTTTTAAAAAATACACATTGCATACAAAATGTGCTGAAATGTTCTTCACTTAGTTAAAACATTAAAGGTGATAATGTAATTTTTGAATTTTTTTTATTTCACAACTGGCAAATTTCTCTGCTTCACCCTGTACTATCAGACCTTTCCATCGGTGTCTGTTCACAGCCCAGAGATCAATTAGGAGCCCAAAACTATCCTGGTACTTGCCTGGAGAGGCTGAGGAAAATCACAAAAAATTTCCCTCCAGACCCAAATACTGAATCAAAAATTATGATACTGCAGGGGAAATTACACGAATTAAGAGTGAAGACGAGAAGCCACAGAGAGTTTTTATCACAACTTTAGAACACGTATCATTTAACAGCATATTTCTGCATTCTGAATGCATTTTTTTTTGTAATTTTCAGACAAGAGATTAATATGTACCCTGACAATTTTTAGTGCCACTATCACATACCTACTCATCACTACTATTCAGCCCTCTCATCTTATATTATACTTTACACTCAACATAAATGCAAGAATCTTTCAAAGTAACTTAAATGTCACAAACCTGGGCACTAATTTACAGTCAATGGCATTAAGTGGAAAATACTGAACTCTTTTTACAAGAACTTCAAGATGGCATCACTGTCATCATAAAACTTTGTCTATTGTACAAACAAATTTCTAATAAATCAGCCATGGCAGCATAACCATTAAACATACTGTAAAGGAAACACTGCCACAACTTTGGGTGGTTGAGTTCAGCTTCATTTTTCCTGTTTTAAGTTTGACTCATTTTTGAGAGAGAAACAATATGAATCACCAATGTGCTCTTGTTCAACTTCAGAATTTGGGAGTGAAACAAACAGAAATGTTATGAAGTAAGCACATGCTAGGTGTAAAGCAGACAAAAGCAAATGAAACACTTTACTAAAATCTCAGAATGAAAATAGACTGAGACTCATTATAAAGACACACTGCATTTGAATACAGAAACCATGCACTCAGCACCAGTATGTCACAGCATGACACATCAACCACAGTTTATCACAATGAGTACAATTATGTTCAAGTCAATCTATCGCTAACTTATTTTACAGACAAGCATATTTAGATGTCCACGTAAATATTCAAAATAAAACACACTGGTCAGCATAAAATCCATACAGACACATAATGAACAATGTAAATCACCAGGTGCACAGCACAGACACTTTCCAGGTTACGTAATATGAGACTTATGTAAAAGATTCTTATCAATTATTCATATTATTAGTAAAAGTGTTAGAAATAACATTTTAAACAGTAACACTGACATTTGAAAAATTTATACAACTGATGAGGTGTGATAAATAAGTGGAGGAAAAGTCAATTCCAAGTCCAGTAAATTTCAGGTTATGTAAAAGTTTCATGAACAGAACCCTAATTATGTAAGACAGAAACTATCTGTATTGGAAATTTCTAAACATAAATTTCAGTTTTTGATAATGCATTCACCAGGTGTCAATGTCATCTGACAGTTGTAGGAGATAATTTCCAGTGCTTGTTCTAACAAGTGGTCACTCTGCAATAAATTAAAAACATTTAGCCACAAAACAGTGGAGAGTAACGTCTAAAACAATATGCTGCACAAACATGATCAACTGAAGTCTCAAATAATAAAGCCCTGTGCTTTTTTAGCAGGTATGTATCATCACTATCATTATCACAATATTCATATAAAATTCATATGTTCATAGTATAACATTGTGGGAAGTTCCACACACTACTGATTAGCTGTCATTGAAAATGAAATGGGATCTTCATGTTACGAGATGGGCATGATTTGGCTTTACATATGAGAACCATGCACAAATATAAAATACTTATACTGGACAAATTAAAAGAACTAACAAATTCCATGGAGCAGTCATTTTATGAAGCTAACAGCCCCTCATCTATTCAAGAAATGCTCTGGATTTAACGGAACCCAAAGTTTCATTAGTGTGTTCACAAGAGTCCATCATGTGTCCCTATCCTGTGCCAGATTAGTCCAGTCCTCATCCTACTTGAGTTCAGCTTTAATATTGTCCTCCAATCTACACCAAGGTCTTCTAAGTGGTCTCTTTCCTTCAGGTTGCCCCACAAAAACCCTGAATGCGTTTGTCTTCAACCACATACGTGCCCCATGACCCCTGTATCTTATCCTCCTTGATTCAATCACCCAAATATGTGGTCAAATGCAAGCAATGTTCCGTGAACTGCAGTTTATAATAGCGTAATCGTCATTGATTAACTCATATGAACGCTACGTTCTGAAATATATGGAAGAAAACTTTCGACGATCTGTCAGAATTGTTACTGTTCCAGCATACGCCTGCAGAACTGAGGATACAAAAAATCTGTAAATATAGTAAGTTCCCCGGCAAAGATTCGCACTGAAAACAACTTGGTCATTGGTTGATGAATGACATTATCAGCTCTGTTGAAATTAAAAATATAAATACTGCGAAACACACCTACACACCTAAGATTGCTTCATGGTCAAATTCTGAGTGGTGTTGTCCCTGGATAACGTGGCTTTTGTCTCTTGGGCTGTAAGCACCATCCTCTTCTCTTTCATGATGATGTGTATGTATGTGCGGAGACGCTGGAGTCGAGTCACACAAATGGTTATTAATGAGTAAAATCATGCACACGCTTTTACAAACAAGCAGTTTAGCGAACATGTTGATAGACCGACAATTGTACGTCGAACTACAAATTTAAAAAATAAAGATCAGAAGAACTGTACTTGTATTATAAAAGATTAACTTGTAATTAAATTAGAATATTAAATACACATATGACATTAACAAATTCTTAATGACCTATGCATTTCACAACGCAACACGCACAGTGGGGTCATCACACACCTAACCGAAACCAAACCACCATCACAGCATGCACCCACAACTTGCGACACAGAGTAGGGCTATACCCACAGATTATTTACCATGGAAATAACGACGAAATTAGATGGCACATTCCACGGATGATCTTTACTCTGCATGTACCTAGGGCGACTCATTTCATTTAACGTTGGTATTAGCGTAGACCCGTGGTCCAAAATATTGGCGGGACCGGCCGCAACCTCACGAAGAGAGATTTCCCGTACGGAGAGTGCCTGCAAACTTCTGAACATGCTTGGCATTTCCACCAATAGGAAATATATGTACAAGACCCACTAACAGTTGCTGTGCCAAATTTGGGAGCCGCTATAGAGAACCACTTAACTGATCACTAACAGGCGAGTTGCTAGGGTTTCGCAGCGGTCATCGCTCTTGTGGGACATGACTCCGCCGTAGTAGCCGTCAAACGTCCCATAATTAAATATTCCATATGAAGAACGCGTTTGGGGTAAAAGTGCATTGGGTCACACTGCACATGAGCCTGACTAATCAGTTCCTTTGCTAGTACTGGTGTACCACCTAATATACGTGTGCACCATAGGCATTTTGAAATGTGTCACCACACAGCCAGGTTCTTGGTAATGTCCGAGAATACGTACCTTAAAACTGTCGGTATCTGTTTGCACCCCAGTCAAGTTTTTAACTGTGATTTCAGGCCTCTGCCCTGAAGCAGATGACAACTGTGCTCTTCTGGGTTATTATGCAGTGGGTAGTGGTAATTTCTTACCGACATTTTGGGACAACCTATCAGTCCCATCTTCGACAGTCAACAATCCGCTATGCATAAACATTCTAGATGCTTAAAATAAATGATGTCCCATGTAATTAACAATAACCTGAACGGGGTTTCGAGTGCTTTTTCCACACTGCTCCATGTTCATTTGATGAAATGCATTTTACTTCCCATCTATACATCTGTATTGTTCCAGTATATCACAAAATTTGTCTGCCTCTGTGATTACCTTAAATTCCACCATGTAAATTTTTGTATCCAATGCATATAGCCACATTTATCATGCTCATTCTGAAATTATCACTGTTTTAACAAATTTACATCAGCAGCGTACTTGTTCTGTTAACACAACCATATCCACTCAGTCTTATATTTCCCAGTTTTAAAAGAACCACAAATGCAGTCCATAGAGCGTGACTATTTTTTTATGACAGTCCTACATATATATACTTCTGGTGACCAATATTTTATTATTTGCTGCTGTGGAACAGCTCTCAATTACTGCAAAAAAAAAAAAAAAAGATCTCTCTCCTTCATGAGTGAATTAAATGCTATGTCAAAATGATGCTGGCAGTGCATCACATGAAATGATTTTCATTCTTGGCACCGTCAATTGTATGCATTTGTTTTAAACACAATGATTCAGAAACTGATGTCATTAGGCACACAGGTTTACTACTCAGCTGTGACTCTCAGAAAGGGCTAGTCTCACAATAACTGACCCATTAACTGAAACCAGTTCTGTTTAAGTGGCCCACCTGAGAACGGATGTAGACAAATGGACGTGTGAAAAAGCTAGGAAGTATATTTTTGGAAATTTCTATTTTCTGAATATGCACAGAAATATTTTGTTGTTGTTTAGCATCAAATCGGAACGAAGGATTTTATAAGTACAGCAAACCAACAAGAACATTAAGACCATATTTTTGGCCCACTCAGCTCGGTGATCCAACAGTTAGGATTAGTAAATATGGGCAGAACCATTTTAAAGCAGAACTGACAAGTGACAGGGTAAGTTGAATTTCATGAAAATTCACATCAAATGACATACTGCTGTAAGAGTATTTATTATGGTTTTATTATAACACTTACTCACCCGTGACGGTGAATATTTGACACCAAATACAACTGAAGCCTTGCCTCCCCTCATTGTATACAAAACATTGTTTATAGCCTTGAACCAAGTGGAAGTGAAACCAGAGGGAGGTGGAAGGGGAGGATAAATTTGTTTACAGCAACAAATATAAATGTTCATTTATAGAGTTCAGTCAAACAGCTGCCGTACAATATTATGACTGAAGTCACTCTTATGACCGAAGTCACTCAGTGTGATGTATCAATACTCCGTCTCGTTTAGTCTGTCTCACAGACACTTCTGGACTGAGCAAAGCTCACCCTTAAATGCAATTCAGATTAACTTTAAAAATAAATAGTGCACAAGTTACGAAATCACCACTCGGTTTCCAGGGGTGGGGAAAGTCTTATTTATAAATTACGCACTAACACTAAGTAACAGTATTATGTATTTCTTTCAACTACGTGTACCGTTTCGGTTAAATAAAACATCAGCCATTCAAGTATTTCCCTTTACATCCTTTACACAATAAGCCAATCAAATTCTCATCTCACACACCAAATATATGTACACAGTGACAAATTTGATTCAGTGGTTGTCATTAACGTGATATATATAAAACGACTGATCTTGGAAATCAAAACTGCTGGTCTATGACAATGATGCAATGGAGAACATTACATTTATACATGAAAGTCACATAGATACTTGGCTTTCGTTTGATGCCAGCAGGAAATCATCAAACCACAACGTACCTTATCTCTTCAAATACTGCAAAAGAAATTCTTCCGTTGAAAATTATTTTCTAATTAACATCCTCGTCATGTCACAGCAGCACTGATTTCTACAAACTCTATGATTGGGAATATAATACCATTTCAACATACTGTAGTTAATTGAAAAAATAATACAAATAGTAGCAGTAAAATAAAAGCAGAATATAAGAATAGTTTTCAAACGCGACTTAAAGAAAAACAGGAATAAAATACAATAAAACTTGGATTCGGAGGCAGGGTATCAAAACACTAGCAACAAGCCAGTAATGCACTGTAGGAGAGAATTCTCATTAACTTCTTCTCCAAGCATCAAACGTTCAAAACGTGGTACGTACATTAAACCTGCAAGGTTGGAAAATGGCTATCACAGAATGCACAGTCAATTAATTAATTAATTAATTAAAAAAAGTCAACCAACCAAAATATAAAATGGCGCAAAATTACAGATTAGAGATACGATGTTTACCGATGCTATGTTTCAGCTTTCTCCTCACTTGGTGCAGCTTCACAGTTTGCATCCACTGATTCCTGTGTCTTGCTATCTTTGGTGTTTTCACTGTTCTCATGCTCTTCTTCAGCCTTAGCTGCTGCAGCTGCTGCCGCTGCTGCTGCTGCTGCTCGAGCTGCTGCTGCAGCTGCCGCTCTTCCCGCACTACTTCGTAGAACCTTGCGCTCTACCACTGGTGTCTCTAGCTCCTCTAATGGAGCCGCTGCCTGTTTTGACCGTTTGGTGCACCTTCCTCGCCGTCCTGTTCCTGACCTAGTGGCCCTACAACCATTACTGCTGGGTTCAGGTTCAGATTCAGGTTCCGGTTCGGGCGCCTCTGGCAGCATCATTGGCACAGGAGGAGATGAAGTCTGGAGCATTGCAGGCAGTGTTGGTGGTGATGATGATAAAGGCAGTGTTGGGGTAGCCTGTGTTGATGATATTGGTTGTTGTACAGCCTCAGTTTCAGGGCCTTCTGCTGCCTGTAACTTATCTTCTGTGAGTTCTGAGGTTACCACAGAATTATATTCTGTTGCAACAGGAGGTGGTGTCGAGTTCTCTGTTGGGGCCACTGCCTCCTCTGAAGGTGTTACAACTGAAACAGTTGCTCCATCCTTGGACACTGTGGAGGAAGTCAAAAGAGCTTCTATGTCCACAGCACCACAATCAACATTTGGATCTGGAACCAACGCTGGACAACTATTCTTTTCTTCACCAACTTCTTTCTGCTCTATTTCCTTTGTCCTTTTGGCAGGCCGTTCATCACTTGGCGATATACTACATGAACCTTTTACACCACTATCAGCCCCATCTCTTGTACGCTTACCAAATTTTTCTTCTGTACTACGAGCTAAAATTTCAACTGAAGTCTTGCATAGATTTTCTAAAGCTTCCTTCATTTCAGATTCTTTTGCTTTTCTTGAAAACCATTCTTCACTGCGAGCAGATGTGTCTGGCATGAAGTAACGCGCAAAACTTTCTGCACTTTCCTTTCTTTCACCTTCTTTAAATTTCTTTATTGGCCTTTCTTCTGATCGAGTAGCAAAATCTGTGACTGAATTTCTACTTAGATTCTCCAAAGATTCCTTTCGCTCCCCATCTCTTGCTCTCTTCTCAGCTGCTTCTTTTCTTTCTGCTTCTCTAGCCCGCTTTTCACTGCGCAGAGTTGCCTCCATGGATGTAGCTCTACTGAGGCTTTCCAACAGGTGGGAGTCATGGGGGAGTAGTAACTGCTGCAGCTGCTGCTGTTGCTGCCTGTCAAGTGCATCTCTGGTGGTTGCTCTTTGGTGCCTATGATTGGTAGCAGTAGATGATGATGGTGACGGTGATGACGACGATGATGAAGTCATGGTGGCTGGCCGGGAACTGTTTCCTGATTTATGTCCAGCTCGTGAAGATGAAGACTGCAAGGTTGCTGTGGACGTACCACTAACACCTAGGCTACCATTCAGAAGTCCACACTGCTGGGCGAGGCTATCGTAAGCAGATGACATGGAGCCTGGCTGCATTGAGAAGGGATTCAGTCCACCTAGGCCAAGAGGCGTGTACAAAAGACCAGGATTTGGGAAAAAGAATGGGAGAGCTGACGAGGGGATACTTGATGATGATGATGACACTGTAGGTTTTAAACTGCTGTGTCCACGTTCAGAATCTGCGGGTTTACGTGATTTTGTTTTTCCTGTTCCAGAAGTACCAGGACCAGAACTGCCCAGTTCACTTCCATCCATTCCTGCCAATGATGGCAATCCAAGACCTGCGAGATTGGCAAAAAGTGAATTTGTAAGACTCATGTTCCCCAGATTTCCAAGCCCACTCATACTTCCCAGTGCACTCATATTGGGCATTCCTCCGAATGGGAGCAGCAAGGGATTGTTCTTTGGGTCAAATCCTCCAAGAGATAATCCTGAAAGGAGGCTGCTAGGACTGAGTCCTGCTGCTGAGAGACCACTAAGTCCAGCTGATGCCAGTGAGGGGAATGGTAGGGTTGATGCAAGTGACGATGCTTGGCTTACTGAAGACTGCTGGCCAGGTGGGCTAGACAGAAGGGGAGGACGACCAGGACCTTTCTTTCTCTCATTAGGTGGCAGCCGTTTCTGTAGGTCATGCGGGAGGTTTCCTCTCTCCTTTACTAGTTCAGCCCACTTAGGATCAACATCAAACATTGGGTTTTCCAACAGCCACTGTGCCAGTTTCTTAAGCTGTGGAGCCTTGCTTCCTGTGATCTGCAATATGAAGAAAAAAATTGTACACACACACTCCATAAACTACATACCACTCACCACACTAAGCTTCCTTCATTTTTTGGCAAAGACTATGATGCTGTACTATAAATTTAATGTACCTTTTTCCCAGTTAATCTGTTAATAACAGAAACATTTTCCTCTCCGGTCAGTTTCTTCCAGTCTAAAAGAGATGGGTCCACCCTTGGGCGTCGACGCCTTGGAGCTAAGTAATCTGACGTCAGTGGCTGCTCAGGCATCAGGGCTGTCTGCTCCGCCAACCACTTGTTCACCTGAATACAGTATGTGCAATTTACCGTACATAGCAGGCCCTCTACCAAAGTTTAATACCTACATTGACAATGTCATTACTAGCATATTTATTTAAATAATAAATAAAAAAAATAAACATAAAAAAGCTTCTTTCATGAAATATTTTTGTTAAGGCAAACTTTCGTAAGTATCATTATTTATTGTGGGCTTTGGACCTAATCATAATGGGATAAAAGATTGGGGAGGGGAAAGGGGGACGAATGAAAGGCAAAGAAAAGTATCAAATATTTAAGCCTCAATTATTGAGGATTATCACGAAATTAATCCAGATGATATAACATAAAATATAAAAAAAACTATAGCAAAATACAACTGTTATTTTTTATCTGAGCAGAAAATCATTTCATCTTTGTATGTGAACATTTCTTCAAACTAATTAATTCAGGTTTCCTACCTATATGCAAATTCTCCACTCACAGAATCTAAGCACTAATGTAAAGAACTTTAATTCACTACAAACTCACTATATGAAAGTCTGTAACCAGATGCCCCTTGTCTAATTTTGCATAAAAAGTTCTAGACAAACACTATATGAATCCAGACACAATTAGAAACAAAGAATATTTGACAGTGAGTCAGTTATGCAAATTACCTGCCAAGGCTGAGAGCATCTACCAAAGAAAACTGTGTTACATAAACCTTTAAAAAATCCAGTTATTAAAATTCAGAATGGCTACTATTCTTCCCTTTAGTCTTATAACATATTTCTTTCACCCTTGCATGTGCATACACAACCCCTGAAGGGCTGATAATGAAGTATGTTCACATGATGTGTATAATTTTGTGACTAAAAAATAAACATTTATTGTGATCAAGACAATTCACTGCTGAGCAATGGTCAATTGTCTCCAGTACTGCAGCAAAATCTTGGTAGCCACAAATTTGAAGATAACTGTCAAGTGACCAGTTGTGGAGCATGCATGCATGCATGCACGCACACACATATATGGACACATTTGTCTTGGTTGCAGCCACTTTTCACTCTTGTGCATACGAAGGTAATGTTAACAATCATGGGTGCACATGTACACACAGATATATTACACAGTGAAATCTGAATTTTAATTCATTCTCTGAATGCCACTGGAGATCACAATACTACCACACAGTTCCTCTTACTGCTAGTCGTCTAGGTCCCCACACTCTTTTACAAGCTAAGTATTATTACACTTGGGTGACACACATAAACACAGAAGTACATTAAATTTTTTTCCCTCCAAATACATAAAATCTGAAGCATGTTTTATATTTGGGGGTAGTCTGCATATTACGCTACAATGATGCAATACTTTAAATTTACAGTAACCATACTATGTTGTATTTTATTTTTTGGGATAGAAATAACTGTACCAGTGATGCTGATTTCATTCAACAAAAATTACTGGAATTTTTTTTAATTCAAAATTTCTTTACTGCAATAACACATTTCTGTAAGTTCTGAACCATGTAAGATAAGTACATTCCAGGAATGCTACTTTAAGTCCAATTTTTTTGGAACTTAATATTTCAACCATTATATAGTAACAACGAGTAATAAAGTAATAGAATCCAATAACACAAATATTCACAAGGGTTAAAATTTAACTAAAATTGCATGTTTCTGAGGGAGCCAGGGTGACACAGTATAGTTACTAGGGTACTAGCTTGATGACCAGGGTTCCAGGTAGAGGCCAACAAATTTTTTGTCAGTGTCCAGACCGCACCTCCAGTCGACACAGATCCATGTTCAATGGGAAACCTGATCATTCACCTCCATCACCCAGTGCTACAGTAAAGAATATGCACAGCTGTACCTCCACCCCCTATCAGTCATCAAGGCTAAGATAAGCAGGTGCACAAATTTAACTTCCTACAAGCATGTGCTGATTTGGCAAACCTGAGAATGTTAATATTTGCTTGATAAATACTGTAAGAAATGAAGCATTTTACAGCCAATCTAAAATGTATTATATAACATGGTGAACCCTCAATCAACAGTTCCTGAAGAGATGGGGGGGGGGATTACTGCAGAGAATGACAGTTGTTTGAAACAATTTAATGTACCAGAAACACACAACATGAAAATTATACGTCTCCCACTTAGGATTACAATAACAATAACCAAATAAAATGTTACTTTGATACATGTGTGCAAATAGTGTAATTCCAAACAAATATGCACCTGACAACAGTTTAGTTGCAATATTAGATTTCAGATAAACAAGCAACAATTCCAGGTTCAAAATGTTCTGTTTGTCTTGCTCTCCAGTGCTATCTGTACAGACAAAAGATGTGAGTGTTGTAGGCAATAAGCACTTCTGTCAGTGCAGCAATGATTCAGGCTGTGATCATCTCCCTCACTTTCTGTTTCACTGCTGCTACTCTCAATCACTCACAATCATCACACAATTCACCAATGCTGGATGCACCGCATGTGGCAACCTCAGCATCTACAGACACACAAGAACTTCCATCGACATGCATCTCAATGCCTAGTGAAATCCAGTTCTAATGAAAGGTTTTATCTTCATCAGCAATAAAGCAGTCCTGAGTTGGTTTCTGTGATAAGTTTATGCCCACAGCCATAATGATGTAAACAAATGACATTTGTTAACTGTGACTTGTTACCAAGCCACTACTGTGGAACATATTTTTACAAAACAAAATTTGACATCCTTTCCCACATTCCATTAAGCACAACCTTTTTGTACTAGGTGCTTCACGTACAACAGTTTTAAATATTCTTTTATGCCCACATGAAGAGAGTGTAACATGCCTGTGAAGTCTGGTGGATAATGCACAAACTTGGTTCCTCATACATCACATATCTTGCAGATGAGTAGTGCAACTATCCACAAACAACAAAATGTCCAATTGAGGCATCCATGGCCCTTAAAAACTCTTGTGTAAATGCTCATGGTCATTCACACCATTCTGGATGAAGTGTATTTACTTTTTTTTTTTTAAACAGAGTTTCAATGATCTTCGAATCAAGATTGGCATCTGTCTGCCACTGCCATCTCTGTGAACACACTTAAGGACTGTTACTCTCTGGCACCTTTTCCCCCATGGCAGGACTAGTCTTTCAATGTCAGCATTCCATCAGGAAGATAGCTGCAGAAGAGGACAGTCTCATCTGCACTGTGTTATATCCTGTCTTTCCCTTACCACTCCAGTTCCATTTCACACTTGGCCATGGCATGGTGACATTTTGTGAGTACCCTTACATGCTCCAAAAACACAGCATTGCCTTCCCCACTTCCAGGAACACTGCAGGTTGTCATTGTGGTCCAATGTAACTTCTGAGGAACAACATATCTGACATAATTGTAAACTGTTTATACGGGCAATTTATAGAGACCAGACAAACAACACTTGTAGAAAAATGATGGGCCCTGTGTATTTTTTAAGGGACTTTCCATGACAATTCAAAGCTTAAAACATGAACCTTGTGTCCACTGATGGAAATTTTCCTAATTTCAAAGTCAAGGAACTCAACAACATGAGGAGTCAACTACAGCATATGAAATATTTGCATGGATACAGAAATTCACATAAATCACTCATACATAAAGTCTAATACACACATGACACAGACATACCTTAGCTTCATGAGAATAGGAACTGATCTTTGACGAAAAATCAGCCACCTTGCTCAGATCAGCTATCATAGACTCGTATGTCTTCCTCTGCACCTGTGACGGCTGTGACAAGGATGACTGCTGCTGCTGTTTCTTTAGTAGAAGATTTTGTTGCTCTGTGTGGGCAAGGAAAGAGGAGAAACTTTCTTTGGGAGTTGGTATTTGAGGAAGTGCACCCATATCAACACCAATACTGCTTCGTGAAGAACCTGCGGCTGCGGGAGAAGGGACAGGTGTTACAGTGATGGTAAAAGGTTTGGGGGCAGGGGAAGATGATGATGATGCTGTGGGACCCCCAAGTGTTGAGCTGACTGAGGTGGGGGTCACTGACACACTTGGATTAATCAATCCCGGTGTACTTGACTTTTTCAAGTCTGAAAACAGTGATTTCTGCTCCTTAGCAGCTGACAGGCCCAATACTATCTCATCCAGTTTACGTCGCTTCTTTTCTTTGCCTATAACTGGTTCTTCTGCTGGCTACAAAAAAAGAATACAAATTGATATGGTAATGAATCTTGGATACATTGCATCATCTTTCACATGCTCCCCCCCAAAAATAGATTAGGGGTCAGCAGAAGCTTCCTGTGGTGTGCCACTTTATACAGAATATACATTTAGTGTATGCCATCACTGTTTTGTTTCCTCATTTATACTTCATTGTTAAACAAAGATTTAATAAAATCATAACCAGAATACAGAGAAAGTATTAAAATTGTATCTACATGTACAATATTGCCTTAAAATAACAAAAATAGACTTAAGAACTTCCAACATATTGAAACTTATGTTACAGGATGGAAAAGTGAGCACAATTCTGGATACAGTCTGCCACTGTTTCTCTAATTCTCAGTTTGCAGGTGCTCTTCCCTTTCATCTATATGTCCTTGCTCAACACTGCCATCAACTTTCTCCTTCAGCTTAACTATTCATCAGTGTAAACTGACACCTTTACTCTCACAGCATGCAGCAAACATTTTAAAAATACTCATTTCCCTATATGCAGTCTGATAATTATCTCACAAAACATGAACTTGCACCTTACTTCAGCACAAGTCTTTCCACACTCAAGCAAAGCAGTTTCAGTACTAGCATTCTCTCAAAAAATCCTACACAAATATGTGCATCAAACAAATAATTCCACACATTTCCTAAAACACTGCAGAGTATGGAAAATGTGTTTTCAGCCATTGAGGTGTCACAGGAAATACTGCAAACTTATAAATATCCCAAGTAAAAGTGACATTGTGAACTTAATACAAAACCAGTCACCAAGATGAAGTGGTCAAAGAGTGAACTAGAAAATCTGAATGCACTTATGTTAAAATTAATCACAGCAGTGAAGACATATGTACTTCAAGGTATATCAAAAAATGAAAAAGGATTGATAATAGTTCCTTTGCAAGGGTGGAAGAGTTCAAATATTTGGGAACAATGTTAAGAAATCAAAATTCTATTCAGGAAGAAATTAAGACCAGAGTGAAGTCAAGGAATGCCTGCTCTCATTCAGTGCAGAATCTTTTGTCTTCTAGTTTGCTATCAAAAAATTTAAAGATTAAGATATACAGAACTAACATTTTGCCTGTCATTTTGTATGTGTGTGAAACTTGGTTGCTCACATTGAGGGAGGAATGTACACTGAGGGTGTCTGAGAATAGGATTCAGGAGAATGTTCAGGCCTAAGAGCGACGAGGTAACAAGGGAGTGGAGAAAAACTACATAATGAGGAGCTTAATTATCTGTACTCCCCACCCAATATTGTTTGGGTGATAAAATTGAGAAGAATTACATTGGCGGGGCATGTAGCGCATATGGGGGAGAAGAGAGGTGTATACAGGCTTTTGGTGGGGAAACCTAAAGGAAAGAGACCAATATCAAGATGGCTCAGAATAGGGACAGGTGGCAGGTACTTGTGAATGAGGTAATGAACCTTCGGGTTCCACAAAATGCAGAGAACTTCTTGACTAGGTGAAAACCTGACAGCTTCTGCTCCATGAAGTAAGCAAGCAATTAAGTATATCAAATAATGAAATTTGACATCACTGCACCTAATCCAGATTCACAGTGGGAGGAAAATCTAATTCCAATACCAAAAATTCTTTAAAGTATGCTGACATTAAGAAGTGCCGCTAAAATACAAAACCCTTTTCAGCCTTAATATCAGCAACTTGACCAGCTTACTGATGTATGCGTATGGTGAAACAAAGACATTTTACAGAAGTTCTCAAATGTGGGATATGAAATTCTCACAGTGATGGTACTGCACATTCAAGTCTTCTGCAGTGTGACACTGTGTTGCCGGGTGAGCAGTTTCCCACTACTCACCCAACAACACTGAAAGAAATACTAATTACAAGGTCAACTTATACTTACACAATTATTTTTCTTCATAAGTTTTCCCAACATTTCATCCAGTTTACTTTTCTGTTTATTTTTTGAGGGCATTGAGAAGTCTTGCACTTCATTCATCACCTCCTTGCTCTTGGTAACATCAGATGAATTCATCTTTGGAAGGCCTGATGACAGATCTATAGGTGTCAGGGTGCTGGATGTTCCTGGGATCACAGCTGGTCCCAAATTCTTGGGCGACGAGTGATACTTCAGATCAAATGGCATTGACAAAACACGAGGGTTCTGTTGATGTGCTGGTGGGGGCTGCAGACTTGTAACTGGAGCTACGGGGGTGGAACGTCTGGTGCAAAAAATTTAGTCATTGTAGCAGAAAAGATACTCAATATCAACTCCCTGGTGTTGAAATTAAATGCATGATGTGATGTGCAACAGACAGGAATTTAAATGGGGGCTGCATAATGAAGGCCATGACAGGCCCTCTGTTAAATCCCTTATTCAGAGTTATAAGCATCACACTGCATGATGGGTATACCTAATATTGGGTGCCAAAGTGTTAACAAACCAGAAATAAACGTACAAAATACACAATTTCAAGGTGTCATAGAATAGTGCTTCTACTGTCACCGCAGCACGTCTTACAGTTTCCGTGCTCTATGCTTGATGAGGAGTATCAATACGACATGAGCTTCACGTCAATTTGCGTAACAATGGCTGAATCTTTATGCGTGTCCACAGTCAAATCATGTAAAAGATATGTGGAATGGAACACAGCTTCATACAGGCAACTGCCTTATTTCAGGGTATTATACACAGACTACATAAAGCAAAATACATCCAGTATATAGGTTTTTAAACACAAAACTGATGATCAAACATACATGGACACAAACTTGATTACAAATTAAACTTGTACCAAATGTTATAAACCCATAACAAAATTGCCAAATATCAATCCTGTGTTTAAATGAAACAAGCTGTACTAATTGTCAGACAAGATGTTCACAAAGTGGTTATGACATGTAACGTGCACACGGGAGATAAGAATTCCATTCAACATTTTACTTGCAGAAACGAAAAGAGAACATATGGGAGAGCTACACACAGATGGGAGGATAATATTAAAATGAATTCAAAAGAATCGTGACAGTTTATGAACTGGATCCAAATGGATCAGGGCCAGTGATGGTCCTGTCTAAATAAAATAACAAGCCTTAGGTTCTATAAAATGCAGGAAACCTTGACCAGATGAGTGACAAAGTTTGCTCAGTGGAGTCACCTGGTTACAACAGAAAGGTTGTGCCCCATTAATGACATGAAATATTTAAGGCAACGGCAGCAGAGAGAGGAAAAATATACGTAACTTTGTGCAAATGGAGCAAAACAATTTTTTTTTCTTTCAGAACACTGTCCATCCATCTTTCTGGTAGAGGCAAGTTGAAATGTGATGGTACACGCATAGAAACCAGATTTTGTCTTTTGGCGAAACGGACAAGTCCATTTAAATTGGCGGGGGCGTCAGTTCAGTCGACAACTGGCAGCCTAGGTATGCGCATCAGCTTTTGTTGTTGGTAGTAATGCTGGACACACCATGTTCTGAGGCAGTGTGAAGGGTACTGGCTACCCACTCCATTCGCCAGTTACCCCTTCACTTCCCCTCCCATGCGTCACAGTGTGCCATCACAATTCAACTGGAGTCTACCATCTTGCACTACAGCATAAGTATATGCCACGTATTATACTGCAAACTACTGGTCCTCCCCTGGAATACTTTTATGTTGTATATATAACCAGGAAAGTCACATAATTTGAAAAAACTTCATGCCAAATGGTTTGTGTTCTTTACTAAGGTAACTGACTGGAAACAGATCTCCTTATGAAGGGAACAATATCATCTCCATCAAGAGGTTCACAAGGGTTGTAAACTTTTGTGAATGCATTATCTAGCACTACAGATAGGTCCCAGTGTTTCCAGCCCACCACAATTTGTATAAATTTTGCCTGCGATGAGAAAAAAGAGATGTATTAGAAACTGATTCACTTAATGGTGTTGCTACAGCAGGAAGCACAAAAGTACTGATCCCAATGCTGCCCCACCATCTGCCAGTCTCACACATAGGACACCACTCTGAAGGGCTGTCCATGAAAGCATGAAGAACTGTCTCTTGTACCTGAATGCCAGAGAGCGAACCACCTAAACCTGTATGACTAGATATAAAACATCTGTATAAATAAGCTCAGAAGACCCTCACTTGTCATGACTGAGCAGTACCTTAAAATGTAAACTTTCATTATACACATGCTAACCTTGATTCTTCTGACAATGACTCCTCATTGGTTTCCCAGTGGTGTGATGGTGATGGTTTTGTTAATGAAGGAGGTTGCTGACTAGACACACTGCTGTTCAACAGTGCATGCAACTTAGCTGTAAAGCAAGAACATAATATGTAGATATAACTCACAATACACTCTACGCCAATTCAACATTGCACCAGACATGACAACTTTTGAATTTCAGGAAAATTCTGTAAGCCTGGAAACTAAGATGTATGATAATATATTTTTTCCAACTTATGCAAATTATGTTCACAGTTACTGCATTTTTAATTTTGTATTTTGCCCACAATCTCATTACGAACAGGATATAACTAACGTTATAATAAGCATCAAAATAAAATTGAGCTAGACAAGAAAAACACATCTTACTCAGTGAAACCACTATTTAATTAAGTTCTGGGTACATCTCTTCTTACACTAAAGTAAGGGGTTCACTAAATGATTATTAGGTGAAATAGTACCAATAAACTGTCCATATTCTTATAAGACTTAATGTAAATAATTACGATAAATTATTTCCTTACACACACAGTTCAAGACACTGTTCCCACCCACACACACACACACACACACATACACACACAGTACATAATCATTAATTATAAAAAACTTTTAAAATAATGACATAAATAATAAAAAAATGGGTGTGTAGTAATGATTACCAGCAGACGGAAAATACAAATACTGGTATCACACACAACTGCATTAAGTTGGGGTGTAAGTTCTGGGAAGTTAAAAACTACTTCCACTAACCAAAAATTCATTACATATGGGAAGCATGGTTTACACTGGTCTTTGAGTGGGATCAGAAGAAAAATTTGCTAAACGTGGTAACAATGAACTGGGACTTCATAGCATGCAATTCTATTTGCTCACTGTGCTTTGAAGAGAGCTTAAGCATTTTGGGAAAATGTAAATTCCAGAAACATCAATATTAATTTTTAGCATAACAAGATTCTACATACACACATATGAGGATGGTATCTTAGAGCCAGACTTGGCACATACATGCATTCCCTGAAAGTACAACACTTTACAATCTTAAAGACACTGCCTTCATTATATTCTACTCAAAACAATAGCTTAGTGAAATTTCTCATGTACATCACCCTGTGCAAAAGACAGAAAACAACCTGTGTGACGTATTTCAACCATTCACTTCACGTATATGAAAACTGCACTGTTGTTCCTTTCTTGCCTTCAGAAAACAAAGAGGAAAAAGTGGCATGGATCTGAAAAGATAGAAAGTTCATTTACGTTTCTTCAACCTGAAAGTCGCTGCCCTGTTTGCTTACCTCTCTCTGTTTCTACATCAATTGCTATGTGCCTTTTTCTCTTCTTTGTGGGAGGAAGCCTGGGAACACCATGATCAGTTGTAATAGTGATAACTTCTGAACCCTCTGACAAAGACATGGGTGTTGAAGTGTCCCTCTTTGGTGTAGCATCGGGAGTGCCATGGCAGCTAAGATCCAGTTCCCCACTTGTTCCCAACATAATACTGCTCGTGTTATAAACACTAAAGTTACGTGGAACAGGCCATTCCTTGTGCTCAACAGCATGGACTATATGCTGCAAACGTACCTCCAACACGTGGTCCTGTTAAAGAAATGTGGACATTAATCCATCACTGTCTGTAATGCAGTAAATGCAAAATGAGGTGTTTTGCTTAAATTTGAAGATCTGAAGATTTTTGGGTTAATTTTAGTTTCAGCCTACTTTCATTTTCTGTATTATACAAATGGTCTCTTTCTGTTAGATATTCTGCACTCCATTCAAAATCTTATAATGATTTGGTTTTGCACTGTTCCTTTAATCTGAGGGAAACAGATCACTTGGAAGACCCAGGTGTAAATGGGAGGATAATATTAAGTTGGATCTTCATTAAGTGGGATGGAGGGGCATGGACTGGATTGATCTGGCTCAAGAAGAGACAGGTGGTGGGCACTTGTAAATGCGGTTATGAACTTTCGGGTTCCATAAAATACAGGGAAATTTCTTGACTAGCTGTGAACTGGTTAGCTTCTCAAGAAGGACTCTGCTTCATGGAGTAACTAAATAAGTAACTCTTCCTTTAACCTCTTCATCCTACACAAAAATATGCCTGACTCTATAATATTTTGTCAAATGGCCTACTATGCCATACGCTGGTCACAGTGTGTTTACTTAGTAGCAATTTAAAATTTCACACAAAGGCAGAAAAACTCAGGATGTCATTAGATAAAACTAGCAATTAAATCCCATTCCTACAAGTTAATTATTTCACCATTTTGGAGGTAGTAAAAGGTAAAAGTAAAGTGTTCCCGTTACAGGCCAGGTGTGGCCCAGAGGGTGGGTAGAGGTATAGCTCTACTTGTCCATAAGTTGCAATAGAAGGGGGTGAGTGGTCAGCAGCACGCCCCAGTTGCACTTTACCCCTAGGAAAGACCCAGTACCCATTGTACAGGAGACTGAGTGGGCCCCAAGGCCGGTCTGGACAGGTGAAAAATCTCGTCCCCACTGGGATTCGATCCTGGACTGTCCAGCCCGTTCTTAGTCGCTATACCGACTGAGCTACCCGGGCCACATTTTGGAGGTAGCAGCATACTAAATGATTATCTACAACAATTTCAATTCCTCTGTGAAGTCCCATAATTTTGTGTTCATTAATTCTACCATTTTATCTGCTACAAAAATAATGTATTTATTTACATTCTCTGCCTTCCCATGGGAATTTATGAAAATGTCTAGGTTTAATAAAACAATTTTAAATTATTACATGTGCACAGGCCAAGCAAATTTTACCACTATTATTAACCTTTAAACATCTACATTTGCATATGTGAATGCATGTAAAAACACACCTACAGATTCACTTTATACATTTATGCAACAAGGAAATGTACTTCATTTCTAAGTCACACTACATAATTTCTATTGCATTTTCCACAAAATGGCATTTATTTCAAAATTGTATTTTATTTTTTCAAATATTACTCAAGACTTTGTATACAGTGTGCTGCAATTTAAATACCAACCCTGCTGTTTAAAGGTTAAGTGCAAGCAGATTCTGCACAATCAACTCCTTTGGCATTACAACCAAAATGTGCCAAATGGAAGCTGAAAATGGATTACAAAAAAGATGACTGGTTGTTAATAAGACATGTTTTTAAAGCAATGTCCAAGAAATATCGAAATGTCCCCATCATATTGAAAACAAATACATGACATAGATTTACACACAGTCAGCATATTTTAAAAGCTTATTCCAAAGTTCCCTAAAACTGTATTAAGAATTCCGCACACCCATTTGCGTGTGGCAAGTTCGGACTTACTTTACCTGAATTAGTAATTAGTTGACCTTACCTTGGGCCACTTAATAGGGTTCTGATAACTCTGGGCCAGCAGCTGGGCTACAGTAGGTTCAGAGAAATCTAGAACTTCACCACTATTCATGCTGGCCTGCTTCCCTGCAAGCAGATATGCATCTACTTCTGCCAGTTGCGACAGTGGCTGTATCACTTCTAAGTCAGGAAACACGGCTTTCAGTTCAGACACTTGGGTGTTGTTACTGCAACTGGTCACTTTCTTTATGGTGACAGGTGCAGCATCCAGAGACTCCTCCCCTTTTAAACTATTCTCTGACACAACATCACTCTCACACGACGGCACTCTACCCTTCTCGTCTAAGTTGCTGGCTTCAGCAGACTCCCTTGTTTCACTCGCTTCTACCACTGTGCTCTCTTTACAGCTAGCGTCCTTGCTATCTTCGTCCAACCTGTCTTTTTTGTTGGTCTTCTCTACTTCATTTTTTATGACTTCTGTATCACCACACTTATCTTCTTCCACATTTTTTTCAGTTTCAACAATTTCAGCCAGCTGCTGATTTGGTTCTTCTTCCATCATCCCTTCCATTTCTCCTTCCAGTTTTGGAGAGCCTTGTTTGCTATTACTGCCAGTTTCAGTTCTTACTTCATTCTGAGATTCATCATCATCAGCTTTCTGATCTTCCTGTGAATCTTCTAGTGTTGCTGGTGACTCAAGATGTGCTTCAATTACAGTTTTGTTATCTTTGTTACATGCACTGCTTTCTTTTATTTTTTCTTCTTTCAAACCTGTACATTCAACTCCTTTGTCTTCTCCTCCTATTTCTTGGCCAGTATCTGTACAGACATATTCTTTATCTGCAACCGAATCTGCTTTCTCTACCTTTTCTTCTCTTTTCTCTCTATCCTTCTCATTGGCAGGCCTCTTGACTGTCTCCAGTGTAGCAGACTGAATCGGATCCTCAACCTGCGAGTTCTCATGTTCAGACTTGATGCCACTTTTGACTAGTGTTAATTCCACTTCATCCTTTTCTTCCTTCAGAGGCAGATCAATCTCTCTCTTTATTTGCCCTACATTTTCAACCTTTACTTCCTTCTTGACACCTATCTTCTCAATTTTTAGAGTACCCTCTCCTTTCTCCAATTTCACAATTATCTCATTCTTGTCAGTCCTCAATATATCTTCTGGCCGTTCAAATTTTACATCTGTTTCCAGTTTCATAACTTCCTTCTGCATTGGTACTGGCTGATCCAAAACAAGGTGTTTGCGTTGCACATCCACAAAAGACAAGTCAGGATCATTTAGAATGAAATAGTCTGTTCTGCCTAACCCATGCCTAAAAGAAAGAAAGAAAGAAAAAAAAAGAAAGGTAAAAAATCTCACACAATTTGATTTCTATCACTCACCAGCATTTTACATGGAATTTTGTCAGCCATGAACACTTGGCACTCATCAGATGCATGTTAAAAGGACAATATATACAATGGTATGCCAAATTCCTGCAGGTAATCAATAGTTATAATTAAAATGTTATATAAACATGTGATCACACAAGTACTGCAATAAGCAATGTAAAAAGCAATTAACAACTGAGACATCCACTACTAATGCTTGGCACATTCACATTTTTACAAGAAATGTTAATGGACTTTCAAGCCACAGCTTCTGGTATCTCAGCAATTTCCTAGACTAAATGTGGATAAATATTAATCACACAAGTGCACCCCAAAGTAATGAAGTGTCAACTTCCCACATAACAGGTGAGTTACATCCCATTTTTTTAAAACAAAATTCTGTTGCTTCTTATTAGTGTTATTTCATAACAATGTTAAATGCTAAGATTCTACAGTATCACTAACAGATGAATGATATGGAGGACTGGTTTGATGACAGTTACAGGGGAAAACATAAGTACTCTGAGCAAAATCAGTCCCAATGCCAATTTGTTTACCAGCTGGAGTGTGGGTGGACTTAGTGTGCATGTGAAATACATTCAGATGAATACAGCGTGCATCCAAAATACTTCTGCTAACTATGAGTCACGGAAAAAGTGTCACCAGAAGTTTGTAAAGGAAAAAGTGTCACCAGAAGTTTGTAAAAAATATCCCACAGTGCCATGAGAGAGAACAAGTTACAGAACAGTGACAGATGTCACATGAAGGTTCAGTGCTATTAAAAAGAAACTACAAACACTTGTCCTTTTCTTGAATGAGGCATGGTTTACATCAAGCAAGACCATAATCTTGTTCTATACGCGGTATATTTTCTTGGACTGACAGACAACTGCACTGCTTCTATCTATACTGTGCAAAATGCAGCAAAAGGCACACAATATCCACGCCCAAAAACGGTACTGTCTAAGTGGTCAGACAGTACATGCCTTAGGCCACAAGGCTAATGCAATAAATGGGGGGAAAAAATTATATATTAAGCAACTTACCTTGCAGCACCAATGAGGAGATCTTTATCGTGCTTTCCAGGCTGCCACCACTCAGGAAGATCAGCTGATGGCTGACACAATTTCAGTCGCTCATCCAACATCACGTGTGTCAGAATGTCTTCACGGATCTTACTCAGCAGTTCTATCCTTTCCAGAATCTTCCGTGCCTTGTCTTCACTAAGCATCTCGATGTTTATATCAGTGCACTCTGAATGTGAATAGAGAATATGGACAGGTTATCTAATAATGTACTGATTAACCAATGTTACAAAATTTCAATCACATACACGTACAACAGACACAAAAGCAGTATGAATGAGAGATGAAAGGGGGAAGGATGCCCCAACACACCAGTTATTGTTATATGTCTGACACCCACAAGAATCTCAAGAAATGCAGTATGGATAGAAGTTACATCACATAATGAGGAAGGATGGAAAAAACCTGCAATATCAATTCACGTGGATATTACAACCAAGACAGGATTAAAAATACTTATGACATTACAGAAGAAGTTAATAATCAATTATGTATCAGTCAGAAAACTAACAAAAATCTTATAAACATTGTACCAGGTTATGATGGGATGCTCACATATCAGAATGACAGAAATGGAGAAAAATAATATAAAAGAAATAATGAAACAATGTACCAGCTAAAGGTGATATATTGAGGGGGGGGGGGGGAACAAAACAACCCCCGAGTTCCCCCCCTAAAAACCTTTATTTTAAAACTTTCAAACCTCAAGGATCCCCAATAAAAGGGAAAG
>Ga0123354_10001489_pt1 | contig 28625 bp, 11 predicted proteins | sample TergutLab28metaG_2_FD_97872 | JGI IMG/M metagenome (GOLD analysis project Ga0123354, IMG submission 97872) | Labiotermes labralis P4 segment gut microbial communities from Petit-Saut dam, French Guiana - Lab288 P4 | ecosystem: Host-associated > Arthropoda: Insects > Digestive system > Gut ... | reverse complement strand
GGTCAATTACGTAGGTCACAGTAGGCCTACTGTCGGTCAATTACATAGGTCACAGTAGGCCCACTATCCGTCAATTACATAGGTCACAGAAGGCCTACTGTCGGTTAATTGCATAGGTCACAGTAGGCCCACTATCCGTCAATTACATAGGTCACAGTAGGCCTACTGTCGGTCAACTACATAGGTCACAGTAGGTCTCCTATCGATAAATTACGTAAGCCATAGTACTATCGGTCATTTACGTAGGTCAAAGAACTATCATTATCATGGATTCTCCGTTCAATGTGTGCACAGTTTGTTATATATATATATATATATATATTATTTCTCCAGCTCTCTCAACCTTTTCTTTTATCCTTTCTGATTTACTTTCTTCCCTTCTTACTGTTTATTTTTAGTTCTCTCTTTATTATTGCCTGCATGTTCTTTAAAGATCATTTCTATCTCCCTGTTTCCCTTCTTTCTCTTCATTTATCCTTTTACCGTCTTGCATCATAACTTTCCCTTTCTCTCTTCCCAACTTTTGCTCCTCTCTATTTACAGAAGCCCGTACTGGCAGTATATTTTTACACACACTACACTGCATGTACGAAATCTTGGTGGGCGTAAGGTAGATAAATACAAAGACGGACGGACGGACGCGCGTAAACGCCGCACATCTTTGTCAAAGAAAGGGGAATGGCAACTAAACAGCGGCGATCGCCTCAAAGGAACAAACGTCATCGATCAACAAGTAGACCCAAAAAAAATACGCGTTTCTTTATCTATCAGTCAACTCTTGCCGCCGCCGCTTTTCAACGGAAGATTATCAACCACTCACTCACACTCACACACACACAACTCTTAACTTGCCTTTGTTATTTGTTCAAACGACAAGTGCTGTCCAAATTTATGACGTAAGAATTAAAATACTGCACTTCCTCATCACGCTGCCTTTTGAACTTACGTCGTATTTCGGACAGCGGATAGTTACGACCTGCAGACGGACGTGTTTCACAACACTGCAAGAACGCATTACGATTTAAATAAACCGATGTTAATATAAAAAAGTCGCACGTTAATATTACATAACGAAGGTTAGGCGGGAACACTTCTACCAGACTGTACGACGTCACATCCCAAAGGACAATAACCTGCACTGGAATGCCGTGGCGACCCACGGTTACGTACCCTTTTAGCAACAATTAGTAACTGTTCGTCTCGACCTTGGATTTATTACACCGAAGTTAGTGGCCAGTGACCGCAGTGATCTCATATCGGTTGACAAATTGTGTGCAAATTACGACCTCAGTGCGCCACGGCCGAGGTTCAAAGTTGAGGCATGCACGTTTGTAGTGACCCCTGACAAATTCTGAGTTAATTCCATAGCCTATCTTACGCCTCTTCCGGAGCGAGTTCTCCGAGCGCGACCTAGTGGTTCCTCTTTCTATTTCCAGTACCCCTTCGTATCCTTAAGGTCATCCAACAGTTGTTTGTGTACAACTTTTTTGACGCTCGTCACGAACGACATCGCAGGTTATAAAAATACGTGCGTCAACTAAAATGCTCACCTTACGGAATTTATCTTTATTCTAACTTACCGTTTGTCTGCGTTTTAACGAAAAGTTTACAACATTATAACGAGATGGAAAACCGCCTCAGAATGTAAAATTCTGTCAAATATTTTAAGAAGTCAGCGTCAAGAACTCAGAACCTACGACGGCTTCCCTCCACAAGCTTCCCAATATCCACATTCATACCGTCACTCGAAGTTGTAACAACTTCTGCATCAATACAGCGTCGCTAAATCAAGCCAACACAATTCTACCTTCAGCAAACTCCACTGTAATGTACGACAATTCACATCGTACCGGACTTTGCAAACCACCAACATGCAATCCACTGTCGACGGCTGTGTTCGATATATGAAGGCATTACGCGTATGTGGTGTATATATTATACTGGCGTGAAATCTGAGCCATGCCTTCACGGTGGAACAAGTTACTGAAGCTTATAACAGGATTAAGAGGAAGGTACAGAGGAAGGAACACTGAGAAGACTGTAAAGGGCGTGGCGTAAGTGGTACTTCACAATAAAACTATTAACGAGGTCTAGTCTGGAGGATGGACTAGACATCTCGTGCCAATGGATAAATTACGGAATCCTACGCTGAATATGCAGGTATATACGGAAATATATTACTAAAATTCTCCTTAAATGAATGGGATACAAAGACGAGAACTGGATTATTCTGGCTCAGAAAGGGGACCTGAGGAGCACTCCTCTAATAACGGCAATTTCACTTTTCGGTTTCCACAAAAGGCCGTAAACTTATAGAACAGCTAAGCGAGCATCAGCTTCTAAACAATGTGGCTCATATTTCTTAGATTGCCAGAAGAAATTAGGCAACACCGATCTTTTCCCCACCGCCGCACCCAGCCCCGCCAAAAGGCGTCGTCGCAAACCGTGCAACATCTTGACGGCGCCGCCGCGCGGTATGCCTATGATTACGTTCCGGAGGGTCTTGGACCTCTCTGTCGGCCGGCGCTTTACGTCAGGTGAACAACTCGCTGTGGCGTGGGTTGTGCGCGGCTAAACGCCAGAAGGAGCTGGTAACTGGCAAAATATCCAGTTTTTTTAATCGATTAACAATGATTTCAACAAAGAACATTTGAACCCCGTAACTGTAGTAACACAGTGGTCAACAGGACGCCCACAGATTAGTAGAGGCTAGAGAAAAACATTAAAATGACTCACGTGATTGAGACTTCGGCTCTCCATGACACTTTCCACAATGCTCGTCAGTAAGGTCCCGGAAATGGACTCCAGTGTTCATTCGACACATCTGATATCGGCCTGCAATGATTTCTCGTCATAAAACACGCAAAAATCCAAGTGTTTCCTTATGCCTAACATATGCGTCGAACATTACACATTCCGTGTTTTATCTCCACATTCGGCGGTCTTCCTTTCACATGTATGTTTACGTTTATTAACTATTTAGAATTCCACTCGTTGCTCACAATGTGTCTCCATTACAACGCCCAATCGGTTAATACAAAATAGAGTAATAACCGCTGCTTACTGTGGCATCACAACAAATACGCAGCTGTCAATACAATGTGTGAGCAAAATGCAAGTTCTTAGTGTTTATGCGATCAACGAACTAGACTTACTATTAATGAATTACTGATTATTGTAATAAAATTAGAATACAAATTAATTATCACTTAATTTTGGTGCTTACATTATTTTTTAAGAAAGTCAATGAGAAACTTACTGTCGCTGTTTTCTGTTTTACTGATTATGTTTTTAAAACTCCGATTCCAAAAAATTACGACTGAAATGCATTTCCCATAACTATCGCTAAAACACTTAAAACTGAAAGAACTTCCTACTCCGTATTTTTCTCATTCTCCCACGGTAAAGTTTCCGAAAATGCAAATTCACAAGCAATACTCAAGAAGATCGTTACAACTTAAACACTGTTTACCAAATTGAACTACGCATGCAAAGTTCACTAAATCTCTCAAAAGTGTCCTCCATTCTGATGAGAAAGCGTAAATTAAACGCGTTGAAGGCGTTCATGTGCCGCTGGAAGCCCATCATTCGTGTACAGTGTGTACTTGATAGAACAGCTGTCTGTAAGCTGCAAGATTTGACGTTTTCACAGCAGTGTTGATGCTGACTCTAGTCCGCCGGGATGCTGTGTTCTGTCGACCTGTACCCTTACACTTCAGAAGAGTGCAGTGCCTTCATCTCGGCAGTCGATGTGGCGTAACCCGAAAGCTGCACGTTAGCCTGTATCCCACTCACAGCTGCGCTTCACATCCACAAACAAGGTCCTTCTCTCATACAAAACAAACAACTTGCAGGTCGTCCAACAGGCCCTATTTTAAAATTGCTAAGCTCTCCGAAATGCCAACTAACACAAACCGCAAACACCGATTCATTTCTAACACTCTATAACAGGGCTGGCAAATCTTTTTGAGGGTGCGTGCCCAAACTATAAATTTCGAAAGATATTTTTTCGTGTACCTATGATAATTTTGAAGAACAAAATAAGGTCTTCGAGCCTTCTATAACTGTTATTATTATTATTATTATTATCATTATCATTACATTGTATAATTAATGCATGACATATTTCTTTAAAAAAAAAAAAAGGATTCCTCGAGGAATGCGATAAGGAATAAAATGTGGCGCTAACTGGTGATGCAACTACGTCCTGTTTGAAAAGAAGGAGACTGTAAAACGCGATGTCCGATGTCACGCAGTCACCGCCAGGTTGGCGCCTCTATGATAAATATTCAGTCAGCACTTCCCACCGCTCCCGATTTGTGTAAAAATGTTTAACTCGCAGTACTGTTTGGCAGCAACGGTAATGCATATAGAATCTCTACGCAATGAGATGTGTGTCTATATACACATATTATTCGCAATATAGAGGTGTTGTTCGGGCAAAAGAAATAAAAAATCGCAAAGCAATGTATACCGCGTGCCAAGGAAATACTTCCGCGTGCCATTTTGGGCACGCGTGCCAAACGTTCGTCAGCCCTCGTCTATAATGCACTTTCAGCTGCTGGAGGATAGCTTTAATGCACGAAACTGCTGCTCCGTGGTTCTCCATAGCTAATAAACGGTTCATTCAACGCCTCCGAATTGGAAACACAGTCCTCTCGCTGCATGGACGTGACCTTCAGCAGTCTACATAAATTAATAAGTTACGTGTACAGTCGGTCTTGCGTAGTACAATGTCTTTTCGACGAGCAAGTGTAACCCTAGACCCTCTCACCTGAAAAACACAGGCAGTTCCGGCGCCCATGGCAATCGCGTAATTAAAAATTAAGATTTCATGCAAAGATGCTGCTCCGTACAGTAGTCACATTTTTCAACAAATGGCACTAAATATTTACGAAACGGACGCTAAATACAGCTGTGGTGTATGTTTAAAGCATCGACATTTACATTGGCCAAAAACAGTCGGTTATTAAAAAAAGCAGTCTATTACCTAGAAGCTTGCCTTGTAGGTTTTAATTCGCCGATATTTTGACTTGTCATACAGTCCTCGGTACAACTGCTGGTTTATAATGTCGAAGAACAACTGGCGAAATTTATGTAGCGGCGATATGCAAGGTGAAAACGACATGGGTGGTACTGTCAACCCGGAAATGTTTGAACATAAAGACACTTGTACATTTAGTCACGTCCCTGGATGAAGTCGGCACTCGAACTTAGACTTTCAGGATAACTCCGTATTACACGACGGCAGTTCAGTCATCTGGCAAACAATCAACGTTATTTAGCACGCCTGCGAAGGGCGAGATAAACATTTGTCCATGCAAACGATTCGTAAACAAAACATCCATTCCGTGAATGGGTGCAGCAGGCGGCAACGTTGTGAGAAGCAATAACCATGACAACGTCAGAGCATGGCATGAGAAAGAGAGAACAACAGGTTAGTAAACGTTAGCCAGCTGATGTGCAGTTACTCTTGGAAGTCCTCAGGTAACATGGAACATCCGAAGTTAATAAACTCAGACACACAATACCAAAAACATATCAGGTTTACTACAGTTTTATCAAATCAAATATCACACATTAATTGCCATTCTTATTAACGTTTCCGCTTTCACTGCCGTCCTTTTAATAAGACTGCAACTTGTTGGCACTGTTCCCTACTTCAAAGGTAAACAGCATTTAGCCACCACAACGTGCCGCGAAAACCTACAGTTGGCATGGCATGGCAGTTCCACACCCGCCCGCTACCTGTTGCACTACTTGAAGACGAGTGGTCAATTTCGTGCACCGCCGCTTTACCCTCAGAGAAAGACCTACAGAGGACATGGAAGTAAGGTTGTTCCACACACAGGCTTACATGCGGCACAACTTGCTGTACGGCTTTACCCCAGAGACAACCCCCTCCCCCTCCGCCGTACATTCTGGATACGGGGGTTGTATGGGCCGCACTGGAAGCTGCGGTGTGGTGTTAATCGTGCCCTTGCTTCTGTCCACACAGGCAAACAGACTCTGTTTACATTATCGACATCACAGACTATGTACAGCGTCTCGTGTTAAACATAAAAAAAAATCGTAAAAAACTAACTTTCGAAGACATGACAGGTACCAGTCCTGATCCCGAATCGTAGTTCTGTATTTAAAAAGAATACGATTTACGGAAATCCATGAAGTATGTGATTCCATCATCAGAATCGTGCAGAATCAGACTTTGTTTACGTCATCTTCGAGGGTGTAAATGTGTACTGTACTACTGCCGCTGCGTGTCAACCCAACTGCAGTTAACAAATATATACTGTATATATCATATATTATATCATACACCGCGAGAAGGCTACCATAACGGGAGTCCCGTTCATTCAACTAAATCTGTGGACCACACAGTTTCAAAATCTAAGAACTACAACCAACGTCAGCAACATATTTATATTTGTAAATGACGATGCCATACGTCACATAACAGCAGGAAACTACCACAAACCGCGTCTGTTATAGACAGACATCGGAGGGTCATGTAAATGCATATTTAAAGTATTTTGCTGAGGCGATATTTTCACAATGAAGCTAGTACAATGATTCAGTTTTATACAGCATGAAAATGCACGATCTGACACCAATGCCCATTATATCATTCTACTGCCTACATATGTGAAATTTTAAATGTCTGTACTTTTCCGTAAGAACGGCCTCCTTCTCCGTAAAATGCATACTCAGAATGCCACTTGTGATATGTAAACAAGGTTATAATACCTGTTGCAGCGAAAAAGAGGATACTTTGCAACATCTGCATATTTTCTTTAAAATACCCTCATACACGTCAAAAAACCCTTCGCACGACATACTGTCACATGTAACTTCTGCCAAAGCGTATCTTGGACTACAACCGAAAAGGAAAGTAATACGAAGGACTTGACGATCGTTTGTTAAGGAGTCCATTCTCATGATATCATGATGTAAAACTAATAGCTTATTCTTTCAGACTTGAATGTAAAATTTTCAAAGAACCTGAAATACGATTACGTTTGCGTTAGCATTATTAAACCGCCAAGTACAACCGTTGTTGGCCTCAATCATACACCTCCCCAGTGGTCATTGTCCTCAGAGCAACAAGGTAAAAAAAAGGTAAAGCAATCCCTGTACAGGCCTGGACAAGCCCTGAGGGTTTCAGGAGGTTGAGGCTCCCAGATTTCATGAAAATCGGCACATGAAGGCGGTAAGTTTGTCTGCCTTATGCAACGGCCGCCTTTACCCTCAGGAAATATTCCTGGTATTCAATTTTGAGTCGACCCCAGGGCCACGGTGCGGCCGGAAGTTTATGTCAAAGGAAAATGCCAATGATAGCATCGGGAATCGAACTCGCGACCTTCCGGTTTGCAACTGTACCACCGCCTGCTCCCTTCACAGTAATACCAATGCTGAAATAACTCCAAGATATCTGAAAATGAGGTGGAACCCTAAGTATTGTTCTTTTTTTTTTTTTGTGAACGCTACGGCAAGTGAGCTAAGAAGTAAAATGGCAAGAAATACTTGCATTCTTCATGCAAATTCCAACCTACCCAACATGAATAGTTCTTCCTTCATCAGACTAACAGACCTGAATGCTTGTAATTTTTGTGTGGCAAGATCGATGGCCAAGAATCGCACTACTTTGTCTTTGCAAAATAATCCGACGGGACGTAAATTTTATGTCATGCAGACTAGACGTCCGGTGCAGGAGGACACACAGTCGCTAAACCAGTTGCTAATGGACCCTGCATTATACTCGTAAGCCTAGGTGAGTGTCATGACTGACATCCCCTTTTCTGAGAAACCATATCACATTTCCACAAAAATTGAAAATCGGGGGTATGTCCAGTGTCATTTCACTGAGCCACACTGCACACTTAATACACTAACAAACTTCACATTTTCGGTTGAGCTTTTGAAAGCAATGTGACTATATATCATCTCTTCCGACCACGTACGTCTGTTCTTGGTTCTGTACTATACTTTACGCGGCTACGAAGCAAGTTATGTGCACGTAGCTTCTTTCATTAATCTACAACTACGTCGAACGTGAAAACACGGAAACGCAATCTGATCTGACAACGGCAGAACGCAGAATTCCACGCAAGGCGACAGATGGCAAGACTGTTCGATGTTGTTAATACGAATTCGAGCGCACGAACTCTAGGGCCTATTTTATTGCCATTCACCGCTTACTGTCAGAACATTTGTTCCGGCAGTACGGTGTCACTCTAGTGCAAGTAACTGTAAACGTGTACCCAGAACGTGGGAAAATACTGGACGACATAGCTTACGCTTTTATTTGGTTATCTGCAAATGAAACAACAAATTATGTTCAAAGGCACAATGCTCATATAATAGATCGGAAATTGGATCCGAACATACCTCCCTGACATCAGGTAATGCGACAATACCCCGGTAACAGTAAACGGACAATCAACTGCTTATTTCAGCAATAAAGAATTGACAATTTGTTGTCCCAGCGGAGTAGGCTGCATGACATTAGGCCTCTCTTCTTCGTATTATTACAATACTTATTCTCATCCTTATTACGTACAAAGATGCAACATCGCCACCACCGTACGTGTTTCCTCGTCCCACACTTAATACGTGTGCATATAACATGCTTAAGCAATCCCCTAACAGGCCTGCACAGGCCCTTGGGGCTCCAGATGTTTGAGCCTCCCAGAACGTCTAGATAATAGGCACACGACGGTGGTAAGGTTGTCAGCGTTACGCATAGGCCGCCTTTATCTCCGAGGAGACATGCATGATACTCATTTCTGTTGGAGGCTGAGTCGACACCAGGGCTGTAGTGCGGCCGGCAGGATTAAGTCAATTAAAAATCCCCAAAACCCCATCGGGAATCGAACCCGCTATATTGAGCTGTTTAAACTTATCTCAAACAAAAACGGATGATCAGTTGTACCTGGTAATCCTAGTAATTTCTATTCTGATCCTAATCAGTTATATCTACACAAATGGTTTTGCTCTATCACAAGATATTCCACCGACATGCATCCTATCATTACGGGTACTTCAGATACCTTCCACTGATTTGTACAAGGCTCTATCGGTTGACTTCATCATATCATAAAAGATCCTGTTAGTTCTACACCAAAATAAGGGAGTATCGAGAGAATCCGTGTAGTGGCAAAGCTATGGACTTGCATGCGCCAGGAAATCACTTCGAATCTCGAACAGGACAATGGCCATCCTAAGTTTGTTACTTGGGTTTAAGATATGCAGCTACACGACACACAGATTTGTAAAGACTATGAATATAATACTTTATTTCAAAATGATTTTCCTCGTAAATTTCATAAGCTACGGTCGAATAGAACTAGTCATGTCAGAAAGAAAAACGCGGATGGAAAACCTCCAAAATTAAAGCCAGTTACTGAAAGTAGAAGAGTGAGTTCCAACGGCAGAACGCTCGTTTAAGAAAAACAATTAGTTATTACAGGGTGCATGGAAAATTTCCCGGCTCTTTGGCAATCTTGCAATTACCATCTTCAGACCGAATGAACCTGGAAGTTATCCTGGGTCCTTTATGGGCCTACAGACCTGGTGGTGTGAAACATGACGGCCTAACTGGACGGGAAAGGACCGTGACGCTGATCAATAAGCGACCTACATGGTCACGAAAAGAAGGTGCCCTGACTCACGCCACAGGGTCTTCACCTACCACACCTCCACATCGGCCAAGGGTAACCGGATAAACCCCAGAAACATTTACCCTGACGACGGGAAATGTAATGCTTGCCGAAAGTTAGCAAACCTTCAGCCCTGTATGCCGCACGTCTATAAAAATCCCTGTATCAGAAAACGAAACAATTCGAGGACTCAAGATGTGGGACAGTGGATGGTATTTCTCTGCTTCGCTCATGTCTCTAAATCTCCGATGACAGCGGTTTTAGCCTTCAGGCCCAATCACCAAGGAATTAGTTCCATCATAACCGAATCCGTATTTCTGACAATGCCAAAACACACTTGTCTGATAATACTATTAGCCACACCAATGATGAACACAAAGCATACCTTCAGCGACACGAATAATGCATAATACCTTAATAACACCAACAACATGAAATTGCACAGCCCTACTAATGTGGAAGCCTACCACTGTTAACACTAACAATGTGGAACATGTTAGCAACACTAATAATGTAGGTCATCATTGGAAGCACTAAAGTGGAAGGTCACTAGCAAAAACAATAATGCATAATCCCATTATTATAAACATTCGCGGGTAATGCCATTAATATTAGAAAGACACAATATCAGCAAACATAACCACCTACAATGCCATCTGTAACATCCACAATGTGGAATACCACCTGCAGCACTAATCATGCAAAAAGAGCTCGTAATGCGGAATACCGTCAGTAACATTAATAATGTGGAAACCCACTGGTAATACCAACAACGTGGAATGTCATTAGCAACACTAATAATGTACATTTCTATTAAAACGGGCGTATAAAAATTCGAAATCAAGAGTCAAGCATAACAGACATTATTGTTATTATTCCTTCCTCTTCCCTGCTGTATCTTTTATTTATGCTGACGGAACTCAGCGCGACACTTCTGCTTCCGAACACGTACTGTTTGCATAGGCTTTCGGCTTTATAAATATTTGTTAATGAGCACATTAAGTCACGATCAATAATGAATAAAAAAACTAAATTCTACAAGCATGAACCAGACGGCCCCAGACACAGTGTGACAAAAACTTGTCCAAGAAGTAATATACAAGCAAAGAGTGTTAAAAGCGAGCTCCAACTTCTTGTAGCAGGCCTGTAGAATATGCAATACATTCTCTGTGGCTAGCATCTCACACTGGTTTTCGTGATCTTTCATAGAAAACACATCTACTGCTGACGGTGAAACTCGACAACAGACATGAATCTACCGCTGATGACGCTAACCTAACAGACACGAACTTACTGCTGACGGCACTACTCAACATGCATGGATCTACCACTGATGGCGCTCTCAACAACAGACTTGAATCTAAAGCTGACGGTGATACTGAACAGTAGACACGAAATCTACCGCTGGCGGCGCTACTCAACAAACTTGAATTTACTGTTGACGGCGCTACTGAATCGACATGAAATCTACCGCCGACGGCGCTACTCAACAACAGGCATGAATCTATTGCTGACGGCGCCAATCAACACAACAGGCATTATTCTATTTTTGACGGCGCTACTCTACAAGACAATTCAACAACAAACACTGGCCTACATGCCTACGGAAATAACGTCATGAATGAAGCTGTTCGTCAACAGAACACAAATGTCAACTACACTAATATGCATTACCTTCACGTGTCGGCATACTTTAATGAGGTCTGTATTTCTTCCATCTTCCATTCCTTAATAAAATACACCGTCTGGTTCGATTTTGGTTCCACGCAAAGTAGAACTACTGTGGACTGACAAAGCCGAAAACCAATGTCTTCACCGTCTAGGTTACCACACGTCCCCTTATCCCAGACATTTCTCTTTGACAGACAAAATCTACGATCGGGTGGATTTTTTGTTGTTTTGTTTTATAGAGATGCAACTGTCCGGATCCTTAGCCATCGATCTTGCCATACAACGATGCTGATGATGATGACGACGATATTAGGACAGGTGGACGAAGAACTTTTCTTCCTAGAATTCACATAAGAACAGCTGAAGGTTCAAAATCGCAAGAAAAATTTGCTCACACAATAAATGTAATTAATTCTTGCCATTTTAATTTATTACATGTTCCTTACTGTTCTCTAAAAACATTACTATAATTGCGCCTCATTTTCTAAAATCTTCCAGTCATTTCAGCACTGGTATTACTGTATGGACAGTGAACAATGAAAACTTCAATGGTTGGGGATAGGTGGGGAACACAAAAGGTGGGAGGAGGGAGAAATTTATGAAGGCCGAACACAATTGCATACTCATGCAAATGTCATCCATTGTAACTGTCTGCAAAATATTGCACTATTAAAATGTGAAAGCACATCATCTTATCCGTACGACATGATAACAGGATCAACTTTCGAGTTCGATCTGAAAATGATGGCACTCTCTCCTACTATGTGGGTGTCGTAAAAATGATACTCCAGTCCTTACGAAAGCTTAGTCTTAATTGTTATCGCTTGTCGGGCTTCCAGCAAGAAATTGACGAAGACACTCTGAGGAAGGTGGGAAAATACGTTCTCAATAAGTCATTATTAACGACTGGCAAGTCTTTTGTCTCAGAAAGTGGAGGGAGGTGGAGGTTATTGGATTAAGGTATTTCTTTCTCCGCCACTTTCCTTCTATTTGCCATTGGTGTCTGCTTCTTGTACGAAGAAGTATATAAGAAGGGTCAATTACTGTTCTATCTCGGGACTTTGCACATCCTACTTTGCATCGGCCTGCTACCACAGCGGAAACTGTATGTTGCCAGTGGACGGACGGTTCGTGAAACGTCCAAACCTCAGAAGTTTATCGGAGGTACTTTTTTTTCTGTGTGTGATTCTAATTCATTCTCACTGTAATTGCCGCTGTTTATTCTAAAAAAAATGCTACTGCGTAAATGCAAACTGACAATTTTCAGAAAACAAAACCGTATTTCGGAGTGGCCGTACGGTATTCGAGGCAGGGTACAGGTTAAGTCCAGGAACACAGGTTACGCTTGCGGATCATTAAACATTCAGACGCATGTGAAATGATCAAGGTGAAGGCAATTCGCCGAAGGTACGAGATACTTCGTGAAAGAGGATCAAAAAGTGATGACGTACATTATGTGGATGAAGGTACCGTGGCGTTGCACCGTGCGAACCACATCATCATCATCAACATCATCATCATCATCAGGGCCAGGAGTAAAATTAAGGCCAGGAAACAAAGAACACATCGGTAAATACTCCTTTGTAAATAGGACAATTAAACTGGAACCAACTGCCCCTGTAAAACACATATTTTTAGAACGAGGGTTAGGGAAGTAATTAAAAGTGAGGAGAAGTGAAGTGTTTGAAAGAGTGGTGACGAAACGTCCAAAAGTGCAGGGAAGTGAAAAAAGGGGAGTGAAGTGTAGTGAAGTGATGTGATGCGAAGTAAAGTGAAGGGACGTTAAGTGAAGTGATGATGATGATCTTGGGTGAATTGTGTGTATTATCATTGATTTATAGTTTTAGAACTTAATGTAGATTCTGTGCAGTACGTTATATCATTATTATTTGTTTCCCTTTGTTATTTTACAAATACTCCACTTATGTTTTTAGTGTTCTTTTTGTTTGTTTTTTGTTTTGTATTTTTGTTCTCTATTTTCTATTACTGTATTGTGTTGTGTATTGTTTCTCTTTTTGTGCTGACTCCCATTTTTACGAAAGTTTACTGACCATTGCCACCGGGTGGAAATCCAACTGCAGTAAATAAATATCATATCGCATCACGCCATTTCAACTCCATCATCATCATCATCACCATCGATTTCAAAGCAGCGTAAGTCAAACAAGAAACCTGCCAGCAATTTACTTACAACTGTTTCTGTACTACTCAGGTCTGTCAATAAATACATAAGAAATGTCACTTGCAAAAACACGATCGATAACTTCTAAAACCATACAATTAAAAATACTAATGTACTTTTTAACGGTTTCTTGACCAATGTATATTGTCCAGACAGCTAAGCTGATATCCGTAGTATCACACGGTTTTGACTTTGTTTGTGAAAAAGTTAGGCAGTTATATTCAAAATCTTTACAAATGTAACAAATAGTACTAGATGGATTACTTAAAAAAGGCCCGATTGGACCTAAACATGTACTCAACTATACAAATCTTCCAAAGAATATTACAATTTAATCTGTACATTGGCAAAACACAGCGCAATGTAACAAGTGTTCCCTAAACAGCATTAAGTGACTGGTTTTTAAAACGGAGACGAAGCGTGTTTACTGTGTGGCACAGGCTGAACCTTTAAATACTATATAATTCAGGCCTTTCAAGGGTCAAAGTACTTAAGTTGGCGAAGTAAACGTGTGACGGTATGACAGAATATCCACACAGTACGCTACGCACACTAATCAGTTCCGTTTAACAGACGCCCACAGATGCCCAAACTGTTGGTCAATGTCTATCTGCCCTTACCCATCGCAGCCGGTTTCTTCAGATCATTAAATTACTTTACAAAATTAAAAGGATCTAGTCTTACTCCCATACCAACCGGCATCCTCAACACATGGCATAAAAAGAACAACAGGTAAGTTGCCAATCACTGTCTACATACGAAGTTTCACAAAAATCGGCCAATTAGTGTCCGTAATATTCACGCCCGTGCGCGAAATCCAGGGCACGGAAGGGACCCCACTCGATACTCTCGCAGTTCAGTAATAAGATTCGTTTGAACTCGTAAAAATACACAGTGAGGAGGCGAACCACTGTTGATACCGTTCCACTGGTTTCGGCGCATATCAGGGGCGGCAGCAAAAAGTGTTGGGAGATTACGCAAATTCCGTTCTGATATGTGATCCTCGTTATGTAGAGCGAATGACTCATGACAAAGTAACTCTCACAGCACTACTGGTGCCGGCAGTGTATCTAATGGCTTCTCATACACAAGCAGCTGCCGAGCGAACGCAACTGAAATATGGGCCAAGTTAGAGAGAAAGGAAAAGCCAAGCCGAGAGACCTGCAGCTAAAGACAGACCGGCACCGCCAAGCGGTGGCGCCATTCGTACCGACAACACTGCTTGTTCCACTCTCTAACCGCGATCATTACACACACAGCGTCCGTAAGTTACTGCCTGCATGTGTGCATCTCGACGGTTCGGCAACCTGCAGCAAATTCAAAGTTACGAGAATTTAAATTCGTTTTATTCCAGTCTGGGTGAGCCTGAAATAGTGTAATATCTTCACCACATAAGCTCTATTAAGCCGTGTAGCTTGTCCCGGCTTCAAAATATGCAAAATCGCGGAAGCCTAACCCGGGAACTGTTCAGCCGTCCTAAATATTCCAGCATCCCATATAACATTCACTTATTCTTCAAAACAAATATCTGGCACTTACTTTCGGTTCCTTTTTTATATTTGCACTGTACATATGATATACAAATTCGGCATGCAGGAAATGCAACTGCGCTGCTCCTATTGTTTTCCTGGCCAGCACTCCTAATCAATTTAAGAGGTATAATTTAAGAAAATTCAATCTTTGATTCTTCAATGAACATTCCGATTGACAAGCAGCGCAGAATATATTGCCAGGGACTGCAATCCTCCCTCCACCCTCTTCATCTGACGGCAAACTCTGCGCCTGGTACAGATTCTTTAACCTACTAACCGGCGAACTGACAAGAAACAGCGAAATAAACGCGCCGCGTTTTTATTCGTTTGCTGGATACAGAACCTAAACCAATTTACTAAATAACAGAGACTCTATACTGATGCCAGCAGTGCTGCCAGAATTTAACTTAAAAAAACTGACTGCTGACGAAATAAATAAAGAATTAACATCACGCAACTACTTATATGTTTCTGGGACTTGGCATTTCTCAGAAAGTGGAATACTGTGCAGTTCGTCAGTAGCCTTACTTTCACTATCACGCCCACGATCGTTCACTTCCTCCTCTCATTCATCAATAAACAAATACATTACACACACACACACACACACACACTTGACACTGACGGTGAGGGAACCTGTGGCTGGGTCTCTTAATATTTTGAACGTCCAACAATGAGGAATGCGATCAAAAAGACCTCCGTTTATATTTTACCAGTTTGTTCAACAATGTACTCCCGCATGCTAGCTGTGTCTGTCGGTGAAATCGTGAAACAAGGAGGAAAATCATAAGAATCACTACCCCATTTCTCATACATTTTGTCATACGATTATCTCCAGTCACGTACAAGAACTTCCACGTTTCTTCGTAATCTAATTTCTAAACGAAACATAAAGGAACACATTCCGCCGCTACTTAACGTCAAGAATGTCAGATGTATTAGACAGACAAGATTTTCCTAAACGTAACGCAAAAAGACATTTTTTTCAAGCGAAATTTAGGCCCCATGTTTTCTTTAAAAAAGTTACTGGACACTAAGCGGAATTCCTGCAATGGACAGAACAGGTCGTTCGATACCGTGGACAACTGGAACTTGTCAACGATAATTACAAACGTAGTGGATAAGAATATCCGTGCGCACAGTAAACAGACCACCGAACAGTGCTATTAAACCTTTACTCAGTGCAGCAACTACACTACAATTCTACTCCTCCCCTCACACTATACCTACGCCACCTTCTATTCTCCAACACTCATTGTAAAATGCAGGTGTGACAACTTCCCGTCGTCAAAATTTCGAGTTTTTTAAAAATAATTTCTATAAATTGAACCAAATTCATAAGGATTAATAATACCATGTGTCCACCTGTAGGGTTTAACTGCTTACGAATAAATAAAACTTCTACGCACTCAACTTAGATTTAATGTCCGTGGTTAATCAAAGCAAAGGGAAAGGGTACTAATGAGCAACTCAGCAACAGATACTTTCTGTTCTCCTTGTGTATGGAATAACCCCAAAAACCAAGTTATCCAGCAACATCCGATCACACAAACCTGTCTGGATTATGCAGTACACAGTGCAAGTTACCGAGTAACACAGAACACAGCACACACACAGCCGAACTTGTAATTGGAAGTCTTTTTCCGACACTTTGTCGCAAATGTTCCTGCGAAGAGAATATGTTTGGTTTACGGTGTAGGTGGATTAATAAGCGGGCGAGACAGGGCACGGCCAGGTGGAAACGTCGGATGCCGCAAAACAATGACTAATGTTTATGCGGGACGCTGATCTGATAACGACAGCTGCTTAGTGGGATGACGAGCACCGCAATGGCAGGCAGTCCACTAGATGGAAGGTTGTCTTGGCGTGACCAGCGCGAAGGGAAAGCTTCGTAATGAATTTCATATCGTTCTAATATTATAGTTTTGCATACTCCCATTACGAGGTGGGAGGATGACTACGCATGTTGTTCCTGTCTCACAATACACTGCATCGCCCATGCAGTTCACAGTTGCCCCACAGTACCACAGAGCATGTAACAACAGCCTTGCTGTACTTAGTACAACAAACATGAAAAGACTCGTTTAACGTTAACCTGCACAGCGCTGGACCGGCGGAAAATCTCGTCCCCACCGGGATTCGATCCCGGACCGTCCAGCCCATAGCTCAGTCGCTATACCGACTGAGCTACCCGGCCCACGAAATTAGGACGTATCCTTTCGAATTCACTCTCCATTAACCACCGAGCATCACACAACGCTACGTAAATGTCATTCATTAAATCACAAATGAATAAATGTGTTGTGGGAACAGGGGAAAAGAAAGCGGACGAACCCTGATAAAGGTCGAGGGGTCGGTATCTGAAACGTTGGTGTATCTGAACCATCTGGCGCGGTTGTTAGACAGAAGTGATTTTATCGAACATGACGAGGTAAATGGGCACGAGGAACATGCAGAGACGAAATGACATGAAGAGGTGAGAAAACGGAAGTGGAGGAAGAACACACAAAGAACTGGAGGGCTCCTGTCAACATTTTGACGATAAGTAGCATAAGTATAAACACGCACTATGGGGAGGAATTACAACGAATGGTTGTCAGCCACGAGTGTCGAAACAGAGCGACTGCGTCTCTCGATCGCGTCTCTGACAGAAATGACGCCTGAATGGTCGACATGGTGAGCTGATGCCTGACAGAGCCCTCTCCAACAGAGCAACGACTGCCCTAATTGACACAACTCATTTACAGCCGTTGTGGAAGTTACCGACCCAACCAACCGGGCAGGAAGAACTGTCGTATCACAAATAATTACGCAGGGTATATTCAACGGACACAGTACGTGGCGTAACCTTGTACGAGAGGCATCCCAAAAGTCTCAAATACATTTTGTGACACTGTAGGAAATGTACATATAACGTAACACTGGGGCGCAATAGGATCTCTGAGCTCATCCCAAATGACCATGTAGTTTACTCCATTGAGTCAATCTGTTGGCTACTGTTCAGAATTTCAGATGTTACAAGATCTTCGCGGTACAACCAACAAGATGCAACGTTTCACAATTTATTTATTTCTGTAAGACGCTCTGCATGTTTCAGACGGTTTTCCCGTCCATCATCAGGAGCTCAAAACTGCACATAGAGCGTCAGGTATTTGTCAGACCAATATTGCTACCTGCTGCTAGCCTGGCTGGTCTGACAAGTACCTGACGTTCGTCTTCATGCAAAGTGTCGGTTATTTCTGTCCGACTTTAACCCCGCGTGAATTTGGTCAAAGAATATGAGTAAAATTGCGTCCAGTGGGACCCCGAGTTCTTCCATGTGGAAACGGACGGACGGACTGACGGACAGACAGACCGAAAGGTCGAAACTAATAGTTGCTTTTCGCACTTCCTTTGCGAACGCACATAAAAAAGTAGAGCAAAATATACGTAGAGTGAAATGCAATGGTTGTATCAGTGTATCACCATGTCTAGACAATTCCACCGAAATATCCCTTCCTTCTGACGCATTTGATTACTCTACTGTTTATGATTTGAGTATCTTAGTACAGAAAACAAGACAGACACTGAGGTAATTCTGTACTGAGTCAGTTCTGTCGGCTTTAAGGAAAAGCCACCAGTAAAACTTTTACATAAGTTTTAGCATGCCCAGTCCTAGGCATGTGGTACGAAAAGAAAAATCGGCAATACATTTGCTTAAAATCGAAAAATCTCTTGAAACTACAAATTTTCGTACTACTTTACTTTTACCTCAGTCAGTAATTCCCATATAACATTTTAATGTACAGTAATGTTACTGTGGTACATAAGAACAGAAAATTTAACGTATAATCTCTCTCCCGTGGCGTCACAGCTCGTAGTGGGACAGGGTCTCCTCATTTTTGAGGCTTCGCGACCACTCAGACACGTCACACTTGGTAGGACTCGTGGAGGATTGAACAGCCGGAGGCACAGACCTCAACCTGACAACACATGGGCCTAACACTAACATGAGACATACATCCATGACTCCGGCGGAACTCGAACCCATAATCCCAGCAAGCGAGCGGCCACTGGGATCGGCACACAGTGTAAAGGAATGTAAAACCTGCTTGGAACATCATGATATAGCCTACACGCAATACGGTGTGACCGTCTGCACGGCCAATCAGAGAACTGAAGCCGTTGTTCTTCAGGGCAGCAGCCTAAAACTTTCGGCAGACTGCCAGCCCTCGAAATCACATTGAGAGACTTCTAACCACCTCCGTAAATGCTGTGCTAAGACTAACACCCCCACACTACTGGACGTTCACAGAATTCCCTGTTCGTCTGCCCTCAGCCTCTAGAGATCGTATCTCTTGTTCGGCCTTGTTTAACCAGTTTTTAGGCGGGTTCGCAAAATTGTGAAAAGCGACCCAGTAGATTCATCATGTGTCCGTCCGTCCGTCCGTCTGTCTGCATGGATCGATTCGGCTCCCACTGGAGGTCTTTCTTGAAAGTTAATATTTGAATATTTTTCGAAAATCTGTCCAGAAAATTCAACTTTCATTAAAATCGAACAAGAACAACGTGCACTTCTAATGAGGATCAATAAACATTTCTGATCATATCTCGCTCAGTTTTTCTTAGAATGAGAAATGTTTCAAACGTTGTAGAGAAAATCATAACACACATTTTATGTTCAATAACATTTTTATCTCTCTCGAAAATCTTGCCGTTTATCAGATAATGTGGAAAAATAACGTACTGCCGGGAAGTCCACAGATGACAATAAGGCGCATGCGCATTGTATGACATGCTGGGTAACTCAGGCTACGAACACACACACTCGGAATGTCTAATACTTATTACTTTTCCAATGCAACAATGGCTGCACGAACGCGCCTCGTTGTTAAGATATACGTACATTGCCTCTCTTGTTTTTTTATCAACGGCAATCTATTCTTCGGGGAGGAGGAAACTGCCATCAATTTTGCTCCGTAACAATTTTTCGCCCGTCTATTAAAACAACGTTTCCAAAATATCAGTACGCCTCTCTTAGTCAGTTTCTCAAGAGTGATTAAATACAGCACCAGGCGTTCTATAAATCACGAAGTACTCAGATTGACAGCAAATGTGACGAGCGCGTTTTGGAAACTGTAAATGGCCCAGATTACAGCAGAAAGTAAGGACTTGAAGTAACGAAACAGATGCATTTATTTTTTATGCCACTGATACTGACCAAGTTGGCTCAAGCTACTGCTTGAATCCCAGCAGCAACTGGCTAGCCGAAGAGGTTTCGTGTCCTTAACTCCCTCCGGCCAAGTCCAGGTTTACTACTTTTAAATGGACACAGACGAGTCATTAACATTCATTGGCTTTGATCATTCTCTCATGACAGGCTTAAGTTATTTGCGATAAACAGCCATCGCAGTTGACATCGCGTTGTTAAATCACATACGATGTACCCAATAAAAATAGCTAACGCCGATGTCTCGGAACTGAGCGAAAATTATGACAGGCTTTGCCATCACTGTGACTCGACGGATTGGGTCGACTGCTCAGAAGTTCTGCAAGCCGGCACTTCAAGTATAACTGCTCAGCACTCACCTCCATCTAATTAGTACTCTGGTTACGAATAAGTGCATCGGAAATCGGACAGCAATGGATACAGAAGAACTTTTACCGTTCTTCGTCTTTAAAGTCTGCTTTTATGAACACGAAAATACGGCACTATACATGTTTAAAACAAATTAGGTAGAAAATGAGGATCTGGTACCTACTGAGATGGCTCCCAGATTTCTGGAACACTTATGAACCCCCGCAATAAAGCATTAACTTGTTGGTCTTTATAATGGAATAGGAATGTGTTTACTGTGCGTTACGGACCGAATCTTTAAATAAAATTCACTTTCTCGTCCTTATAGGGTTAACTGAAATTAACTTTTCTCTATTGTCATATCTTAACCAATTCTGTATTTCAGATGTATGTTTTTACATTAATAGGATTCCGCCCCACGTAACAGGCCACCACGAACCCATGGAATACCAAAAACAAACTGTCTAATTCACCAAATTATGTAAACATATTTGATGTAAACACGCCAATTTTCTCTAAATGCTGCGCGGGCGTCCAACACATCCCTTTTAGCTTGAATGCCTTTGATCATCATCAGAATTAATTCTAGAACGAAGACAGTTCGAAGAGACTTCATCCGCTACCAATCGCTGCAGTAAGAGGCTCTAAAAAGTGCCAACCAATACAAACAGACTTGAAAGCCAACGCTAACATCAGCACCGTGACTTTAAACGAGGCGATACAATATTATTTATATTTAACTTCGTGACCGTTCTGTAACCAACCACGCAAAGTAAGCCAACACTCACGCGGATTTCAAATTATGACGACGCGCTGGCAAAAGCGAGCCGGCCTGGACTAGTTCAGCGCAGACGCCGGGTTTACGCAGCGTCATGTAACGGCACAGACCCAGCGAAGCGACCTCCCAAAGCTGTTGGGTTTAATTGCCAAGTTTGTAGTTACTCACCCTACTGATAAGATCCGCAAACCTATAATGGATGAATGCAGTTACTGAAACAGGCTACTGATGTCTAAATATACCTCCTCCTTTCGCTCTCATCTGGTAACTGGGAATCACCGAAGGATGCTTATGGGCGGTCACTAGCCAGATAAGCCAAGTCTGGTTGGGCGCACATGTCCGTTTACACATACACACACAAACGCACCGATGAAAATATGAAGGGATAATATTTCACATAACATTAAAGACACTTTGAAAAGAGAAGAGAGATTGGGTCGGGCTGGGATCAAGAGTACACAAGACATTAAAAAAAACCTATAAAACTGAAAAAGAAATTACATACGTGATGCGCATAGCAAACACGACCGAGCATTCGTGACTTGTTTGATGGCCGGTAAGGGGGAGAACGCGTCAGAAAAATACTGCTTTGGTTTATTAGACGAACCACTCCGGTAATGTCTTCCCACGTCACGTGTTCACACTCGAAGCACTCGAATGCACTGATTCAATCTCATGATCAGGCAAAAACTGCTCACTGCTCTGGAATTTTAAGAAACAAACTTCGATGACACGAAAATATTTAATGCCAGTTACGTTGTAAGAAATCAGCGGAGGGAGAGAGGGACAGAGAGAGAGAGAGAGAGGGAGAGGGGAAAATCAAACAGTCCAGCCGAAATAGCTACAAAGTCACGTGTAGTCAGACTGCTCGAAAGTCTACCCCACAGCCACATACAGTGTATGGATGAACTACAGTGCAAATACTTATTCGGTGTTGTTTGTTCGCGTTTTTGCGAGGCACTTAGCTCGGAGGAACTGAAGTTTTAAAACAAAAATAAGAAACGGATATTTGAGGGAAATCTGAAATGGATGTAAAATACACATGCACGGAATGACAAAGGAACATATTTCTGTTACGACTTATGTCTGTTACTGATTTTCATCCAAAGTCCCAGCAAATAACAAGCACTGACGCATGGCTCGACATTTCTAACCAGGCACCACACACCAACTTTCAAATAATAAACAGGCTACATGAACAGCATGAGAACACTCTGTGGGCCACTGACAACTGTTTTAACTGCTTAGTACCCGCCTGATGCTGACCCACTTCATCACAACACAAGCTAATATGTGGAAGAAGACCATAATTATTGAAACCACCTTGAGTAGTGAACTCTTGATCTTGCTGTAGCAGACTCCGTACTCACACTACCCCGAACAATTATTCTGTGACGTGGACGCTGCCTCTGCGACAGGCCACACATTACAGCCTGTAAGACCAATGGCGTTTATAGGCATGATTCTTAATCTAGCACAAACATAATTTTCTCTTCGGTTTGTGTACGGCTTTTCTTTTTGTCTGACGTTCGTCCTTTGCATGAAACTTCACCACTGGTCAGTAAACAGCTACTCTCGAATGCACCACACTTTCATGAAAACTTCTAGGAAACTTTCTTGGACACTTCCAGAATAACCTAGCTTTAGAGAGAAACGTATACGATACATACATTACAGTCTATCACAGGCATACAGATGCGTCCACTGTTCTAATGACGACTGTATAGTGATCTCAACCTTAGCAGGTAAGTGCCTTTCTGGGTGCAAAAAGTAACAGCTGACCTCGAATTTCGAAGTTGCCGGTCTCCAGCCTATCAAGCCTGGAAACAATGGCGTCGCTATTGTTTTGTGTATCTGGTAGTCAGCGATTACGCTTCCTTCCCGACGGATCAAAACATAAAATCAAAACGTGCCAGACAATTGTCCCGTACTCAACAGAACGCACACTTCGGACTTTCAAGTCTAAGCAATACATTTCCGTTCTTTACAGCGAGGGAATTTTCTCCTTCTAACGGGAAGGCTTCATTGAGGTTTAAGAATTAAGCACAAACATCATGTGCTACTGCACCAGTTCCAACTGCAGGTAGGCACTGGAAATGTCCAAGTCATTTAGAAAACGGGGGAAGGTGCTGAATAGGGACCTAAAAAATTTCACATAGACCTCATCTCGTAGGCTGCCCCCAGTTTAATATATGTAATTCAGACAGGTGGGCAGCAAATCACCCCTAACAGTGGTGGCGGTTGTATCGGGAGCACCACGTCAGGCGGTATTTCAGGTCTTGCGTCGAATGTGGGGGAGAGAGACTGACCGAGCAGATGGGGACCATGAGATCAACTTGGGTGGAGAGGGGGGAAAAAAAAAGAGGCCAAAGGCAACGTCCCCCGACGTTGCCATATCTAAACGCACAACGTTCATGTGATATGTAACAATTATTCAGGAACCGATGTGGAACATCCACGTAACGAATATAAACGAAAAGACCTATGCTCGTAATGTGGACACGTATTTTAGGATATGGAAGAATCGCGAGTTTGGTCTGTGGAAAAGGCAGCTTCAAAAACAAAATCATTCACCTTTTTTTAAAAAAAAATATCTTTGTGGAACCCAAGTTCATCACCGCATTCACCCTGCCCTGCGCCAGTTTAATCCAGCCCATACCCTTTCGTGCCACTGGTCCCATATGAGGAGGATCCGGGGATCCGTCTTCGCGACGGACGTTTCCCACACATGGTAGGTCGCACGAAAACGATACTAGTAGCCTGCATGAGCAGCCTACCTCCGTGACTGTAATCCCTGTTAGGGTGCCGAGAATTACTCTTCTTACCACAAAGATAGGTGCTTCTGAAGCCACGTATGCCTCAAATTTAAATCTATAATGTTGGTGTTTTCCGATGTAAAGATGGTCTAAGCATAAAAGTAAACAATGATCTTCGTCTGGCTTGCCTCAGACAATGTGTGGAGCCTCGATACGTCTTAATAACCCGGTGTTTAAGCACAAGGACAACACTTCCCGTATTTCTAGTTGTTTATATTTTCAATAACGCACAGCGGGCCGAATACCTAGCTATTCTACCTTGAATGGTAATTTCAAACAGTGCATTCAGAAACCAACCCCGTAAGCACCTGTCACACAAACAGGGGACTGGAGAGGACAATGATCATTACACTCTCTTAAAGTACTGCCACATATACTGCCTATCGCAGTAGGTACGTACATTCTGCTTTACCCTGTAGTCATGAGAGCGCGCTATGAAAAATTACAAAAATATCAGGACGGACGCTTCTTCACCTGGATTCAAACAGAATCCTTCGGTACACACGGCAGTAGTATCAAGTACCTGCTAAAACGCTAGGCCCACGTTTAGCAGGTAAAACTGCTCGGATATGTTACATACGTGTTAAATTCACTGCTGGAGTGAGGTAAGTCGAATAAGAAGCAGCAGGGAAATGACAATGAATCAGAAAGGTGGGGAGGAAGCGTCAATGGATTAATTAAGATATTCACCTGGAGGGGTTAACAAGAAATGGGAAGACCTGTCAGGACGACCAGTTCCCGATCGAATTTCGAACCGGAAACATCTGAAATACAAATCAGACGCATTACGTCTGTGCCAACCCGCTCAGTTCTCGCAAAGGTGTGTGAAGAACCATGTTTCAATTTCCTGTTGCATAGAATAGCCTTCAGGCCAAAATCAAAATTCTGATATTCGTCATTATTTTCCTGTAAGACTCACTATCATTAAGGGAACTGATTTTTTGTAGGGGTTCCTGTAACACTGCCTCAAGCAGCATACACGTATATGGGCATCCTGTATTATGAAACTATAGACAGATTTTTTATCTTAGGAATATATATTTTTCCAGGGTTTTCGTAAATATTTAAGACCTTTCGCGTTGAAGAATTCGTGATGAACGACTGTGTCCAGCACAAATATCGTGGCTATATAAATCTTCCTTCCCAGTATTCTGCTTAGTGTCATCAACACAGCCCTAAATTTATACCAGTGCGGTGACGTATACACAACTCCTGTTGCCTGATGGGCGGTCTACTCTACAGAACCTATTTCTATTTTAACAGAACTTTGTAATGGCGAGATCCTGAGTTCACACAGACCTCCTGGCCGACATAAGAATGCAGCTGTTAAGCTGTTCTGCCATTTGTTTGTAACGTAATGCATACAACTATGCATCAGCTTTCTTCGGGAAATGTGAACCAAATATGGCGTAGCAACACACAGTACCGTGCCCAGATATTTAATGGAATTAGACATACGAGCAAGTTTCACACGCACACATATTCCGACGATAAAACAGCAACGTGCACAAAATTAAAATGTTGGCACTTCCGAATATTTCTTACTCAAACGTGTACAAATGAACGCGGAACCCATTCATGGTTTCTACGTTAATTACCTGTACACTATAACAGCATCTCAACGCAGTTGCTGGAAATACCCTCTTTCAGCACTCCAGACATGATTCACACCCGCTGAGCATATCATAAATTGTTCGAATTTTTCGTCTAGAAACTGCTGATCCTGCGCACCCGATTATTACTTACGAACGTCCTCTGTGTGTTCACTGTTTTCATAAACGTCTTTCAAACACCCCCACAGATAAGTCACATGGCGTCAGATCGATGGAACAAGCAGGCAAAAGGACAAACTAGTTATTCGGTCCCCAAACATAACGTGAACAGTCGCCACTAGTTTATTCACTCATAAGGGTCGCTACACCGTTTTGCTGGGAAAGCTCATATACCATCTCCACCCCACTTAAATTTTCAAAAAAATGTGCGAACATATACGCAATGTACCCTTCTGAATATATTGTCTCCGAAAGCAAGATGGGTCAGATTATTCTTGTCGCACTGACAGCACACCATATTCCAACTTTAAAGTCCTGAAACGCACTTCGCCACCTGGGCTACAAATGATGTGCCGCGGAACTCTGAGGTTACGAGAAGTTGTTCTACAGGAAAATTATAATATAACAAACCAGGCAATGTACGTATAATGGAAGGCTAAAGCGCGTTCGCCTAACCACTGTTTCCGTGAAAAAGCAATAAGTACTATATACTCTAAATGTGTGTGTGTAGCCTTGGATATCCAGCATATAAAGTCCATGCGCCGTATTAAACTGTTGTCTGTGCCCTGTCCGGCTCTATCACATTTTCCCTCATTGTCTCACAATGGTACGATTTTCGAAAAAAAAAAAAAGTTATCCAACATAACGTATGTTTTGACTTTCTCTACAACTTCTGTCTGGAACACTTCCAATTCCAATAGGAATTCAGACATATAATGTACATAGGTCTTCATGTAAAATAGCCGTTATTTTCGGATTTCAATGAAACTCAAAATTTGCTCCACAGCTTTTAAAAAATCCTCAAATATCAAATTTCATTAAAATTCATCCAGTATTGGCCCTACTGTCCAAGCGGACAGACACGACGAAGTTAATATTCGCTTCTCGCAATTATGTGAACGGACCTAAAATGACAATTTAAATATTTTTAGATTATTATAGTCATAAATGGCAGTTCCAGTGGCCGCGCGATCTAAGGCGTAGGTCTGCGGACTCTCTAGCCTGCTGAGATTGTGGCTTCGAATCCCACCGGGGGGCTTGGATGTCTGTATGTTGTGAATGTCGTGTGTTGTCAGGTCTGCGTTGGGCTGATCACTCGTCCAAAGCAGTCCTCTACCGACTGTGGTGAGTCGTTGAGTGTGATCTAGAAGCCTCGTGAATGAGGAGGCCCTGACCCACTGGGGGGTTGTCGCGCCAAAAACAAACAAATACGCCATTAAAATTATTTGAGCTTTTTTCTAACCGTGAATAATTTGTCAAAACATTTCTGAATTTTTGCAATACTATAAATAACAGAGTCACTATATTTGGAAAAGGGGACCGCGGAAGCACAGTAGTTAAGGTGCTGTGCTACATATAGAAAGGTCGCTGGCTCGATCCCAGCTGCTGTCAGTGGGTTTGTCATTGACATAAAATCCTTCCGATCGCACTATGGCCCTGGGGTCAACTCAGCCTCTAAAAGAAATGAATACCAGGAGTATTTCCTGGGGGTAAAGGCGGCCGGTGCGTAAGGCTGACAACTTATCACCATCCTGTGCCGTTGTCACGAAGTCTGAGAGCCTTAACTTCCTGGAACCCTCTGGGCCTGTCCAGGCCTGTAATGGGACTGCTTTACATTTTTTTACATTTGGAAAATGAGGCTTTTCTGTTTTCGAATCGCATAATAATTTTTCAATTTCAGTTTTCTTATATGAATACATGACATGCGAATTTTAATTTCCGAATATGAAAAATGCGACGTTGCTGGTTTCCGCGGCGACTCTGTTGAGGGAGTACTGCTGGACGTCATGCTGTGTCGCTGGGTTATTGTTCTACCCGTGCTTCAAGTTCTTAAGAAGCATGGGAAAACACTAGCCTAGCGAGAATCCGTCAAATCCCACAAGACCTGAATCCTCCAATTCGGGGAATCTCAAACTGGGCGCAACTAAAGATACGACGGCGATACGATCAGCTTATCATCGCAGAAAAATTAATATCCTTCCTGTGGGGGTGTTCGCGGAAGTTGAGCCGCATAGTTTTGCAGACACGTAATGACTTTTAAAAGAAACCTGCTGCTTCCGTTTTGTTGGTAGGGGAGTCATAAAATCCTGTATCTGCGAAGCAACCATCAACCGGCACATCCTTATAGTAAGAATATCCGTACGGAATGAGATAAAGCCAATAACGGCAATACCCATTAATATATGCGTGATAAGCAGTTAACAGTATGTTACTATTTGTTACAGCGAAACACTCTACAAACGTATTTTGTTTATAAAATACGTTTGAAGAGCTGTATTAATATCGCAGAGGTAACGCAATGTAAACAAACATGCAGTTTCGTTCGGAATCCATATTAGTGCCCCAGCAGCACAGTGAAAGCCGACAACATTCGTCAAAGCTTTTTCAAATACGTCACGAACACTGATCTTTAGTTTTTGCATATTGTAATAAGTGTTCAGATTTCCCAGTTATGCATATCTACAGTCAAACTGGCATTACCTTCGCACGTTTTACGCGTCCTCATTCATACATGAGCTTTACTTGAACATTCGTCGGGGGGGGGGGGGGGGGGGGGAAAACGAAAAATGAGGGCACCCCGTTCTTATTAACCTGGCTAATATATTTTATATCTTAAACTCTTTTTTTATTCTCACTACAAATCTCCTTTTAAAATTT
>Ga0123354_10001485_pt1 | contig 28639 bp, 18 predicted proteins | sample TergutLab28metaG_2_FD_97872 | JGI IMG/M metagenome (GOLD analysis project Ga0123354, IMG submission 97872) | Labiotermes labralis P4 segment gut microbial communities from Petit-Saut dam, French Guiana - Lab288 P4 | ecosystem: Host-associated > Arthropoda: Insects > Digestive system > Gut ... | reverse complement strand
GCGAATTATTTAAACGGCTGAGGCTGTGGCTGTCCTAGAGGGTAGGACGCTCGTACCATGAGAGAGCGCGGAGGTATTTAAATGCCGTCCTAAAGGGTAGGACGCACGAGCTCTAAAGGTTAACAAAACTTGCATATATTTCCATGAATTGTCATCACACATAATTTTATGACCCAAACACACTGTCTGCATCACTCCTACTTCAATAGCTCATGCATCTGATATACCATTATTCCTAACAGTAGAGAAATAATGTATGATTGTGGAATGTCTCCCATTGACATAAAATTCATTTCACCTCTCATAATAATGGGTAACTGGTTCAAAAGTTGAAACGGGGTGACACACACATGTAAGCATGTGCCTCAACTCAGCCAAAATCTTTTCTTTCAACCATAACCTAAAAATAAAACATAGTTCAACTCACGTGTCTTCTTGGGTTCTTGTCATTTTGTTTGTCACTACTCCCCATGCGGATGAGAGTAGAGAACATGTTGTAGAAATCTACTCGTTCATTTGGACAATCAACAGGTTTTTCTTTGAGGCCTCCTTTGCTTCTCAATACATTGCAGGCAACCAGTTTTGATGTAAGGCTTAAGAACCGATTACATGTCTCCACCTACATAACAAAACCATTACCTCAATATAGTGTCAACAAATATGCTGGTTCCTTCATAACAGACTGTTCTTTTATAACCACATTCATTAGCAAAAGTGTCTTGGCAACATACACTTATTATTTTCTACACATATAAAAAGTCAATAATCACTTCATGAAATATGGTTGTCTTCAAAAACATCTTGGTCAGGTGTGCACAAATCTTGGAAGCCAGGTCACCAAGGTGACAAAACTTTGTACTGAACACAGAAGTCCCAACTTAAAATAATAGTTGCGTTCCCAAGAGTGGTCACAGCTTGAAGCAGCATAGACCCACAAGCAAAATGTATGCTCATTTTTGTTTTGCAGTTTAAGTTTCATTAAAAAAATAACAACTGTGTTACTCCTGGGAAACTTGAATCTTCAGCAACACCACTCTGCAAACCTTAAATCTCAGAAAAATAAGTAATACAGTTAAATTTAACACCATTCATTTTAGCTCTTTATGATCAATATTTTCTTTTGTTTTGGACTAACAATTCCATTAGTCTTTAATCACTGCTTAAAAATGCAAATTTAAAAAACTTACAGAATCATAACTGAAGAATAAAAAACCAACTAGATGCCACTTATTACTTATTATTTTACTGTACTTCTTATAGGCTCAACATGTTTCGGGCAATACTATGCCCATCATTAGGAGTTCACGACTATAATGTTGATTACCACATTGGTCGTATCGTTCTTGGTTTGCTGTAGGTCGGAGGTTAGGTGCGGTTAGCCTGGACACTACTCCAGCCTAACCGCACCTAACCTCCAACCTACACCAAACCAAGAACGATATGACCAATGTGGTAATCAACATTATAGTCGTGAGCTCCTGATGATGGGCATAGTATTAGCCTGAAACATGTTGAGCCTATAAGAAGTACAATAAAATAATAGGTGGCATCTAGTTGGTTTTTAATTCTTCAGATATCACAATGATGCAAGGTCCAATAAACATCAGATTTATACAATCATGCTACCACAAGTTTCATGCACACCTGAATCGCTTAAGTCAGGACTTACCTCTCAACCAACATGTTCCTGAATATCATGGGGGTGCGGGGAGTGAACCCATACATGGCCCCTAAAAATAATATTACCTTTATGACTGGCTGTGGAGGCACAGCAGGCAGACTCTCAGCCCTGTCTTCACTTCCATTTTCCATAATGTGTGCAGCATATCCCGCACCAGAAACATCCAGTTTCAGATCACGCTCTGATTCTCGTAATAACTTTATTGACCGTTTGCGTCGGTTTGATTCTGGGCGGGGAACATGATCTGATATTTGTAAAATTACATTAACATAAGGACAAAAAACATCCTAAAAAGAATAAATGTTCTGCATGCACTACTATTAAAAAGCACACACCAATGAATTTTCTGTATGCAGTACTCCTGTAACAAGTCACAGAAAATTCAGGATGCGGTACTACTGTGCAGTCATCACTGTATGTTTTGTATGCAGTACTATGAATAAATACACTTCAATGAAGACAAAGAAGAATGGAAATGTGTACTCTAAAAACAGCTATACCTATATTTTCCAAAAGCATTTTTTATTACATTGCAAACCTCCACTGATTTTGACATTACATTTCTGTGAATACAGTGGTATTCTTTCATGCAATTCTAATCTGACATCCAGCAGCAGAAATAAACTATTCTGTTTTCCTTGTTTGTCACTCAGCACTTCAAAAAATGCTGCAAATAAAAACTGATATTTTATAGAGCTCTATTGTCTATGTAGCCAAAGGTACAATTCTTTCATGATAAATAATTTTTTTGAGAAAACTAAATTCAATTTTGAATGCCATGAAATGGTCCGATTATAAAGGACTGGTAAACATACCATAATTATAATCACTCAACAGCACTTAATCTAGACCACCCCAACACCAAATTTTATTGAAATAAATATTCAAAGTAAGAAACCTTATAAATAAAACTACAAAAATTATCAATGATACCATACAAAGTACACAAAGAAATGGCATTACATAATACTTTAAAGAACTTCTTCAGAAGCTGACTGTATTTTGGCAAATCAAGACGCTAGGAATTTAATACAACTACTTCCTCTCAAACTGGTGCAGATCAAAAGACATTTCAATTTTATGAGCACAAGAGTATAAAAAACTAATACTAAGCACTAATAAAAAACTGAGATAACTGCTACATCTATTCTCATCTCTCACCAAGCAGTTATTTCAATAAAAAAATCTTCTGATTTTCTTATCTGCCAATAAGCACTTCGTTACCTGTGCCACCTTTACTCACCCATTCTGCATTACAAATTTTTGTTGCAAAACAGCAACTTTCCATCTTGTATATGTGCACATTCACTCACCACTTTCCTGCTGTGTGGTATTTTCTGATCGTTCCATAAGTTCAGTGAAATACAAGCTGTCCATTGTATTTCGTCGCTTTGTTTTGGTTTGGATCAACTTTGGTGGACACTTCATGTTACTGCAGACCAGATGAAGCATAATAATGTGCTTTATAACTTTAATGTAAAAGGCTAAGACCCTAATATTTGCAAAATGCAAAAATGTACAAGAGAATATAAAACATATCATAACAGTAAGTTCTCTAAACACTACTGGCAACTATACATACCTCAAAAACACTAAACATAACCTTAGTAGTTCATTTCATCCATGCTGGCATTTTTCTGTCAAAAAGTTTTGTCTGAAATCCACAGACATGTTTGAAATTTCATACCATAAAAAATTTCATATGCCTTACCATTAACAGTTCATCAATCACTGTCACACCGACAACAATCTTTATCATATAGTTTACACAACTGGTGACATATTTTGGCCTTTAATTTTTACTATCACCACATCATTATCACATTAAAAACATGCAGAGGAAATCTAACATTAAAACACAAGAACCTGACTCTAAGGGAAAAAGGTCTACTTCACGTTTACAACCGCTGTCCTCACTGGATGTGAAGAGAGGATTTGGATGAATATTGTAATCTTTTGAATAACCTGAAAAACTGCACATGAAAGGAATGCTTCTAGCATCACACCTACATTTTTTCATGCCTTCTGTTACTCCAAACACATTCTGTAGTAAAGGGTCATACATCCCATGAGGCCATCACTATTTATACAGTTTTCAAACCTCACATTTAAAACCTGGTATCATATAGAAAGGTTTACAGTAGCAGAGTTATATTCAACTGCCTCAGTCAAGCAAGATGGAACAATTTTAAGAGAAAATCTCAGAAACTTGCCATAATTCCTCCTTTTCTCGCTGTCTCCTTTCTCTTTGTCGACGAGATATGCGAGTTCTTGGTGGTGTAGATCCATAATCACCGAACTCTTTCAATATATCATCGATGTGCTGTCCCCCATCAAAACTTCCTTCAGTGCTGTCGAAGTGGAGTGGGGGCAATTTATCTCCACCTGAACCTTCAAAATTCTTTTTTACCCTAATAAAAACCAGACATGTACAAACTCAACACAAAATCTCATCAACAAACTCCAAATAATACAGCAATCAAATGTGAATTGATGTGGTCAATGCGCCGATAAAAGCGAACTTGTTGATACAATCAAGCGTCAAAATAACTGGTATCAACAGAAATTTGCTATTAGTCTTACCCTTCATCGTCAGAGCTTTCAGGACTGAAATTTATCTTAATGCCCACTCTTTTCTTCCAGTCATCATCTGCCATATGTACAGCTTTGCCCTTATTATCCACAATTAATAACTGCTAATATTTACGACTAAATTTACACTTCTCGGCGTCATACCGACCTGGTACATTAACTTCCCTTCTGCAATTTAGAAACAAACGACGAGAACACAAGTGTTTAGAGCCTACCAACCATTACACTGACAAGTTGTGAAGTTCCTAGGTGATCCGTACGTAAACGTGACATATTAATGAATGTGCGACATTTTAACCACCATAAAAATGTACACACCACAACTACTCTTTTATATAGCTAAAACATTTGAACAAAGCCGACGAATTTAGTCCTGTAAGCCTTGATACGAACCCTGTCATTTACCTGGATATAGCTTGCAAGGTTCATAGCCATGTGTGATGTTGCTTTCCCACGGATTATCTAGATCACAGATTAATCTATCTATGTATGTATCGGTTTTAAAATGTAGTTGTACGTTGTGCGACACCTAGACTCCATTTCTTCCTGTCTTCCCACTGGCCTTCATTTAGGTTTCTTTCGCTCATGGCCTTCCTTATACCTTCCATTCAGTTTTTCTTCGGTCTTCCTCGTGCTCACTTTTGTTTCGGCATCCACTTCAATGCTATTTTGGGTAATCTTCCTTCTGTCACTCTTTGAACATGGCCGTATGATGTAAACTGATTCTGTTCAATTTCGTTTATAACTGGTTCTTCTAATCCAATTTGTTGTCTTATAGTTACATTTCTAATTCTTACTTTTCTTGATATTCTAGAGGATCTCCCTAGGGCATTCATCTCTGTTGTTTCGACCCGTCTTTTATTATTTTCTGTGAGTCTCCATGTTTCGGAACCAAACAAACTGCTTTCAATCAATGCATTATAAATGTTCAAGTTTCTCTCCTCTTTTATGTCTTTACTCACAGATTAGTACCATTAAATTTTGCAGTTCCGTATTAAGTCCCAAACTTTGTTTTTAAAGCCCCTAGTCAGCCTACACACTAACGAAAATTTTCACGCACGTCTTATGCGGAACCGAAAAATGGGATTCTAGAGACATGGCAGAGACAATCTAAATTACGCGCCCAAAGTTGTCCCTGTACATTTTACTTGAAAAAGCCAGGCGGGTAAAAAGAAATTGTGTACAAGTTACATTTACACTAAGAATGAAAGTGCCTTATTCCATTGCTCAAAATGCATTTTCACCCACCATTTGAGATACTTAATCATTGAGTATTATTACAAAAACAAACAGAATAACAATTTGCAGAATCTGTGAAAACTACAGGCAGAAAATTGTGCTTAAGAGTGAATACATGTGGAGGCAAAGGGTTATCATATACATGTGTGCTCAGCTTCAGGTTGCTCTGGCTGTAGCTGTATGGTCCTTGTGGTTGTGGCCGGAGGTAGCATGTTGTCTGTACTGGGCCAAATAGCTCAAGTGGCTGTGGCTTTAAACAAAGTTTTAGCTGGATGGCCCAGATGGCTGGTTGGGATGGCACAACAAAATTTCCTACAATTTTTGAAAATAAAGGCCATAAAGTTATTGCTATTTTTAGCAATAAGTTTATTAATACTGCACTCAAATAATCCAAATCCTTTAAAGTGTGAGTTCTTGTATCTGTACAGTCCCTTTGGTATAGAAAATTTCTTGCTGGGTAAAAACACATAATTAACTATAAACAAAATAATAAACATACAATTTGTGCTATACATTTTTTTATAGCTTTCAGTTTTCCACTTCAAGCAAACACTTTCCTTGCTACTGTAAATGGTGGTGCAATTACAACTGTCTGACCCTTTGAAACAGAAGGCATCACCATAAAAATACCAATTAGTGAATGATGGTTGGCAAAATAATTGCAGCCTTGTTATACTGCAGGAAGTGTGGAGTCTGAAGATGTAAATTATGTTTCACTATTACCCATGATCCAGTGACACTTTGAAATATGGTAATGATGTGATTAAAATTAGTGTTGTTAACTTACTTATAAACTCTGAACCTTTTGCAAAGCTCTAAATGCTTGAGACCTTCACCTCTGTCAAAGTTAACATTTTGGAAATTTAATTAGTACCAGCCTGCTTGTAGTTCATAGACCAAAGCTCCCTCTGCCAGGCATATTCTGATTAAACTCTTTCGGGAGGTGGTCTATCCTTTGTAAGCTCCAAACTCGGAGCTGGATTTTATGATACTGCCTAGGTGGACACAGGACACAGAGATGAACAGATACCATGTCGGGAGGCACTAGAGAAACAGTAACAGTATTTTTGTTGCTGGAAAACAATACATTCATGTAGAACTCCAAAGCCAGTCACAGCTACAGTAAACTAGTCCCTTTGCATGCCATGAAGACATGATGGAGTTTAGGTACAGTTCAGGCCATTCACATCCTGGGAATGAATGGTCAACTTATTGCTATGGCTGCTCTACTCCCATGGAAAGGGCCCCTGGTGCCCATTGACAGGAGACAGTATGAGTTCCACAGCTGGTCTACTGCTAGTGAACAAACTACAATTTCTCTTTCAGCCCATAGCCTGTCGCTGTACTACCTGGATTCAACCAATCCATCTCTTGTTCATACAAAGTTCAGTTAATGGAGTGCCATATACTAGTAATGCATGTGATATTTCCATCAGTTTTGATCATTATCGCAAAAGTGTTTAAGATTTAGGCTCCAGAACCTGTTCCCTTTAAACTTGGGTTCTTCTTGGCCTTTCCATCTTTTTCCAGGTTGTCCTTTGTCCTGCTATACCTTCAGCTGGTATTGCAGAGTAAATCTCGGTGGTCAGTATATGTCCATTACCTGTGATCCTACCAGTCCTTTTGGTGCTTTCAAATCTACTGTCTTGTCTATTTTCAGTCTGTTTTGGATGTTAAAAAGATTCCTTTGGCAGTCCAGCAATGTAAGGCCTAATAGCAGTCTTTAAATATCTCATTGTGCCACTTCACCAATACTGATGTCCGACTATAAAAACACTACACTGAAATATGGAGCTGGGATAGCAAAGTCAGTATAGTGGCTAGCTAGACTGAATGGTCTGGGGTTTAATTCCTGTAGGGGTAAGAGATATTATCTTGACCAAAACTGTCCAGAACATGGCTAGGGTCTACCCAGCCTACTGTTCAATGTGTATGAGGGTTCTTTCCTGGGAGTGAAGCAGCCAGGGTGCGTAGTTGAACACACACCTCCATCTAGCACAAAGGTTAACAATGAGTGAAGCTATACCTATGCTTTCCCATGCCTTCATGGCATGGAGAGGGACAGCTTCACCCTTCTTTCTAAACTGTATTTACATACATAAGCAAATGTTTCATAGTGTAGGAATTGATATTTTGTTTCTGTAATGAGTTGCAGATCAGCTGGCGATATGACAAAGAGGTGGAGGAGGAGAGAATATCTGTGAACAGTTACTTCTGAATGAGTTTGCAGAACACACCACTAGTTAATCTACAGGAGGATTTCTGTACATTGTTACACAAGTAAACAAGTTGTTCTGGGTGACTGGACAGCCTAGTACATTACAGAATTTTTTTTGTGATTTCCATTGGTGAGAAGGAAAGACCAAAATCTGGAATTATGTTTGTGTATGTTATATGAGTGGAATAAGCCCTTCTCTGAATGATAGAAAATTAGACATAGGTACTTTTCAAAATGTGCCCCATACTCATTTTGAAAGCCTGCTGTCTCAAAATTCCATTGTCTCATAATGGCTGCCTTGTCGAGTTTTGTACAGATAAGGTGATACAATGTCACACCACATATTTCTAATGTTGTTGTTTGATACTATACTTACTTACTCCACGGTGCAGAGTCCTCCTTGAGAAGCTAACTGGTTTGCAGCTAGTCAAGAAATTCCCCGTATTTCACGGAACCCAAAGGTTAATTACCGTACTCACAAGCGTCCGCCAACTGTCTCTATCCTGGGCCAGCCCAATCCAGTCCATATACCCACATCTCACCTCCTGGAGATCCATCCTAATATTATCCACCCATCTACACCTAGGTCTCCCTAGTGGTCTCTTTCCCTCTGGTTTCCCCACGAAGACCCTATACACTCCCCTCTCCTCACCCATATGCGCCACATGCCCAGCCCATCTCATTCTTCTCGATTTTATCACCCGCACAATATTGGGTGAGTACAAATCATTTAGCTCCTCATTATGCAATCTCCTCCATTCCCCTGTTACCTCGTCCCTCCTAGGTCCAAATATTCTCCTCAACACCATGTTTTCAAACACCCTCACCTTCCTTTCCTCCCTCAATGTCACTATATGTTGTCTTAAATGCTAAAAGATTTTTCTTGAACATCTTTGTTATTCCTTCCATTGCTTTATTCAAAGAGAGAAATACACTACCTGTTCCACATGCAGCAATGGGTCGCACACTCACGCACTGTCGGAGATGTAGTGAATAACATCCTTGGTTACTGTTGCAACGTGATTCAAAATTTACACGAGGAAGTGAGAAGTGTCCAGTGACCAACTTGATAAAAAATATTGACTGTAGATTGAAAGACTAGTCTAGACAATATGACCTACAGACAGTAGATGACTACTAACAACTATGAAAAGAAATTTGCAACCTTGTCCGAGTTTTTTGCTCAAAAGTTCAACATAATGCTTCATCACACTTTTACAGTTAGACAGCAGCATTTAGGACTACCCATGTGGGTTACTTATTTTTTAAAATCAGTACACATTATGTTTCTTTCATCTCCATATCTGAAAAGTGTGGCACAGCTAGGATTTTTGGTACATGAGGCAAGTAATCAAACACCTGACCTCTAAGAGACATTAAGGACTGTAAATGAATCACAATTTATTTATTGAAATTTCCTGGTATTTGGTTCAATATTTTAAAATTTGTAGAGCACAGAAAACCACAAAACTTGGCATTTAAAACATTCAATTTGCCACCCAATTCTCCACCCTTGGGACCCTGGCATCCAGGATGGCAGCAGCACCCCCCTCCCCCCACACCACCCACCTTTACCGTCTGAAAGCCTAGGCTTTGCCATCAGAAGTATATGTGATGCTGTTGTATTGTCACTAAAATAAAAACTCAAATGCTGGAACTACATGAACTAAAAGTTATATTTCTTTTGTCTTCCTACCTACAGGATACAGTTTAGTTTATGGACTAAATATTTCCTGTTTCAGTTCTGTCACTAAAATAAAACTCAGAATGTAACCTATGTGGATTACATTGAATTTTTCTTCTGCCTTCAACCTTGACATCTCTAACACTAATCCTGGAGATGTCAAAGTGATGAATTCTACTGGAATTACACAAATTGAGAAAATATCACCTTATAGGAAGACTCCAAAAAGGAACCTGGAAACAGCACAGCTATATTCTGCATAAGGTATGTATGGATGATGCAGTTATACCAATTAGAAATATGGTGTTCTATAGCCTGCACTCACAGATGCCAAAAATGAGACAAAAATGCTGTAGTAGTCCATGCACTGCAAGATCAAATGAACCTGCCGATTTCAACAAAAATTGTCAGGCTTATGATTTGTGATTTGCCATGAAATGACCCTATACTCAATTTATTTTTCCTGGCATAAATAATGCAGTCTTAAGGGGGAAAGAAAAATAAACCCAAAATTGAAATAAATTTATTACTCGTTCTGAATATCCCTAGTGCTATACAGAAAGTACTTAAAAAACTAATATCTTCTGTTTTATGCACTATTTTGCACTTTCAATTCAAATCTGCTGCTTTACAGAATATCCAAATTTGAGTACTCCCTATTAAATTCAAAATAGTACAAATGGCCTTGTAAGGAATACCACCTTATTTTAAATGTTACAAGTTGGGATTCAATTATTTTTGTATGACTACATAATACTTACTACATCCCATACCAGAAAAAATAAGACTTTTTTCCTACTTATTAAGAAGTAGACCAAAATTTCCAATAACTATTTTTAATATTACTTAGTACTTATTAACTTTCAAGCTGATATAAAAAATTAGCTTCATGTTAACAACATTTTTCTTATAACAGGAACAAGAGAAGTATGAGTGGTTGAAGCAATCATTTTCCCAGCAGAGGAAAAGTGTCTTACAAGCTTCAACACAACTTTAATCTCCATTCACTAACTTCTTACTCCTCCTCTTTAAAAGGCAACGTGGTTATAAATGTATATTTATAGGCATTTCTCTACCAGTGACATGCACTGAATCATCAACTACTGCACAATCAACAAATGAGAGCCTGTTACTTTGCTTGCTGATGTTAAAAAATGGAAATTGGAGAAAAAAAAAAAAAGACTTGTACTTGCGCACCAGTGATATAGAACTATGTACAATACAAATCTTAAGGCACCAATTAAATATAGTATTAATGACATCAGTGACAGTGAAGAAATGAAGTTTTGGAAGAAATATGTAAAATGGCACTGCTTGTAAGCTGATCCCTTGACTTCCAGCCATCCAAAAAATTTAAGTGTTCAATGTGATATGTGTAAAGCAGACATCAGTTTACATTAAGGTTATATATACCAAGTTTAAAAACTAGTTCAGTAAAGTACAATTTCAAAGCTTTATCATTCCAACAAACAACAGACAATGCATACAGCACAATACAGAACTTTGTGCTATTGACACTAGATTAACATGCAGTCTCCAAACACAGCTCTTAAGCTTTATCAAAATTGTAATATAACTTTAGCATCTGCTATGGCAGAGTGAAGACAAAACAAAACCTTACACTTACAACATGAAAATGAGTATGTTTAAATGAAATAATCACTTTAACAAAACTGCAGTCCAAGAGAATTTGCTGATGAAATTGAATTCTATATATTTTTCATATGAACATAACCCCTCAATTTCTTAACTTCATATAAATTATTAGTTAGAACTGGCAAAAAACATGACTTACCAAGTAATTTGGCATACACAAATAGCCTAAAAATGAATGCACAAGAAGTCATGACCCAGACTTGATAAAAATAAATGTAGTCATCCAACTCCAGTGACATATCTGTTCAAATAACATCCTAAGAATTGTAAACAAATATTCAATGAAAAGAAGACCACTTTCAATGTTAAAACAAGTAAAGCTTTTATCAGACTTGATAGTTACAAAGCATTTTGATTATTATTGGAAAGGCAAATGATCAAAAAATTATTGCATTGCAAGAAGTCTTCAAACATTTAGTGTGATCAGACAACCTGTACTTTCATTAACAGTATTATCAATTCACCTTTAAAAACAGTCTTCCATAATGTTAACTGCTGCTTTCCTCATTCTGCAAACAGAGCCAAACATCAAACATACCAACACCACAATTTATAATAGAAGATGTCCACTTCACTCATATGTTCACTGAAAAATGTATGATACACTGTGGCCACAATCCTCATGAACCAGTATCGTAGGCCAATTGATTGCTGAATAGTAAGTAGGTTATCAAGTCAACATGACTTGCTGCAGAAAATGAAAACGGTTCTCCACAAGAACATTTCTAATGCATGGAAATTGTTGCAACATGATTAGGAAGCCCTGGGTGGCCAGCTTAACAGCAATCCCATTCCACCATCATTCCTAATCACTGTGTAATAAATACAGCCAGCAACTGCCCACAAAAATATAAGAACGTATTTACATTTATTTTTTTCATGAATGACTAATAGGAAGACCAGGCCAAAGAGCATACAGAAACTACCCTCATGTGACTTATCACAATTACCATGCACACATGTGGAGAAAATACTGAATCAATTTCTTACTAATATATTATCAGCAGCATCCATCTGACAAGAATTAAATTTTATTGATCTGTTGCATCAGAAGTGATGATAAAGTAACATATCAATAAAACTTTAAGTACTCTGAGCATGTGCTTGTGTTGATGTTGTAATCAGTGCCCGAGGCTTGGCTCCACTCACTCTGCATACAGCTGGTGAATGAAACATGCCCTTTCAACTGTCTACATATTTTCAAACTGATCTACACGACGCTTGGTATTGCCTTTACGGATTTCACGCAAGGTCTTGTACTTGTCACGACCCTGGCGTACATTCTCCCGGTGAATCTTGTCCATTGCTGTCTCCTTTGATTCATCACGAGACTGGGCCAAGTCTTGTTTCAGAGCCTGAATTTTAAACACAAATGAAATTCAGAGTTTTAACATTATACAATGACAAACATTATACGATTAAGTTTTGCTTGGAATCTAAGTTTTCAAGAGTAGCAACACTCATTTTCACAACTAAAACCAGGTCTAATGGTACAAGAATTATGCCACCAAATAATCCCAATGCTATACAAAACTTAAAAAAGGCTGGTACAAGAAGTGCAAAAGTTTTTTAAGTTTTGAATAGCATTGGCTTGATGATGGCTGTTATGACCAAAACTGGTAGCCAATAATGCAATAAATACATTGTTGTGTCTGAATGAGTACATATATAATTTATTTTATCATTTTACTTCAAACAGACTGGGATGTCCTCTACCAAAATTATGCCACAAAAGTTTATGGTCTTCTGGTAGGTGACACCACATGGTCTGAAAGACATTTAAAGGTGTTGAGCGAACTTTATGCCTCCACTTCAGGGCAGATGATGGAGACAGTAATATGGACAGTCATTGCTGTGAGAATCTCAGACCTGCGCAACTATACCACAGTTATTTTATATTCAATCACTGTTGTTATGATACAGAGAAATGAGAAACAGTGCATCTTGGCACACATGAAGCCTCAAACAGCTCTGCTGCCATATTTCACAATTTATACTGCAAGACTGGGCAATTTTTTTGCTTAAAAATATACTGCCTAATGTTAAGGCCAATTTGAAAAAAATAACCTACTGTATAAATTTTCATTCAGAATGGGGTAAACATGACAAAAATTCCAATCTTAATTTGGTGGAACATAAAAAACAAGATGGACAGAGGCAATTATGTCAAATTCATGTTTCACTACTACCTAAAGACAGTTTGCTTACAAACATGCACCAACATACAAGAGCAAGCAAACACAAATACTGCATTTACCCAAATGCAAGATGGTTCTAATCTAAAATGAACCCCCCACCTTTATAAAATAAATAAATAAATAAAATTCTGCCCAGAAAACTGTATTTATCCAAACGTGAGACAACACCGCAAAAACAGGTCTGCCAAGAAAAATATTTTGCCATTAATTGCATATGTCAGCTGTGCTCTGTTCTCCTTTCTGGATTTCTTGGCCCTTGAAGATGGGGCCTATAGGTTGTCCTGAAGTGTTGGTAAGGAAGAGTGCAGATCTCACACGATAATTTGGCCATGCAGGCTTAGGTATGACTCCGCACGGTCCAGTTCAGAGCGATGCAGTTTGGTGTGGTCTGCTTCAGTGCTTCATAAGCAAATTTCAGACGGCCACACATACTTCAAGCACCAAATTTAGGGGAAATTACCTCATTTTGCATTAGATTAGGTACAGTAATAACAAAAGCAAATGCACAAAACACTATTCACAGTACAATGGTGTCTCTGAGAATTACAAGGAATAACAAGTGATCTGTATAAATGGGCAGAAACACAGCTACATAAAAAATGGAATTTTCCTTCAGGGGTTCAGAAAAACTGCAATGTTAAGAGGGAACAACCCAGTCTCCTCTTGAACACAATTTGGATGCATTGCCGCTGAATTCATCTGCTCAGATGTCCAAAGTGCTTAAACATGAAGTACACTGCAGAATTTATGAGGCACCGACAAACATAACTTACATGCCATAATTCAAAAGTGAAAAGTTAAAAGCTCAAATTTAGATGCGTTACTTTGTAATTAATTACCTGTTCAAGTTACGATATGGGTTGTAAACAAAGACGTTATACCAAACGTTTACCCCAAGACTTCCAAATATTTATCGCTACACAAACATGTAACACGTCAGAAATACACGAACTGGGCTCCACAATAATAAGCAATTTGGCTCAATCATACAGCTTATTTACAAGGTATACAACTCTGGGTTTCATCCAACAGATTGGCAATCTAGAGTTATCAGCATTTTCCACAGCCCAAAATAAAATACAGGAAGGTTTGAAACACTACCACTTGCTGCTGTGTATGTCTATGCATATGACATACTCATATTAATATGCTACGTATATTTCTTCCATGCATTCACAACTACAAGTAATAATTTGCTGTTCAGGCAAGAAAGCAATCTTGGGTACACACCCTCACCAAGTTTTTTCAAACTGAGGAATTAACTTTACCTTTATTTATCCGAGAAACGGCACAGGGGTGCATAAAGTTAACTGACTGTGATTCAACACACAGCATATTTAAGTGAAGTATCTTATAACTTCAATATTCAACCTCACTGCAAGTTGTAACATTCTTCACCTGAATGGCTAATTAAAACTACTGTATGGGGCAAGGTGAATTATGGCAAAATAAAACTGAATACGCACATTCACGCATGTTTCCTACTTTTAAAACCTACTGTTTGCATTAATATACGTGCTAGAAGATGTGAAAATCTGTATTTTAAGTCACATTTCTACTCTGGAATTTCACTTTTTAGAACCATTTCTCACATGCAGAAGCTGAAACATTAGACTGGATAAGGAATCCATTCCATGCTAGTGTGATATTTGGTACACTCACTACTAGTGTGTATATCACCTATGACTCTTCTGACACTCCTTTGAAAACGAAATTCCCAACAGTCTCTAACTGAACTTTGGATCAATGTACAAAATGGGTACAAAGAATTAGGCAAGAAGGCTATTAGCATACTGATCTGTTTGCAACAAATTATTTCTGCAAGTCTGGGTTTTCAGCAGTTGCTGCTATCAACAGCAAATTTTGATCAGAAGTAAATGTGGAATCAGTAACGAGAGCAGCTGTCTTGAAAACTAAAACTAGATTTCGGGAACTATGTACAAGCAAGCAAGCTTATCCCATTAAAAAAAATGGCTTTGAATCTGGCTGTTCCTTATTGTACTTTAATAAAAACAGTTCCATTCTATATACTTGTAACATTCTACTATTGTTTTATTTGGTAAGTAGACTAAAATATTATTAAAAGTAACGGATATAGTTATTTCTTGCCCAAACCTGACTCCAAGGAAACTGCTAGTTTTGAGGAGTGTGGTGCACAGATTCATTTATCATTTAGCAGGATCAGGTATCACAAAGTTTGAAACCCTTAGGTATACTGCATTTCTAAATTTCATATAGTGACATAACTGCAGTGGCAGTGTTACAGAATTACACATCACACATACTAATGAATAAATTATAAGAAGTTCATTCAGCTCTGCTGTGTGCTATTTTTATTACCAGTATGACTGGCTTACCTTCTGTGAAAAAGCCGGTGTTCGATTTGTGCTTTTTCTTTTCACATGAAGGAATGATCTAGCTCATGTCATTTTGTATGCCCACTCTCAGGGAACATTTATCACAAAGGCCGCATCAGACAGAGTTAAAAGTATCTGCACTAGCCACTGATAAAAGTTCACTCGTTTATTAACAGCTTTATTAACTTTATCGCCAACTTTTAGTACACGGACATCTGTTTAGTCACGGCAGTTATGTTTTAAGTTACAAACACACAGCAGATGACTCTTATCTCACTGGGGTTCATCCATGAACATCAATATTTTGTCCAACACTAACATAAACTTCCTCACATGATGAACAAACTCCTATGCTTGAAAGTCTATACATGACCTAACATTACAGCCGGATAATACAGCATACCTCTGCTGCAAGACAATATGATTCCTAGCAGTCAGTTATGGCAGGACTGAAGCACTTTTACTTAAAAGAACAAAGGTCAAGTGCATCTTTGTCCATCCCAATGTAAATCTACAAAACGTTTCATACAAAAAATGTCACAGCTGGACATACTTTCATTGCTCCAGAAAACTAAGTGTGTTTTAAAACCCTGCTGTCGGAAAATGCCAAAAAACAAACATTCAAGTCTGACTAATTCCCACAATTTATGAGACAAGCTGGAGTACCTATAAATTTACAATAGGGAGCAAAATATAGCCTTACACCACCAAGCATCAGACCCAACCCAATGATAACAGAACCACACTCGAAGTTAAACCTAATACTTTCATGCAAAACTCTCATGGTGAAGTTTCTTTTTAATCAAATGAGGATGTACCTTGAGCTGGTCATGAAGGCGTTCACTGCGTTCAGCTAATGTTCGCCGTTCTGCAATGGGGTCCACGATACTGTCATCTGTTGCTAAGTCTCGGCTTACGTCACCATTTACTAGCTCATCATCCTCATCATGCTCATTTTCTTGAACATGGTGATGCTGTGGTGTTGTAGTGGCAGCGAGAAGAGCCAGCTTCACTTCCTCTTGCTTCCGTCTTGCTTCTTCAACCTCTTCCTGTAAATAAATAAGCCACAGTTAAAATCTGTAATGCCAGTTAAACATATATTCATGTAAAAAACATAGCCCTTCCTAACTATGGACTTTTCACACACAAAATTACCTCTTGCAAGCTTACCAACTGCAGGCATATTACTAAATATGCTCAGCAATAGGTTTCAAGGGCTAAATATTAAACAATATGCCAGACAACGCCTTGATTAAACAAATTTAAAATCTCAATCTGAAAATCACAAATGTGATGAAACATATAGTGAAGTCACATTTCATATCAATAATGACTACCTATATGCACACAATATACTAAGATCATACCACAGAAATGTTTCTTATAGATTAATGATCTAATTTGATACAAACTGTTTTACCAGAACAGATGTTTGTGCTGAACCACACAAAACTGGTAAAATGACAACTTCCTGCAATTTTGCACATTCTTAGAGCAAAAGACACACAAATAAAATGCTAATGCCCACTGCAATCTCAGTCATCACACTTATGTCTTACACAGCAATTTACACATTAATACGTTAACAGATACCTGGAGACGTCTTGTCTCTTCATCCTTCTGATCCACTTCCTGCTGAATTCTGGTTACCTCCTCCTGTTTGGTTCTGATTTCATCCTCCAGTTTGGCTCGTTCAGCTGCTTCCAAGTTCTTACTCTCCTCCAGGCGCTCCATCATAGCCTGCAATAATTATAAAATACTTGACCTCTATTTACTTGCAATTAATGTATACAGGTAGGGTAAGGTTGTCACACTATGTAATTAACTTTCATGCCATCAGACATATGCCAGGACTGCCTGCTTAACCTTTTGGGGAAGGGGCTGTGGTCGTGTACAAAAAAAATCTGTTTCCATCCAGAATCATAGCCTGTTTCTCTGGGTGTCCAAAGCACGGCAGTCATTACATTGACAAATCAGGCAAAGCGCATTAAGACCACTAATACCTAATATTTCCTGCATGTGAACTGTGTAATGATAAAGGTCTCACTGTGGGCAAAATGCTTGTGACACCTCCCACCATCACTACATATGGGCCCTTACTTTACTTCTGCTCCTTCCTGTCACCTTCATCCATTTCAATTCTGCCACCCAGGTGGGGTATCATTTATCTCATAATAAAACCTCCTTCACTATCATTTATCTTCCCATAACCAAATCCCTGATTTGAGTTCCCTATCTGCATAAATCACCATTCTTGAAACAAAACTTTCTTGTGACATCCACAAGTGCAACCTCTGTAACACATGTGGCATTCACTGTTATGTACTGTTTATACAGACAAGGACAATATTTCCCACTAATTACTTCACTTAAATGCAGATCATGAGCAACAAAAGTGTAATTATTTTTAATTTTTAAGCCAGGGGCAGACCATTTAATACTTATTTGTGCATTTTAAGTTTCCTCACCTGCAATTCATTCTGTCGAATCTCCAGTTCTTCCTTGGCTGCTTGCAGCAGTTTGAGTTGCTCCTCAAGACGCCTGATCATGTCCTGAGCTTCAGCAAGGTCCTGCTGTCTCTTCTCCATTTCGTCTTGCATGGTGCGAAGCCGTTCCTCATATTCTTGTTGTTTCTTCTCTGCACGTTCTCTTGCTGCAATCTCAAGCTGCAGCTTCTCCCTTAAACAGTCAAATAACTACAGTGTTTACCAGATACAAGATTTTTCTTAGTAAAAAATTAATTTCTGAAGTCCCATCAAACTCCTGCAAGAATAATGTTAAATTTTCCCACACATAAAAACGTCTTGTGTTAAAGGCTTTACCACTTTAGAAATTCATTTGGTATCTGTGTCCACAACAAATTACTTTGGAATCATATATTTTTAGGTGGTCCATGAGGACTTGCTTCATGTATTTTCTTTAGCAAGGAACCACCTGTGCAGATAACATACATTGGCTATCTTTATAATCAATACATTATGAGGTAAATGTGTGGGTTCAAATTATACAAGGCAATCCAAGACAACTGCATGGGATCAAATATTCAAGTCATCCAAAAAATTATGACAATTTTTTCATTCCCTTTTGACTATAACAGAATAGAATAGCAGGTGGGTTCGAGCCCTTTCGGTGCCGCTGCATGGAGGCCTTTCTGACAGGCCCTTTGTGCCCCTTAAACTGATGTCCAAGTCATAGGAGCCCTTTTCCTTTAATAAAGCTGCAGACCACCCCAAGACTTAGACTTCTAACATTCTCAGGGTCCACGAAAAACAAACCCAAATAAGTATGTCTGAGTGTTACCAAGGCTTCACATTCACACAAAACGTGAGCTGAGGTTTCCTCTTCTGCCCCACACCTCCTACAAAAGGGGCTACTGATCAGCCCCATTATATATTTTTTCTGACTGAACTGATGATGTTTCTTATAAAGGAATATCATCATTATTGATATTGTATCTCATATCTTCCTTGGGAAAACAGAATATATAACATGTCAGAAGATGGAATGTACAGCCTGAAAGCTTACAACTATCATCCTTTCCTGGAATATCTAAAAAACACCAAACCTTCAATAATACAAAAATCCATTTTATTGGAAGGTACAGAAAATACGTAAAGAGGGGACTAACTGCTTCCGAGACTGAGTTAAAGAAGAGTGCCCTCAGAACCATTGGGATTGTTTAGATAGTGCTAAGAATCTCAACTGACCTCTGTGGGCAATGGTGCAAGTTCTTTTGTGGAGTAACTTAATACAGGGATACAAAAGATGCATTCAAAAAGATCCAACCTGAAAAACTATGCTATAGGCAAACAGCAAATTACATATTCTTTCAAACACAGTAGGTCATGAACAACTCAAAAGCAAGACAGTATTTTTTATCACCAGAATGCTCATCATAGAGAAGATATCACTGCCGCACAGTGACTGATGATGATGACGCTACCCATTTTGCAGTGTTCATTTCAGCGATAAAGAATACTCCTTGTACCAGAATTAATAGTATCTTTATACAAGCCATGATCCATGCATAAATCGAGCACATAAAAGAATGGTACCAAAAAATGCACACCAGTACACAAAGACTGGTTTTATACATACAATGAACTCCTACATGTTCTGGCCAACCATGTATCCACCATCAGGTCTATAAAACACAAAGGTTAGATACATTAAATGTATAAAATGAAATTATAGAAGTACGAGTATCAGAACCAACGCAAAGAAGTTACAGTAGGTTTCTACATTACCGTTTTACACCTACAGTATCATTTTACTCACCTCTGTTGTTGCTTTGCCAGCTTCTCTTCACGTGCTTGAGCCTTCATTTGCTGAACATCAATAGTGTCTGGTTTGCGGCGACGCATATACAGTTCATGATTACCCATGCACAGAGCCAGAATGCGTTTGTTGATGCGAACACGTGGTGCAAAGAATACAAAATCAGGTGCTTTTTTATCGATGGGCTTAATGATGAATTTCCGATCATTAAAAGAAATGTTGCGGATTTCTGACCATGGGAAACCAATCTTTGGAGTCAGCCTGCAGAACAAAAAAATGCATGTTTAATTACCATGCCTAGATCTGGTGGTGGGTTGTCAGTGATACCATTCAGCAGTATTTTAAACATGTACTGATTAAACGTCCTAGGTCCCACCCTAAAAGAGACCTTGTTGGTAACACAGTTATTTTCACCCTGCACATTTTGTGTGTATAATGCTCGGTTCTCTCCATAAAATTATTTCATTGTTATCTGTTCTAAGGGTTTCATCTGTGAGCAAGGATTTTCACAAATCCCACAAGACTTACTACCTAGCAAGAGAAGTCATTAAACTCCTGAGCAAAGTAATATAACATTTATTTCTAATGCACTTCCATTGAGCGAGCATTCTCATTAAATATGTGGCACCTTGGACCAAGACCTTTCAAATCTGTGGAAAAATGAAAGTTAGAAAATTGCTGATAAGAATATTAGCAATGTTCCATATGCTTACAGGCCTATACTAATCATTTTCTACTAATTTCTTAGCCTCTAACTGTTCCTGTACAATGACAGGTAATATTCTGGCACCACAAATCCCTGGTCCCTCTGACACCAAATCGATAATTTTTAACACACACCGGCATTTCAAATTGCAATTAGAAGCATCTATATACATAAACAGCAATCTCAGAAGATAATAACAAGTAAACAATGCAGTGAAATTAAAACAAGTGATCTAATTAAAATGGGCCCAAACAGTCTGGAAGATGAAATCTATAAGGTTAGTACTGTTAACCTTTCCATATCAGGGGCTGGGATAGCTCAGTCAGTATAGTGACTTGCTATGGGCTGGATGGTCTGGGGACTGAATCCCGGTGGGGGCAAGATTTTCCACACCCATCCAGACTGGCCCTGGAGCCCGCATGACCACCCACACAATGGGTACTGGGTCTTCCCCAGGGGTAAAGTGCCCAGGGCATGGCTTTGACCACCCACCCCTATCTAGTGCCGAGGTTAAAGAAAGAGCATAGCTATACTGCTACTCCCCCTCTGGGCCTTCGTGGCCTGTTCTAGGGTGAACTTTACCTTTACCTAACCTTTCTGTATCACAATGCAAATCTCCACATGTACATGTTACAGGGAACATGGCTGCTGGATTATGGAACTCAAAGGCTGATGGTTAAGTTCACAAAACCCCACCACTGTTCACAATCCTCAGCCAAATGATTCTGTTCCAAACCCTCCAACCCTCTGTTAAAGGAGTTTGTGTAACTGGCAATGTGTGCTGGCATACCATGCAGTCTTATATTCAGTTTATTTGATGGAAATGTTGTGTATGTTTCTCTCTCTTACACCATCTAATATAGAATTACAGCAGTGAATTACACCACTTGGAAGATAAAGGCAGTAGGCTGCTCCTGGACAAAGGTACATTTTGCTCACCAAGATGACACATTCCAGAACACAGTCACACCTCCTGGTTATTAATTATTGAACTACTGTGCCTTCACTAAGTCACAGCCTATTCAAGATGGGAAGCTCAATCTGCCACTCCCTCCTTCCAGGTATATCATACATTCAAATACTATTATAGTACTAACATGTAAGGAATACTTTTTAAGTACTGCTTTAAGTCAGAAGACAAACATAAGAAAAGTTAAAATACCATCAAGTTTCATTGATTTTTCTTTTATCACATGCTGATGGAATGCTGGCTTTGTAGAAAAGCCAAAAATGAAATGATTGAAAGCTGTTGTATCAGATGTAATGCTGCAGTCTACTGGAACTACTGCACAAGTAGTGTACTTTTGTATTCCACTGCCTTGTGCTTAACACAATCTTGATTTTCTTACAAACATGCTTGAAAAAACAAAACAGTGTAAAGTGCAAGGCAGTGGAACACAGAAGTAACTAGTGCACACTCCGTTTATCTGAAAGGTTTTTACAGTTACCACAATATGTCATTTATTAAAACTGTTAACCTAATTACACATGATATAAGCACATGTTAGCGAACTGTATCCACGTTCTATACCACAATGAAATCCTACACCCCCCCCCCCTCCCGCCTCCTAAAACACATCACAAACTTGTTTCAAGTTAATCAACATTATGCATGGCAGGTATACCAAATTCAGCAAGCTCTACAGTTATAATCTATTTCTTACTTATCATCCTTTTCATAAATATTAATTTCTTACTTATCATCCTTTTCATAAATATTAAGTCCAAGGGCATCCACACCAAGCCACAATTCTGTTCCTTTCTTGTTGCGAATCTCGAAGTAATTCACACCATACATTTCAAGATCCTGCGCAATTCTCAGATACTCCATCATAGCATCTTCCCTGGAAAACAGCAATGATAATTAATCACAAAATCTAAAAAATTCCTTGTGGTTGTGACAATCTGCATACTTTGTGTAAGACAGAATACACTGTAGGTTCAACTGACAGTATTTCCTACTCAGGTTAGGAACTGCCAAATTCAATCAAACTTCATGTCTACTTACAGTACCGACACTAAAAATTACTGGGCCTAATAAAAAATTCTCAGTATTCTAATATTAACTCCATCTCTCACTTTAACAGAACATAAAACACAAACCTTGTGTGTACTGTTTTAACAAGCACAATAAACGACTTACAACAGTTTCATTTTGCGACCAGTCAGAATTTTTCCAATCACGTCTTACATTGTTTCCCTTGTAAATCTGGTGCAGACAGCACAACAATAGAGTATTCACATCACTCACACTAAATAGTCTTAGTATCAAAACAAACCTTAGCATCGCCTTATGTTCATTCCACCACGTGGTAATGCTTTGCTCCCACTCATCTCGAGACATTTTATGCTGGTCCATGACCCTAGTGAGAAGGAAAAAGAAAAGTATTACAAAGTGCATTAATCACTGCATAACACATGGTGTATACATCATCTAAATTTTGCTGAACATTTTGCTGCCAAGGTCACAATATTTGTTTTAGTGCACTGAAACATTGGTGCGACCAAGAATGTCACCGACTAGCTCTTGGGCACTGTATCGTCACAACCTACCACACCAGCAGGAATGTTACTCTCATCAACTACAATCTGTTCACTAGCCATACTGAATCCTTCTTCACTGAAACAGAACCTGTTTTCATTCAAGGTCTGAAGTCCACACTACAATCACTCTGTCCACATAAAATTCATTTACTTTAGATTACCATGGAACTTCAAGTTTTTTGTACTGTTCATTGCGATACAATTATGTAATGTTAACCAACAAAATGCACACTCTTTAAACTAATGTTTTAATTCAATTCTTCGTGTCTTCTGCATGCTTTGAACATCATGTGTACATCATCAGGAAGACCATTTGTACATGCAGTTTTCTATGGTATGTTTTTCATGCAATTATGTGAGCAGTCTAGCACACTGAAAGCACTATCGAGCACATCCTTCCACTTGCTAGACTGCTTACACAAATGTATGAAAAAGTACCATAAAAAACTCCATGTACAAATGGTCTTCCTGATGATGGACACATGATTTTTGAAACATGTAGAAGCCACAAAGAATTGAATTAAAGAAGAATTGAATTAAAACATTAATTTGAAAAGTATGCATTTTGTTCGTTAATATTACATAATTATCATGGAAATTAATACTCATTACTTTCTCTGTACAGGTTATAGTTGTAACTTCATGCCAATTTGAATAAGCATCTGCCAAAAGTGAATAGCTGTCTGTGGTTTTAATGTTTGTTTATTATGACAGAAAAATCCATCAGTCCTAATTATTTATTGGTAGGTCACCCAATTTCACCCACTATGTGTGGGCATGTGAAATGTGGAAACACAATTACAGTACTGCCATTAGTGCATGTATTGCTTGAAATCATTCATTTTATGGATTTCATAACAAAAGTACCAAAAGCTAGAATTCACAAACTGAAACTGCATGGCCAATAATAACAAATATGGCACAACTGATATGCTAGGCATACAATCCACAACTTACTAATCAGATCAGTCAGTTTCCTTTATGTTCTCAATCTCTGTGAACTCCTTTAAAGGCCAACATTACACAAGTTAAGTAAACTACCTTCCGATGATAGAATACTGTTCATACAAATTAAGGAAACATTTGGGGGAAGTTTAAATAGGTTCACAGAAAGATGAATTAGTAGTAAACAATGTTGTACTTCCTGCCTCTCTAGTTGCATCAAGAACTGTGACAAAATTTTTAACATCTAATTTATTCAAAATCTGACGTTCAGGTGACTGTGCATCGTGATAAATTCTTATAATAAAACCAAATAAATGTACTAATTTCTCAAATTTATTTTTGGTATAAAACTCTACATGATTCAGACAGTTTTATTCCAAAAATAAATTTGAGCAATTAGTACAGCTAGTTGGTTTTATTATAAGAATTTATTCAAAATCATTCCTAATCATTAACCCATGCTCTACAACACATCCTTCAGTAACAAGCATGAAAGGACTAGCTATAAACTCTATTTTAAAACACATACCTCTGAGGCAACAAGCGATCATTTGCAAGGAAACCTGAATTGTGGGTAGCTTTCACATAATCTCCATGACGGGCTTGAACAGCATATGATGCCAGAAGAACAGACGTCTCAGGTGGGCAATATATCTCATCTGATAAAATTGCATTTTTCACCTGAAAATACATGTTGTGCAATAAGACTTCTGAAAAAAGATAGTTAAATTGAAATAAAAAAAGGCTAGGTAAATTAAAACGGAACTTTGCTACTGTCAATTCAATTTCAGGTCTGGACAGGAATGTGCAACACCATGGAGAGTGAACTCATATACTGACCTATCAGGAATGTAACATAAGAAGTTTTTTAAGTCATCATTAAGGCCATTAACTCAATATGAGTTAACTTTTCTGACCTTTACCTACTAAATTAATATATCAAATTTCTTTTGTTCAGATAATGAAGGTATGAAACATCTGACCAGAAATAATACATACTGCCCCCTTAACCAACAAACACATGGCCAAGGCAAAGCACTTCAAAAAATGTTCTCAAGATTGGTACAGCCATTATGTTAAATAGGGAACATAGTGCTCATTTTGCACTACACAAGCTACACGCAGTATTTTTGCTGAAGGACTGAGCAGTTAGGCAATAAAAAAATTTTTTTCTGTAATTTAAAGAATGAATTTGTTGGCAAATTAAAACTCTAACCCCATCCTTTATACATAGGTCACTGCATGCTTTAACCTTCAGCCACTCAAATTATGAACATCTTAGAATGGCAACCTTTCAACCTTTCAATTGCATCAGCTAACTGCATGCAGTTCCTGCTGCAACCTACGCCACTGTGGCCACTCACTTCTACAGTAAATCCTTTTTAAAAATTCAGTCAATTGTTCATGCTAAACAAGTTTACAAACTTCTTTGCATTTCTGTTATCCTCCACAGCTCCAAATATTTGAAAATAACAATCTGATGAGCCAAACAAGGATACGTAAAATGAAGGCCTTCACTCAGTTATCACAAAAATGGGTACGTGTGCAAGCATATGTGCAAAAGAAGCAAGAGACTCATCTGCCTTTCATGAAGTATGTCATAAAACTACTGTGACCATTTCTTACATTGCAGGTATTAAAAAATGAACAATAATAATCTGACATTTGGTCTGAATTTCCGGCCTCTTGGGTAGGGAATTTAATCCTGTTTCTTGTTGCATTACATACACTTATATTAGATTCCTGAATACACCAACAATTACATGCATGCAAGTTGTTTATGATTCAGGACTTCACCTGAAAAAATAATAATGGGTACACAAACCACCTGTTAAAGCCAACATGCAAGATCCGCTCAGTAACTACAAGATGAGTTACACTATTTAAATTAAAACCAACAGATTCATGTAAACTTCTTGACAACCATGATTCAGCTGCTGAGCCACATTTGATTTCTCTATGCATCTTCAAGTAGGCCATTTACGCCCCTACCACTTGTGCTTTGAATTGAAAATAACATAACACATGAATTCCCTTGCTGCAAACCACCATACAGTACTGTATCATTTCTTTCAAATAGCCAGACACAAGAGGGATAGGTGGCTACTACTTTAGAACAGAAAGAAAAGAACACAGTTTCAAACAATAAGGTAACCAACAATGAAAGAACTTTTCTTTCACTTCTATGTGTACATAACACATGGGTAGCAGATCGGACGCAAATGAATAAATCTTAACATCCAATTTCCACAGCTATCATCATACTAATAGGTACCATAGCAAGTTAATTTACCTTTACCAACTGATTATCAAATTAATTCCAGGTATTTACTTCATATACAGCAGAATTCCTTTAATCTGACATTTTTATAATTAGGGGAACCTCATAACTAGGCACTTGAGGAAAGCATACTCAAAGACTGGAAGTATGCTTCTTAACAGGGGAGGGAGGAAAAAAAAACTCATCAATGAAACAGGCAGATCTCAGGGACAGGTTCCACAAAGCCTCCAAGACTGTATGTTAATAAAATGTTGTGGTATCACCCGAACCCGTCTCCTACTTCATCAACTTCTTCAGTTAATATGATTTAAAAAAAAAAAACACACAAGAGGACCATGATTAACCTGAACCAGCAGATGGAGATATCCATATGGAACACTCCTCTGACTAGTTGTACAGCCCCAGTAAGAAATTAATTCAGTATGTGTACCGACAGATAATCTAAAGTATTTGATAATTTGGCACCTTCCTGGTCCTATGCGAGCTGGATTAACGGAATTTTGCTGTATACTGTATACAACACATTTAAGTATCCAGTCCACTTTATCACCTCTTTAGTCATATGACTCATGATGGTGTTTTTGTATACAACAACAACAACAACAACAACAGCCATCACCATCACCACCACCACACATAAAACAATGTTGCAGGATGCACATTTGTGCCATCTGACTACAATAACAGACACAATAAGGTGGCTTGTTACATCCACTGGATGACATAAATATGGGGTTACAGGTTACTGAGAAGTACCATGAACATATATATATACATACATGAAAGGGTCCTAAATATCAATGTTACCACTATTATGTGGGATGTACTGGTTTTCACAGTTTGAACAATACTAGCAAACTGACCTGATATAGTACTGCAGATAAAAAAGAAAACTTGACTACTGATTGATATAGCCATACCAGATGATTCACACATTAACACAAAAGAAAATGAAAAACTAAGCAAGTACAATACAAAAGACCTGGAGAACAAGGTCAGCAGGATGTGGCAAGTGAGGACAGAAATTGTGCCAGTTATAACTGGAGCACTAGGAACAATTAAGACGGGATTAGGCAAGAACCTTCAGTTGCTCCCAGGTCAACCATCAGCAACAGATCTGCAGAATATCAAACTGATGAGCACTGCACACATCATTCGTAAAGTGCTTTGATCTCTTGTTGGGATCTGCACTTACCAGAATACTGTCACCTAATAACTAACAGGCAAAAATAAATTTAAAACAGCAACGATGACGTTAACAACAACAACATGTTAACACCTTAACATGTGACTGCATAAGGTATAAAAATAAAACAGCAAAAATATTAAAACCAAGAAATAAAATAAAACAAATTACATTAAATCTTGTAGAAGTGAATCATCACGTGTTTTAGCCATATTCCCAGGACAGAACCAACAGATAATGTAATTGATGAGTGTCACACAGTGCCCGGCAAATACTGAGTTTCTGGTTTTAGTAACAGGCTATTCTCACTACCTGCACTTATATTGGTTGCTGGTCCATAGTTATCTTGTTCTCACCAGCTGTTGGATTGACTGGTTCTGAAGTGTAAGTACAGCGGAGACACATTATGGTATACTGACTGTTACAATGCAATGTAATGTAATTTTATTTCAATTTAATCTTATTATTTGTTTTAAACCTTGTCATGTTTTATATTTTATACTTTATACAATCTAGGAAGTGTGTCATCCCCGTCGTGTGTGTGAAACTAGGAGAAGGTATGTAGTCAAACACAACTTAATCTCTGAGGTGTATTTAATGACTGATGGAAACGACTACATGTTTCGGCCTGTATTGGCCATCATCAGGTTGTCTAGGGAACTTAAGGGCTAGCTATATGCATGCGCGCACGTGTGGTGTAGAGATCTCTACATACGCATAGTTTGACAAACTGAATCAAAACAGGGGTCAGATAAAACACTATGAAACACAACAGATACAGTTAGTAATACAAAATACATGAAATATAAACTAGACAATAACTCCAATTTGTGGAAGGGGGGGGGGGGTCATTCTCGGCAGGTGTGGCGTTGAGGTCGTGCGGAGGCTTGTTCTCTGTCCCCCCTCCCCCACCCCCCACAACGCAGCACTTTCAAGAGGAGGACAGAGAACAAGCCTCCGCACAACCTCAACGCCACACCTGCCGAGAACAACCCCCCCCCCCCCTTCCAAAAATCAGGGGATTTGTCTAGTTTATATTTCATGTATTTTGTTTTACTAACTGTATTTGTTTTG
>Ga0123354_10001484_pt1 | contig 28642 bp, 13 predicted proteins | sample TergutLab28metaG_2_FD_97872 | JGI IMG/M metagenome (GOLD analysis project Ga0123354, IMG submission 97872) | Labiotermes labralis P4 segment gut microbial communities from Petit-Saut dam, French Guiana - Lab288 P4 | ecosystem: Host-associated > Arthropoda: Insects > Digestive system > Gut ... | reverse complement strand
TGGGCCAGCCCAATCCAGTCCATATACCCACATCCCACCTCCTGGAGATCCATCCTAATATTATCCACCCATCTACGCCTAGGTCTCCCCACTGGTCTCTTTCCCTCCGGTTTCCCCACCAAGCCCTATACACCCCCTCTCCTCACCCATACACGCCACATGCCCAGCCCATCTCATTCTTCTCGATTTTATCACCCGCACAATATTGGATGAGGAGTAAAAATCATTTAGCTCTTCGTTTTGCAAGCTACTCCATTCCCCCGTTTGGTTCTTACCTCCATGAAAACATACCACACCTCTATTATGTGCATTTATTGTTTAGTGTTCAGGAAAACAGGCTCAGTTTATTATAAGACCATATGAAAGTCACGTACACTCTGTCGATTAAGTACAAAACTACCGAATGCTAAATCGCTATGTCATCATTGCTCTTACAAGTGTTAGCGTTAGAACATAAAGTCTCCATTGCAGGAACATAAACAGATTAAGGTTTATGACAAACAGTATGGACCATGTTGGTTACTGTTACGGCAGTTCAGAGATACAAATATGTACAGCCCAGGAGGTATAAAAACTACTTTTCATACTACAATGTGATTTGGAACCATTCATATCAGACAAGGCTACATGAGATTTAAAACAGTCATACACTCTTACACATAGACAGCAATGCACAATGTATGAATGGCTTAACAATTCTGGCATAGTTTCTCTTGTCTGTGTAACCATCTTGACACAAAGATTACATTTTAACATAAGGGTTGCAGCGGAATGTGATGAACCGTATCTTTATTAAATATATTCCAACACATCTATCTGTGGACATAGAACTGTGCACACAAATGCAAGTAGGTCTTAATGTCAAGTAATCATAAAAACCATCTGATCTGAATCAAATTATAAATGGCCTGAAAAATGGTGTTAAAACTCACCACTGTCAATTTTTATGATGTCAAATCAGTAGTTCTTGACTTGCTTCATATCTACAGACAGATGGGTGAACCTCAGCCATTTTAATATGTGCTTCAGTGTTTCTGGGAGTGACTAGAAAGAATTCATTGTCACTTGCCATACAACACACAGTATCTATGGAAAGGAGTCGCTTGGCAAATCTTTGAGATAATTTAACACTGCAGTTCGACAAACCTAAAAAATTCATTGTGTGGTTATACTGATTTAATCCTAATAGACTTGATATAAACAAACCACATATCAATTTGTTCCTCACTTTTACATATAAATGTTTGTGTTCTAATAACAAACATATATTATTTTGATAACCGTATATTACCTTTAGTTTACACTACTTTACATAACTGATAAAAGAATCAAATTATGCAGACAGTTTTAAAGACATTTCACAATCTTACTGCCAAATCTTAACCTAAAATGAATGTCAATTATAATTCCCACAAAAGCATTAAAATTGTAAATGGCATAAACTTTGCTAAGTATGTCCTCTTATTGACAAAAAATTAATCAGCAATGTTTCCATGCATTCTGATACAATTTTCTTTGCAGTTGTGTAGTAAACAATATCCATTTGTAGACTTTAAATGTTATAATTCAGATCTTTAGAACCACCACATAAAACAGCACTGGGTGATTATCTTCAGATTCCCAAACTCTGTCACTATATGGAAGATGAAAGAAAATCACAGCAGAACTGAATAAATGTTCCACGCAGAATCACAGTTACAATTGGTACATTACACACACACACACACACACATTTGTCTATATCAGCACATTACACATGTAGACAAAACATCAAATGTGACTTTTACTTAATGGAATGGCTACATTCAAGAATATATGGCATCATTCAGGTTTTAATATGTCCTTGTTAATGTCATTTATCATATGGCTCAAAATATGGCAACAGTTGACACAATACATAAAAAATACTTTATTTACCTGAATACAAGACGTATTTCCTAATTCAACTGAAAAATGGAGGGGTCCTCCTTACATGCAAGGTTGATGTATATTCAGGTAAATATGTATCTCTCTCAAAGAAGCATCAATACTTTACGTTAAAAAATATTATTGGTAAACCTTGTCACCTGGGCAACATGGGTAGTGTGAAAAACTTAATATGATGGCTGTCCAACTGGATTAGAATGTGTTGGCATGTAATATTTAATTACAATATTACTGTTCTAAAACATGCAATTACTAGGTAACTTGCAGAATTTAAAATAATTCCAAGTTTTACAAAAAATAAATAACACTGTTTTAAGACAGAATACACTTTCTTTCTGACCAAACCAATACAGAAGGTCAATAAAGCTGTCCCATTCATGCCATGAAGGTATAATGGGGAACGGACGTATAGCTCCATGAATTTTTAACTTTCGGAGTAGAGGGAAGTGATCAGCTTCACTTACTTTAATTTTAGCTTTCAGTCAACACACAACATATAATGTCAACTATGCTTCAATGCGACATGTTTCGACTCAGAGGAGTCGTCATCAGGCTACTCTAAAACCATGTTGGAGTGTACAAAGTAATTGTGCACATTTGTGACCCGAAAGGGCTTACAATAATATGTATGTGGAGTTAAACAGTTTAAGACTGATACATTCCTATTTGATTTGCCCGATGTATCTAATTGTCGCTTTATTTAAAAGGTTAAAAATTAGCGTATTTCTACTCTCAGTTCAATTATTACATGTTGTAATTGTATAATTATAAGTCTGTGATGTATCTTCCATTACATGAGCATATAAATAATGTTCCTTTTTATATATATGAATATCCTTCCATTGTGAAGGTGGTTGTCATGATTGTAGTTACTTATTTTGCACACTTTGATATTCTGCTTTATTTCAGGGGCATAGGTGATGGCGACTCTTAACTAGTTGTGGTCGATATAATTCAGTATTCCAGCAGACTATGAGTCATAGTCACTATCTGTAAAACATGAGACCTGGTTTTGCGATTTTGATGTAATTGTGTGCAATACTGTGGTAACATGTCAGTAGCTTATATTAATTACTTGGTTTTATGTATGGTAGTGACTGATCCTCTGCACGGAAGTGTCTTATCTGTGCAGTAGGAGTGAACGATCCCTCACGATTTGAGTTATGAGTGTGTCGTCTGGTTGTAATGGATTTGTGTGTCCCCTGCAGGGGACGCATAAATCTCTGAAATCAAGTAGAATATCCAAGAGTGCAAAATAAGTAGCTACGATCATGACAACCACATTCACAATGGAAGGAGATTCACGTACATAAAAGAACATTATTTATACGCTCATATAACAGAAGATACATCACCAACTTATAATTACAACACATAATACTTGAACTAAGAGTATAAATACGATAATTTTTAACCTTTTAAATAAAATAGCAATTAGATACACCGGGCAAATCAAATAGGAATGTATCAGTCTTTTAAACTGTTTACTGTACATACATATTATTGTAAGCCCTTTTGGATCCCAAATGTGCACAGTTACTTTGTACACTTCAACATGGTTTTAGAGTAGCCTGATGATGACTCCTCTGAGTCGAAACATGTCACATTGAAGCATAATTGACATTGTATGTTGTGTGTTGACTGAAAGCTAAAATTAAAGTAAGTAAGCAACAAACACAACAGGATGACCACATTCAAGATCAGCTTCACAATCTGCAAGTTTATCCCTGGGGAAAAACCCCTGCTCTCCACTGAACAAGAAGCTGGAAGGGCCCCACTGCCTGTCTGTATGCTTTGGAAAACAGCAATTCTTACCCCTGCAGGAATCAAAACTTGATTCCTTGATTGTCCAAGCCACGGCCTAGTCACTATACCCACTATGCTATCCTGCCTCTTAACTTTTACATACAAGATACATGATAAATTAATTTTCGGTGTGTACAGCGTAACTGTTTAACCTTTATTATCTGGCAATATTGGTTTTAAATCTTCCAGTACTATGGGGTTGATGGTTATACTCTAATTCCAGGGTAAGTTTACTGTCCAGTCCTAGAGGATTTTAAAAACCTTGTTCTATACTCCGTATTTTAACTTCGAGGTATTTGTATTTGTACTCAAAAAATGCAATGCAGCCAGTCAAGGTTGAACACTTATCCTTTAAGGGACAAACACAATGATGTCCAATAAATGTACAGCCTTTTCATCTGAAAAGGAAACTGCTGTCCTGCAGTGGGAATTTAAATTGAATAGTGCTTTGGCCAAATGCAGACACCTTGCACTTCATATGCCCTATGCAAAAGGTTAATGGTAATGAAAAACTCCACAAAGTGCAGAGGAAAATGTCATTTTGACTTAGATATATACAAAATATAAACTAATTTTCACAAGTTTCCCTGAAACAGGTTAATACTTGTGTCTTTTAAAGAAACACTTATGTGCATTCAAAAAATTACAGTTCCTCATAATGAAATTTTGTAACAACTATGGCCTAATGGCAAGGTGGACTGGAAAGACTTTGTATATTTATAAGACTGTGAATTCAAAATATCAGACTAGGCTGAAGAATAAAAAGGTAATGTACTGGTATGTACAGAAATATTTACATATAAAAAACTTGGGGAGTGTATTACTTCAGAACTCACATTTCACATGCAACATTCCTTACTGTTTTGCTTGTGTATAAGCTGCATCAAGATTTAAGAAACAAACATATGAGGGGAGGGGGGGGGGGAGTTCTTTGATTGTATATTAGTTCAGAAACACAACATTAATTCATATTATAATAAGACCAAACATACCAATGTAGTGTGAAATAAAAATCACTTCTGAAAACACCAGTAACATATGTTAAAATTTTCTAAATTAGTTCAGCAATCCCTTGCTTTTTGCAAGGGGTTACATTCTTGAAAAATCTCACAAATAATGAAACTATGATGTGAATAGTTATGACCTTGTGGGGAAAAAACTGTTCAGTGGAACCGAAGACAAATGATACATGAAGTTGTGTATATTAATGATCAAGAAACATGAACACATTGACGTCAGTGTTTACTCGAATGATAGAGCTCATGCATGTTGAAAGTTGTCAGGGTGACAAAATGACAGAAAACTAAGTGAAGAAAGAGGTGATCTTAAATTGCTTGCTCTCCTTCCACATTTTTTCGTATGGTGCCATGGCAACCTTCAACTCCATCTTACAGCCATACAAGAACCATACATCTTTTGCAGGAACAGACTATGACAACTCTCACAACAAATGTTTTTTATGTAACTTAACACAGTGCAGGCCTTAACACTTCCCCCCGATCTTGTCTTCATTTTTCTGATGAAACCAAATTGTCGGTTTGTTTATCTGGGCAACAGCATCCCGTTGAGTTAGTTGGTCAATAGTAATACAGTCCACATCATCACAACACATAAAATCTATATGTTCATTTTTTATTTTCTATTAGATGTGTCTGTCACACATATTGCTACAACAAGGCCTCCCCTTCACAATCAATCTGCTGAAAATACATTAGATATTATTCCCAAAAGAGGATTGATACAAAGGAACAATAAAAACATGAAAATCAATATGTATCATGGAAACATACAGCACAAAATACAAAAATGAATGTATAGTTTATGCACTGTGTTTGTGTGGACTGTTGTGATTTGTTTACAACATAGTGATGCCTAACTACAGCAACTGACCATCAGCATTTATATGACACCTTCGAGATGTAATTAAAATGAGATGCAACAATTAGTTCTAAAAATTGTAAAAAGGATAGAGTACTGTCCATATTGCATGGTACCTACAGCAGCTACTGAGTCAGACAGGTGGGCAGATGCAGTCCCTTTTGTATTACTCCATCCACTTACATAAGGATAAGTGTGAATGAGCAAGGGACCTAGACTATGATGCATGTGGGTTGCAATAACAATTTTTCCATGCATGTGCAAACTGTGAACATGGACAGTCAGCTGTAACACAATATTCCTAACTTTTTTTTGGTGCTGTGTTTGTGTGCATGATTTATCATAACACAGAGTGATGTGTGTACACGATACACACACCAATCCTGCTTCAAACTGACCATATTTGGACAATTAACTGCATTTATATCACATATCTTCAGTGTGTAAGGTACAGAGTAATTTTGAAAGGCAATGTTTAGGAAAAACTACCAAATGCCATGCACCAAAGTCCATGAGAAGCTAATAGGTCTTCAGCTAGTGAAGAAACTACTCCACATTTTATTCAGCCAGATAAATCCAGTCCTTGACCCCCTGCCCTTTATTTCAAATCAATTTTAATATATTATCCTCCCACTTATGCATAGGTCTTCCAAGTACTCTCATTCCTTTAAGTTTTCCAACCAAAACCCTGTATGCATTTCTCCCCTCTCTTACGCGTGCAACATAAAATAATGTCTTATACACTGGCAAATACAGTACAAAGCTTATTATTCACACACATTTCCACTTTTTTAATTGTACTTTATATGCTAAACAGTAACGGTTTCTTTTGATACTGGCTTATCCGGACGTTTGAACGTGACCCATGAATAAAGCAGACTTCCTGCAACACTGACATTAATACCAACAAAGTTCACCAGTGAGAACACATAATCACCAGCAATGATCATACCCAAATATGTAATACAAACGTTCTTCAGACATCCAATGACTGTTGTTGTCAGTGCAGAGTTATGCATTGTGCAAAGTATAATTGAGTATGTCAGTACACATCCCATTACACATGATCCAGCAAACTGTACCAGAAAGAAGGTATTGCCCCAGCCTGTATATGCATAAGCAACATCTATATCTCCTGTGAGCCAGGCCAAAGCAGTTGCTGGAACCAGCATAAACAGTGCATTGTAGAACATGAGTCCATGTTTACCAAGCTCTGCTGAGTCCAGTTTTGATTTTGTGCATACACCATTGGCTGCTGTGAATGCATCATTTAGCAGGACCATCAAATAGCCTTGTGGACTAAACGCCAAATCATTACTAGCTGCGATCACTGCACCTAAAATACAAGATCATTATTACACCACCAGCACATTACTCCCTAAACATCTCTATCATAGGTTTCAGATGTGTTGGGTAATTTCCAGCATGCAAGGATTCAGTTACAAAAACCATACCTTAGAACCTGATATTGGGAATGCAACACCGGATAATTTGGGTCTAGGGTAGGATACTGACAAGTTCAGTCAATTTTTATTTGTTTACTGACTTACTTAAGGTTTATTTAATAACACTGTTAGTAGGTCAGGCTGAGACACTGCTAGTTCCGATTCTCCCTCTCATATGCACCACTTCCTCTCTGCTCAATTCAATCTTACACCTTGAAGATGGAGGTGGCAGGTCCCTCTGAATTAGAAGTACCTATCTACCTGACTAAATGGGACCATATGACAGTGATCTTGGGCCAAGTGAAAATAGTCCACAGCATTACATCACCTTTCCTTAATTCCAGTTTTAATATAATTGTCCCATTGATGCCTAAATCTTTTAAAGTGAATTCTGCTTTACATATATTCCAACTAAAATATCGCATGGATTTGTCATTTCTCTGATGCATACCATATGCTCCACCTATCCTCTGTATTGGTGAAGATAACAAATTACAGAACTCTACATTATGCAGTCTTCTCCAGCCTCCTGTTACATTCTCTTTCTCAAGTATCCATCACAGTGAATGCAGTAAACAAGTGACCTGATTCAACTTACCAGCAATCATTGTGTACACTGACAGCTGTACTGCAGGAGATGGATGGATACCAAGAAAGTACAGTTCTCCTATCATGGTCATTAAAATGGAGAACCTCCTCAACACTGTCAACATTGGCAGACTTAGTTCCTGAAATCAACATAACCTGAATACAAATACAAGTCATGCTTAAACATTCTCCTGTTTCAATGTCCTTAACCCAAATGCATCTTGCCTCACTTCCTGAGATGGGTACGTATCCTTGCAAAAGAAGTCATAATACTCACTGATACTCTTTGTCTGTGAATTACAAAAAAAATCTTTACTAGTCTCTAAACGCCTACCAATGCCTGCAGTTTCTGGAGTTTACTAAACTGTAAAATATCATAATGCCACCTATGACAATGAACAAAACAATGACAAATTATACAATAAAACTACATTGTTGTATGGTCTGGACTTCAGTCTCATCTTGAGTATTCTGAACACAAGGTTCTGGAAACTGGATCAGTTTCCATTCATAGGTGGAGCGGCACCAACTAAGCTGGGTCCATTTGAAACAGCTAATCTTACTACTTGAATACTACATGATGGACAAGTCCAAAAACTCAGTATACCTACATATAACATACTGTTGACTCTCTGTTCTCATGGGATAAGGTGCCATGTCAGTGGGTTATTGCTGTCAAACAATTCGACAGCATGACAGTCTCATATTCAAGGGTGGAGATGTCCAATGAACTGACCATGAAATATGAGACTACCATGTCGCCTCAAAACATCAGGCACCAACTGTCCATTGATGTGGTGCCATATCCAAGAAGACCTCAACTGCACTGCTGTCAACACCTAAACACGTGCATACAGTACACCATCATCAGGATCCTTCTGAAATGCTATTACAACTTCTGACTACTCACTCTGCTACAGACTTTTCTATAACATCTTTGTGAGTATGTAATATATTACTGGGTATACAACCTTACAGCAGAAAAGCCGTGAGATCGACCAGACCACATGTCAATTCCAGTAACCATGGCTTCAGTACTTCACAATTTAATACCACACTTAATAAACTCAACAACTTCTTTATGTCTGTAAATAATGTTGTCATACACTGCCATACAAGCAGGAAACTTAAAACTACACACACTATTATACATGAAATAAAATGGGCATTATTTTCGTTAATTTATTATAGGTATAGTTTTTTCTCTCTCTATCTCATTTTTGTTATTGTGGCACTAACACAGTTGGCCCTAGCCAGCCATTTCACTAGTGCAAAATAGGACTTCAGAAGCAGACTAGTTCTATGGCACAAAGTAGTTCCTTCTAAAGTACTGTAGTGTTCTGTATTAACTTTGTCTTTAAATTTCGTATGCTGTTGGATTCATGTGTTCATGATTGGAAATTAATTTGTCCTTTGCAGAATATTTTTCCATAGCAATAAGCCATTAACTAGCTGCGATCATTTCCTCAGCTGGAAAAACAGGAAGGCTGGATCACCTGTCCTTCACTTGGCAACAGGAAATCTGTTGAAACTGCTGAAAACTGTTGCTAAGTGACAAAGAAATTGCTGCTTTGAGATTAGAACGTGTGGGGGATTCTGGAATTCACCAGCAAGTCAGGGGATTCTCTTCAGAACCACAAGGGAATTAGATGAGTGGTAGTGTGAGAGTAAATTACAAGGTGTGACCAGGTAAAGGCAGAGCTTCTGTTTCTGATAATTCCCGGTAAGCGCTGTCAGTGGCATTCAGTTCTAATTTCGAGAGGATATTCCCTTCTTTGTTTTTTATTTTATTATTTTATTTACTTCTAAATTTTACCCAAAAATTTAGTCATATAAAGTAAAAACATTTCATGGAAATGGGTGGTGATCCAGCTTCTCCCCCTAAATATTGCTAATCAATGTTACACAGTTACATCTTCTCAGCTGTTTAGTTCAATTTTTAAATTCTATTTTACTTTATTTCAGAGCTTAGTTATCCTGTTTTGTTCACGTTTATGAGCAGTGATTGTAGTAAAATTAGATCACAATAAACATCATGAAATCTACATAGTGTTGCTTATAAGCAGTAAAGCCTTACAAGTCAGTGGTAGGGGTGGAAATGTAGCCACCATGTTCCACTACAGTATTAAAGCAGCATGTTCAAATTTCCCAATGGTATATGTACACCAGATGTATGTTGAAACAGAATTTAGCGACTTTATAATAACAAAACAATGACCTACATCATTAAATGACAAAGACATAACCTCAGAGAAGATTAGACACATTACATGTATATCTCACCTTAGTTCCACCAAGACCAGACACCAAATTTGCTATATAAATGAGCGGAAGTGGCCAGATCTTTTGAAAGACAGAGGGTTCAAGACGAGGGAAAGAAAGAAACCCAAGTCGCTTGCAAATGTACAGTATAAGAACTGTGGCTACCATCTGTCCAATCCCTAAGACTTGGAAAGATGGAAAGTGGTAAGTGGTGAGCACAGTCTTGTTGACAACCGTAATGAAGAAACTAGCAGCCCCATAAAGTGCAGCTGATCCTATGCGTTGGAACATGGAGGACCCACCCTCCACATCTGAGGCAGCCATATTCAGTCAGCCAACATATGGGATGTCGTTTCTAACACCCCTGCAGGTCCTGAACATAGAACAAATCTCCATTATTAACAACAGTAGCCTCACACAGATATCACCTCAAGTCTCCTACTACAAGACTTCAATACTTATTCACGGACAACTGTTGTTTCCAAATTCTGTATAGCTGGAATATTGTTTATAGACATACATATGCAACTGTCAGTCTATTAATGACTGGCATCTTCCAGTTCTCAATTGCCACTCTTCCCAGACCATCTACTGTTCTTCCAGTCCTTCCTCTACCAATGCATGGCATCACATATTCCCTTCATCCATCTATCTCTTGGTCTGTGTCTCTACCTCCTTCTTGGCAATACCCACTCCAGCATTTCCTTTGCTGTCTGCCATTCTTTGTACATATCTGTACCACATCACAACATCACATGTTCTGTTTTCATTTTATGTAAAAGGGAACTCTGTAAATACAGTCCTTCTCTAATCATATGATCTGCAATGTTGTTGTTTGTAACATTCTTAAATGCTTGTTGGTTTCTTTGCTGTTATTTTTACATCTCACACTAATTTGTCACGTCTCATACAAGAGGGAGATTACGTATGCAAATGCTGAGAAGAAATTTCAGTTTTTTTTTTCAGGCAAGCAACCTAATCCTCACAATTCTATAACTACTTAGACATTCTGATGACCTAAAATAAATTAATTCAAAGTCATTAGGGACATGTGCACATGCACACAAATGCGCTCATGTGCACACACACACACACACACACAAAACATACATTGCAGAGGGAAGGAGTGAAGTTCCAACAACAGAAGTTCCAAATCCTTTTCTCCCAAATTCCCTGATACTTATCCTACCACACATACTTCTGTAATTATGATTCTGCATCTTTAGACATAACCAATTTCTTTCCTTAATCCAAAAACCTCAAAGAATGGCATTTTGTAATTTGTGAAATCCAAGAAATAACTGAGTGGATGCTTGAAAAAAATCAGCAAAAAATTTATCTGGATTACTAACGGCCTAATATGGCCCAGAATTTGGTACTGTATATATATTTTGACATAGTAAAAACCTACATGTTAGAAACTATGTTTTTTTTTATGGCTTGGCAGCTCTTGTGAGCCTAGGCCTCCTCAATGTCAAGGTTTTGGGATCTCACTCAGACACACCGCACTCGGTAGGACTCCTCTGGATGAGAGATCAGCCAATCGCAGAGACCTCTATAAGACAACAAACAACATTCACAACTGACAGACATGCATGTTCCCAAAATCCCAGCAAACGAGTGGCTGCAGACCCACGCCTTAGACCACGTGGCCACTGGACTCAACAGAAACTATGTATTCTGATATAATTTCAAAACACTGAATAACTAAAATGCAGTACTGAAGACTTAATTTACACAATATTTCTTAATTGTGAAAGATATATTTTTGGATTAAAATCCCATTCTTTGAAAGAGTTATTACAAGTATAAAACTATTAAACCAACTTTAATATTTCAGAAATTAAAAAAAGTTGAAAAACCAACAAAACATTGTTTCAGACCCAAAATGAAATTAAGTAATTGGATGCTTACAGAATATATTGCAAAGAGAAAGAGTTTGTCATGAAACTGTTAGGCTGATGTTCAAACCAAGAACTTCGGGACTCAAAGGAGATGAACAGGCACAAACACATGCTTCTAAAAAATACACTGTGTTACTGAAGAATAAAAAATACAGTTTTGTACACACCGAGATGACAACTATGAGATTTCAAGAATCTGTATGCATGTAATTAATGAAAAGGAATGAAGTGTTAATAATTAAATGTTGTACAATTTTGTACATTTATACACATTACTGAGGGCAGGAAATGCTTGCTATCATTCGGTGCAGAATCTTTTGTCTTCTAGGTTGTTATCAAAAAATTTAAATATTAAGATATAGAGAACTATAATTTTGCTTGTTGTTTTTTATGGGCGAGAAACTTGGTCACTGACACTGAGGGAGAAAAGGAAGCTGAGGGTGCTGGAGAATATGGTGTTGAGGAGAATATTTGGACTGAGGAGGGACGAGGTAACGGGGGAAAGGAGGAGAAGGAGAAGATTGCATAATGAGGAGCTAAATGATCTGTACTCCTCACCCAATATTGTGCGGGTGATAAAGTCAAGAAGAATGATATGGGCTGGGCATGTATGGGTGAGGAGAAGGGGGTGTATAGGGTCTTGGTGGGGAAACTGGAGGGAAAGAGACCACTGGGGGGACCTAGGCGTAGATGGGTGGATAATATTAGGACGGATCTCCAGGAGGTGGGATGTAGGTATATGGACTGGATTGGGCTGGCCCAGGATAGAGATAGGTGGTGGACGCTTGTGAGTGCGGTAATGAACCGTTGGGTTCTGTGAAATGTGGGGAATTTCTTGACTATCTGCAAACCAGTTAGCTTCTCAAGAAGGACTCTGCACCATGGAGTAAGTAAGTAAGTAAGTAAGTAAGTATACACATTACTACTTACCCCATAAAATCCAAAGATGGCAATAATTAATTATAAAAATTGCATTTATTATGAACTGCATTTTGATTTTACAATTTATTTTATTCCTGTAAGTACAAAATAGTGTACATTTAATAACATCTGTACATCTTTGGACTTGTATATATGACAAGCAAATAATAAACTCAATAATTTCATTTTATTTTGTACCACATAAACACAGTGCAAGAGTTTTGTCAGATCAGATTTCATGAAAGAAAAGCCAAGGACTAAACAAGAAACCAAATAAATTGAGATGATTTCATGATGAGATCTTGGAGGACACATTAACCAATAGAGTAACATGGTATGGACAAATTTTTAAGAACGAAACTTGAACATAATTTACAGAAAACATTTTTAGTGAAATCTGATAATGGTAGTCCACTCTAAAACTCTGTAGATGCCACAGGTGTAATAAACAATAGTTAAAGTAGCCCTGTGTGTAATTAAGCACCATGCCCATGAATATGTGCAGGTGAGAAGAAGTGGAGCTTCATTCTTTCACAACTTCTGAACTAGATAGAGGTGAACGATCAGCTTCATGCATCAGTTGTTTTACCCGATGGGATAGAGGCCCTGTGCCATGGGTATCCAACCTGCAGCCCCATCAGGCTAATTTATGTGGCCCACAAACATATTCGTACATTACGTACATACTATAAAAATTACACAATGATTTAGTTAGTTAGGTATACCACTCATTGTAATTCTTCCATGTGCAACTCATGAACCAGCCCACAATAATGGGTGCAGCCCCTTGCCATAAAAAGGCTGGAACATCCATGCCCTATACCCTTTCAACAGGTGACTGGGTGAACCCCAGAAACAATGTGGCTGCTCTGGAGAAGACAAAAATAGCTGTGTGTGCTAGGAAATGAACCCCATACCTCAGGTTGACCCGCCCATCTAGTCACAAGACTGACTGAGCTATCCAGTCCCCTGACACTTTATGTTACACAGGTTTTGAGATTAAATCAGTGTCAATACATGTTTGGTAAAGAAACTGAGTCACCAGTCAAGAATTGATATAATCCTAGACAAAAATCCCCACAAAAACCAAAGAGTTTACTGTGCTGTATATTCTAGCACTGCTTCTTGTACTCTCACCACAATTAGCGCATTATGTACCAAAGAACACCAAGGCCAGTACCGTTCCTGCAGTTTTTCCTTTCACATACTTTAAACAATTTCCATGTCTGAACACACAATAGGCAGGTGCACACGCCTGTCTGTTGAAACATTTTACCTCCAAACCTAAAGAGTTGGGATGTGTCATGTAATGTTGCAAGTAACCATTTAATAAGGAGTAAACAGCTCTGTTGAGCTACCATTTGAATACAGTTAAATTGCAATATTGGGCACCACCCTTTCCAGACATCATATAATCTTGCAGATATTAGAATGTCATACCCAATGCTTATCTTAGTGTACCTACCAACTTCATGGATTAATCTAACAATATAATGTCATTTGATATCCTGTCCTGCATTCTCTGTCTCTCTTTCTACCTTGCGATCACTTCTTACATCACAGTGCATGCAACACAGGTCCACAAATCTAAAGAAATTAAATTTTGTACGGGGGTCCCCCACATTTTCACCAAAAATAATTAAATTAACCCCCCCCCCCCCCAACTTGACATACAAAAAAGCATGTTAGTTGACATGAACTAAGCACAGAGCACAACGTAACTGTGATGTTCACAGTCCACTCCAGAATTATGGGTCCTTAATATGAAACTTGCTTAATGTCACTTCTCTGATTAATTAAACTTTGATCTCTTTCTAGATTACAGGAAAATTTGTGGGACCCTAGTATATATAATCTTAAAAAATACCAACAAGACACAAATATTTCACTTTTTAATCACCATATTCACAGCAGTGAAAGTGGGTGATCGAACAATAAAATGCAATGGACATCTTAGTCAATTTCCAGTTAAAAGGGCTTTCTGGATCATCCAGTGCCAGACATCGCAGCTTGTGCTATATAGGCATTAGTTTAGTAAACCTGTTTCTCTGACAAATTTACCTCACATCATTCAAAAATTGAGCCACAACACTACTCCATGCAAGATACATTGTCAGCAAAGTATACAGATGTGATATTCACCAACATACAAAAAATTCCTGTGATAAGGAAATATAAAGATACCCTATCACAGCTTTTATACAAAAAGAGAGTTCTGGTATCCATTCGGCAGAAAAAAGTGCCAGTACTCACTCCCTGACAGCTGGTAATGTTGAAAATGCACCTTGTGGTCAAATAAACTGCTGATCCTGTTGTTTCATACTGTGATAATATGGTTGGAATAAAACAACAAATAATCTCCATTTTGTCTGAGTTGTTAATTTATAATATACATTTGATATGTCACTGTCAACAGAGGTATCAGAATGCCATATCACTGTGTACCATCACAAAGAAAAAGCACTGTTTTACCATTAAAAACAGACATGGGAAGTCAAAAAAATTTTCTGCAGAGTGTTGTTTGTCAGATCAGCTGTTTATGGCTAACACCATACACTTCACGTAAAAGTTACTCCTTATGAGTCCTTTATTTTACAGCATAATTAGTTACTAGCATGGCTGCAAAAATAAAACTAACGCTACAGTACATCCAATCAAGCCACCTGTGGCTTAGGGGCACTGAAACCACCAAACAAATAGCCATCTAGAATGAAACCAAGAGGGCGGTATAGACAATGCTAATGTGTGTTTCGGAAAGTTGGATTCTTGGGTGGCATCCGTAAATAAAACCCAAATTCCAAAGTTGTTGGATTGGATGAAAGTAGTTATGACAGTGCTAAAAACTGCAAGAAATATCTCAATTATGAAACAGTTATTAATGACCATACATATTCAAAAACTATTCTAAAATAAAGACTTAAGAAGTTCAGACATATGAATACAATAATTTTGTTTTTAATTTCCATTTTATTGAATACAATGTGACAACAAAAACAAATAATCGGAGATATCATTTCGTGCAATTAAAACTATTAGGAAACTGAAGCAAATAATGCAATTATTATTTCACAGAAAGAGCCGGTATAGTTCAGTCAGCAGAGTAGGCTAACGGAATGACCGTCCAAGGTTCGTATCCCGGCAAGGAATTTTTCTCTTCTCCAAAATGTCAAGACGCAGCCTTCTACTCACTGGGTGCTGGGGTTAGTTCCAAGCAGTAAAGCCGCCGAAGGGTGAAGTTGACCACCACTCACCTCAATCTAGCGCCGAGGTTAAGAATGGGTGGAACTATACCTCTTCTCCTTCTATATGCCTTCAGAGCGTGGCCAGGGACAACCATACATTTACCTTTTTACTGTTATGAATATTTTCAGTCTCTTGCGCTCAAGGGAATTTTAACCATTCATCGTGCACGACTCATTCACACGTGTAACATATACAAAATCTAATTTCGTATCTCTTAAGTACTACGAACGTTACTTACCACTTACAATTACATTTGTAATGTTAAATTATACAGTAAATTTATATGACAAGTGCATCAACGTACACGTCACACATACACTTCGTTCTACACTGCTCAACCCCACTATCAACTATGTTGGACACAACATCACCACCACAGACTATACCACGAATGCCACGGAGTTTTTACTGATATTAAGTTTGCAAGGTTGTCACTGTGATCGCTGCGATAGCGCGGGCTTCTGCACGAAGCTGTCAGATGCAAAGGTTATACAGCATCCGTGACCAACGAACGAGCGTGGAATATTGTTGGAATAAAACCTACAAAAAAAAAAAAAGATGTGTTCGGAGAAAAATCTGTCCCAGTGCCACTTTGCCCACCACAAGTCCCACGTAGACTGCCCTGGGATTGAATCCATTTTTCCGAGATGAGGGAATGGCGATGAACCGCCTGAACCACGGGAAGGAAAACGTCCTCTTGTGCGTTCTGATCTTATTTTTTCTTTGTTCATTGTACGACGGGCGAATTACTGATATTATATAACTTCTAACGATAGGATTTATTCATTCATTCATTCTGTTGTCTGTCTTACAAGTCCATTTCATCTTCCAAAGCGAGTTCTTCACAGAGTGCGATCTAGTGCTTTCTCTTTCAATTTTCAGTATCCTCTCTTTCCTAAAGGCCATTCAGTAGCTGCTTATGACCTCCCACTCGTCTTCCTGTCATTTCTATGCTTCCCTCTATCTTTCCTTCAACAACGTGTTATAGAAGGCAGTTCCTACGCAAGATGTGACCAGTCCACTTAGTCTTCCTTCTTTTTGTTGTTTGTAGGATATTCCTCTCCTCCGTGACTCTTTGTACGATATGTTATACACTGAAACAGCGTCATATCCTAGAGTAACGTTTTTCTTACTTATGCATTACCTTCGCCATGCTATCCTTCAGTACGTTAGCTATCTGTCTCAGATTTTGCAGGACAGCTTCAGATACATGCAGAATGCCGTAGTGTCTTTGAAAATATTTGGACAGCCGACTGTCCTTCCTAGATTTATGTGCGTGAGACTACGTAACTAAATTTGTTCAAAGTTTCGACAAGAGCCTTCAATGCTCAAATTCGTATTTAATTTAAACACTTCACTAAGAAACACAGGGTACGTAGTAGTTTGTTGAGGCACTGCGCTACAAGCCGGAGGTCGCGGGTTCGACTCCTTCCGGACGAAATATGACCGCGGTGTTCGATTCAGCCTCCAACAGAAATGAGTACCTGGTGTATCTTTTGGGTTGGGGGTGGGGGTATAGGCGGCTGGTGTTTAGGGTCAACAACCTTGCTACCTTCATGTGCCGATGGTGTAGAAATTCTGGGAGCCTCAATCTCCTGGAACCTTCAAGGGCTGTCCAGGCCTCAACAGGGATAGCTTTACCTTTACTAAGAAATGTACCGATACAGGAAAGTTGTTTGTTTACCGGACTTAAATATACAACCATAACACAGAATACGAGTATGTCTAATTATGTACCCCACTTTCATGGAGTGGCGCAGGAGCTTTGTAGATACAGTCAAAAAATTTCCAGATGTGCGTAAAGAAAAATTTTGTCACAAAGCTTACAATCATATTATTATAAATACATTAAGAAGAATAACGCAATAAAGGACCGTTGTTTATGGAGCAACTATTATTGCACCAACGATTTGATAATAAATTTCACAGTAAATGTTTCAGCAAATCCATCTGGATTAGATTCTCGCAAAAGAGTGACTGCACTCTACTTCCGCAACATCGTCATTTTAACAAACTTTGGATGCTGCATCTCTACAAAATATGCCACATATTATTTAATGTACTGATTGTATTTTCATAGGCAGTTCATTTGTTGTTATTTAACGACAGCTTCAATAACTCAGTCTTTATACAGAGTGGCGCACAAGCCACTTTACTAGAGGCATCATGCATACAGACGAGTGTCAAGTGATATCTGCACCATACTGACTAGTCAAATGGTAGGATGATAACTAAATAATGCATTGGAAACAGGATGGTAGGACTCGATCTTGGAATAAGTTGTAGTATTATCTTGGAACTTGTTGAGGAGGACTGAAAAAGGCTATACCAATCCTCAAGGACAAGATTCGAAGCATATTTCTCAGGATTAAAAGTCATAAGCGTTACAGCTTGACCCAAGCTGCTCTGTCTTTTGTTAAGGGCTTTACATAAATCCCCTAAAAACATAAATTCATCATGGATATCAGAACACACGGATGTTAGAATTCCCGCCAGATTCACCCTTCATTGTGTAAAGTAACAAAACACACAGGTGATTAACCAACTAGATAAATAACTACCTCAAAAAACAATAAATAACTGACTAAATAAGTAAGTATCTACCTGAATAACTGGCTAGCCACCTAACTAACGAGAAAACTAAGCAACCAACTAAATAACTATCTACTTACTTAGTAACTGGCTGCCTCCATGGAATAAAGTCCTTTTTGAGCATGTTACAGTTAATTTTCTTGTCAAGAATTCCCTGCAGTTTTGTAACCCAAACTTTAATTACAGTGCTCACAACAGCTTGCCACAGGTCCCTGTATTGTGCCAGACGAATCCAGGCCACACCTCCTAGTTTTATAGTTTTATTACTTTCTCCCACATAATCTAAGATCTTCCTTCAAGATTTTCAACCAAAATCCTGCATGCATTTCTCTAATATGCTTGCAACATGTCCTACCCACCTCATTCTTTTTTATTTAATCTCCGAGGTCACGCGATACTGTGCTTGTCTGGGATGTTACGTAACCCATGGTTATGATTCCTTACCGACGTTTCGGGACAACATCGATCTCCTCTTCAAGGCTTGAACACTATACGATGCGTAATATCCCAAAGGAATTAAGATCTTATCTACTTCGCGGTGGAAGCTTAAAATTGCGCTCCCTGATAACATTTGATGAGGAATGGATTCGTAGAACTCGCCATAACGAAATTTTATTCATCTTTCCATTTCTTTCTGGCTCTAAGACCAATATACATTTCTCAACACCCTGTTTTTCGAAAAACCTGTACTTGCTCTTCCATTAGAACTTTTCCTTTTATAAACAGCTACCAGAATTCACGGATTTTGAAACATCAGAAGTAAAAAGATGTCCATAAATATCACCCGTAAAGCAAGCACATTTACACTTCTGGCTGTTTCACTCTGGTAGGATCGGCAAGTATGGTATAATTGTTTATTATTAAATTCTTGGAATTATATGTGCAACGAAGTTCAGATATGATAAGAGTACCTTTCCATAACACTTACAGTTCACTATTTACCCCATACCAGTCAGTTATATTTGGATAAGTACGGTCTGTAAGGTTTAATATTTCACAGAAAGAAAACAACATTTCAAGAAGTGGAAAACGTCTGGTCTCCAAACGTTATGTTCTTTGGGGGCAGACTAGAAAGGGCAAGGTCTAAAAGTAAATATTACAGTGTAATCAGAAACGGTTCAGATTTGACGTGTATAGAATAGGCTACTGTTGAACGTTCCCGGGTTCAGGTCCCGGCAAAGGCAAGAGACTATTCACGTCTTCAAAACGTTCCGACCGGCTCTATGTCTCGCCCAGCATAAAATTAAATGGCACCCAGGAGTTCCTTCCGCGCGGGTTAGGCGACGAGAGTGGGAATTAACCCAGCCACCTCCATCTAGTGCCGAGGTTACTAATGACCGAAGCCTTATTGCAATGCCCCCTGTAAGCCTTGGCGGCGTATACAGGACCGACACTGTCTTTGTGTTTTACATTTTATATGGACCTGTTTTATAATACATATTCAGATAGCTGGAATAGACCGAATATTTGTAATTAATAACAAACTATCTTTATCGTTGCACCGTGCATTCTGTAATTGATTTACTTACACAAACTAACACATGCATGCATATATATATATATATATATATATATACTGGTTATGGTTGTGCGTCTTATGCTGTGCAGCGTGAGACTCACGCTGCACAGCATACGACGCATAACCATAACCAGGCTCATTCTAAACAGCGTACGACTCACACACAAAAACACGACATGCTGCCACAGCACCAAAGTTAACATAACGAAGTAATTCACTGAATCTTATGTTTATTGGACCGTGCATCATTTTGATAGTTGAATAAAGAGAGACCAACTTGATGTCACTTGCTATATTATTTCATTATTTACTGCTCAACATGTTTCGGAAGTTAATACATCCATCCTCAGGATCTTGCGACTTATTTGGTGAGTTATTGCATGGGTTGTATGGTTCTGGTTCGATGTGTGTTGGTGTTGCGTTGTGGTGGTGTGGTATCCGTATGCAGGCTGAAGCACTACTGCTTAAGCCTGCATACGGATACCACACCACCACAAGGCAACACCAACACACATCGAACCGGAACCATACAACCCATGCAATAACTCATCAAATAAGTCGCAAGATCCTGAGGATGGATGTATTAACATCCGAAACATGTTGAGCATTAAATAATGAAATAATAAAGCAAGTGACATCAAGTTGGTCTCTCTTTATTCAACTAATTTACTGAATGTTTTAAATTATAACTTAAGCAAGGAACAATGTATGCTCACTGAGGATGATCGTGTGATCGAAACATGTAGGAGCGTTTTAAATATTTTAATGCAAATTTTAGACTTCTTAAGTAGTATATATATGAGCATGTGTTGGTGTGTGTGTGTGTGTGTGTGTGCATGTGTTGGTGTGTGAAATTGTATAATAACAAATTAATTTTACGCTGTAAATGAAATCTGATTAACGTATTTTTCGCTTAAAATTGCGTTATTATTGTATGACTTACAGATTTTCGTGTCCAAAAATATTTACGAAAAATGGAATTTGTTGGCTTGCTATTTGTTCATCATTTTCGTTCAAGTTAGGCAACTTGAGCCCAAAAGAGTGAAGTATATGATGAAACAATTTCTTGAAAGAATAGGTACTTCAATTGACATAATTTTATGAGGCACTGTCCACACATCTAAAGGCACTTTGGTGGAAGAGACGCTTGTATGATCATAAATATTAGCTAGGGACATTGCATAACCTGGCAGAATAAATTATATGAACAAGGGGCGGTACAGGGAAAAGTGATACAGAAAAGTACGGTTCAACACATAAGTACCATCAATCATTTTCATGTATCACAATGTTATGAGTTTAGTGTGTACTGAGAGGACAGTTTTGGATTTTGTCAACAAGGTATTAACAAACACACAGGCTAGTCTGTTATGTCATAAAACAGACCAGCGATGTTAAAGTATATTTGCACAGACAATCGTCAACATACAACTCTCTGTTTTGAATGTAAATTTCCTCAGCATGTCTCCGGACGAAACCTAATACATCTGCAAACACGCCACGACCACATCTTGCAATATCCTTACCTCTCCACAGTTCGTATCATCATCCAATTTTATGCCACAAAACCTCGCTATTTTTCTTTAAATTTTTATGAAAGAAAAAATAAAAAAAAAGAAGATAATTTTATATATTGGTTACACGGACGGAGAAGAAATGCAGTTTCTATTTTTCAGGCCGTAGCATCCTTGTACTGACTACTCCAACAAACGGCTGAAAATTCCTAATTACCAAGCACTTATTAACGTTTTAAATCCCCTTGGTAACTTCTTGTAACATCAGGAAAATATGAATTGTGTGTTCCTTATGTTTCCCATACAGACCGCAAAATTTCTGTATACAGGATTAATCGTTTGGCCTTTATAATGGGCTCGCACTCTGTACTCTGTAAGGTAGGAACCGATACACTTCAGTCCTCACAAGTACCGTTAACAGTCTCTTTGAGATCTGATGATACCTTCCTCCGCTATAATGTGACATGTGAATCCCTTAGTCAAACAGAACAATGTAACGTTCTTGTCAAATATTCAATTTATGATCAGAAAACGAGAGTTTAGTTTTATTGATAATTCACCAGATTTCTAGCCCCAAAATAAAACATATCATTTGCCATATATGACTGGCGACTAGTGGTGTTTTGAAAATTTGTGACTGAGTAGAGCATTTCGGTTATATATGTCTTGGCTATCGACTATGCTAGCTGAACTCCAAAATTTTAAAGTAATTATTTATTCACACGTCACTATGACACACACTTCCTGTACATAAATGTCACAGATATCCAGTAACACGCATAAAAATTACATGTTCTAGTAATATCGTATAGTTACTGACAACTGTAAATCGCAGGACAACTGTTGTTCCTCTACACTCCATGAAGGAATGGCGTATAACTCCACTAATCCTTAATTTCAGCAGTAGACAGTCAACTTCGCACCCCGGCTGTTTTCACCTCCTGGTAAGAATCCCAGTAGTCATTACACACGAGTCTGCGTGGGCCCCAGACATTTCGGAGAATAGAAAATTTGTTTCTCCTGCCGGGGTTCGAAACATGATTCCTTGGTTACCAGTGAACCGGCTATACTTATATAGCTTCTTCGTCCAGTGTTATAAGGCCTATTGTCCAACACATCCATTAGCTGCACAAAACCCTCCAGCGCATATTGTCATTTGCTGGTGTAATTACGAAGAGACGAGCAAACAGCTGCCTATCAAAGCTGCCTGCTGCCGGCATGCAACATTTTCTTTATCTTACGAACACAACAAAATCAACACGGGTTAATCAAGGCCCCCTGATATTTGTTTAAGATAGGTTATGATATCACGCATTCCGTATGATTCATCAGAACTTCTGGACGTTGTTGCTAGGATGTTCGAAGCCTTTTTCCCGTCAAGGACAGCAACTGTGATAAAATAGTATGTTTTCATTGCGTATTAATAACGTCCTCGAAGAGATATGGAGTAATTCAGGAGGAAAAATCAGTATTTTGGGAGGTAATAGTACGGGTCGTTGTGAGAAAAAGTTCACATGAACATGTGTGTAATTCTGAATCGTTACCGAAAAAAGAGCTTTTTGAATCTACAAATACAAAAGCAGTGTGAATGGTAACAATGAAGAGAAATTAAGTATTGTTAATTTTATTGTAATTTTAATGTATTGTTCCAATGACAAATTTGTTACACAGAAGTGACAAATTTGTTACAGTTTACAATAAAAGTTCGAAAATCTTACCGTTAACGTCAATGTACTTTGCAACTTGTCTACGAAGATTCAAAAAGCTCCGGTTTTAAACAGCTCTATGGCGGTAATCATTCAGAATTACACAAATGTTCATATGAACGTTTGTCTCACAACTTTGCATTTATCAATATTGTAACCTCTCAAAATAATGAACTTTCCTCCTGGATCACCCTGTATATTGTATATTGTTTTATAAATTTTAGCAAGGTTGCAGAGAGGACGCCATTTATATAATGTGGTTTCTTTAAAGACACTTTCAATATCTCAGATTTTGTAGGGCAGAATGACAAAATGTTTAGTGAATAACAAAGCGACAGGGATGTGGAAGGAGTGGGTTTGACCAAAAATAAGCTATATTTTCGGATTTGCTACGGGAGGACTGAAGAAGACCATGAAGATTCCCAATCAAATATCCAGTCTCCGGACGGATATTTGAAGCGCGAATGCTATCCACTCTACAGCTACTTTCTGTCCATCATTATTTATGAGTTGTTTATTTAACGACGCTATCAGTAGCTAAGATATTCCTACAGGGCATCAAGTGTAACAAGGTTTAATGAATCGGACAGGATGTAGAAGTGCGCACGGTGGACCATTTCATGGCCTTAGTATTGTTTTGTAGTGAGCCGGGTAGCTCAGTCGGTATAGCGACTGACTACGGGTCTGGACGGTCCGGGATCGAATCCCAGTGGGGATGAGATTTTCCGTCCTTCCGAACCGGCCCTGGGGCCCACCCAGCCTCCTGTAAAATGGGTACCGGCTCTTTCCCGGGGGTAGAGGCGGCCTGGGCGTGGGGCTGACTCCCACCCCCTCTAGTGCCGAGGTCCTAGAAAGAGTAGAGCTGTACCTTTTCTCACCCTAAGGGCCTTCGTGACCTATCAAAAGTGTGAAACCTGCCTTGTATTATTGTTTTTCCCGAACGGCAGAGTCGCTTGAAGGCCATAATTTCGGCTGCATATGGCCTCACTGTTGGGCAGGTTAGGGCCGAATTCGAAATTCGTTAAGAGTAATTTCACAAAGGTTTGCGGTTATTAAATTTCGCACAGCGAAGTGATCGAAAACTCCGATCTTCTGGGACAAGACGGCGGGTCGTTGGTGAATATTTCCCGACGTTTCGAAAGAATTCATTACCGAAATTTCTGAAAACACTCATTCGACGATGCCTCGTCACACCCCACGGGACCGGAATCAGCAAGGTTTTTTTTTTTGCTATAGCAATCTATTGTTACTACATGTTTCCTTCTATTAGCGATTTTCGTATTTACTTTCAAATAATTTTAAAAAACTGTTATTTTGCAAACTTTAATTTACTGCTTGAAATAAATTAACTTCCCTTTTTCACAAAGGGCGGTATTTCTTGAATAACTGAGCGCTTAATAGCTTACCAAGAAGGAATAATAAGCTTCTTGGTGTTGCTCTGAGCTGCGTTTTAAAAATAAATTTCCCTGTTTTTTAAATGGACAATTTATTAATCACAGACACATTTTAATTTAAAATCCTGTTAATTTTATATACAAAATGTATTTTAAAAACCACAGTTTATTTTGTGCCTTAAGAACACTAACGTTACCTTCCCTTCAGATTGCAATACTAAATTTTGTATAGGCTACATTTCTCAACTTCCCTTTGTAACTTGTTCCACGTTTTTACTCTAACAGTCTGTACGTGACATCTACGTAACTACTCACTAATTAGAATTGAACTGCTTCCATCCCGCTGTGCACATATGACAAATTTTATTGAATTAAACCGTCTTTGCACAACACAATTGACAGTTGTATTCTACAACACGTTACATCAGCAACATGTTTCGGTCTTGCTTGGCCATCATCAGGCTTACAAAGATTAGTATCAATTAAGGTACATAATGTTGCTGTACCGATGGGATCCCATGGTTTACATTGTCTCTGTTTCTTATATTAATACAATATAAGATACGGAGACAATGTAAACCCTGGGATCCCATCGGTACAGCAACATTATGTACCTTAATTGATCCTAATTTCTGTAAGCCTCATGATGGCCAAGCAAGACCGAAACATGTTGCTGATGTAACGTGTTGTAGAATACAACTGTCAATTGTGTTGTGTAAAGACGTTTAATTCAATTAAAAAAACTCACTAATTAACTAACCAACCAACTAACTAACTCCAAGAAGCAGCCTGCTCCAAGGAGTCAATAACTATCAACCTTTCAAAAATCACTTTCCTCCGAGCAGCGTCCTCTTTGGAAAGCTAGTAGTAGTTCAGCTAGTCCAGAAATGTACCGAGGTCTATGATACACACAGTTTCATCACTGCACTCAAATAAACTTGCAACTCTTCCCTATCCTTTACCAGACGAACATCTTTGCATTCTATTTCTTTCATATTTATCTTATTATGAACGTCTCATAAAATTTGACACCTTCCAAGTTCTGCTTTCCCTCCTACAAAACTTTTGCACGAGTTACTGTCTTCTATGCCTGCCACACGTCCCACCTATCCCATTCTTCTTGATTTCATAAAAGGCCCTTTTAATTATTTTTTAATTACTTATTTATGTATCTGCCTGTCTGTCCGCCCTCCCGTCCATTCTTCCGTCCTTTCGTCCGTCCGTCCGTCCGTACCTCTCTCCGTCCATCCATCCATACAAGCATGCATCCAAATGTTGTGCATTTCACGATGCTGTGTCTTTTTTCAGTATGTAAAGTGAAGAATGCTAATACAAATGAGCGCTGAGTTAAAAATATGGAAGTGGTTGTGACCAATTCAGACACACTGTCGAGGCAACTTCTTGGAGAAAATGAGGAAAAGTACAAAAAAAGTCAAGAGAAGCGGTTTTAAGGACAAGATTCAAAACAGGAGGATCGGAACGAACGAAAAAGGCAGGAAACCTAATCGCTTGAGCTAAACGACAGAACACATCTTTTTTGAGAGAGAAAAACCACGCACAGCGACTTCTGAATTTACAGACGTGATGATGTTATGCTAAAGATACAGGAAGGTGTTTCCTTCGAAACGGTGGAACATCTATACCAGACTACACTGCGTCATAACCCAGTTGATATCAACTTCCAAAATCACCTCGAAGTTAAACTCATCTCTCGCTAAGTACCTTCTTTGTCACTCATTGAGGGACTGAACAGTGGAATGACAGAGCGCAGGTCCATCACCACAACAACACTTTTACGATGTTGACGTCATGATCCGATTCGCATGTTCCTTGAATCACTGTGCGGACGTGAGTGCTGGTCAGAGCTAAGGTTAGTCAGTTCGCACAAGACACAACTGGACACACGATCAGACCACCATGCTGGCTCTCTGTCTTCTCTTCTCCGTGATCATTATGCAAGCAGCGCTCGGTTGCCTTCCATCACGAGGCAGGTCTTTTCTTTTGTGACTTACTACAATTAAAGCCATTTAGTCCAGTGGAATTAATCGTTTTATGATATGTCTGCATATCTGAGAGGAAGGTTCAACGAGGAAGCGACAGTGCCTATTTTTCAGCTCCTCGATTTGGATAAAGTATCGATATATGAAATTAATCTAATATAGTATTTCCAAATTCACTTCTGATAGCACACAAGACAATATGTATCTCGATCAGAACGATCAATTTCCCAGTACTCTAAAGGAAAATTTGTTCTTTTTTTTGTGAGAACATTACGAAACACATAAATACACTCCGCGGCTAAAATGTAAAATGTCTGAACCTTAAAACAAATGGTTCCTATAACCACAACTGTTTTTTAAAGCGTTGATGTTGATAGACATATAAGCACCTTTCGAAACGTCTTTATTCAAACCAACCCGAGTCTTTTAAAAAAGTGCCTTGCAATTCTTTATACTACACCTTGATGTTCATTTATTGCACATACAAGGCATTGTTGTATAAGTAAACCCATTCTTACACAACAAATCGCAATTCGGATATAACAATGGTCTATCAAAAATTATTTCTCATAGTGCTTGATTAAATATTAGACATATCAAAGTTTGTTAGCGAATAAAGTTTGTAAGTGTTAATAAGGTCTGTATATTTATCCTAAACTAATTTCTTGTTATGTATATTGTTAAGAGAAGACTCGTAATTTTCAATGTGAAATTTACTCACAATGAAATTATATGAGGCCGATATGTACAAAAATTTATTCACGAAAAATAATATTTCTCTTTTGCATTGGATAAAATTTTATCGAAATATCTTCTTTATCATCGAATATACTATTTGCGGACAGATGAATTCTAGTGATTAGGGGCTCATTTCTTTTACTCCAAACAAATAATTATTGTTTCAGATTTGTCTATGTGTGTTAGTCTAATTTAAACTGCAAAATATTTTCTTTTTCACTGTTTCGTTCGTCCATAAATCAGAGACCGTTTCAATCATGTTTCAGAACGCAAACAACAGACAGAAGCAGAGCTGTTGCAGGAGTTCATAGACGAGCACAATAGACGACTGGAAATGGAGAAGGAAAAATGTACAACCGCACAAAGGTCAGAACCAGGAGGTCAGTACCAAAAGGCACAAATATGATCCGAAACTTCAGTTTTTCAAAGCGGTTTTTATGGAGTTGAATTCCCTGTGCAATATGTAGTCGAATAGATTGATTTATAGTTACTGACGTGTAGGAGAAGAATCTTGCCCCATCTTCAAGATGTAAGTATAGAAATAAAATTACCGTTAAACCACGAGGATTAAGGAAGAAAACTTGACCGAAATGTCGGCAATACCGCAGTAATTAACCCTTATTCTGCTAACATGGAGAATATGGTGAGCTTCTAATAATACCAGCAGATGGCAGATGGGATTTAACTCGGTGTTTAAATGGTTAATATGACATTATATCACAGGAGGCTTTAATATTTATATATATATATATTTATATATATATATATATATTCATCCGTGAAATTTATGTGGATTTTTGTATGTTTTCGGCACCTTAATTTACTGGCGACCCATGTGCTACGCACTTTAATATTGTATGACAAATGGATCTATGATTTCTTCCACACAGGACGTGTTTTCTTATTAACGTGGAAGAGAATCATAGTCAGTATGAATAAAATGATGGGAATATTTAGTGTTCAGAGGGCTGTCAAATTGTTAGGCCGTTTTCTGACTATTCGGACTTCAGCTGTCAACTACCAACTACCTCCCTGTTTCACCCTATCTTATTGTCCTGCAGCACAGAATTTGCTAAGATATTACTTACTTACTTACTCCATGGTGCAGAGTCATTCTTGAGCAGCTAACTGGTTTGCAGCTAGTCAAGAAATTCCCCGCATTTCACGGAACCCGAAGGTTCATTACCGCACTCACAAGCGTCCGCC
>Ga0123354_10001483_pt1 | contig 28666 bp, 24 predicted proteins | sample TergutLab28metaG_2_FD_97872 | JGI IMG/M metagenome (GOLD analysis project Ga0123354, IMG submission 97872) | Labiotermes labralis P4 segment gut microbial communities from Petit-Saut dam, French Guiana - Lab288 P4 | ecosystem: Host-associated > Arthropoda: Insects > Digestive system > Gut ... | reverse complement strand
CGTATTGCCTCTTTTTGGGGGTGACTTAATTGGTTCAAGTTAATGGTAAAGCCATCCCACGTAAATGACCCTTTCCCCCCCCCCCCCCCCCGTACATCAACATGTGTTTGAAACAATTCGGTCGCCCTGAAGATGGAAATCAATACATTTCCTCCGAATCGTCGGAATGTTTTACCTCTCCAAGCTGCGCGAGCCTTAATTAATGCCATTATTTGATCAGATTGCTGTGGAAAATTGAAAACTTGTTTAAGTTTCTGTTCGTATGTTAGTTTCGTCTGGAACTAGACAATGTACAGTTTGAAATGTAGGTGTTAAATCCATCTTTGAAATCTTGGTATGTATCTACCAAATTATACGGCTTCATATTTCACAAGACAGTAATCTTCAGTGAATACTGTGGTAACCTCAAATGCGAGATATTCTATTTGATAACAAAAAGTCCATTTAATACAAATCTTCAACCGTGTTGGCTTTCCCAATGTACAGGTTTTGTTATGAATATCACGGAATATTTATGTTATTTTTCTCTCGTCTTTGTTAGGAGGACTTCAAGCTTCAAAGTGTAGCCCGAGGGGGACGAATTGTTTAAAAAGGCTGAATTAGAGACTTCACGATATACTGCGTTCTGGAGGTTGGACCGAGTACTTGGAACTTCTGATATCTGAATAGCGATATTATATTCTTCGATAGCAACCAACAAGAAATCCTCATCCTACACCAACATCGGGATTATCGAAAAATACACAAAACGCTACGTTCTGCATTTCGTATTTTACAAAGTTGCACTAATGTAGATTAAAGATAAAGTTTAATTAACTATACAGGGCAGAATGTTCCTTGAGAAGCTAATAGTGCCCCATCTGTTAAAAAAAAATTAACAGCTTTTCATGGGCCCCGAATTTTCATCGCAGTGTTCGTAGGAACTCGCCACTGTAAACCATCCCGAGCTATTTTAATCTAATTCACAACTTGGCATAAAATTCTTATAGATCAAATTTGATATTAAGGCCTATCCTCATATACAGTGAAGAAATTCTTATATTCCCACTGTATGCCATGATGCAGCACACAGAACAACTTTGTCTTTAAAGACGCCTGTTTCTTTTATATTTCTTAATTAAACACCAAGTAATTATACCAACAGATACGTTACTGGAGGATAATCCGTAACGTATACATGTTTCGGCCTCTCATGGGCCATTATAAAGGAGTAACAATTAAAATATTTATATCACGCGTGCTACATGTGGCGCCCATCTCACCACTTTTAATTCGGTCACCTTAATGGTACTCGCCACAAATTTGGCATAAACTTGCAGGAACGCAACAGTGGTAAAAAAAAAAGACAAAACAGGATAGTAGAGAGGACCTGAGAGAGGAGAACGCATCAGTAGTAAATAGAACAGAATTTTGTTTCAGTTTATTGAAGCAGTTAATTAATAGTGATCAGTAGTTAACACTTGGTCCTAAACTGAGGCATAAATCTTAATGTATTTTTGTGTGAAATATGCTGAGCACAGTTTTCGATAAGATCCTAATTAAATTAGAGTCCGTTGGTTTTTATAATTAAGAATGTTATTGACTCTTAAGATTGTTTGTGTGTTTGAAGGGGAGAGGGGTGATTCTGGACGAGTTAACGTCCCTGGAGATACTGAGGGTTTAATTTCAAACTCGCTTCATTGGCGCCGACGACCCTTTCAATTTAGAGAGGAAATTAACCAAAGGCAGTTACATCGCCCCAGGGTAACTGGTGTCACCTCTCATGATACGGACTTGCTGATGTCATCTGCCCTAATCTGAACATCGGCTCCCGTCTGTCGTTAAATGAACTCCATTTCCATATTTTGCTTAGTATTTCCTGAAAGGGGGGGGGGGGTTTCAGAAATACAAGTTTTATTGGGACGACTTGAATGAGAACGACTGCTTTGTGCAACCAAAATTTAGATTGGGATCCATCTGGCTTTGGGTGGTGTCCAATGGTGGGCCCTTGTGAACACGATAATGAGAATACTGAATACTCTAAAGACATGTACGTTTGATAGCTGAAAGTTTATCATCTTTTCTATACAGACTGTACTCTGTAGAATTTGCTGGTTAGATGGTTTTTTGGTTCGTTCTTTGGTTGGTTTGTTATTTGGTTGGTTGATTGGTTAGTTAGTGAGTGAGTGAGTCAGTTACGTTAGTTAGTTTAGTTAGGTTAGTTAGTAGTCATTATTGCATAGTTACTTTCTTGAGGGAAACGACCATGTAATTTGTTAAGACAGTTGGCACTTTCCCTAAGAAACTACTAACTCTTTCTTCTCCCATTTCTACAGCAATAAAAGACCTGGCATCCAAGAATGACCTGTTCTTTATGTTTACCATCTTGGAGCATCTGAAATATCACATAACCCTATAAAGTCCTTTATGTGCCCTTTTAGCATTCAACAATTCTGCGTTCTGCCCACGCAGTTATTTATGTGTTTTGTGTGGATCTGAGAACAAACAGCGATTATTTCCCTATACAACATTAATTGGTTGGTTTTTATAACCGAGACGGAGAGTGCTTACTGCGCGGTACGGACTGAATTTACATGTTATATATATTAACTCTTCAAAGCCCAGTGGTCACTACATTGCTACAATTTTAACATTCAACAATTCTACGTTCTGCCCACACAGTTTATTTATGTGTTTTATATGGATCCCACAACAAACAGCGATTATTTCCCTATACACCATTAACTGATTGGTTTTTATAACCGAGACGGAGAGTGTTTACTGCGCGGTACGAACTGAATATTTAACTGTAATCGAGGTTAATTTTCGTTGTTAAAATTTATCAAGTACTAATATTCGTAGGAAAACCCCCGTTTTTCAGCAGGCATACTTCGAACTTTGCATCTTAGTAACCGTAAACACTGAAGGTAAATTGTATCTAACGACTTTACTATGAACTGTCAACATAAATCTGCTGAAATCACGTATTACTGGCTGACATGAAGCTGGAAACGATCTTTTTCCCGTATATTCAGGTTGTTTATTTTTTTCAAAGCACGCACAAAATCTGGGTCAGCTGTGATGTCCTGGTGACCGCAATATTTTTGTCAAACACGTGTCGAGATGTGTTTTTCTTTCAGTTCTATTTCGCCCGAGAGTGAAAGCTGATTGGCGGATCCAGCAACAGTTGGGACTGCCGTGGCCAATTTAACAGAGTACAATAATGTTGTGTAGACGTCAGCAGTCCCACTTTCCTGACTGGAGCGCGGTCCACAAACCAAAAACAAACAAAGAGTAATGGGCCAGTAAACAAGGGGGAAATGGTCGCCGGTTAGATCAATGGATATCCGATCGAACAGCCCACCCAGTTTCCAACTGTGTTATTAGATTTCAGGCAGCAATATCCACGCATCCAGTCTCCATACTCTTATGTTGTCTCGTCTGAGAGTTTGGAGCTGTAGGTCGGTTCTGTTTGTTTGTTGAGGCACTGCACTACAAGCCGGAAGGTCGCGGGTTTGATTGTCGATGTTGTCGGAATTTTTCACTGACGTAATCCTTCCGGTCGCAATATGACCCTGGGATCGACTCAGCCTGTAACAGAAATAATGACCAGGAATATTTCGTGGGGGGGTAAAGGCGGCCGGTGTGTAGGGCTAACAACCTTACCACCTTAATGTGCCGATTGTCTTGAAATCTGGTAGCCTCAGCCCCCTGGAACCATCGGGCCTGTCCAGAATTGTACAGAGAGTGGTTTACTTTTGAATTTATATGTTTTGTTTGCCGCGAAATTTGGGAACAGATACCAATTTTGCACGCAGACCTACGAGAAAAATTACCTGTTTTTTCGCCCAGGTTATCTTTACTTTCTTCGTTAATATGAATGCATGTAATGGCTGCATAATCAAAACAGGAGTAACACGCAGAAAAGGTAATCAAATTTACTCATGTAATTTAAATATATTGCCAGATTGGAAGTTATCCTAGCGATGTTGCTGAAACACACTGATCCGTAACACTATAAAGACTCGAATATTTTTAGAAATGTTAATGAGATTTCAGAAACATCCGAGGACTCTATACCAATATTTACACACCTGCAGTGGCTACCACACGTTTGGGCAATTTCTTGCTCAAATTTCATGACAGATCTTTATGTTTTTTTTTATTAGGTCTACAGTGTAGAAAATGAGTAGGGACAAGAGATCTGTACAACATTTGGCAGTAAAAGGGTCAAACAGTATTTGAATTATGTAATTTTTTAGTGCCAGGTAGGACTGCCTTCGGTCAACTGTCAGTTTGAAGACATATGTCATGTATGATAACCTTCGTGTAAGTATGTAACTTTCAGATTGAAATTTATCGATAATAATACATCACAACAGTAATCAATGAAAATCGATATTACTTATGACGTATTGAGAAAAATCAATAGATATCATTAAAAATAATTTATATTCATCTACACTACAAGAACGATGGAATTAACCTTTGATTCGGTCTAAGAATAAGAATGAGGAGAGTAAGATGTCGTGGAGTAGCGCGTGAATATTGTGGCTGTCTGTCTTGTGACGTCACATGACTAGTTCTTGTACGGTCAGTATATTCATTGCAGTGTTTTAATTACGAGTTGTTAATAGGCTTGTCTTTCGTTTGTTTGTAAACTTAATCACAATATCTTAGTTACGGTAGTGCCGAAACGGCACCAGATATCGGCAGTGGAATGAAAGGGTTCGATGTTGCCATTGTTTAGCCGCTGCGCTACAAATTTCACTTTTATATCACAAACAACAGTCTCCATTTTATTATCTAGAAAAGATTGAAAGGACGCCGTGTTCTCATTTTAACAGCTCAGTTTGCATCTATAATGCCTAATGTAAGTATGTCCGCTTTATTCAGTGTCGAACTGGACATAAATGTTTCTGTGCCGGTGGAAAGGTTATCGTAGACAAGGAGTCTTAAAACGTTTGGTGTGTCTAAATATATATGAAATTTTTCGCGAATTTCTTGTAGAAAAAAAAAAATTTTTTTTTGCCAAAAATTATAAGAAATTAAAATATTTGTCTTCATTTTTTAAAGAAGCTCCCTTATTATTGTTGGTTAAATACGCTGAAATTAAACCAAATCCATTTATGCTGGAAGATGTGAAATAAAATTTAAAATTCTATTAATTTTTTTGTCACAAACACATTTATCAGCTTCATTATGAAGAACGGAACCTGTTTTTTTTTTTGCGGAACCAGCAAAAGTCCGTGGCGGAACTCACGGAATCCCCAGGGTTCTGTGGAGCGTCTTTTTAATAACACCGCTCCATGTTGTTATTATTAGGCTTATGTTATGAATTTCTTTTTCGGCAGAAATTGAGATTTCGTCGGATGCAGTTTCAGGAAAAATTGCTCGTCAAATTTTTTAATATTCCAGTAACACTGTGGTTTCTTGCAAGGTCTATCTTCGTGACCCTCAGCCAGAGGTAGGAATTATCACTTTGATTTAGGCTGTAAAAGTTTACTGCAGCAGTATTTCAACACTTTAATTCTCGTTGCGATATCCTTTTAAAGCTAATATTAAAGTAACTTACACATAAAATTTCAGTTCGCACGGCGCAGTAAACACAATTCTCATTTTAAAAACCCTATACCTAATGCTGGCAGTGACAGAGTCGCTGCTTATTGCAAGCACTATACGAAATATATAAACACAACATATGGAGGAACCGCAGACTTTTTGTAGCTAACTTTGGAGGCATATATATTTAACGAGTGTCAGGGACACAAGTCAACCCTTAAGCAGTAGAATTTAAGCGTCCTGAATGAGACCTGACCCTGGAATTGTACAGTACCATCTCGTCGCTGATATCTGTGTTGTCTGACATTTTCATTTTGTGTTTCTGTGTTTTGTATTTTAATATATATTATTAAAACCTTTATGTAGTCGAAATCTCGTCGTTTTAAGGCTTTGTTAATTATATATTCACTCGTTTAAATCAAAGCCTGAATATGGCTTCTACAAGCCGAAACACGTAGCTATGTTCTCTTAAATTGTTTATATAACAAAATTATGTGAGACTAAATTACACGAATTTGACTTTCAGGTGACCGTGCATCGTGATAAATTCTTATAATAAAACCAATTACATGTACTGATTTCTCAAATTTGTGTTTGGAATAAAACTCTACATGTTTGGGACAGTTCCTCCCTCCATCATCAGGAGATTTTCACTGTGCACACAGCAAACCTGTATAACATATACCATTGCTGTGTATACAGTGAAAAACTCTTGATGATGGACAGAGGAACGGTCTGAAACATGTAGAGTTTTATTCCAAAAATAAATTTGAGAAATTATGGCATCTATTTGGTTTTATTATAAGAACTAAATTACACTTTTCTATTAATTTTCGTATTTAATTACTGTATTTAATTTTTTGAAGTGTCAAGACTGTGCAAATTTGCATTATAATGCAATATAGCGTGCCAGGTATACACGCCTACTAACGTTTCGGAAGAACTCGCTGCTTCTTTCTTCAGGATGGGTATAAGCCACTTTTTTTTAGAATGGCGGTTTATATGTATGCATATGGGGTAGGGAAACGGGCCTTGTCGAGGAGATTAGTTGCGGCCGAAACGTCAAGGGATTGGAAGGAAGACGTGCCCCAAAGATATCAGTGAGAGCCCCTTCTTACGTAAGTTGCCGCTTTGAAAGCTAAGGCAGCGAGTTCCTTGAAATGTTTGTCATCAGTCAGTAAATGTGGAGGGAATCGTAGGTACTTGCATAAAACTTGTGTTTAATTGGTCGTATATAAACGGCGAAACGAACCGAGACGTTCTGTAGAACACGAGAACACAAATTTATGGAAATTGACCTTTGACATTGAGAATAATCACACACAGAACCTAAGTTTAAAAAAAATAAACGAATTTGTTTTGACGTCGGAGTAAATTACCGAGTTAAGTAATTACCGAAGGAAAAAAGTTGGAAATAAACGGAAGACTCGCAGACGTGTTCTACCATGTTCTTTTGTTACTGTCTGTCAGTCTAAATAAAGGTAAGCTTCAGTTTAATATCACTGAAAAACCAATTGTAACGTTGTTGTTATGCACGGAATGAAGGCACGTGGAGGAATGATCCCACTTATTCTTAACCTCGACCCTAGATAGAGGTGAGTGGTAGCTTCACGTCCCGGACGCTTTTCCCTCGTGGGAAGAACCACCGGAACCCATTGAGTAAAAAGATGGATGGGTTCTAGAGCGGATATAGACCCTATGTAGAAAAGAAACATCCCTTGGTTCCGCAAAGAATCAAACCACGATTTCCCTGTTGGCCATTCCGTATCCTAGTCACTACACTGACTGAGCTATCCCGGCTCCCGTTTAAGGACGTGGAACTACCAAAAGTGTGTATTAGGCGTATAACTTGTTTTTGTCTTTCCTCCACAAATTTAGTTCGAAGTATTTTTCGCTGCATATTACCGACTTGCGCACTGTACCTCTACTGCTCATTTAAATTTTTCTCTCTTTTTTTCTTAATTGGAATAAAAATTTTACATGTATCCATATTTTAGTAAAGCTCCGTAGTCCAAATTTCATGAAGATCTGTTCAATCCCTCAGGAATTGTTGCATGCGAACAGAAGGAACGATATAGTGAAACTAAGAAGGGCATCGTTACGAATGCTCTAAACACGCAAGAATTTTCTGGATAGACAGGATGGAGTGCATGAAACGAGAGACAGGAATTAGTGAAGACAGCCTGAGTTATGAATGCAGGGAAGAAGTACAGGATCATTAAAAAAGAAACAATACTTATAAATAGAGAAACAGGAATGGCTGTTTTGTCGGTTGATGAAAACAGAGAACAAGTGTTAGAGGAAGCAGAAACGTCTGGGAACTGTTTGTAATTACTTGAAAGAGTCGCTGTCTCATAGACTAAAGCTTCAATCCGTGTTTCTATTTACGTCACTGGGAAAAGATCTCGTTGTCTTCGACATGTTTATGGAATAATCTGGACTTCTTTAACAACCAAATAGATTTCTATTTTCAACATGGCCTTCAGTTTTGAGGTATTCCTTGTCAGTTAGAGATTGATTTTTAGAACGACACCTATGACGTGCATAGATTATGGGTTAGCAAGCTACGGCTCTTTTGCGACCTCCCAAGGAATTACCATCGCATTTTCAATGCATTTATCCCCTGCTAAGTCATTCAATAAGATCATACCCTTTGTCAATATTCGTAAAACATAAGTAAACAGCTAAGTTCTGGTACAGATAATACAGATAATACGCAGTTAATTAGTGAAGGGTGAACATACAAAACTGAAAGAAAGATGGCGGTGTGTGTGTGTGTGAGTATTCAAACCAGAGATGTAAACCAATTCAGCGTAAAGAATTAGATATTTTTTAAGAAAGTTGTAAACAATTTGTGGCTTTTCCTTATTAACCCCATAAGTTTGTGGCTTTTCCTTATTAACCCCATAAATATAATCGGCGATTGAACAGATAATGAAGGAGATCGTATCGTGCAGGAGGCGGAAGGATACAATGGAGGTAATGAGCTTGTTATATCTGTAAAATATTTTAATACTGCTGGCAAAATATTTTATAGACCTTTGTTGTGGAAAATAACCGTAATTGTAGAAGCTTCAAAACCTTCATTGGCTATTACAGATTTAATCTATTTGTCAGAAAGAAAATAAAGCTATTTCGTATTCTGAATTACCATGGGTTAGACGTCGTGAGTTGCAGGCGGTCCAATCAATGCTTTGTGCCTTACGCAAAGCGGACTTGGCAGCCTTCAGAAATGAGTGAATAGAGGTGACAGAGAGCATTAGGGGAATAATTTGTCTTATGTTGATTACTTTGTGCTTTTCGACACGCATTATTAGGATGATTAAGTTAGACGGATGATTTGGATAATGGAACGCGAATTGGTAAAGTCCGAAGTACGTACTGTCCTCTAGTGACGAGAACATATTGGACCTTAACATTGCGGGTAGGGTTGTTGCTCTACTCTCTACCCTTGTGCAGAAATCGTAAATTCATGCCACAAGCATATCTCTGTCACTTCCCCTGTCGCAATTTGTTATGTGCTCACCTTATGGAGAATTTAGAATCGAATTGTTGCACAGCCCTAACTAGACAGGACAGGAGAAAACAAAAAGTGTCCACTCGCATACACAAACACGACTGCACTGCTTCTCCGCTGCCGAAATTGAAACTATTGTCAAGAGCCGATAACATTAGAAGGATTTTGTCATAAAGTACGAAGGTGGCTGGGGGAATAAGAATAGGACCAAGATGTAAATGGGGGGGAGGGGAGGAGTGACATTACGAGCAGTTGTAAAACTCACAATCCTAAAATTAACGCCTGCATGTTTAGGAATTCATTATTTATTCACATGAAAAACACTGGATCTTTGACAGCATTCTTCTGATTGGTACTTTTAGGAAAATAACAGGTGTGTATCTTGTAATATTATGGGAATAGGACACTGTGCAGCCGAATGCAGTTTTATGTTCAGTCATTTGGTGCTTTAAAGGATTGAGAGCCTGGATATTTATAGGCCATATTCTGCTGATGAATGAAGAACTCCCAAAATAATCAAAACAATATCATGTATTAAATGAAGGGCTGAATAGGCACTGGTACTGAGGTCGCGTTTTTTAAAAGATTTGCAGTTTTGGGAGGTGACCAAAATTTGATGAATTACTGGATTAGAGAAAGAAAGTGTGAGGGTGTTCTGTGAATTCTTGTGGCTCAAGATGGAGTCCAAATATGGATTACTGTGAAAAACAATAATGGTACTTCAGGTTTTATACAAGCCTGGAGTTGTTTTAAAATTTTGGCAGTGGTAAAGGTCAAGACTCTGATCTTCTGTATCCCGACGTTCCTTAGGTACCTACCATCCTCAAGCAAGCGTCAAAATACCCGTGGAAGCAATTTTAGGACATTCCGACCCTAGTATATGAGAACACTATATTGTGTCGAAACGTCGGCATCCGTTTTATTTATTTATTTGTTAGCAATTAGGTTCGAGCCCTTACGGTCCCGATGCACCTAGGCTTCAAAATCGGGCACTTTGTGCCCATAATCTGATACTAGTTCAGGGGTACCCTGTTCGTTTCGACATCTGCTCACCGATTGACACAACACCGTTTCACAGAAGAACGGAATCCTAAAGAAATGATTTTTTGAAGGTCTGAGCGACTATCAGGTTCTCAAAGATAAGCACTCTCCTTGACGTTGGTAATGCCTAATACAAGCACTACCGAAATTAGAGTCTCTTGTCTAGTGTCTGTCACCACTCTACCATATTCTCTATCCTATTAGTCTTTATCAGAATGACGAGGGGGTAAACGATGGGATCTTCAGAAATTGGTGCTCCTTCTCCTCTCCCTCCGAAAGTCAGGCTTCTATATGTTGGTTTAATTATCTTAAAACCAGAAGCCTTAAAGGCATATGGATGAGTGGAGATAAACGTCCATTGGATAAAATTCCTAATGATATCCGTAGTTCTCCTGAATGCCTGGAAAAATTCCTGTCCGCCACAGGGGTACATTAATTAGTACCCTTACAAGCTGGCTAATTAAGCATCTAGTTTAGAAGGTAATGAAACGTGCGCTCTTATAGTTGTGGTCGATAAATTTGCAAAATTCCTATTGGAAAATTTATTTCCCTCTTGTCGAGTTTCAGGTGCTGTTATTTGTATTTCACTTACGGGAGGGGACGCTAAATGTGCCCAAGGAGCCCCGAAACTTCAAGGTTTTCAGTACTACGTTATTAGAACAGCTCACGACAAGGTTATTGTGACCTGACTATCTGCTTCCCTCTTCTTTTTTCCTTCTGCATAGCTGGGAGCATTTAGAAGTTATCACTGGCTGCTATGGTATTCTCCACGTTGAAAAGTTTTGAGATGAGCACTGCCTAACTCATCCTCTCTCCACTATTGTGTGCAAATGATGAGAGCCTGAGGCAAGAGTCGACAAGTTTGAATTTTAAACTTTGCTTTGTGTACGAGAGTGTGAATTCAGATAATTTCACGTAATGCGTACTTATAACAAAAGAAATAAAGGCGCCAATTAGCTTTAAATGTTGAAATTTTATCAACCTGTTAGCTAAGACGAAGTTAGGCCTATATATTACGAGAAGGCTGGTGCAGCGATAAGATTATAGGCGCTTATTTTGGAGGTACCACGTTTGAATCTCGTCGGAGACACCGGTTACCCGGACTGGGGTTTTTCGTTAATTTTTTTAAAGTCATCCCAATCAAATAGCCGTCAATATTTTCTGATGAGGGCAAAGATGGTACCCTCCCAATTTTGTCTACCTCTATCTGAACGGGCACGAAGTTTTTTTGCCCTCTAGCATCATCCGCCTTCAGCAGTCAATCACATAATATCTTAGTTAATCCTCATTGGCTTTATTCAAGTCCTACAACTTCAACGTACAACAAACCCAACGCTATCGTTGTTGTATAGAGACAGCAACGTAAAACTATTTCACAGAATTAGACATAAATAGATATGGAACCTTTACTCGTATTATTGACGGCAATTTGGACCAAAAAGTCCATTTAAAATAGACGTCAGATTTCATGCTTTCATATTTTCTTGAAGGAAATTGGTTTACATTTATTTTATATTTAATTAATAAAGGGTGTCTCTTGCATGCTATCCCAAAAGTACGATATTTGTCGACGGATGTACCGGAGCATACAGATTGTCTATACGATAAAGCTGCTGTGCTCGGGGACGAGATAAAGGAGACGCGTTGTTTATCTATTAACTAAATAAGGCTTTTTTGAGACTCGAATTGGAGAATATTGTGAACAAATTTTAAATCAAAAGTACTAAGAGTCAGTGACTTAAAAGTCCTTTGATGACAGCCATACTTGTTTAACGATACTAAATGTTTTACAATAACAATAGGCAGTAAGGAAAATTTAAGACATTTGGTTACAACCGAAAAGCATGTGGCACTGATGCCATCTTCTATTCCAGCTCCTAACAGTTCCTATGCAACATAAGGAGAGAAAAATAACTTTTGGACCTATTTATACAAGGTTTATTTTTTCTTTCTACTTTTTCTGGTACTGGTCCCGGTGGCCGCGCAGTCTGTGGTCGCTCGCCTCCTGAGATTGTTAATTCGAATCCCACCGGGGGCATGAATATTTGTATGTTGCAAGTGTTGTGTATTATCAAGTAGAGGTCTTTGTGACGGGCTGATCACTCAGCCAGAGGAGTCCTACCGCCTGTGTGATTTAGAAACCTCGTGAATGAGGAGGCCATGGCCCACTGGGGGCTGTCGCGCCAAAAAGAAATAAACTTGCTCTGGTATGACAGTGTTTGGTGCTAAAGGAGATTAAGTATCAAAAGGATGAGGAAAATTAGATGGCGAGGAACTGTTGTATGCCGGTAGAGAACGTATCGTGGATGTTGCTGTCTGAAGGGGGCGAAACTCGAACCTCGGTCAGGGCTCTAGTAATAACTCACCATGCTGAATATATGGGAGGTTTATTGTATACTAGTAAGGGAAATACAAAAAGGCGAGAACTCGGAGGACAGTAACGTACCGCTAGCGAGTGCTTAGTGGTCTGCGTTGCTCGACGGCTCGTGAAGAAGCGTCTTTTGTTCTCTCGTAGTTATGTTAAAGCATCAGAAATTACGGAAAGTTTTGGGGGTAATTACTGTTCAGAGTTCTCGGGATTCTGGACATTGTGCCGCGCGTGATCATGCCTCAGCACAGTACCCAGTCACAGGGTGTACTTTGCCACGGGCACAGTCCACATTACACTAGTCAATCATTAAATAAGCATGTCATCCTTAGCTTGAAGTGAGCAATAATTCTGTAAACAATAATATATAACAACTATGCAGTAATATACATACTAAAGCAATTAATTTTTCCCCCAAAAAAACACAACACGTATTAATCATATATCCACTATACAACAGAACCCTCATTGGTAATTTTGTTCTTATATTTTTATGATTGTCAAATTAATAGGGTGGACAGTGGCTGGTTTCTTAGCGCATATGGGATGATTGAAAATAAACATCAAGTTATAGTTGAAAAACGTTAAGGACATAAGTCACCTGAGGCACTGAAAACACGTTTACGCTCAGTTTCAGAATGGCTGGATCTATACCTCCACTCTCCTATACGCCTTCATGGAGTGTTGCCTAATTATGCACATTTACCATATCTCTGCTTTTGTTTGGCTCCAAGATCAATGATCTTTTATCCATGTTCTGTGGCAGTACACAATATCCTGCGAAATTTTGTATGTGTCTCGTTACTTAATTGTCAAATGCGGGTCGGAGGAGGCATAGGATATTGCTGTTCATTACATGTATTAATTTCCCAAAATACGCTGTTTAAATGCGGTAAAGAGATGATTTTTTTGACTGATAGCTTGCAGGCTCCGTCATCATTCATTGCTGTTCCCCACACACATAAACACACACACACACAGACACGCACGCACGCACACACAATTACTGTATGTACATTTACCCCTTCAGAGTAATTTCATTTGCTAGCCACACAACGCTCCATACGAACCTTCCAGCCCTCGAAGCGTTCCCTGAAGTCGTTTTGTGAGAGTTTTTAAAGGAACTCTCCCGTCTTCCCATTAAATCTCACGTAACAAATGGAAGGCTTTGTTGGCCATTTTCTTCAAGGTCACAAGAGCCTTTATGTTTATCCATTGTTCATTTTTTCAAGTAAGATCGCAGAAGTTTTAAAAAATATATATTTTTCAAAACTACCTAAAAGTAACGGAGCGTGGTTTGACACTTAAATGGGAGAAACTCCAGCGGTTAATATTCTATGTTTACTTCCTTGGTCAGTGACGAAGGTCAGAAGCTGCAATTGCAATTTTGTTACTTATTAACCGCGTCTTGTGCGCTGTAACTTCTGCATAGACCCACAAGGCATGATGAGTCATTCTCAGCAACAAAATTTTGGCTATTATACTTTGTGTTCATTATCTTTTGGGTATAAGAAGGTTGGGGAATTCAGGTCTTCCTGAAACGTGACCCTTCGCCTTTGGACGACTGGCTTCCAATGATTCGAACGATCATTTTGCCTTCGATTTCAAGGGTCAAACAGTTCTTTGTTCTGTCGAAACGTCCGAAGACACAGTGTCGTATCTCAGAAGTCCTGACTTCAAAGATCTGTGTCTGACTCTCGTGTTGTGGAATTGACTGTGACGTCGATATATAACATGAATGATGTCCCCACCTACAAAATTAGTCTCTGCTTGGAGACCTTTAAGCAAAAATGTGAAGATATTCTTCTGCTTAAATTAAGTATTACGCCGTGAAGACGCACGTGGGAGCGGCGGTGTAACTCCATGCATTCTTAATCTCTGCTCTGCGTGGTATTGTGGTTAGCTTCACTTACCGGTCGTTTACCGCGCAGGAAGAGACCCGGATACCCGTTGGATATGACGCTGTGGGAACTGGGACGGTCTGTACGCCGTAGAAAAGTGAAAAGTCTCTTGCACCCTGCCGGAAAGTATCTGGACACTTGAGTCACGCAGCCGGCAACCCAGTCACTAACTGTACCGACTGAGCAACTTATTAGTCACGTAACATCGGTCCCAGCTGCCGCGCGGTCTAAAGCGTAGGACAAAGGCCGCTCGTCCCCTGAGATTGTGGGTTCGAGTCCCGCGCGGGGGGCATGGATGTTTGTCAATTGTTAGTGTTGTGTGTTGTCAGGTAGAGGCCTCTGCGTCGGGCTGATCACTCAATCAGAGGAGTCCTACCGACTGTGGTGCGTCGTTGTGTGTGATATAGAATCCCCTTGAATGAGGAAGTTTTAGACCGCATTGGGCCGCAGCGCCACTGCAGAAAAGACATTGTCATTACTTTGGTGCTTGGAATTTAACGAAAACTGGATAGCTGGTGGTTGTTTTACTTGTTGTTGTTCGCTGCTGCTGCTACTATGTTTGTGTACGTGAGCACGTTGGTGCGTCCTCGTAGGGAGATTGTATCTGTTTAATTACAGCCACTGGAACACCTGAGACTGCTTTTCCACTTAATTTAACCTACTCTTAGTGAAACTGGATACCGTGGCATGCCTTCAGTATCTCAGAATATTCGCCTGCGCGTTCCCATTAAACGATATACCAGAGCTGGTTTTCATCTGATAACCTGATGCATTACATCACATTTCAGTGTCTGCATATGCAGCAGCGTGGGGCTGACCTAAATACAGAGCTCGAGTGTTCTTATGGACCACGTCAAACGTAATGAAACCAACGACAGCGCCCTTCTTGGTTCCGGTCTTGCCTAAAATAAACTCTGCTGGCATACATTTTTTCTATTTCTGACAGCCTTATGAACATACATTCCATCGGACCAATACCGCCCTCACATCACATGATCATAGGTTTATGTATTAACACTTTAAACGGAGAAAAGTTCTGAATTTGTGAGGAGAAATAAAACATGGTTGTGTGTCCGTCTGTGTCTGCCATAAACAATCAGACGGTAAAGAACATAAGCTTAAAATTTTGTTATTATTTATAGGTGCATGTGGGATGGGCCGATCGGCACTCTAGTGACACATTTTGCCGACAGTTTCTACCAAACTCAGATTTAGTTTCTGAGAAATGATGCCGCGTCAACTGTAATTCGATCGAAACGTCGGGATCCGATGTTCCATAAGCATATCGTCACGTCCCAGAAGAGAAAAAATCTGAATTCGCATATACCAAGCTGCTTGTGAAAATTTTTTTCAAAGTCATGGTGTCAGTGAGGCTCAGATTCCATATTGTCTCTCGGGGGTTATAATAAATATATATGGAGGTGTAATTTACGTCATGTGTGGAAATCATATCTGTGAAGTTTCCAAGAGTTTTACTCTAATATTCTATACAAACTTTCAGGTTTCCTTATTCTAACCCTTACCCCTTACTCATTGTAGGTGTAGAGGGTTATTTTCGCTCCTGATTATCCATAATGACTCACACAATCGGTAGGACTCCTCTGGGCTAGGAATCGAAACGTCGTAGAAGCCACTGCCGTTACAATCCAGAAAATTCACAAGAGCCAAACATCCATGCTCCCAGGTGTGATTCGAACCCTCAGACCCACCAAGCCAGCTGTCGCAAGCCTACCCCTTAGACCGCGCGGCCAACGGAATCGGCTGTTTTTTATGCAACTCACAGAAAATATTTTATTCTGTTATGAGGTCACTTCAGTTAATGACCAGCTGGAACAGTTTCACTACATGTTCTGTAAACTTGTTGTTTTGTATGGGTGTGAAACTTGCTCGCTGACATTTAGGGAGGAACATAGGCTAAGGGTGTTTGAGAATATTTGGGCCTAGGAGGGACGAGATAACAGGGGAATGGAGAAAACTACATAATGAGGAGCTTAATGATCTGTGCTCCTCACACAAGAATGTTCGGGAAGAATTAGTTGGGCGGGGCATTGGCGCGTATAGGTGAGAATAGAGGCGTATTCAGGGTTTTGTTGGGGAAACCTGAAGGAAAGAGACCACTTGGGAGACCCAGGCGTAGATGTTAGATAATATTAAGATGAATCTTCAAGAAGTAGGATGTAGGGGTATAGACTGGAACAAGCTGGCTCAGGATAGGGACATGTGGCGGGCACTTGTGAATGCGGTAATGAACCTTCGGGTTTCATAAAATTCGGGTAATTTCTTGACTGGCTGAAAACCGGTTAGCTTCTCAAGAAGGACTCTGCTCCGTGGAGTAAGTAAGTAATTAAGTAAGTAAGCAAGTAAGTAAGTTCTCTAAACCACCCTAAACTGTTTCGACACCCCGTCACGTACGCTGACCGTGGAACAGTTGTCACATATGATGATCACTGAGGGTGAAAGGGTTAAACGTCGCTAAGCAGCGAAACACAATTAACCTTACGTAGTTACGAATACACAGCGGACAGTAATGCTGAATTTAGTGTACAACTGGCACGCTTGGAGTTAACAAGACATTTGTGGCATATTCTTTTAAAACACGCCACCTCCACAAATTTATTAATCACTAAATTCCGTTCACAGTCGCCTAAAATAACCTTCATTTTAGTACCCCCATTCTCTATGCTTGATACAGCGTCATTTGATCCATAAAGTAAAACATTTTGTTTAACATATTGCTCACAAAAATAAATAAGTTTTTCATAATACAGGGTGATAAAAATTTCACTCTGGAGAAACTTTCGATCACTCTGTATAAACCCCGTGGATCAGAATCCTTATAATACTGACAGTGTCTCAGTTACTCTAGATATTCCATATACTTTATATAAACCAATGGTTCATAGCCGTCTTAACAAAAGCTGTGACTGGAGACTAACCTGAGTCCCTTCAGTCCAATCAGCGCTCTCCCACTCATTCGATGTATGATCCATTCTATCGTCATTCACACGTCTCCCTCCACGTAGCACGAATCACGTCCTCGCAGATTTTTTTGAATAAAATGTTGTTATTTTTCATCTGTTCAATGTATTCTAGTTGCCCCACCCATCTCATCGTTCTTCATCTCATTGCCATGCTAATATTTGTGAGTGCAAGTTAAAAAGTTCTCAGAATGCAGTTTTTTCCCCCATCCTGTTGTTCAGTCTTCTCCCTTGTCTCTAATCACCCCCCTCAGCACCCCATTCTTACAACCCACCCAGCTATTCGGTCGGTTTGCATGTCTTTATCCCAAGGAATCTAAATATTCGACGTGGTAGAACAGTAATTTTATAAATAATTGAACACTATTAATATTATCTATATTATTTCACGATTGTTGGAATTTACGGATGTGTTGGATGTATGGACGCGCCTTTGAAAAATGTATTCACTACTAGGCTCGGTATCACGTACACAACAGGGTATAAAACAGACTGTTCGCTTGCATTAGGTTTTCAAAACTCGTACAGCTTCAAATTCCTCCCCCCTTAAAATTCCCTACTGTTCCCGATTGGCTCAAATATTAAATTTTACTACTTCAAATAGGTCCAAAAGCCAAAATTGTTAATACTTTAACTCCATTGGCTCCCAATTATGGAACGTTGTTTCCAGTGTCATACCCCGTGTGAACTCCTTCACACGTCTTACTGATTTTTCTTAATATGCAAACGTGCCTAATATTGTAAATCTTCCTAGCAAGATTTAAGATGCCCAAACGCTGTCAAAATTTACAACGTCAATTCTTCCAAAAAGTTCCCTAAGCCATCAATTTTGACACTGAAAAACAGCGAGCCTGCTAGCTCACTATACCCACCATAAAATGTCTCTGTCCCTGTAAGCTGCTATACAGGCTCCTTACAATTTCCTTTAGCTGCTATACAGCTGCTATACAAAGCTACTATACAGGCTCCTTACAATTTCCAATTACAATTTCCATCATAAACTAAATTACTAATTTTAAACAAATCTGACCTATCTACAAAATGTACAATTTTGACAACTAATAAAGGACTTAAACACCACATACGGTCATATTCTTAAACACTGTCTATCTTTGACCCTCCCCCCAGAGTGATATACCAAGTTCGCAACTTTATAACATTAAGAGTTAAACTAACGGTTTTTCTAATACTTCCGTCGTTATGTCCTCTGTAACATTATCAGTAAGGGCGTCATGTCCGTGTGTCCTTACATTCCGCTGTCGTCTGGTACCCACAAGTAAAGTGGTGGCGGATTTCATTTGGATCTATCCTGTACTGTGGTTGCTTTAACTTGATTTGTAAAGTGTGGGTGTGTGTATGTGTGGGTTTTGTAATGTGTGTGGGTGTTTTGGTGATATGTGTACGTGTGTGTACTGTGTTTTGTATTGTGTGTACAGTGTTTTTGTATTGTATTATTTTGTTTATGTATATTTATTGTTGTTTGTTTTGTCTGTACTAGTGTAAGAACTGCTGCCACCGAGTAAAAATACAATTGCACTTAGTAGTGGTAGTAGTAACTTTTGATAGGCTAGAGTTCCGATAAGCATTTTCAGATTACTCTGACCAGCAGGCATATTGACTCACAATAAAGTTCAGTTTACTTAAGTGCACAAATTCATAAATGATTAAAGGATGCGTAAGAAATTTCTACAAATCACAAAGGGCACAAGCAAACTTCTTGTGCATGCGTTATGGAGTCTTCTTGGCTGATTGGAAGAGAGAGTGAGAGATTGTTACATACATTCTAGCATGTATTGTGTCAATATTACCCTAAGTTTTTTCTCGTAAATATGTACTGTCGCTACCAAACTGTAGAGCTCTATCCATGTTATATATCTTGGTGTTCGCAGCTGCAGTTCGTGTCTTTCTGACATCACCACATGCAGTCTGTAAGACTTTCGCGTCGTCACGATTAGGCAGATAGCTTTTGACTCAGGAAAGAGCGCTAGTATCGTCTTTGAATGAACGTATATTTACTTGAGTTTGTTGCTGATAAATAGAAACCACTGCCGACAGCATTTTGACGAGAAGAATACCAGGAGATTTTGGAATACGAAAATAAGACTCCTGGCCAATACACACAAAGAGAGACATCTCATACATGATCAATACCTCGGGATGTTTTCGTAGTCTGTTTTCTTGAATCTGTTTGACGCAGCTGAAGACAGTCAAAGAGGCTGAACCTCCACTGAGATGCAAAAGTTGTGATGCCTGATATGCTCTCTCGTCCCCCCCCCTCCCCCATCCCAACCCACAGCGATCTGAAGGAAAATCAACCCAATCTTGTTTCTCTAACCTTGTTCTAAGAAAGCATGGCAATCATCAGCTGTCTTAGCGAAGCAATTAGCTCTTTGTGGCATAACCTGACAAAGCCTAGCAGTAACTATATATAGCGCCTGCTTTAATGTTCAGAAACCCTGAAATTTTACCCACAAGCTGTGCGTTTGTCTTTCTGTATGATTTTCTGTATAAACACCGATTGTTTTCCTAAGCAATGTTAACTGGTTGTGTGCAAAATGAAGAAGCACTGTGCTATCCCTGATGGTGAATTTTTACACAACTCAGTCCATGGAGGGATGTCTCCTCCAGAATTAACAGTTCCTCACCCAGTCAAGAAATTCCCCGTATTTTATGGAGCCCGAAGTTTCAATACCACATTCACAAGAACCCGTCACTTTTACTTATACTGAGCCAGACAAATCCAATCCACGTCCAGTGTTATTTCTTGAGAATCCACTTTAATATTATTCTTCCATGTACGCCTAGGTTTTCCAATCATCTCTTTCCCTTAGGTTACCCTGCCACAACCATGCATGCATCTTGCTTCTACCTCATATGGGCTACGTGATGAATTTGTACATTCACGTTAAATTCTGGTTTGAAAGGAACAAGAGGTCACGGAACTGCAGACACTAACTGGATTGCGCCTTATGACTATTTCAATATCAAAATCATTCTGTTCAGGGGATCCCTGTCCTTATGAACATAAATTTAGTTCACACCCTCACCTGTTATCACTTTAATGTCCGTTTTAATAAATCATCCAATTTAACCCTGTATTTCCAAATAGCTATCCGTCCTTAAGTGCTACTGTATGCATTTCACGTACCTCAAGCGATCTTGATGTCCCCTTATTCCAAAAATAAGAGATAACGGACAGTTCCGGTGTTATTTTCGAAATCAACCGTTTATCCGAAATGTGTGCCTGTGATTGTAACTTCATATTAAGATAGCCTGCTTCGCCAAGATAATAAAATATAATTCTTAATTTGTACACCATGCATATATTACACTTGTTATTCAGGCTATAGAGACACTGTAGCTATTACAACTCAAAGAATCTTATGTTCCAGCGTGAGCATAATTCATCGTAATATTTGCTTTTTAAAGTAATTTTATTATTATTATTATTATTATTATTACTAATATTTAAATACTCATGACATGAATAGGTGTAATTTCTATGTCAAGTCTCTGACACACACTCAACCCCTCAGTTAGCACCAATTCAAGTCTGTCAACACAAACTGCATATTATACAGCACACTACCATTTACCGCAACTCGATACAGCGCCACAAATTGCGGCGAGAAGAGTGTGGGGCTATATCAGCTTTTGACGGTAACTTCAACTCTAATATTTGGGTTTATTTACTCATAAAGAGGGGGCATGTGGTGGTGCAGTTGGGTAGGGCATTTCGCTACAAGCCGGAAGGTCGCGGGTTCAATTCCCGACGGCGTCATTGGAATCTTTCATCGAAATAATCCTTCCGGTCACACTATAGTCCTGGGATCGACTCAGCATCTAACAGAAATGAGTACCAGGAATAGTTCCTGGGGGTTAAAGGCGGCCGGTGCGTAGAGGTGACAACGTTACTATATTCTATGCCGATTTTCTAGAAATTCTGGGAGCCTCAACCTCCTGGAGCCCAATGGGTCTGTACAGGCCTGTAATGGAATTGCTTTACTTTAGCTATAAACAATATTTCTTAAATAATCTCTACATATAAGAAATGGCTAAATTATCACAAATATCACCATTTAATTAATTAACTAATCTAAACTATGCAGGTGGTGAGCGCTTGTGCATGCAGTAATGAACTTTCGGCTTTCATATACTACGTGAAATTTCTTGACAAGCTGAGGTCTTGTTAGCTTCTCACAACAGACTTTTCTCCATAAAGCTGGCCAGATAAATAGTTGGATGGTTACCTAGTAAGTTAATTATGGTTGGTTGTTTGGTTGGTTAGTGAGTTAGTTAGTTGGTTGGTTATTTTGTAAGTTTATTTGTTTATTTGTTTGTCAGTCAGTCAGTTACTCTTCAAATTTGTCTATGATCCAGGCTTACATCAAACTTAGTGTTTCTCACATTACTCTTTTATTATCTGCTATCTTCGTATTGAAACTAGCATTGTTTTATTTTTTTATTTATTTATTTACTGCAATTGGGTTGTTACCCGGTGGCAGTGGTTATTTTACATGTAAACGAAACATGAAATTGGTTACTACTAGATTTAATTCGGGAGGGCTACATGAGAAGCGTGTAGTGGCAACTTGGAATCTTGGGAACCATCTCAGCATTTGCTTATAGACACAGGGAAACCAAGAAATACCTGTGTCGAGATGGCCGGTAACAAGAACATGTATCATTCTTGTTAAACAGTAATTATATATATATATATATTGTTAATACTGTAACGCTTGCTTGACTGTTCCAGTCACCACTCAGTCGGTGCCGGTGCAGCTCTGAATGCCAAAGTGTTGCAGATGATAGCAATACGGTGACCACTTATTTGTGTGGATAGTGCCAGTACTCAAAATAAACGTAAATGAAGTGAGTTTGTGAACCATCATCTTTACTATCTACAATTGTCAGTTACCAGACGTCTGGAGTTATGTTTGGGTGCCAAAATATCTATCCGGAACTTCATAACAGAGGCAATGTTAACACACAACACACGGACGTTTATCCAATTCGTGAATTCTGATTCTTAGTCAACAATATTATGTTTCTGAATAGCCTCAGTATCTGACAAACTGTCACTAAATAACATGCCTGTCGACCCCTGAATATGAACAGTTCTTTTGACAGAAATGAGGCTCATAAAAGCTCTATGCAAATGTATTCCTTTCCGAAATGCTTATGTGCCATGCTTATGATTACGATGGGCTGTATTTTTTCAGAAAATCGCGTAAAAACGTTTTATACCGAGTAATCCGGTGAAGGAGAGGAATGTGTAATAAGGACCTTATGATTTGTTCCTTTCGCCAAATAGTAAGACGAAAACAAGGAGGAGTTATGCGGAGCATGTAGCAGGCACGGGGAATGTAAACACAAATTCTTTATTAAGTCTTAAACGGGATATGTATATTTTTATAGGGGTGAAAATAAAATGGATAAAGGGACCACTTGGGAGCCCAGCCATAGATGGGAGGATAATATTAAGATGGATCTTCAGAAAGTGGGTTGTAGGGGTATGGACTGGATTGATCTGGCTCAGGATAGGGACAGGTGTCGGGCACTTGTGACTGCGGTAATGAACCTTCGGGTTCCATAAAATGAGGGGAATTTCTTGACTAACTGAGAAACGGTCAGCTTCTTAAGAAGGACTCTGCTCCATGGAGTACGTAAGTGAATAAGTAAGTAAAAATAAAAGGGATATTTAAAGAAATAGTATTGAGGACGAGCATTGGATTAATGTGGTTCAGGATAAGGTTCAGTGTTAGGGTCTCACGGACCCATGGTTTATATAAAAAAGTGGAGAATTTCTCTACTTGAGGTATTATCAGTTTGTCAAGTAACCACGTGCACTCTTTCTATATTTCTATGCAGAACAGATTTAAGGCAAACGGCTGTTTATCGTACGCGATGTAAGGACAGACAGAGTTCTTACTAAAGAACAAATGTTTGCTGAGTGTTATTCGTCTTTCATGTAACACCGAGTTTTCATAGCCGTGTTCAAAACAGCCACGAAATATCCTTATTCTGAAAAGAAAACTGTATTAACATAACCTCATTCTCATTCCGTGGCTGTAATTGGTCAGTTTCTCTCAAAATTTCTCACAGAACCGACGCACTCTCTTTTCAGCCTGTCACCTCAGCATCCACCTGAACGAATTGAGCCTCCCTGAAGAAAGAGGAAGTGCGTCCCTCCGAAACTTTAGAATTTCTCTTCATTACAAAGTGTAGAAACAAAAACAGATGAACGTAATTTGGACAACCGCTGTTAAAAATATGCCAGCTTTTAAAAAATTAATTTTCTTAACATCCATTTTAATATTGTCATACCATTTAAACGAACATTTTCGTAGTTGTCTCCCTTCTTTAGGTTTTCCAAGCATATTTCTGCTTGAAAGATCAATTTATTGATAACAGACAAACAAATATTCAAGCACCTCTTAATGACTAGCCTGCTGGTGTAAGGCATACCTGTCGACTAAATATTATTATATTTTCCTGTGGATCAACATGCTAAATTCTCGTCACATATAATTTTATATGCTCTAAAATATATATTCCATTTCTGCCACGGCTTGAAGTAAGGCAGATGTTCCCCTGGGCGATATACAGTACCTCCCTACCTGGTTGTTGGGGCCTAATGAAGACGGATGGCGCTAGGCGTCTCTGAGCGAGGGGCCGGGTTGGTGCTTAGAAAGGAGCCACAATGAGGCTCGAAAATGTTCCACCATTGCTCCATTATCAATGTGCCGACATTGTATAAAATCAGCAATTGGGAGCGTCTTTAAACAACGCCGTTATGAAGGTGTTTGGTTTTAGGCGCTTTCGCAAAATTGCGAAGAGCGACTATTAGCTTCGTCATGTCAATCTGTCCTTCCGCCCGCATGTTACAACACGGCTCCCTCTGGACGAATTTTCGTGGAATTGTGGTTGTCATTATTTTTCGAAAAGCTGTCCAGAAAATTCAGTTTTCATTATAATCTGACAAGAATAACAGGTATTGTACATGAAGACCTGCGTATATTTATGGTAATATCTGGCTATATTCTTCTTGGAATGAGGAATGTTTCAGAGAAATGTTGCAGATAAAATCAAAACACACATTTTATGTTCAATGATTGTTTCCCGAAGATCGTGCAATTTATGAGATAATGTGGGAAAATATTAGCTTTGTATACTGCTTAACTCTACAAACACACCCTCAGAATATGTAATACTTATTTCTATTCCACCACAACAATAGTCGTACGAACGCGCCTCGGTGTTACGTCATACTCACGTTGCTTGCCTTTTTTTGACAAATAAAGTGCCTTCCATTTCCAGTTTCTTTCCTTTCTGTATTATTCCTTCTTTTCTATTCGTTGTGTGCTCTAGCACTTTAAGATTTACCAAAATTTTCTTGAACATGACAGTGAAACGTCCAATACAAAATGTTTTGGGGCATAAAATGCCTTCATCTACCTCACTAAGCGGTGCAGTGGCCACCTTGTGTGCACATAGTCATAGGAGTTTATGTTCTCCTTACGATTGAACACATTTATTGGTTCTCGCATTTTAAAATTACGCACCTTCAGCTCTAAACCAAGTTAATAAAATAAAATAGAGTTGTAACTTTTTGGAAGGGCGCTCCGAATTTTACCTTGCAGCAATTAAGGCGCAGTGAGACGAAAGTGGCGGAAGAATACGTACGTTGTTGAGAATGCTTCTGGCGCCAGGCACATTCTCAGCAACGTACTCACATATTACGGCATGCTGTCACAGCACCGAGTTAATATAAGGAAATTAATCAGTGGGTGTTTTTAAAATGTGACTTTAGCAAGGAACAGTGTAGCTCCCTGAAGATGATCTTAGGATCGAAATATGTTGGAGCGATTTTAAGTGTTTTAATGTGAAATTTTATGTAAGTGAATTAGTTGGTACGCTAATTAAAGACTGTAGGAAATGCACGTTGCAACGATAAAGATACCACCCTAGCCGAACCGCACCCTAACTCCAACACACAGTAATCCAAGAACAGTACAGCCATTGTGGTAATTCAATAGCATAGTCGCAAACTCCTGAAGATGAACATATTAATGTCCGAAACATGTTGAGTATCTAAGAAGTAAAGTGAATGTAACAAGTGACATCTCGTTGTTTTTTTATTCTTCAACTCCTTATTTGTAGTTTAATATGGAACACAGCAGCACGTGGAAGGGTCCTGAACAAGTACTGTTCAAGGATATGAATTTAAATTAACCTGCTTTAAGCAGGGTACCCCAAAATTCTGCTTAAAACGTGGATTTTTTTGCTTTTTGCGCGACTACAAGCTTATGGAGAATGACTGCCTTATGTGCAGTTGGTTAAGATTGCGACGGGGTCAAATTAGTGAGCTGTCACGTCGAATATAACTTCACATTTTTTAGAGTACTTTCAAAACATACATATTTATACACAGCGCCGCCCTCGGCTGTCGAGCGAAACAAAACAAGAAACGAAGTGGAAGAACAAATGGAAATGACGTCACGAACCTTGAAGCCGTTAGAAGTGGCGCTAATGAGTTCCGTGGCGACCCAAGTCATCAGTCCTTCCACTGAGCGAAAGAAGCAGTGTTGTCTCTTCGACAAAATGGCTGCCGCCAACGTCTGTAACCACTTCGTCCAATAAACTGCCTTCATGATCTTTTTCCCCCTTTATTTTACGGCCCACTTTTTCTATCTCTCTGCAAAGAGTTTGTTGTCCTCTCTCGTAACAGGGAGGAGTCGTTATTTCTAAGACATTACGTGTTTGATGGCACGATAACAATCTGACACAATCTGAAACCGCACAAAATAAATATGACTGCCGTCCAATTCGCGTACGCTCTTGGACAATGTACAGTGAAGTATGTGAACAGGAACCAATTGATAACGAAGAACTTGCTTGAAGATGAATCCATTCTATTGACGCCATCACAATAGCCTAACTCTGGACCCTACTCTGAGCCCCTTCTCTCAGATCCAATTGAATTTTACTATTCCTTCTAATCCTAGTTCTTCCAATAGATCTCTTTCCCTCATAATTTCCCATCATAATCCCTACAGTAGCTCCACAGATTAGAGTTCTTTTTGGAAATACAGTATTTTCTCAGCGGGCCGGGATAGTTGAGTTGGTAGAGCGACTCGCTACGGGCTGGACGATCCGGGGATCGAATCCCCGTGGGGGTGAGATTTTCCGCACCCGTCCAGAACGACCCTGGGGCCCACCCAGCTTCCTACACAATGGGTACCCGTTTTCTCTCGGGGGTAAAGCGGCCGGGGCGTAGCGTTGACCACCCTCCCATCTAGAGGCGAGGTTAAAGAAAGAGTAGAGCTATATCTCTACTCCACCTCTGGGCCTTCTGTACTAAGCACGTTGTGTCATGACAGGCTGTACACTGTACACATCAACTTTCCAACAACAACAAAAATTTTCGCGATGTTTATTACCTTTTTTCGAGTTTCTGCAACTACATTGGTTAAATATCACGATGTTTTGTGGTAACGTGCTGCCACCATCTTAATTTTAAATTTTTTCACCATCCACTTGGTAAAATTCCATCACGTTCAGTATGGAGGCACTACTTTTCTCTGAAACGTCGGATCATGTAACCACTAAACAAGGCAGAAATCCAAAATAAAACCATAATTATAAGTTCTGAGTACTTCAGTACCAGCCATGTTACCTCAAACGGCAAAACTTCTGAATTGTATGAAGAGTTATCCCGTTCGAGCTTGGGCCAGTATACGTCCTGTTGTGTTTCAGGTTTTTCGTTACGTTATCACCAGAGTATTATTTCATACTGAGCCAAAATAGCACAGGGCCACATAAAGTCTAATTAATTATTCACTGGTTATCCAATTATTTGACCCTCCATATTGTTATGCAGTGATAGCGCCTGTCATTAAATCACTATTATAATGTTTGGCCTAACTAGACAAACAGCCCAAAGCCTATTATGGTTGGCCTGCCACTGCAGTATTAGACCATTGCTATATTATATTAATGAAACTGTTTCTTGGACAAAACCCTTCCACATAGGTTCAAAACGCACCGCCCTTTTAACTCATCAATCATAGATTTCCATCCTAAAAGCAAAAGCATCAGAACCAATTATTCGAAGCCCTTTATCAAGAGTTCTCATAAGATAAACATGAAGAAGGAAAGTTAGAGATAAAATACAGTTTGAGGTAAAATGAAAAGTGATGTTGACAGCACTGAAAAAAGCATGACGATTATAAACTACATAAACCCTTCATCATTGCACGTACTTTGCATTTAATGTCCTCTGAACGTGACAATATCAGAACGTGCTGAACATGGCTGCTAACATTGACAAAATGCCCTACAAAAAAACAAAAGATGTGTGATCCATTTTTATTGCCATGGAGAGTTGAAACTGACGAAATTTATGGCAGAATGACTGTTCAGTATGGCTATAACCATGTTAGACAGAGGGAGGTTTTACGGGTTGGTAGCAACATTAAAGGAATGGTCGGCGGTTGGTGTGGCTATTGACAGTGGCGCGGGTGGCCGTAAGAGCAGGCCTGGGAGAGACGAAGAATCGAAAATGATGATTGTTCATATGAAATTATAATTGGTCACGGATAGAACAGGTGTGAAAATATTGACAAACGGCACACAATTTGTTGCTATTGTGAGCCAGCTGAATCTATTCCACAATCTCGCGCCCAGTTTCTAAGATCCAATTATCCGCGAATTTTGGAAATTGTCTCTTCTCTTCAGAGCTTCGAAACAAATATTTCTGTCAGTAGCTCGTATTTCTCGTACGTGCTACGCACTCAACCAATTTTAAACTCCTCCGTACGATTGCCCTAGTGATATTTAATGAAGAATGCGAATTATGGAACGTGTCAGATGTTTAATGTATATGAAACGAGACCTAAGGATGCTCGAGGAAATTAACAGCTTGCTCAGTTAGGCTGAGAACAAAGAAGCATGGTTAAAGAAGCAATTAAGGATGAAATGAAAAGAACACATTGTGGAGTAAACAAGGATATTAAGGTCTGTAAAATATTTTATAAGCATTTTAAAGTGAAAAGCAAAAACTTTATTCACCTCTTCATTCATCAACTTGTAACTTCAGAAGCTGCACAAAATTCACGGTTATTGCCGAAAGATTATTTAAAGTTTTACCATAATAAGTAACATTACTTATATCCGCTCTTGTTTGTATACCTCACAGGTCCGATCGAGCGCGCGCGCGCGCGTGTGTGTGTGTGTGTGTGTGTGTGTGTGTGTGTGTGTGGGTGTGTGTGTGTGTGTGTGTGTGTGTTTTGTGTGTGTGTGGGTGTGTGTGTATGTG
>Ga0123354_10001482_pt1 | contig 28671 bp, 3 predicted proteins | sample TergutLab28metaG_2_FD_97872 | JGI IMG/M metagenome (GOLD analysis project Ga0123354, IMG submission 97872) | Labiotermes labralis P4 segment gut microbial communities from Petit-Saut dam, French Guiana - Lab288 P4 | ecosystem: Host-associated > Arthropoda: Insects > Digestive system > Gut ... | reverse complement strand
GAATAACTTACACCGCCGGTAGCGGTCAGGCTGATACTTGGCGCGGCACAGGTCAATACGGTTGTTCCCGAATTGTTGGTAATGTCGGCTGTCGGCGCGATTTTATTTTCTGCAATTGTGATACTTCGAGTATTGGTACATCCATTTGCACCCGTAATAATCACATTATGAGTTCCGGCTGTCGTAATGGCGGTATTGGCAATGTTGTCGCCATTACTCCACAAATAACTTACGCCGCCGGTGGCGGTCAGGCTGATAGATGTCGTGGTACAAGTCAATTGGGCAGTTCCCGAATTGTTGGTGATACTGCCGTCCGGTTCGGCTTTGTCTTCTGTAATCGTAATGTTTTCAGTATCAGTACATCCGTTGGTATCCATGACGGTTACGGTATAGGTACCGGCTGAGGTGACTGTCGCATCAGCATTGATGCCCAAGCCATTATCCCACGAATAGCTTATGCCGCCGGTAGCGGTCAGGCTGATAGAGGTCACGGTACAAGTCAATACGGTAGTTGACGTATTATTGATAATGCCGGCGACCGGCATCGTTCCGTCTGTTATAATTGTAATGCTTTCGGTATCGGTACAGCCGTTCGCCGCCGTGACGGTTACAGTATAAGTTCCGATTGTCGTTACAGTTACATCAGCGTCAGCGCCCAAGCCATTATTCCATGAATAACTTACGCCGCCGGTGGCGGTCAGGCTGATACTTGGTGCGGCACAAGTCAACTGGGTAGTTCCCGAATTGTTGGTGATGCCGGCTGTCGGCGGAGTTTTATCTGCTGTAATTGTGATACTTGCAGTATTGGTACAGCCATTTGCATCTGTGGCGGTTACGGTATAGGTACCGATAGCGTCTACAGTTGCGTTGGCGGCGTTGCCCAAGCCGTTATCCCATGAATAACTTACACCACCGGTAGCAGTCAGGCTGATACTTGGCGCGGCACAGGTCAATACGGTTGTCCCCGAATTGTTGGTGATGCCGACAGTAGGTGGGGTTGTTTCTTCTGTAATTGTGATACTTGCAGTATTGGTACAGTCGTTTGCGCCGGTGACGGTTACAGTATAGGTACCGATAGCGTTTACAGTTGCGTTGGCGGCGTTGCCTAAGCCGTTATCCCATGAATAGCTTACGCCGCCGGTAGCGGTCAGGCTGATACTTGGAGCGGCACAGGTCAATACGGTTGTTCCCGAATTGTTGGTGATGTCGGCTGTCGGTGGGGTTGTTTCTTCTGTAATTGTGATACTTGCAGTATTGGTACAGCCGTTTGCCGCCGTGACAGTTACAATATAAGTTCCGTCTGTCGTTGCTGTTGCATCAGCGTTGTTGCCCAAGCCATTATCCCACGAATAGCTTACGCCGCCGGTGGCGGTCAGGCTGATAGATGTCACGGTACAAGTCAATACGGTAGTTCCCGAATTGTTGGTAATGCCGACTGTCGGCTCGACTTTGTCTTCGGTAATCGTAATGCTTTCGGTATCAGTACATCCGTTTGCATCCGTGACGGTTACAGTATAAGTTCCGATTGCCGTTACAGTTGCATCAGCGTTGTTACCCAAGCCGTTATCCCACGAATAGCTTACGCCGCCGATGGCGGTCAGGCTGATGCTTGGTGCGGCACAGGTCAATACGGTTGTTCCCGAATTGTTGGTGATACCGGCTGTCGGTGGGGTTGTTTCTTCTGTAATTGTGATATTTGCAGTATTGACACATCCGTTTGCATCTGTGCCGGTTACGGTATAGGTACCGATAGCGTCTACGGTTGCGTTGGCGTTGTTGCCCAAGCCGTTATCCCATGAATAACTTACGCCGCCGGTAGCAGTCAGACTGATACTTGGCGCAGCACAGGTCAATACGGTTGTTCCCGAACTGTTGGTGATACCGACAGTAGGAAGCGGATTGACTATTACCGTTACGTTCTGTGTATTGGTATTGGTACAACCGTTTGCCGACAAAGTAAATCCGTATGTTACCGTTACCGGACCCGTACTGCTACTTGTAAGCGTTTCGCTGATATTTGCGGTTACGCCGCTACTTGCCGCTTCTGTAATATTTGCGTTTGCTGTCCGCGACCAGTTGAAAGATGTTCCCGCCGTAGCGCTTTCGGCGTTATAGGTGAATGTTTCTCCCGAACATATTGCAGGCAGCAACAGGGCTGAACTCAATACCGGAAGAGGATTGATCGTAACAGTTATCGCCTCTTTTTCACTTTCGCAGTTGTCTATTCTCTGGCTTACATAATATGTAATGACGATTGGGTCTGTTCCGCTGTTCGTGTTACTGATTACCGGCGCGGAAATAACTGCAACCGGATCGCTCGAATACCATACCAATGAGTGATCTGTTGTAAGACCCGATACTCTCGAAGTAATAGCAGGTATCGGAGTCTCTCCTGCGCATAAAACAACATTGTTTGTTGTAAGTTTTGCCGGTTGAACACAGAGCGACTCACAGAAAGTGTTCACTTCCTTGCGGTTATTTGACGGCTCATAGAGAAGCGCTCCCGGTTTGGTTATTTCAGGAGTTAGTTCAGTAACTACTATTTGGTCATAGCTTATATTGTTATAACTGGTGGTTTGCGTACCTATGGTAAAGCCTGTCGGAGTTGGGAATGTTCCCTGATAACATATATTATAGATACCCGGCGCAGTTCCTGTCACTTGATATTCGAAAGATATAAGATATGTTTTACCTTTAACCAAATGTCCGGCTCCGGCGCCAAGGGGAACAGTAATGGATATCGCTCCTCCATTATTTGCGGCAGGCGCAGGAGTTGGCGTCGTATAAGCGCCGATATAAACAGGAGGATTTATCGGGTTACTGCCCGCACCGACCTCATATATTACAGCTCGTAAGCTAAAGGTAGTAATGCTTTGACCGTTACCGCTGCTTCGCGCCTGAACTGCGAATGAATTAATTTTCAAAGAGTCGGTGGCTGTTATATACATACCGGCAATCTGTGTACATCCGGTATTGCTGTAGACGGCACCCTGCGTAGGCGCTGTGCCGCCGCTATGAGTATATATGGTTGGCGCCGTACAGGCGGCTGTTCCGCTTCTTGCCAAGTTTCTCGGATAAGTAGTCGTATCATACGTAGCCGGAATGATTGTATCCGGCATTAAAGTCAGGATATTTTCATCCACCCAGATTGAATATTTGACGTCTGTACCTTCCTGCTTGATTGCATGTATTTTATCTATCTTATCGCCGGAAACGCAGAATCTCCGTTGAGTTCCATAACCCATTGAGAAAGTCGTAATCGCATTACCGCCTGTTGCCGCATCGTAAGCGGTGTAGGTAGAAGATGCGGTCGGCGAAGGAATGTTGAAATCGAAGCAAAGATTATCCGAAACGCCCGGATTGAAAGGGTCGGCAGGACAAATCTGCTCATAGCATTGGGCGAGGATTCGCACTGTTTTTTCATCCCAGCAACCGCTGCTTGTCGCTGTATATCTAAAAGTAACGTCGGTATCGGCGCTTAATCCCGGAGGAATAATGACCCCTCCAAACTCATTGATTGTAAACGCAGGATTGCTGCTGCTCCAATCGCCTCTCACGCCCGGAGGAGTTTTTGTCATGATAAACGAGCCGTCTTCGCTGCAAATCGGACCTTGAGCCGCTACATCGGGACACGGACAGTCGTAGCGCGAGACGAGCTTCATGCGACCGCAGTCGTAGGAAGAGAGCGTGTTGAATATAAAGTTGTAAAACAACATGGATTGCCTGCTGGTGGCATCATTGCCATACTGACCGACAAACTCCGCCTTTAATGATTCACCATCCTTGTCATCGACTTTTGGAAGGGCACAATTAATGTTTCCTGCCAAAACTACGGTTCCGCTATATCTTATCCCTATAAAATAGGTTATTCCTCTGGCATTTGCTTCCCATAGAAAATTTATCGGAAGCTTAAGTTCGCCGGTTGACGTCACGGTAACGGGAGCTCCCTGCGCAATAATTCTACTCGTATTTGGTCTGAAGTAAGGCGCATTACCTGCTTGGGTAGCGTAAATATAAGGTGTAATTGTTGCACCCGGATTGAAAGAGGTCACATTGACCGAAAACGATTCCAGAAATATCCGTTTGGTAGCCGTTACCTGCATGTGAACAGCGTCTAAGTTGCTCGGTCCCATTCCCGTCGCATTCACATTACAAGGCGATCCCATAGGTGTTCCCATTAACGTTCCCCTGTCTCTTGTTTTATCTTCCAGCCAGATTGTATAATATATCTCATCTTCCGTCTTTTTTTCTACACCTACTTTTTCTCCTGTTAAACAAAATTCGGCGGTTTTATTCCCGCTTGCAGGGAGGTTAAAAGTCTGGAGAGGAGTGCCGCCCGTTTCCGACAGATAAAGCTCAAACTCGCTCGCAATAGAAGCATATCCGGAAGTAAACTTAAAGCAAATATCTTCGCTTGCCACCGGACGATTTTGATTCATCACACAAACGGATGTAATAAAGGTATCTATCGGCATCTCCTTATCCTTTACCTGAATGGTGGCAAATACCGGCGGACAGGCGTCGCATGGGATATTGTTCCCGATATATTCGACTTCCACTCTGTACAGACCCGGTTCGACAACCGAAATCCTTGTATTGTTGTACGCATCAAAGATAGGCGGCAGTGGTGGTCTTGGCGTTAATACACAGTTGATTGGCTCACCAAATTCATCTTCATCACAAACGGAATCATATTCAGGCTCTTCAACAGACTTACGATACGCTTTCGCTTCTTCTAATGTCGAAGTATTTAGGCGAACGCCGTCGCGATACCAGTGGAAATAGTAGCGCAGGTCTTTATTATACGGAGTGATAAACCCGGAATGCAAGTCAATCGGTTTTCCCGAACATTTGAATGCTTCTCTCTGCATGTAAACCTCCGGACAAGGGTCGATAGGCTCGCAGTCAAAATTCATTTTTCTAAAACACGCAGTAGTAACCCCTACGCCCGTTGCCTGACCATTATTGTTTCCAATGGCATAAAACTCATAACGGTCGTTCTCCATAAAACCAAAATGATCGCCACGCCCTACATGGACGGCATTTTTTACCGTATCTCTTGTAGCCGCAGTTCCTGTAGTTCCTCCATTATCGCAATAAGTCAGAAATTTCGGACCGTTACACTCGCCGGGCCAGCCTACAGGTCCCCAACTTATCACATAGCCTTCTTTGGTAACAGCCAGTCCGTAACCATTACCTCCTACGATTTCCTTTACGTCTGTCAGGTATTCTTCGCCCGAAATTGCCTTATAGTCACGCGAAGGTACCAATCGTGCACCATTCCAGTCGGCTTGATTACGACCGGTGGAACAACCATAACTTCCATGTCCCCAACTCCAGACAAAACCATCTACGTCTACTGCAAAACCACTGACATCCGACATCCCTGCCATCCGAATATTCGACAGTTGTTCTCTTGGCGGAGTACTTGGTTCGGCTTTATATAACGGTTGCGCTCTGTAATTTGCCGCACCGTTATAATCGCCAAGATAATAGAGGGTACCCAATCCATTGCCTTGGTGATCTACCGTAACCAATACATTATCATCGCCTCCGGCTACATGGATAACGTTTGTCATTATGTCTCCATTCGGATACCTTAGGAAAACAGGGTTTGCTGTAGCCGCGGCAATCCACATACCGCCGCCCCAACCAACTACCCTGCCGTCGTTTAATACGGCAAAACAGGCGTTATTGGTAGCTGCTACAAATTTTACATTTCCCAAATAAGCACCTCCCGGAGTTCCATCTTCATTATAACCCGGCGCCTCTCCATTGGGAATAAGTCGGGGCTTAGTTACAAATCCACCGCCGCCGCCGCTGCTACAGTCGTTTGTTGTCGTACCACACTGTCGGTCACTATTACTTCCCCAGCAATAAACCGTACTTTTACACGACAAAGCTACAAAGTGCCTGCCTGAACCTGCATTAAGCATTGAAAAAGTCAAATTGTCGGGTAGAGGTATTTGGGTAGGATAAGTAATCGTTCCTCCGGTACCTATTCCCAACGAACCGCAGGGATTATCTCCCCACACAAACACTTTACCTTTGGCACAAATAGCGGCTCCGTTTTGATAACCGCCGGAAATGACCTTACTTTGAGAAAATGCGCTTGTTATTGACCCTATCAATAAAATAACGAATGCGTAAAAATGCTTTTTCATAAATATAATGATTATTTTTAACTCTTAATAACCCAATTATCACTTTAACTCACAAAGGTAAATATAGTCAAATGCATTTCCAAGTAAAATTTTATGTTCTTTAACAGGTTTTTCGTTAGGTATGCTTCACTCCCTCTGTTGCGTTATCAATGGCGTGTACCAAATGAGTTACTCATTTACTGAATACCCCTTTTTCAACAATAAACGACAAGTGACGGGATTATTTTCCGCCACTTATCGTTTATCACTCAATCACTTATCACTATTTCTTAAAACTTCACCACTTCCAACGTACCTTTCTCTACCTGTCCGCCTTTCTTGTAGAGGCGGTAGAAGTAAGTACCCGGATCGGCAACAGCACCGCGATAAGTACCGTTCCAGCCGTCATTGCCTTCAAATACTTTTTGCATGTAACGGTTGTATATCTCTACATGATAGCCTATCATGAAGCAGCAATTTCTGCCGCTTGGATCGTGCGGATTAATGACGTTTGGCACAGACTCGGATACCTCTACAAATATTTCAGACGAGGAAGGGCAGTTCAACTTCGTCGTTGCAGTATGCACAAGGAAATGTTGCTTGCCGGCGTCAGGTACAAGCGTAAGGTTGTATTCGCTGATTATTTTATACGGCTGGTCGTTGATGAACCACTCGAAATAACCGTGGTCTGTGCGTTCGGCAGAGACGGTTATCGTGAGTTCACTACCCAGTTCGACACTTTTCGGTGCGTCGAGTGTCAATCCGATCGGAGATTCCACATAAACGATAGCTGTAGTTGTGTTTTTACAACCGGTCTCCGTATCCGTACCTTCTACCGTATAGGTGGTGGTGACTGTTGGAGAGGCGGTTACACTTGCTCCTGTTGTGGCGCTCAAGCCACCGGAAGGCGTCCATGCGTAGGTGTTTGCACCACTCGCCATTAAGACGGCTTCGCCACCAAGGCATATATCAGCATTGTTCACTCTAATGGTCGGCAAGGATTGGTTAGACGTAATTTCGATGCTTTTGTTAGCAACGCATCCATTGGCTGACGTGACATCTACGGTGTAGATACCGGCTGAAGTTACGGTAATACTGGCGCTGTTGCCACTATTGTCCCAAGAGTAACTTACACCACCACTTGCTGTCAGTGTAATGCTCGGCGTAGTACAGGTCAATTCGGTAGTTGCCGGACTGGTGGTGATAACAATGGTTGGCAAGGAGCCGTCTGCCGTGATTGTAATGCTTCGAGTACCGGTACATCCATTTGTACCCGTAATGATCACATTATAAGTTCCGGCTGCCGTAATAGTTGTATTGGCTGTGTTATCGCCATTACTCCACAAATAACTTACACCACCGGTAGCGGTCAGGCTGATGCTTGGCTTGGCGCAAGTCAATACGGTTGTTGCCGAATTGTTGGTGATACTGCCGTTCGGCTCGGCTTTGTTTTCGGTAATCGTAATGCTTTCGGTATCGGTACAGCCGTTAGTATCCGTGACGGTTACGGTATAGGTACCGGCTGAGGTTACCGTAGCATTGGCGTTACCGCCCAAGCCGTTATTCCACGAATAAGTTCCGCCGCCGGTAGCGGTCAGGCTGATACTTGGTGTAGTACAGGTCAATACAATCACTCCGGTATTATTGATGATACCGGCGGTTGGTCTCGACCCGTCTGTTGTAATTGTAATGCTTGCGGGAGCGGTACAGCCGTTGGATCCAGTGACGGTAACGACATAGGTGCCGGCAGTATTTACGGTTACATTGGCGTTGCTGCCTAAACTGTTACTCCACGAATATGTTCCGCCGCCAGTAGCGGTCAGGCTGATAGAGGTCACGGTACAAGTCAATTCGGTTGTTGCCGAATTGTTGGTGATGCCGGCTGTCGGTGGGGTTTTATTTTCTGTAATTGTAATACTTTGAGTACCGGTACATCCATTTGCACCCGTAATGATCACATTATGAGTGCCGGCTGTCGTAATGGCTGTATTGGCAACGTTGTCGCCATTACTCCACAAATAACTTACGCCGCCGGTGGCAGTCAGGCTGATGCTTAGCGTAGTACAAGTCAATTCGGTTGTTGCCGAATTGTTGGTGATACCGCCGATCGGTTCGGCTTTGTCTTCGGTAATCGTAATGGTTTTGGTATCGGTACAGCCGTTGGCATCTGTGACTGTTACGGTATAAGTGCCGATTGTTGTTACAGTTGCATCAGCGTCGTCGCCCAAGCCGTTATCCCACGAATAACTTACACCGCCGGTAGCGGTCAGGCTGATAGAGGTCACGGTACAAGTCAATACGGTAGTTGACGTATTATTGATAATGTCGGCGACCGGCATTGTTCCGTCTGTCGTAATTGTAATACTTTCGGTATCGGTACAGCCGTTTGCCGCCGTGACGGTTACAGTATAAGTTCCGACTGTCGTTACAGTTGCATCAGCGTTGTTGCCCAAGCCGTTATCCCACGAGTAGCTTACGCCGCCGGTGGCGGTCAGGCTGATATTTGGCTCGGCACAGGTCAATTGGGTAGTTCCCGAATTGTTGGTGATGCCGGCTGTCGGTTTGGCTTTATCTTCCGTAATTGTGATACTTGCAGTATTGACACATCCGTTTGCATCTGTGGCGGTTACGGTATAGGTACCGATAGCGTCTACGGTTGCGCCGGCGTTGTTGCCCAAGCCGTTGTCCCATGAATAACTTACGCCGCCGGTAGCGGTCAGGCTGATACTTGGCGCGGCACAGGTCAATACAGTTGTTCCCGAATTGTTGGTGATACCGACAGTAGGAAGCGGATTGACTATTACCGTTACGTTCTGTGTATTGGTATTGGTACAACCGTTTGCCGACAAGGTAAATCCGTATGTTACCGTTACCGGATTTGTACTGCTATTTGTAAGAATTTCACTGATATTTGCGGTTAAACCGCTGTTTGCCGCTTCTGTAATATTCGCTACTGCCGCCCGCGACCAACTGAAATTTGTTCCTGCCGTAGCACTTTCGGCGTTATAGGAGAATGTCGTTTCCGAACATATAGCAGGCGCCGTCAAGGCTGAACTCAATACCGGTATCGGATTCACCGTTACCGTTATCGGCTCTTTGACACTTTCGCAGTTATCTACTTTCTGGCTTACATAATAGGTAGTAACAAGGGGGGCTGTTCCGGTGTTAACGTTGCTGATTACCGGCGGTCCGCTAAGAGCTTCCGTAGACGAATACCATACCATTGTATGACCTCCGATAAGACCCGATACGCTTAACGTAATGTCAGGTACCGGAGTATCTCCTGCACATAAAACAACAGGGGTTGTTGTCAGCGCTACCGGTTGAGTGCAGAGCGATTCACACTCGGAGGTCAATTCAACCCGGTTGTTTTGAGGTATATAGTAAGGCGCGCCCGGTTTGATTATCGGAGGTAAAGTATTGATTATTATCTTATCATAGCTTATATCATTGATGACATTAGCCGTTTGAGTACCTACGGTTAAACCTCCCAACGTAGGCGCGCCAAACGTTCCGGTATAACAATAATCATAGTTACCGACACGTCCTGTTTCACTGACAACTTCGTATGATATGAAATATTTTTTATTTTTAGCCAAGTTTCCGCAGCCGGCGCCGAAATTAAGGGTAAACGTAGCTGCTGCAGTAGCTTCTGTACGTGTAGTTACACTACCTCGACAAAGAACAGCTCCTATATTATCGCCTGCATCCACTTCATATATTACAGCTTGTAAGCCAATAGTAGAAGGATTACCATTATTAGTACCACTTGCCCGAACTGCCAATGAATTAATCTTCAAAGAATCTGTGGGTGTTATAAACATACCTGCAAGTTGCCTTGGGGTACTGTTATTATAAACAGGTCCGGGTTTGGCAGGAATATTTAAAGTACAAGTACCCTCTCCGGCAGCTCTTGCTAACGTTCCTCCTTTAACCGTAATTGTGTCATACACAGGAATGATTGTATCAGGATAGAAAGCGAGTTTATTTTCATCCGCCCAAAGGGAATATACGACATTCGTACCCGATTGCGCGATTGCATGTATTTTATCTATTTTATCGCCGGAAACGCAGAATTTCCTCCGGGTTCCATAACCTAATGAGAAAGTCGTAATCGAATCTCCGCTCGTTGCCGCATTGTATATCGTATAGGTAGAAGTGGCGTCAGCCGGCGGAGGAGGCGGCGTAATTTTTAATTCAAAGCAAAGATTATCGGCAACGCCCGGATTGAACGGATCGTCGGGACAAATCTGCTCATAGCATTCGGCGAGGATTCGCACTGTTTTTTCATCCCAGCAACCGCTGCTTGTCGCTGTAAATCTAAAGGTAACATCGGTATCGGCGCTCAATCCTTCAGGAATGATTACTCCTCCAAACTCATTGATTGAGAAGGCAGGATTACTACTGTTCCAATTGCCTTTCACTCCTGCCGGTGTTTTTACCATGGTAAACGAGCCTTCTTCGCTGCACACAGGACCCAGAGGCGCTACCTCCGGACACGGACAGTAATAAGGTGCAAAGAGCTTCATACGACCGCAATCGAAGGAAGAGAGGGTACGGAACGTAATGTTGTAAAGCGCCCGATTGGTAAGATCGGTAGCATTGTTACTACCAGTACCGTGGAGAACAGCCCTTAATGTTTCTCCATCCTTTTCATCCCATTTCGGAAGCGGGCAACCGATGTCTTTTCTTATACCCGGATCACTACCGGTGACCTTTTCATATCCTATCCAATAGGATATTCCCCTGCGGTTTCCTTCCCATGAAAAATTTATTGGAAGTACAATTTCCCCTGTGAAGCCTGTCGGCAACACAACGGGATCTCCCCTTTTTATGATCCCGGCAGCTGTTTTATTCGGACGAAACTCAGCGCCATTCATTTGATTGGCATAAATCACAGCTCTGAATGTTTGTCCGGCGGCGCCAAAATCCACATAGATCGAATACGATTCCAATATGATAGGTTTATAAGCTGTTAGCAACGTAACATCTTCATAGCCGTAATTTTGTCCACCCGATCCTATGGTGCAAGGCGTCGGCGCTCCCATTAACGTTCCTCTGTCCACTGTTTTATCTTCCAGCCAAACAGTATAAAGGGCTTGATCAGCCGAAATTTTCTCTACTCCTACCTTGTCTCCGGTGACACAAAATTGTGCTGTTTTATTTCCGGTTGCAGGGAAGCTGAATTTTTGGAGAAGCGTTCCGCCGTTTTGCGATGTGTAAAGTTCATATTCACTTGGAATAGTATATTTGGAAGTAATTTCATAGCAAATCTCTTCGCTCGCTACCGGTCGATCGATATTGGCTACACATACATCGTATGCAACGGTATCAATCTTCATCTCCTTAAACAATACCATCACAGAGTCTATTGCAGTCGGGCAGTCCTCGCACGGAATATTGGTTCCAATATAATCGACTTCCACTCTGTACAGTCCCGATTCAGTTATATCAATCCTTGTTTTACTGTATGGGTCAGAGATGGGCGTACCCGCTTCAAGGGCGTCTTGCGCCTCTTGTTTTGATGAAGAGTTCAGGCGAACACCATCGTGATACCAACTGAAATAGTAGCGTTCTTCTTTTCCTACCGGAGTTACATAACCTGAAAACAGACTCATCGTTTCTTCCGGACATTTATATAACTCCGGAGGCATAGCAACTTCAGGACAAACATCAATAGGAACGCATGGAAGATTCAGTCTTCTGAAACACGTCGTACTACTCACACCCGGAATACCCATTCCTCCATCCTGATTCGTTCCGGCGGCATAATACTCATCCTTGTCGTTAACCATAAAACCGCACCTGTCTGAACGCGCTACATTGACGGCGTTCTTTACAGTATCTCTCTGAGCCATAGTTGTCGAAGTCCCTCCGTTATCGCAATAAAGCATAAATTGAGGTGGTCCGAGACTGCCGGCAGTGTTGTTACATCCCCCCATATAGGGACCCCAAGATACCACATAGCCCTCTTTGGTAACAGTCAATCCATATCCATTGCCTCCAACTATATCCTTTACATCCGTCAGAAAATCTTCACCCGAAATCCTTTTATAGTTACCTGAAGGTACTAACTTTGCATGATTGTGGTCCCAACCGTAAGCGGTGGCGCACTCATAAGCTCCATGTCCCCAGCTCCAGACCATACCATCGACGTCGACAGCAAAGCCGCAGACATCCGCAGCGGCTGCCATCTTGATATTAGTCAGGGGCTGCATGTTGTCTTCCCTCAATATCGGTCGCGCCACATTGCTGTTCGCGCCGGCATAATTTCCGATATAATATACGGTACCTAACCCATTACCGGTCTCATCTACGCAAATATACGCAGTAACATCACCTGCAGTGATATGAATGACGTCCGTCATTCGCGCTCCGCCTTTAATCGTCGGAGCATAGTTGATATAAACAGGGGTAGAAGAGGCAGTAGTAATCCAAGTGCCGCTTGGTCCTCCCCAACCAACTAATTCGCCGGTGTTTAATATGGCAAAACAGGCGGCGTCGGAGGCGGTCACATATTTCACGCCTCCCAGGTACGGATAATTGGGATCATTCGGATTTCCCACGGGATTAGGATTAGGTTCACCTAACGCATTATATCCCGGAGTTTGTCCTTTAAGAATAGGATTAAGATTAGTCACCCAGTCGGTCCCCGATGCCGGAGGTCTACCGCATTGACCGCTACCATTATTTCCTCTGGCATAGACCGTTTTGTAGCATGACAAAGCCACAAAATGGTTGCCCGAACCGCCATTAACTTGCGAAAAAGTTAAGTCTTTCAACGGATTTGCGGGATCTTTAGGAAGAGGTTCTACTTGAGGTGAAGCCGTGCCGGCTCCCCACGTATAAAGTAATCCCCTATTGCAAATAGCAACAGCGCCGCTAAATCCGCCGCCAATAGTCTTACTTTGAGAAAACACGCTTGCCATTGACCCTATCAATAAAATAACTAATGCGTAAAAATGTTTTTTCATACTATAAATGATTATTTTTTAATTTTTAATAGCCCAACTATCACTTTAACCTACAAATGTAAATATAGTTAAATGTTTTTCCAAGTAAAATTCTATGTTCTTTAACATATTTTCGTTAGGTATGCGAATGATTTATGATTTTAGATTCAATGCCATTTAGTTAAGGCGACAAACGCCCTGAAAGGGCATAAGCAACAGCGTAGGGCAACGCCCTACGATTGGATAACCGAGCTAATCCAAGCCCTGAAAGGGCGACAGCCATACCTTTGCTTACGCCCTTTCAGGGCTGAGTATATTCTCGTTTCGTTCCGTAGGGCGTTGCCCTACGCTATTGATGTAAGGCTTTCAGCCTTAACTAAACGAAATTGATTTTAGATTTATGAGGATTTTGAAGAATGATGTAACGAGTTACTCATTTACTGAATATCCCTTTTTCAACAATAAACGATAAGTGACGGAAAATAATCCCGTCACTTATCGTTTATCACTTAATCACTAATCACTAAAATTTCACCACTTCCAACGTACCTTTCTCTACTTGTCCGCTTTGCTTGAAAAGGCGGTAGAAGTAAGTGCCCGGATCGGCAACAGCACCGCGATAGGTACCGTCCCAGCCGTCGCTGCCTTCAAATACTTTCTGCATGTAGCGGTTATATATCTCTACGCGGTAGCCCGGCATGAAACAACAGTTACCACCGGTTGGATTATACGGATTGATGACGTTCGGCACCGACTCGACTACCTCTACATATATTTCGGACGAGGAAGAACAACCCAGCTTCGCTGTGGCGGTTTGCACAAGGAAATGTTGTCTGCCTGCCGGCGGTTGAGGATGCGTCAGGCGATAGTCGCTGACGGTCTGATACGGCTGGTTGTTGAGGAACCACTCGAAGTAACCGTGGTCAGGACGTTCGGCTGTGATGGTTATGGTAAGCGGCTCGCCCAGATTTACGCTTTTCGGCGCTTCGAGCGTCAGTCCGATTGGAGATTCTACATAAACGGCAGCTGTGGCTGTGTTTTTACAGCCGGTTGCCGTTACCGTACCTTCGACCGTATAGGTGGCTGTGGCAGTTGGCGCAACGGTTATGCTTGATCCGGTCTCGCCTGTCGTCCATGTATAGCTATCAGCGCCTCTTACGGTTAAGGTTACCGCGCCGCCAAGGCATATCTCGTCGTCATTGACGATAATGTCCGGCAAGTCTTTGCTTTCCGTAATTGTGGTGCTTGCAGTGTTGGTGCATCCTTTGTCATCCGTAACGGTGACGGTATAGGTTCCTGGCGTTGTGACGGTTGCATCGGCGCTGTTGCCCAAGCCTCCGTTCCACGAGTAATTTACGCCGCCGGAGGCAGTCAGGCTGATGCTTGTTGTGGTACAGGTCAAGACGGTTGTTCCGGTATTGTTGGCAATACTGACCACCGGCTTGTTTGTGTTTTCGGTAATGGTGACGCTTGCCTCATCGGGACATCCGTTGGAGCCAGTGACGGTAACGACATAAGTGCCAGGTGTGGTAACAGTAATAGTGGCGTTGTTGCCCAAGCCGTTGTTCCATGAGTAGGTTCCGTTGCCGGTAGCTGTCAGGCTGATGCTTTGCACGGCACAGGTCAAGACGTTGGTCGACGGATTGCGGGTAATACCGGCTGTCGGCTTGACTTTGTTTTCGGTAATTGTGATGCTTGCCGTGTTGGTACATCCGTTAGCAGCCGTAGCGGTGACGGTGTAGGTTCCTTGCGCAGTGACGGTTGCACTGGCGTTGCTGCCCAAGCCTCCGTCCCACGAATAACTTACGCCACCTGAGGCTGTCAGGCTGATGCTTGTTGTGGTACAGGTCAGGATGGTTGTTCCGGTCGCGTTGGCGATATTGACTGTCGGCTTGACTTTGTCTTCGGTAATTGTGATGCTTGCCGTATTGGTACATCCGTTTGCTGCTGTACCGGTTACGGTATAGGTACCAGACGTGGTGACGGTTGCATTGGCATTGCTGCCCAAGCCCCCACTCCACGAATAGCTTATGCCGCCGGTAGCAGTCAAGCTAATGCTTGGCGTAGTACAGGTCAACTCGGTTTTTGCCGTATTATTAGTGATGTTTATTGTCGGCAAATTTTTATTCTCCGTAATCGAGATACTTGCGGTGTTGGTGCATCCGTTGGCAGCCGTAGCAGTGACGGTGTAGGTTCCCTGAGCATCTACGGTTACATTGGCATTGTTGCCCAAGCCTCCACTCCAAGCATAAGTTACGCCGCCGGTGGCGGTCAGGCTGATGTTTAACCGGGTACAGGTCAAGACGGTTTCTCCCGTATTGTTGGTAATACCGACGGTCGGAAGGGTTTTGTTTTCGGTGATTGGGATGCTTGCCGTTCCCTCGCAGCCATTTCCATCGGTTACCGTTATGGTATAAGTGGCAGGAGTTGTTACTGTTATGTCAGCCGTACTCGCACCATTGCTCCACGAATAGGAATAGTTGCCGTCGCCGCCGGTAGTGGTGGTTGTCAGGTTGATGCTTGGCGTGGTGCAGGTCAGGACGGTTGTGCCTGATGCGATGCTTACCTTAGGCATATCGTCCGACTGGGTTATGGTAATGGAAGCAGTACTCGTACAACCGTTTGCGCCGGTTACGGTGACCGTATAAACGTCAGAAGTTGTTGCAACGAATGTTGCGCCTGTTCCTACCACATTTCCGCTTTGGTCTGTCCACGAGTAAGTTCCGTTACCGGTAGCCGTGAGGCTGATGTTTTTAACCGTACAGGTCAATTGGGTATTGCCCGAAGGGTTCTGAATAGTTGCTCCCGGCAGGGTTTTGTCTTCGGTTATTACGACACTCGTTTTAGCCGTACAACTGTTTCCGTCAGTTACCGTCACTTCGTAGGTGCCTGCGGTTGATACTCTTGTAGTTGCCGTATTTGCTCCGTTGCTCCATGAGTATGAAGTTCCGCCGGTGGCGGTCAGTTCAATTTCCGACAATGTACAGGTTATGACGGTTTCGTTCGGATTTTTTGTAATGGCAGGAGTTGGCAACTCATTGACCGTAACGGTGGCGGTAGCCGTGTTTTTACAACCGTTTCCGTCGGTTCCTTCTACGGTGTAAGTTGTTGTTCCTGTTGGGTTTGCCGTAACGGTTGCACCGGTAGTTGCGCTCAGTCCGGTAGAAGGCGTCCATGTATAAGTGGTTGCTCCGCCGGCAGTCAGCGTAGCCGACTCGCCTTTACAGATAGCAGGACTGTTGACGGTGATAGTTGGTAGCCCACTTATCGATACAGTGGCGGTAGCTGTGTTTTTACAGCCGTTTCCGTCGGTTCCTTCTACGGTATAAGTTGTTGTTCCGGTCGGGTTTGCCGTAACAGTTGCGCCGGTAGTTGCGCTCAATCCGTCAGAAGGCGACCATGTATAACTGATAGCGCCGCTTGCTGTCAGCGTAGCCGACAAGCCATCACAAACAGCAGCGTCATTGACGGTAATCGTTGGCAACTCATTGACCGTGACGGTGGCGGTAGTTGTACCTTGACAGCCATTGGCGTCACTTCCTGTTACAGTATAAGGTGTTGTGGCGGTCGGGTTAGCCGTTACGGTTGCGCCGGTAGTTGCGCTCAGTCCGGTAGCAGGCGACCATGTATAAGTGGTTGCTCCGCTGGCGGTCAGCGTAGTTGACAAGCCTTTACATATAGCAGCCGGATTTGGATTGACGGTGATTATCGGCGTCGGGTTGACCCTTACGTAAATACTGTCCCACACCCAGCACCCATCATCGGTTGGCGCGAGGCGGTCTTGTATTTTGACGTAGTATACCTCCGTATTGCCTGCTATCAATTCCGATGCCGGTACAGTAAGGGTATGGGTAGGTGCACCCGGTACCGTCTGAAGTACAGTAGACTGGTTTCCTTTGTACCATATTATATCAAACTCGTTGGTCGCCGCAGCGTTATCGATTCGTAACGGCTTGACGGTTAAACCGACGCTCTCGCTATTACACAAAATTATGGTATCCACTTCCATTTTCGTATCTGCCGGGAAGGTAATATCTACCCGTTTGCGGGTAATGGCATCCTCGTCCGGACGGCTGCACAGAGGACACAAATACCTGTTGGTAAGCTTGACGCGGTCGCAGTTGTCGGCAGCCGTTTGGGTGATGAATTTTAAATCGGAAATGATGTATCTATCGGTATTATTAGTTGCTTGCTTCGCGCCTACTCCATACAATGCCAGCCCTCCCTGTGCTAAGTTGTCTTCAAACGGAGTCCTGAAAAGGTAAGTGTTAACCGGACTTGTGTCGTAATATATTGTGGTAGGAGTTGCACTGAATGTAAATCCTAAGAAATATCTACCCGGCGTTAGTTCACGATTATTCAAATTAATCGTAAACGCCCTTTTGCCGGCAGCTAAGGTAACTGCTGTCACCGGCGTCAGATTTATTCCGGTGCCCGGAGTGTCGGAAGCGCCGGTGGAAGGGTAAATAACCGGCGTAACATTGATGTTTCCGCTACCGCTAAGGTAAATAACCACCGATTTGAGCGTTACAGTCTGTGTCACATTAAGAAGCATGCGCGTATTAACAATATTACTGGCAGATTGTTGACCGTTGGAGGAAGCGGTAGGGAGATCTTCGCTATCCATTAATACGCCCTCTTTAGTTACGATCGTTACATCTTCCAAATATATATGGTAAAGCGGTTCTGATTCGGCTGTTGCGAGGGTTACACTCACCTGATTTCCAGCAAAGCAGATGTCGCCCGAGTTGACAGCGTTGGCAGGCACAACAATCTCCGGTCCGATAGCTGTCCCTCCGGTTAGCTCCCGGAATGGACGGTAACGGCTCTCGTATGGATCTCCTCCGTTAAGTACTCCGTTGGCATAATTGGAGGTAAATCTGAAACAGATATTGTCGGATGCGATAGGCGCGTTCTTTCTCTCCTCAGGAATACAAACATCGGTCAGGATGTTTGTTGCCGGAGCCGGATCTACTTTTATCGTAACATAGTCGTATCGCCAGCATGATTGGCTTTCGTGATAGCCCTTTTCAAAAACTCTTACATAATAGGTTTTTGAGCCTATTCCGCTTGCCGTAATGTTAAGCGTTGTTCCGTGATGCATAGGAGTAGCGCCTGCTGCCGGTATGGTATTCGTTTCAAACCAATAGGCATCGCAATTCTCGTTTAGAGCGGGCGAAATGCTTAACGTAACAGTCTCCTCATCACACATTGCAAGAACTCTGTTTGAGATTTTTGGATTGCTTACATTTACACGGCGCGGCGTAGGACACGGACAGTCTACAAGAATCTTAATCGGATCGGAAACAGAAACCGTCTTGCAATGGGTATCTCCTTGCGAATTAGGATTTTCTTCAAAGTCATTTAACAGACCTTCCGTCCCAACAACTATACGAAACAAGACCGTGCTGCCTGCCATAGAAGAATAATTGCTCATGGCATGAACAAGCGTCTCACTTTCTGTTATTCCGGAGATGTTTGACCATGTTGTACCGCCGTTTGTGCTTACCTGATATAAAAGTCGAGGCGCATTGTCGTAGTACTTCTTCACCAATTCGCTTATCTGTGTAGCAAGATTGACATTGTACCTGTCGCATATCGTAGCATCCTGTTCATAAGAGGCAAGATTGGAATATAGTTCTACGATAGGCGGCACACAGATACGGAAGATAATATCATCTATTATCACGTCGTTTCCATTAGCAGCGCCTATCCTTGATAGCACTTTTAAAACGACAGAAGTCTCGTTCGTTCTGATAGAAGGTATTGTAATCTTATGCCAATTGGTTCTAGACAATGCAACTTCATCTGCTGTTGCACCGGTCGAACGAGCCCTTTTGATGCCCAGCAACGTACCGTCTGTCTTTTCTATCCTTATCTCAAAATCTATACCTCCGACAGTGGATCCATCAGCAACGGAGGTTTCAAAATCGAGATCAACATCCGGACAAAGTCCATCTATCCGCTTTTGATATATCGGGGCGGCAGATCCTATATTTATCGCTAAGACCCCTCCAAACTGATCTCCCGAGGCATCGGCACGATAATTTTGCATTGCCCAGCCTGCGCACGCAGTTAAATAATTGGGGTCAGCTATACTGACAATATATTGTCCATCTGAAGGGCATACATACACAGCCGCGTGATTTTGTATTATTCCGGGTGGCATATTTACATTCCAGGCTCTTACATCATACGGTGGATTCAGATTCCTTTCGGCACGAAAACCCCAAGCATCCGTATAGGTTGTTGGTCCTTGAAATGTACCAAAAGTTTCGTGAAAAATCGTTCTTCGCGAAGTGCCTACTCCGGGGCTTATTTCACAACAAATTTTGGTTGACACCCTCAGTACTTCAGATAAGGTTCCGTCAACCGTGACGCGATACTGAGTCGGTGTTGTAATTTCCGGATCTACGGCGCTTCTCACATTTCCGCCAAAAACAGTCCAAGTACTGCCATTATTCGTAGATTTTTCCCATTTATAGGTAGCTGCATTATATTCCCGGTCTGGCCATAGTCGTATCAATTCGCCATGACAAACCAATTCTCCCTCCAACGAGCTTACTTTGATGTTAAGACATCCCAAGACCTCTATTTTCGAGATAGCCAATACGATGCATGAGGTCGGTCCGGTATATGACGTCCTCAGATCAAAGAGAAATCCGTCTGCCGTATTTGGTACTGTAACTGTAGCTTCACGAACAAATTGTTGTTGGAAACCGGTTGGTGCAGCCATGGGGGCTTCAGTGCCGGTAGTACCGGCTGCATTCCCGTTAATCAACGGACGGAAAGTGAGATTCATGTTGCAACTCGATGGGGACAAAATATATCCTGTTATTCGGATACGAGCCGTGGAGCCCGATTTCAAGCCTGACACTCGATAAGAGAGTAAGCTTTGGTTTGCAGTCATCCCGCTCATAACCATCATGCGTTCATCGATGTTAGGCCAAGCGGGATTCACGGTACTCGGATTGTCCACTATTCTGTAACCGCTTCCTCCGGCTCCAAGGTTATAATTATAAGCCAACGTGGTTAACACTGCTCCTCCCGGAGGTCCGATGTATTCGATATTGCCCAGTTCCCACCAATCCAATTCCGAATCAACCAAGTTAAACTCCGTACCTCCTGTAAGCCCAACCGGGGCAGGAGCGCAATTTTGCGCTTGCATTCCACATACCATCAGTACCGAAAATAGAAGGTACAGAACAGTTTTTTTGTTTATTAATACATTTGTTTTCATATCATTACATATTATTATTTTAAATTTTAAAAACACACTATATCCTTTTCATTAGAGATTAACCCCCATTACACTACATCCAAAATTATTCTACAAAATTAATAAAAAAAAGGAATAAAGAAAAAATTGACGGATAAATTTTGTTAACACTTTGGTTTTCATGAATTTATTATTTTTTTTATTATACTTATATAAACTATTATTTAACATTATTATTGTCTCAACAACGTGAAATGCCCAGTATACTGCATCTTGATCTCGTCGACCACGATTACGTACCAGTAGTCGGTCGACGGCATGGCTGCACCCCGGTAAGTACCGTCCCAACCGGCGTCTTCGCCTTTGTACGTGGCAAGTTGCTTGCCAAACCTGTCGTAGATGGTTATGACTGCTTCAGGGTAGACTTCACGTATGTTCGGTACCTCCCATGTGTCGTTAATACCGTCGCCGTCGGGCGAGAAAAAGATCGGCGGGAACAGCGGCGGAGGATCCAGCGGCTCAGACCATTGCGCTTTACAACCTACAACGTCTTCAATATAATAAGTGTGGTAGGCAAAGAGCAAGCCTGATTTTACAGAATTACCGTCTTCCGGTCCGTTGTCAACTTTAAACATAAACGGCAGGGTACCGTAATCAGGATCGTATATGATTTCCCTGGTGCGCACACCTAAAGAATCTATTAACACGATGCGCGGATTTGTATTTACTATTATGGTGACAGCATCTTTTGCTTTACATTCTCCCCTAAAGATTTGTAAGTTGTATGTAGAGGTTTTTTCCGGCGATTCGGTAATTCTTGCACCCTGTTTTTCGCCTTCAAAAGCCGCTGACGTCCATACATAGATTTGAGCATCGTACGAACTCGCGTTTATCACGGCGCTTTCACCCTCGCATATTGGCGAGTCTGCCATTATATCGCCTTTTAACGGCTCGTCAACGTAAACCTGAACTTCAAAAGTCATGCTGCAATAGTCGTATCGACCATCTATTGTGTAGGTGTAGGTCGAGCGGTGACCGCTGCCCCAGCGGAAAGGCGGTTTAACATCTACCGTCAGTCCAACGTTTGAGCCTTGTATCGTTCCTTCCGGATCGCGCCATGTCAATATGCTTTGAGCCGGCGTTACCTGTTCATAGCCAATAGTAACCACATCGCCTTCACAAACAGCCCGTATCGGCAATAACACCGGACGCACCATAGGCGACACATTGAGCGGCGTTCCGTCTGCAATGTCGTCCGATACCACGCAACCGCGGTTGGTTACAGTATAACTGTAAACGCCGCTGTCGGACGGTTTGGCTGATGCTATCGCATAAATCTGTTTATCGTCAAAAGCCGATAACGGATTGCCGTCTTTAAACCATTTAATGCTTGTAACAGGATTTTCGGAACAGGTAATATTCAAAGCCGCTTTAAATTCATCTCCTTCGCAAAGACCCATATCTTCCGCCTGCAAGTCGTTTGTGACCGATAACGGAACAGAATGGACGGTTATCGTCACGCTTGCCGGACACTCATTGATGTATTCCAGGCGGTAGGTGCGGTTTCTTTCGGGATTCTGCATGTTGGTTATGGTCAAATCTTTACCATCTCCTACCTTCGTGCTGCCGATATACCAGACAAAACTATCCGAATCGGTATTGGTGAAAGCGGTTACGATATCAATATTGCCGCCGCAAGTGTAAAACTCTTTCGGATTGTTATTAAGGAAAGTTTTCGACGGGTTGGTACTGCCCGGTTCGCTGACGGTCATTGTTCCAATAATCGGCGCATCGCCAATGGTAACGGTATGGATACCCGATTCTTTAGTACATACGCCGTCGGTGGCTGTTACTTTGAATGTGTATTTGTCGAAAGCTACGCCTGACAGATTACCGGACGAAACCGCCTGTGTGGAGCCTATTGTCTGCGTAGAGCTTGTCTGTTGGTTGGTGCGCGCCCAACTGTAAGTTATGGCGCCGAGATTGTCGCCGGTCAAATTGGCTGTCAGGGTAACGGAGGTGTTCGGACAGGTTATGGTTTCACCGGTTATATTCAATGTTTTCAAATCGTGAATGTCCACTTCTACCGGCTTTATGTCAGAATAGCAATAAGGAGCGCCCGCCATGGTAGCCGGCGGCATGGTAAAGGCGGCTTGGATGTAATAGTTTCGCTTGCCGGCGGCGGTTATGGCTGCTGCATTCGGAAGCGGGATACTGCCGGCTGCATCATCATAGTATTTAGCCGATTCGCCCAAAGAAGGAACGTAAGTATTGTTTGTAATCTGCCATACGCTGTTTGCGCCGCTATTGAGCGTGATATTTACTGCATCCGGAACACACGCTGATTTCGGGTTGGTGATGCTTAATACCGGTTTGGCATAAACCGTCACTTTAAGCGATACGCGGTTGCTTTCGGTTAAAGTCACGTTGTTGAACTGGCTTACCCAATAGGTTTTTTCGCCGGGAGTTAATGGCAAGCCTGTGTTATCTAATGGCGTCGGGTTGACGGTAGTATAACTATTATCCGACAGGTTGTTGCTGGCATACCACCTGAATTCGAAATCCGACTCTGTATAGCCTGTCGGATCCTTCACTATGAACGGCGCATCCAACGGGAGAGGCGTTTCGCCTTCGCAATAGCTGGCATCCTTTACTTTCGGCGCCGGCGTCATGTAAATCCAGACGTCTACGCTTGTTACCGGACTTTCACAGTATGGAGCGCTATTCATTTTTTGCTTAACATCGTAAGTATATAACTTGTTCGTGTAATCGCCGGCAGCCGGTGTTGGCGGCGTTGGCGGCGTTGTAGTCCATTGCAGCGTTTCGGGGTGCCACCAATAGAGCGTGTTGCCGGCAGACGGCGTTACGGCGTTCGGTTTATGCAATAATATATTCTTAAATGGGATATCAATACTGTAATAGATTACATCTCCATTCACTGTCGGTTCGATCGGGAACGGGACGACAATTAAATTATTTTTGGTAGCCGTGGCTGTCTCCGGAGCGCAAACATTGTTGCTGGTTGCTGTTAAGGTAAAGGTAATGGTTTTACCGGCATCGGAGGCAACAGCGTGGTAAGTTGTATTTTCTGCTGTAGGGTCGGAGATTGTCCCTCCGCCGTCGGTGCTCCAACTCAAGGTTCCGTTTGTGACCGAGCCGGATATGTCAAATGTACCGTCGGGACAGATTGACCCTCCTATGGAGGAAATGACGGCGATAGGCAGCGGATCAACAGTAATAAGCGTTTCGGAAGTGTCTGTTCCGCATACGTTTCCTGCTATGAATCGCAGCGTCTTACCGTTATCGGAATCGCTTACCGTATACGGGAAAGCGGATATTACAGCAAATGTTCCTCCGGACGTACCTATCTCCCACCGTTCGAGATTGATAGTCGCTCCGTTTGTATCTATTGACGGATTGCTTGCCGAGAACGAATTGCCGGAACAAATGGCTGGAACCAGTGTAATGGCGCCGGTTACCGGACGGTCATTCACCGTAATTAACGACGTTCCGCTCAGGTCGGCGGCTACAGCCACACACTGAGCATCCGACAGGGAGACTAAATTGTAACTCCTCGTACTTGCAGGAGAGAGTGAGGTAATGGTATAAGGATTTGTAGTAGCCGTAATCTGCGAAGAGATTGTTGAGCCGTCGCTGTAAGTAAACTGGAATGGCGCACTGCCTGTAAAGTTTACGGTCAGACTGGCGTTTTGTCCCTTACAGATTGTCGGATCACCGCTTAATACAGCGGTCGGACGGGCTTTTACGCGAGCAGTCACGGCGGCGCGTGTAGACTTGCAGCCCATGGCGTCTGTTACTATCACATAGTAAGTGGTCGATGCCATGGCTGTGCCGGTGTTAAACGGAGCAGGTTCGGCGCTTAGCTCACTGGCGTCATTGTTGGCGCTATACCAGGTGAAGTTACCGCTGGTAGTCACCAAGCTTGTCCATGTCTTCGATGCGCCGGGATCAAGAGCGCACTCGTCGTAATTACTGACAGACGGAGCGGACGGTTCGGCGCTTATATCAACTTTAATTTCAGCTCGTTGACTTTCGCATCCGTCAATTGTTTCGCTTATCCAGTATGATTTTGTTTGCGGGACGGAAGCGTCGAAATTGCCCGGATCGGCAATCGGAGAACCTCCCGTAGCGGCGCTGTACCATTTCGGGGAAGATATCGGACCGTCTATCAGACTTGACCAGGCGACAATGGTAGAAGTCGGCGCCGGACAACTGATGTGGTCTTTAACGTTTGGTTTGGTAAATGGCGGATTTACCGTAATGGTAAAACTCACCGCATTACCGGTACATCCGTCGGCTACCGGCGTGATGGTGATTGTAGCGTTTATGGCTGTTTCGCCTGTGTTGGAAGCCAAAAAGGAAGCTATATTGCCGCTTCCGCTGCTTGAGAGACCGATTGAAGGTTCGCTGTTCGTCCAGTTATAGGTTGCTGCGCTTGACATATTGCCCGTGATATTCACGGCGGCAGTATTTCTGCCGTGACACTCGGTTAAATCTGCCGGTTTGGTTACCGTCGGCGTTGGCTTGACCGCGATTGTAAATGTTTCCAGGTCGCCGACGCATCCGTTGGAAGTCGGTGTGACGGTTATTGTTGCCGTCACTGTGCTTGTTCCGGTGTTGATAGATGTGAAAGCTCCTATATTGCCGTTTCCGCTGGCAGGCAGACCGATTGAAGGCGTGTTGTTTGTCCAACTGTAGGTTACTGCGCTTGACATACTGCTTGAAAAAGTCACAGCGTTAGTGCTTGTGCCATTGCATAGAACTTGATCCGCCGGTTTGTTCATGACCGTTTTCGGTCTTAGTGTGATTGTCGTCTCCGAACTGATAGGCTGATCACATTCCGGTGTCGTTACGGTTACTTTTATTTTGTAGCTGGCGCCCAGCGCTAAAGGTTGAAAGACAAAATTTTTAGCTGATCCGGTTGCTCCGGGAACTGATTCTACTTCCCATGAATAGGTTGTGCCTGCCGGATATTCCCGAGCCAGACTAAAAGTGATCGGATCTAACTTGCATGGATCCATGGTATAAATAATCCGAGGTTTAACAGTACCTTTGATTCTTATGTCATCAATACCTACCGGCAACCTCCAGCAATCGGAAGTTCTTGCCAGGTAAAAAACAACATTCCCGTTTGCATCGGCTTTCCCCGTAGCAGAAATATCAACGCCTGTAGTGTTGCTCTGAGGAATGGATACTTCACTGCCGGCAATAAGACCAATTATTGTTGGTCTTACGAGATTAATACTTATGCCCGTTGTTCCACAAACAGGAACCGTACAAGTGCCAACGGCTAATTTCATTTCCACTTCTCTACCCGATGCCATCAATGCTCCGGTACCAAAATCATACCGGTATTCATTTGATCCGCTATTTTGCACGTCATATCCATAGACATTGCTGCTATTGGTAGGAAAACCATTTGCCCTGTAATACTCCCATACGGATAAATCAATCAGATTATACGCCTTTGCAGTAAAAAAGACGTCAGTGCCGGGTTCCAAACCTCCTACGGAGTAGATAAAAAACGGATTATTTATATTCGATCTTAAATGCACAAAGATATTTTTACCGGGCATATCCATAAAAAAATGGCTAAGCGCTCTCGGATTGGCAACAACACCGCCAACACCTACAGCCGCGCCGCCTCCCGCAAAAGCTCCTCCTGTCTGAATACCATTCGAACTCAACGTGTGGGCAACCCATGTGCGTTCAAGGATCATTTCTCCTCCCTCTTTTACGGAAGCCATACAAGCCGTTCCGGTTATGTCATAAAGATGTTGTGCGTTATACACATCTTCGACATACTTGGTAGAACCGCAAGTCGACGTGAACAGCGCATCTTTATTACTCGTATTTATTGGGGTCAACCACTGGGCTTGCGTAAGCGTAGGGTTACACAACGACGTCGGCGGATTAAAATCGGTTCCACCTACAAGACATTGTGCGGAAACGCCAAAAGCAGACAACAGCAACACTCCCATTACTATCATCCTCAATCTATTTTGCGCTGAAACCTTCATACATTTTATTTTTTAAGTTTGTACTTAGTCATGTATGAGAATCTATTTTGAAAGAAAATACTATATCCTTATCACACTTTCTTCAAAAAGACCTTATCAATTACTTCGCTAAGGTAGACATTTTTATCAAATAATCCTACTTTTTATGTTAAAAAAATTATATCTTAGCCAAACGACGATGTATCTTCGTTTGACTAAGAATATAAATATATAAATACCAGCGATTTAGATATTATTAACAATAAGTGACGGAAAACAATCCCGTCACTTATCGTTTATCACTAACCACTAATCACTAATTTAAAACTTCACCACTTCCAACGTACCTTTTTCTACTTGTCCGCCTTTCTTGTAGATGCGGTAGAAGTAGGTACCCGGATCGGCAATCGCCCCGCGATAAGTGCCATTCCAGCCGTTATCGCCTTCAAATATTTTTTGCATGTAACGGTTGTATATCTCTACATGATAGCCTATCATGAAGCAGCAGTTTCCGCCGCCCGGATTGTACGGGTTAATGACATTCGGCACAAACTCGGCTACCTCTACGTATATTTCCGCTGAGGAAGGACAGCCCAACTTCGCTGTTGCGGTATGCACGCGGAAATGCTGCTTGCCACCGTCAGGGTGAAGCTTCAGGACGTATTCGCTGATTGTCTTATACGGCTGGTCGTTGATGAACCATTCGAAGCTGCCGTGGTCGGTGCGGTCGGCAATGATGGTTATTTCAAGTTCTTTGCCCAGTTCGATGCTTTTCGGCGCTTCGAGCTTCAATCCGATCGGCGTTTCTACAGAAACGGTAGCGGTAGCTTTGGCGCTACAGCCGGTGGCTTCTACTGTACCTTCTACCGTATAGGTAATGGTGGAGGTTGGCGCAACGGTTATGGTTGCTCCGGTCTCGCCCGTAGTCCATGTATAGCTGTTGGCATCGCCGCTTGCCGTTAAGGTTGCCTCGGCGCCGAGACATATATCGGCATTGGCAACGGTAACAGTTGGTATATCTTTACTTTCCGTAATTGTAACGCTTGCGGTGTTGGTACATTCATTAGGCGCCTTGACGGTAACGGTATAGGTTCCGGGCGCAGTGACGTTGAGCGATGCGCCGGTAGCTCCGTTGCTCCATGTATAAGTACCGCCGCCGGTGGCAGTCAGACTGATGCTTAACAGGGTGCAGGTTAATTTGGTTTCTCCCGTATTGTTGGTGATGCCTACTACCGGTGGGTTTTTGTTTTCTGTAATCGTAATGTTCTTGGTAGCGGTACATCCGTTAGCCGCCTTGGCAGTCACGGTATAGGTTCCGGGTGCAGTTACGTCAATCGAAGCGTTGGTACTGCCATTGCTCCAAGCGTAGGTTACACCGCCGGAAGCGGTCAAATTGATGCTTAACAGGGTACAGGTCAGTTCAGTGACAGCAGGAGTGTTGGTAATAACGGCTGTCGGAAAGACCTTGTTTTCCGTGATTGCAATGCTTTCGGTAGCGATACAACCATTTGGCGCTGTGACGGTTACGGTATAGGTAGCCGGCGCTGTGACCGTTGCATTGGCGTTGGTACCCAAGCCGCCGCTCCACAAATAGGTTCCGCCGCCGGTAGCGGTCAAGCTGATGCTTGGTTCGGTACAGGTCAAGACGGTGGTTACCGGATTACTGTTGTTAGTAATGCCTGCAATCGGCAGGATTTTGTTTTCTGTAATCTGGAGGTTGGCGGTAGCCTCACATCCGTTAGTTCCTCTGACAGTCACGGTATAGGTAGCCGGTACACTGACCGCTACCGTAGCGCCGCTACCCAAGCTGTGGCTCCATGCGTAAGTGCCGCCTCCGGTAGCTGTCAGGCTGATGCTTTGCGTGGTACAGGTCAACTCGGTGGTTGGCGGATTGGTGATGCCGGCTGACGGCAGGGTTCTGTTTTCCGTAATTGTAACGCTTGAAGTAGCCGTACAGCCGTTAGATCCCGTGACGGTTACAGTATAGGTAGCCGGTGTTGTGACTGTAATAGCGGCGTTGTCTCCCATGCCATTGTTCCAAGCGTAAGTACCGCCGCCGGTAGCCGTCAAGCTAATGCTTGGCACGGCACAAGTCAATACGGTTCCTCCTGTATTGTTGGTAATAGCGGCTGGCGGAGGGGTTCTGTTTTCTGTAATGGTGATGGTTGCTTCATCGGTACATCCGTTTGACGCCGTAAGAGTTACTGTATAAGTACCCGCAGCATTGACCGTTACATTGGCGCCGCTGCCTAAGCCGTGGCTCCATGTATAAGTTCCGTTGCCGGTAGCTGTCAGGCTGATGCTTGACGTGGTACAGTTCAAGATGGTAGTACCCG
>Ga0123354_10001481_pt1 | contig 28672 bp, 13 predicted proteins | sample TergutLab28metaG_2_FD_97872 | JGI IMG/M metagenome (GOLD analysis project Ga0123354, IMG submission 97872) | Labiotermes labralis P4 segment gut microbial communities from Petit-Saut dam, French Guiana - Lab288 P4 | ecosystem: Host-associated > Arthropoda: Insects > Digestive system > Gut ... | reverse complement strand
GTCAGCCTACACAACACAACAAGTACTCGCTAGCTCCTGAAGATGGACGTATTAACGTCTGAAACATGTTGAGCAATATATAATAAAGCAAGTGTCATCTAGTTGGTCAATCTTTATTCAAATTCGAATAAGCAATGGCGAACGGATATCTGGGGGGGAGGGGGGGCTGTAACCTACCGCAGTACCATTCTGCTTGCTATAATTCATATTCAGCCAAAGGAGTGTCCATTAGAGCAAGAATGAACCGGCGATATAAAAGTCATCACATAACAGGTAAACACTCTTCCGTAGGTGTTGTTGGCAAAATACCATCCGACCCTATCTGCCTCACACTCAGGTCAGGCTGCATGTACATACACACCAAGTAGATTTCTCTCCCTCAATTACACATGAAGGACCTATTCAATTATCACAAATCGCAGTCACCACAAAACAGGCACATGCTTTTCTAATTGCGATTCCTTCAGTACCTGCTCTGGCAAGAAAATATTATTATGGAAACTAACACAACGCAGTTTCGACGATCGTACGGCGCAGATGACAATAACACCTTGTCTTTCCTCATTTTCACTGTTATTTTATACGTAATGCGAAACAGTCTCACAATACAACGCTGCTGTTACGCATCCACATCTCTTCCCCACTCGTAGCTTAAACTCAGTCTGACATCGCACTTTGCAGTTTCTTCGAGACTTCGCGTTTGGGCTGCAATTGCTGTTGCCTGGCTTTTTCATATAGTTACGTAAATGAGAAAGTAATTGCTGCAACCGATGCAGCAGTTATCACATACAGATGCATAACAGAAATGAAGGAAGAAAAATAAGGGAAGAGAAAAAGGACTAGAACGAAACAATAAGGCACAGCAAACAGCCTTCATAAAACTTGGTCCTATTTATGAAACTGTCACCCAGCTACTGAAGAAATTCCTCGCATTTGTGGAACCTTAAGGTTTACTACCACGTTCACAAACCCTGCCACCTGACCTTATCCTAAGGTCGGTAAAAGCAGCTCACATCATTGCACTAACTTTCTTATAATCCGTTCTAATATTTTTATTATCCCGTCCACAGGAGGTTTTCCAAATGGTTTCTTAATTTAATCTTCTCCGATGAAGTATTCATTGTTCTTGTATAGGAGTGAGAAGCAAAATATGACACCCACACAAAACTACTGGCAACTTTATGATTTAAAACTGTTAATTTTTAAGCCTTCGTGTAGGGTAAAAACGGAAGATTATGACTTGTACTGAAACTTTTCTTAATTTGTTTGCCAATGTGACTTTGTCTGTCACTGTTTTTTTGTAAATACTGGAACTTCGCCATGTTTTTGAAATACTTATTCTTTGAAAAAACCAGGAAAAAAGTAAAAGGGTTAAAAAACTAAGCAAATAATAGCAATAACAGACAGAAAGGTAAGCTTGAAATAAGAAACAAAAATACATGTTTAAACCAATAAAGAAAGGAATTGGTAATACGTAAAGCGCAGGGCTGTCACCGAGAACGTTTCTGGACACAGGTACCCAGCTCGTTATTCTGACATTTTACGAGTTTTTCTCCCTGCTTGGTACTGCCAATTGTATACCAAACCCACCCCACCTTCCATATTACGTGCTGCACGATCTACTAGAATACCCAGCAATGCGGGCGATCTTAAAAATGTATGACTCAATCAGAATACTCACCGCCAAATTTTGAACAATTTTCTTAGGTGCATAAAGAAATTTAATATAATAGAGCTAAAAATCTGTTCACGCCACCGCACCCAAAACACTGATCGCATAATGCAAGATGTGTAGTTCCAGAAGTTTCAAGTGCGAGAAACGAAACAACGTACGTAAAGTCAGGAAGTAGAGCTTGGAGACACAGGTCATGAAATTTGCATGCACATGATGTCGATTCCGACATCACAACGAACAGTTCTGTTGTGCTGCCTCCGACCTTCCACCTTAACCACATAACTATTGTACGAAGGCGGCCTGTCTCAGAGGCGAGGCTTTTAAATCAACTTGGTTGGTCATTTGTCCTGATACATCGAACACGGTGTGTTGTTCTAATTACAATGACCACAACACGAGACATTTATTAGAAGGCAATGTACCTGCAAATTGATTTTTGACTAACACATAAGCAAGAACCTTGCGTGACAAGCCATAAATTAAAACGACTAAAGAATTGTCACATGGTGTTCGATTCCTCGTAGAGGCATCCCAGTTTCTCTTTCCCACTGTGTCTAGACCGGCTGTGGGGTCGACTAATTCTCTAACCAAGATCACTTGTTCACTGTGTGAATACTACTACTATGGTGGTGGTGGTGGTGGTGGTGGTGGTAGTAGTAGTAGTAGTAGTAGTAGTAGTAGTAGTAGTAGTAGTAGTAGTAGTAGTAGTAGTAGTAGTAATAGTAATAGTAGTAGTGGGGACCGCAGTGGCACAGTGATTAAGGTGCTGTGCTACAAATCGGAAGGTTGCTGGTTCAATCCCAGCTGGTGTCATGGGAATTTTTCATTGACATAAAATCCTTCCGATCGCACTATGGCCCTGCGGTCGACTCAGCCCCTAACAGAAATGAGTACAGGAGCATTTCCTGTGGGTAAGGGCGGCCGGTGCGTAAGGCTGACAACCTACCACCATCCTGTGCCGTTGTCATGAAATCTGGGAACCTTAACTTCCTGGAACCCTCTGGGCCACTCCAGGCCTGTAACAGGACTGCTTTGCCTTTTTTTTTGTAGTAGTAGTAGTAGTAGTAGTAGCAACGGTAAAAGTAGTGACATCTCTCTGTAATATGACCTATATGACCCCAAGTTTTAACCTCTCTAATGCCACAGCGAGCCATTTGACACGATCACAATCACACTTAATCAGTCCCTGACCTCACGGCCTAGTTTCCATAGACAATCTTAATGTTATCCTTCAATTCCTTTTCTCCGTTTCCAAATGGTTATATTTTATAGGATGTTCGCAACAAAGAATTGTATGGATTCCTTTTCTCCACACCACAAATCTCTTCTCGATTTAACTACGTTAACAGCATTAGCAGATGCTTCGTTGTTAGAGTAACACCACCAATAAGAACATGAACAGTAAAAAACAACTATAGGACGCCCTAACAGCTCAGCCATCGAGTAAGTAGCCACATAGAGTGCAAGTCGTATTGTAGGTGTAAGCTGGGTCACCTCATGTTTGGAAGCAGCTGACATATGCACATTTGTTTCGTTTAACTTTCTTCTTTGACTCCGCGTCGAGACCGACCATGACAGCAACCTACAGTCTTATACAGTTTGCACACTCAACTATCTCTCCTTGCGTTGAATTGGCCAGGCTGTGAAGTCTACTCATCAGGTCTAATGCCTACGAATGTGAGAAGCTTCCCCTATATTTTCATGGCCTGACGCGTTAATTAATGCATTGTACTAACTTCACCTTACAGGGTCACAAAACAAAATTTATTTCTGCATATTATTAAGACAAATGTCCTATTCTTTTTATTCTTAGGTACATATAGGCATTATGTCAAATGAGAGACGAATATTTGTAGGGTATAAACCCATCCCTCTACATTTTTACTGTTTACAGTACCGCCCTGGGGACCGCGGTAGCACAATGGTTAAGGTGCTGTGCTACAAATCGGAAGGTTGCTGGTTCGATCCCAGCTGGTGTCAGTGGAATTTTCATTGACATAAAATCCTTCCGATCGTACTATGGGCCTGGGGTTGACTCAGCCTCTAACAGAAATGAGTATCAGGAGTATTTCTTGGGGACAAAGGCGACCGGTGCGTAAGGCTGACAACCTACCACCATCCTGTGCCGTTGTCATGAAATCTGGAAACCTTAACTTCCTGATGCCCTCTGCGCCTGTCCAGGCCTGTAATGGGACTGCTTTACCTTTTTACAGTACCCCCCCTAATACTATTTTGTGCCAAACAACATTATTCTTTCTTTGCTTCTTTTTCCCCTGTGTTTGAAATTACTAAAGTTAGACTATGACAAAAAGCGAGAAGGAATCAAAGCGACATGTAAATCCATCTCTCACTATTCTTTAAGAGTCTAGTAATGAAACAGAGTAAGGAAGATGTACTCGTAGCGTTAATTTTACTTTACCTTCCTCGTTAGAAGATCCTCCATCCCGACCCTCAAGTTTCTTGCGGAGTCTCGAGAGACCCATTACGGGGTTTACCAGAGTAGCGGCGGTGCCCAAGATATCGTCGATATTAGTGTGGCTACCAATAAACAGAGGCAGATTCTTCGGTCTTGGTTTACTGGCTTGGATTTTTACAGCCTTTTGCGCCGGTTCTTGAAGGTTGTCATAAGGTGACCGTCTACCACTCTCCTCCTTGGGCTGCAAGGTTCTACCCGACAAAGTAGCAGCAGGAAGCACTAATGGAAACTTTGGCACTAAATTTCCAGACACGTTTTCTTGCTCTTGGAGGCTCTCATTAATGTCCTCCTCCGAAGTGTCAGTGGGTGAACTTTCTTCTCTATCCTGCTTCCCTTCCCCTAATTTGAGGTCTTCACTGACAGACTGGTTGCTGTCAAGCCTCTTAATCCCTTCAGGGATATCTCCTTTACTACTCAACCACCAGGCCTTCTCTCCAGACTTTTGGTTTCTCAACTTGTATGGAAAGCTCCTACTGTTGGTCTCCTCCTCTTTGTGTTCCGTCATCTGCATTTTATTAACAGAATGACTGCTGCTGATCCTTTGTATTCCATCGGATTTTGATGTACACTTATTTAAACAGAAGGGCAACTCGCCTGATTCCTGGTGTCTAATTTTGTGGATTTTCTTCTTCACTATCTCTTCTTCTCCTGATTTCTTGCTATCTGAGTCTGAACTTTGTAATTTATTGACTGAGGAATTACTCCGCATTCTTTGTACTTGTGCTGTTTTACTTTCTCCATCAGATTCTCGGGGCTTATGTATTGATGCATTGCTTGTTGTTCTTTGAACCCCTTCTGCACTCTTTTCTCTTTCTGAGACCTGGAGCTTATTAACCGAAGAATTGCTCTGAATACGTTGGATTCCTTCCGGAACAGGAACACTGTTGTCCAGCCACCACGGAAGCTCTCCTGACTGTTGATGCCGGAGTCTATGAAGTTTTGTCTTTGACTTTTCTTCTTCCACGCAAGGCTGTCCAGTGTCATAGTGGGACTTATTGCAATTATTCAGTGACAGGTTGCTAGGAGTTTTCTGCAACCCAACAGACTTATCGGTGTAGTTGGAATCAGAGCTTCTTTCTTCTACATCACAGCCGGGAAGTTTGTTAATAGAAGCGTTACTATGAATTCTCGTAACACCCTCAGGAATAGACGCACAGCTGTCAAGCCACCATGGCAACTCCCCTGACTGCTGGTGTCTGAGCCTGTATAATTTTCCCACATTTTTCTCGGCTCCCTCATGATTTCTATCAGTACCAATTTCAGAATTTTTGTTCTTCTGCGACGACACGCAGCCAGATTTTTTCTGCGCTACCTCAGAACCGTCACTATTCACCACTCCTTTCTCATATCCTTCAGTTTTGTTTATAGAAGTGTTACTTCTTATCCGATTTACTCCCTCAAGCATTTCATCAGATTTCTTATTCAACCCAGGTTGTTCCTCAAACTGCTCATATGTGTCCTTGCATACTTTGTATTTAATTTTCTCTGCATTGTCTATATTACTTGAATTTTGTTTTTGTAGTATGTTCACCGAATCGTTACTGAAGACTTTCTGTACACCAACTGCCGTGCCGCTGTCTGCTTCTCTGTCGTTTTGTTCTTTGATTGAAGTATTGCTATCAATTCGTTTGATTCCTTCAGGAATATTTGGGTTGCTTTCCAGCCACCAAGCTCGCTCTCCTGACTCCTGTTTTCTTATCTTGTATTTAAGACTAAACTTGATGCTGCCATTATCATCATTTATCTCAGAACCAGTTTCAGTTCCCCTTTTGTGATCTAAGACACTAACTTCATCCAATGCGCCCATTTTCTTCACTTCCACACCTTCCTTTTCAGACTTGCTCAAAGACTGAGTGCTGCCAGTTCTTTGTAGGCCTACTGATTTATTAATATCCTGCTTTCCTTTGAATAAATTTGTGACAGGAGCAAGAGCACGCATAAAGAATGATTTCGACTCCTCTGTTTTAGATGACTTTGGACTGACTGGAGGCCTGGGCAGCTTATCTGCAGACACACTATTGGAATTTTTTATAGCTGAAGTAACAGATATTTGCTGAGAATCCCGTCCTGTAGGCGATATTCGGGTCCGATGTTCGAGGTTTATGGAATTCTGGCTACTTATGATGAGCTCCTCGTCCTCTTCATCACTGCAACTACTCCCGGAGGAAGAGGATGTTTCGGTTGAGCTGATGTCAGGACCAGATTCCCGAGTGTCGAGCCTCATTGCACCTTTGGTATTTCGCAATGGCTCATAGCAAGCTTCGATTAAATTCGACGTTGCTTTAGTTCTATCTGAACCCTGGGGTTTAGGTACAGCTAAATTATTGTCAGTAGTTCCTGAAGGAAGTTTAGATGTAGAGCTACTAAAGTGCAGTCTGAATGGCGATCTGGAAGTCCCTAAGGAAGGCGAATTTTCTTCAATCGGCGACGAAAGTGTGGAGACCGCGTCAGCACAAGACGTTTCAGAATCACCAGAACTGGCAGAGCTACTCCTGTTGATTTTGCGTTCGAAGGTACTGGCATGCCTTTGTTTCTCTTGCATTCTTTTGAAGGCCTCCGCCTGCACAGTGTTGGGAAGTTCAACGTTAAGCGAAGATTTACGAAAGTCTTTGTTGGCGACACTGAATTTGTTTAGGGAATGCACGGAAGAGCTAGGCTTGAGGCCTTGTGTGTTGCCGTCACTCTTGGGAACTGGAGGCGGAAGTTTACTTGTGGGTATATCAGGCAAGGTCTTGGAACACAGAATTGGTGATACAGAAGTTTTTGTTATAGCTTCCTCTTTCGATATTGGTGTTGCAATGCTCGCCTGCTTACAAGAAGTATTCGTTTCAACTGATGAAGTTTTTATCGACCCTTCTTCTGATGAAAGGGAAGTAGCCGACGAAGATTTTGACTTCATTCCGAGTGGAGCTGCAATGCCAATTTGACTTGACGATTTTACGCTAGTATTTTTAAAAGGAATTTTTTTGGTTTTATTGGAACTTCCCGCAGTAGTATCTGATGTCGTCTTCTTTTCTTCACAAGGGGACGTCTTATCCGAAACATCTTCCAAGGAATGGGTGACGGAAGACGTATTTCCGGATTTTAATCCACCGATTACTTTGTCTTCTTGACGTATGTCATTTACCGCAGGAAAATTCATGTTACTGCGTGTTACAAACGGCATTTGTGCAGAACCAACTCCCTCAGTTTTTGGACCAGATGAATCTTTCGACTGAGTTCCGTCACTTGGCGTTATATTAGATGATCCAAACGTCGAAGTGGTCCTTGAAGATTTAGGGATGCTTTCATTGTTTTGTACCGAATATTTGGTACTCATATTTTTCACAAATTGACCTCGAGTCAAACATTCGACTTCTGTTTCTGTTGTCATTTCTTTATTCCCTGTAAGAAATTCTGCTGATTTCCTTTCTTCTCCACTAACAGTTTTTGTTTTCGCACAAACAGTCTGTTTGGACTCATCACGACCTATAGTCGATACATCACCTGGCATTTCGTTACCTGCTACGCAGTTCGTTACTTTTATACATGTTTCGTTTGGTTTATCACCAACTATTTCCAATTGTTTTATACTACTAATATCACTATCCGTTTTCCTTTCAGAGGAAGCTAAGGGACTAGAATTAAGTTTCCGACCGGGCAATGTCGCACCTTTTGCACCGTCGTTGTTTACAATCACTGTCGAGGAAATGGTTTTAGGAGCTTCACCCGTCCAAGTAACATCACTTGTCTCTTGGTCAGCAGAAGATTTAATGGCTGTTTCCTTGTCGTCACTTCTTGAGGACGAGTTGCTGTACCGTGAAGTATACCTAGAGACGGGAGAGTAGCTACTGGCTGCGCTTGGGTACCTGTCCAAGTATGCTGACCACCTAGAAGAAACCCCGTAACGAGATAACCTCGCCGTATTTTCTCCGGGTTCGGACTGAGTTCCTTTGTCCAGCATTTCGGGCCTTATTTTTCGCTTTTCTATTGTCTTCTCTATAACACGAGCCAAATCCGATCGTCTGGTTCTAACGTATGATGTAGTTGACGGGGGTGTTGGTGAAGTTCCCCTAGTTACAATTGTAATAAAAGTGGTCAAAGTCACGTTTTCTTCTTCTTCTTCTTCCGTTTTTTCATTCTCGCCTTTGTTCTCCAAACTTTTTGCTCCTTGACTGTTAGTATCTACTTGGGAAATTGTTGTAGTAGCGGAAGTAATAATTGGTTTCACCTCGTTCTTCTTAGCCTCCTCGCTATCCTGATGCGAGTTGGACCTACTAATGGACCTACGGCTGTAAGCCAGACTGGACAGTCCGAAGACTGTTGGTGGCTTTTCGCTGACAGGGCTTCGTATGATATTTGAACCGTACCTGGAGGAACATCCATACCTCAGCGATGACGTTGTGTGGCCTGGGGTGGCGGCAGTTGTGGATGTCGTTGAAGAAGAAACGTCGGGGGCTGAGTCTCTGCTGGTGGATCGACTGTACGTCCGGGCATAAAGACGATAGGGGGACACGGAACTCCTGTATCCCGTACGATCCGCTTTCACTCCCACTTCCGCTGAGGTTAGCGTCTTCTCGGGGCTGGCATCTCTGCTCAACTTAGCAGTGAGGCTTCTCCCAAGGGCGCGGTGGCTACTCCCCGTGTCTGCGTCATCTTTGTCCTTTGAGCTGTAACTCGATTCCCTCGACCTTCCTGGATACGTACCGGAAGAGTACCTGTCTCTAAGTGACAGTCGCTCATTCTCCTTGTCCCTCCTCTCCGTCGCGCCGCTACTACTGGATGTCGTGGCAGACCTCGTGACATTGTCCTTAGAGGAGCTCAGGTAACTGCCTGTCGAACTTCGACTGTAGTTAGGCCCCAGGTATGGCAACCGGTTACTGAAGCCGGATGAATAGTTATTTCTGCCCAAAGTGGAAGCGCCGCCTCCAGTGCCAAGCCGTCTTCCACAGCCACCACCTCCAATCCCACCGCCACCACCACCACCACCGATGCCGCCACCACCATCATACTAGAGGCAAGCACAAATGCTGAGTTTCACACGCGTATCCATGAACATAAACTTAAATTTACTTAATTGATATTAGAAAGAAAGAGAGCGAAGATAAATTAGGTCTCTTGTGCTGGCGAAACACGCACCAGTCCAAGCATACGCACAGTTAACAACCCTGATTTTTACGTTGTGTGTATGTGATAGGACGTGAGCTCTTAAACACAGAGACAGTATGTTTCTTTAAATCTCAAACCACTTGTAAATTTGGAAGGAAATGCCGTTTCAGAAGATTTTGACCTTTTTTAAGATGAAATACTTGCATTCAACAGCCGAGAAATCCCACGCAATTCTCAGGCATGATTGTTAGCACTATGACAAAATTACATCCGGTCACGCCCACCCCCCGCCCCACGCATATGAGCTTACGAACCTTATCGATACAAATGTTTGTTAAGTAAATGTGAGTGTAAGTGTGAAGTTGCCCCTGTGCACGCGGTGAAGGCGCATGGATGAGGAGATGGGTTGGTGACCTCATTCGTTACCTCGGCACTAGTGGAGGTGGGAGTATATACGTATATTAGAAAATGCTTGGGAGTCACACAGTAAAATATATCTATCCAGAAGTTCCCTTTTTCTGAAATCACATCACTCTACTAATACTAATGCCTCTGTTTCTACAGAAAGTCTAAATTGTTCGCGTGAGTCCACACCCACTCACCCACCCCCTCTACACAAACACACGCGCACACACACACACACACACACACACACACACACAAAGCACATTCCATCCAGTTGTGCACCGCCGCAACAAAGAAAACGCAACACCAAAAAGGCGTAGAATTGCAGATAAGGCAGCAGTTATTCGCTAAATAAATAAATGCAAAAGGATTGTGTCAGTCATACTTCTGATGATAACTGATAATGATTGTGATAAAAACGACGAAGACGAAGACGATATGTATGATGCAGCGCTTATACACTTGATTACAAATGTACCTAGTCTTAGGTTCGATATGCATCTACGCGACCATTGTGGCTTGAATTTATTATTTTTAAATATCTTCAACATACAGGCCTGTTTATCTTTTAACAATGGAAAAGGGTATGTAGTTTTACAATAAAAGTTCCTAAAATTTGTCGTGCGTGTGAGGGCCTTAATCTTCCATATTTGTTCATAAGATGTTTCGCCTATCTTCTCAACTGTGTTGTGTCAGAAACTTCTTGGTTCCAACTCTCTCAGCCTACTTTGAAATATGAACTCAATTAGAAATATTACCTGGAAATTGTCGTAACTTTTAAAAGCCCCACTTTTAACCTTTCTTATTTTTATAACCTTTCTTATTTTTATTGCTACTGCTCAAAAAAAGGAGAATTTTTTTTCTTAAAAAAGTGCACTAGACGGACAAGATGAATCGATGATTTCAACCTTCTAGAGGAACTGGGAAGAAATGATCACACTCATCATAAACCTTGTCTGGTACACTTACTTAAAGTATTACCACTTACACTTTCGTTACAAGAGACAATTCAATAAGTGCAACACTGACATAATCAAACAATCATTCCTGTCCCACAGGCGCAGAGCAAGTTTCCTTCGTTTTTGAATGTTTCTGACGAATGTGCACGTAGTTCATTTCAATATCTTGGTTGGTAACCACCCTCTATATTTATTCTCAAAACATGGAAATTTCCAACTGTTTTAGTTTCCGTCCGAGGGCAACGAGGAGAATACCTTGAAGGGTCAATAAAAATCTCTGAACCACCCTTGCGTTTACGAAAATAAACTCAGAAGTCAATAACGACCTGGGATATTTGACCTTTAAAATAATACTCCTCGAAAATTAATCAGTAGTAAGGGCCTATTTTCACGTAACATCTTTACACTTTTTTAACACCAGAATCATAATACGTCATACGTTACTCGACAGCAATAAAATGTACCTCTCAGTAACTGTCCGCAAAAGACGTAATGGTTATCACACAGCGGTACTGTTTCATTTTTAATCAAGGAAATCCCTCCAACAAATGCAGGACTTCAGTAAAACAAACTTGCAGTTTTAGCGCCTTAAGACCATGTTATTTTGTTTAATATGGAGGCTGTTACCACGGAATGCATCACTGCCTGTGTTTAAACAGTTATATTAACGATAGGTTACGTATGTTAATATTCCTTAACCGAAGACTTTCTGATCTTCTATACATCAGTTTTTTGTGTTGTTACACAAAGGAACAGCATGCATCACCTTCAGTAAAGTAATTATATTTTATATGAAAGATCCTTCACTACACGACTTTGGCAAACCCGCGGAAACTGGGTTTGACTAAAGCTTTGGCCATTATCCATTACGTTAAGTTCATTTACACAACTGGATTTCAGAGATGGCTCTCTCCATATTCAGGTCGAGGGTTCTACATCCCAGCATAAGTCGAACCCAATGCAACACCATCTTTTAAAGATGAGGTCAATTCTTTGATATTGCTTGTACATCATTTGTTTCATCTTGCTTTTCCGGGGCGAGCAACGACGGTGATTGGTGACAACACAATCAAGAAGACTAATCTATTTGAAGACAGAGCGAAGAGTGTTACGTGTTATATTAAACATCTAAGTTTTCGTCTTTCCATAGAAAATCATTCCAGATTAATCTCTCGTCTCTTCTGGAGCAGGCGTACAGACTATTGGCCAAATGAGGGTTTTTTTGTTTTTTTTAGTTTTGCAGATCTCATCGGCCCCTGCAGATATGAGTCTACATGCCCAAAGCTAATCGCACTGCATCTATAACGTGTATAAGAGACAGAAATTAGCCCTTTGTATTAGTGCTGTAACCCTGTATTATCGTACTGCAGTACATGTTTTCCACAGAAAGGGAAACACAATTAATGAAAAACAATCCTTATAAAAATATTTTCAACTACCAAATGTACACCCGTCAATAAATAATTAAGAGAATTATGTTAATTAATCACCGTACGGGAAAGCTGATTAAATAAAGTACAACTTTATGAAAAGTAAGGTCTGTACTTTGTGTCAAATACCAATATTGTTACGAGGCTTTCTGAAGTCGTGCGAAGTTTGATTAGAGCTTAAGTAAGTTGTAATATTTGACCAATAACGACCAACAGGAAATGCGCTCAACAACTTTCAGAGTAACAGCCAATAGCAAATTTCACTGAAGTCCTTTCAACAGGTTGTGGGCACAATACACGTAGAGAGGCCGACACAGGACCCCATTACGCCATCATTAGGTAACATACACGCAAAGAACGCAGACAAATTGCAGCTGCTAGAGAACATCAACCTTGTCCTGCTATTGACTTCTTGGAAAGAGTAACCTTGACAAATGATTCCAGTTAAGTAAAAAGTAGGGTCAATGTCGAATGTGAAATAAATGAGATGATTCCGTCAGAGACGACAGCTGCAGCGTTGGTTTTCATTAATCAAGAGATCATCAATACCCAACGAACGTATGTGATCGCATGATTCCGAGTTCTGACGTTATTCAAAGTCGCGCCGTTCTGGTGTATGAACTTCACAGCGATCTTTTAATTTACAACACGCCACGCTATGACATAGCAACTAAGTAACGATTCGATTAAACTAATTACCTCATTACATCCCTTTAATAATGTTGGGAACGTGATGGGATCGATCCACTTGGCACAGCAGCTTGAAAATGTCTTAATTCCAGCACCTGATGGCAAGGACGATCATACGGGTAGTTGTGAGTGGATCACTCGTGGAATCATGAATACTAGGGTAAACATTTGTACGCAGAGAAAACCATGTCCCGGTGGTATTTGTGCCTCACAAAAATCAGACGGACAGCAGCACTGGCTACCGAACATGTGCATCTGCAGCGGGAACCCGGCGACCAGAAAGACTGGGCCTTGACATGCCATTTTCGCTATCTAATGCACGCTTTTACTTGTGTCGAAAGACACAAATGGGCTGTTCTCGAGACTAAAAGGGTTACTTCTAGTTACATTTTGCTGATTGTAGTTTTAGGGGATAATCAACCAGAATGGAACATCGTTGAAAATATGACTTCATTTCAGGGCCAAAATTATGATTTGAGAAGTAGCTACTGCACCTCCAAGAAATCGAGATTCGTAAGATTTACGTCGATTTCTTTATGATTATCATTTCGCGATTAACGTTTATTTAAACAACAATGGAAAAGTGAACAACCCTTGAGTTCATAACGTGGATGCACTATGAGCACTTGTGCTGGATATCTTATGTCGATCCGTCCTTCCGTTTTTTTATTTCAGCTATGAACCTGCTGACAGCAAATTCAGTATTGGGGGCCTTCAGCGAAATACTTTCGACAAATGTTATTTTTTTCCCATCGGCGAATTGCAAAACCCTATAGCAATGAACAGGCAAAGTTCTGGAAAGTGTCAGTCGCGGCCAATTTTGAGCAACCGTCGCGGAATTCGCAAAGAGGTATGAGGAAAAACACGGCTGAGATTCAGAGAGGCACAATTCCTGGAAGTTTTCCAACTCGGGTTTCAACACTTTGTGGTGACCGCTGGTTCCTACGAGAGGTGAACGAATGGAAGAGTAGTGAGTAGCGGGAAGGGCTCAGATATTAGGAGCGGAGAGACGTCTGTTAGGGAAGAGTTGGCCGATGATAACCGGACTAGGATTGTTACTGACTTACTATTGTACTAGTTATGTTCTACCCACTGTTACCCTAATACACTTGTGCCTGACAACAGCATCTATTGAATAACAGTTTTAAAATTTTATTTTGTAATTTGCTTAGTATAAAAGAGGTAAGAGCTGAAGTTGTCTCTGTGTAAGCCAAGAAGGAATAAGGGGCATTTCTAAACTCAGTACGAGATGGGGTGAGAAATCTGCTTCACGTCCTGTCACATTACTCTGGCAAAATCACTGCACGGAATAAGCTAGTCTGCTTCCGTGTACTTAATACAGACAAAATATAATGTTCAGCGTTTCATGGTCTATCAGAAACCCAGCTTGTCACACAGTATCTCTGCCCTACACAGCTGCCAGCAGAGTGCTCCACAGGCATCATCGGACGCGAATACTTGCGAGAGTGGACTCGACCAAGCTTCTTGCACGCACTACGCAACGGACTGCGGGCAATGGAATGCCTGCTGTACTGAGCTAGCCTGTTCGTGTTTACTGTTAATAAGAGGAGCGTATGCATCAGAACATTCTAGCACGTCGGCCTATCATTGCACTGCCTTTGACAGTCGCGCGTCTCTTCGAAAATTTTGTTACCTGAGAGGCAGAAGACGATATCCCACTGTCAGACACCTTGCCGGTCCCATAGGTTCTGCTACCGCTGCTACTACTGCCACTGTACGAGGAACTTAGGCCACTCTTGTTCCAGGGTACCTGAAACACCGTCAGCTGTCTCAGATAACACTCATCATGCGAAGAAGAGCAAACTATTTGCTAGTCATTATTTCACACAACACATTTGCGTTCGTAGTGTATGCATGAGGCTGTTCGTTTCTTGCAAAGTTAATGGAATTAGAGGTAAAATACACAGAATCAGGTACCATTACTTTGGTATGTCGTTACATACACATAAAAACATAGGGTTTGTGAATGAAGTCACAATCCGGAACGAAGTACGGGAAGTCGGACCCTTGCGCACGCGCACAATAGAATACGGTCAGCGATGCTGTCTTCAGTTTTCACGGTTTTGCTTTGCTTCCTCCTGTGCTACGCTAGTGTATTTCGAATATGCGGCGGTCAAAAGAAAATATAATTAATCGAAATGGTGCGCATTAATGAAGTATTCCAAAATTCCTTATCTGAGCAACACAATTGGTGCTACTATGTCACACGTAATTTTTTACGTAAACTTGTACTAAGGGGCCGCCGTTTTTCATTCCATTGTGAATATGCTTTCCACTTACTAGGAACAAAATTTATTTACCAGTCCTGTTTTTGAAGAATAAACACATTAGTGTAAAATAAATAAAAAACTTTTTTATTTAAGTATCTTGTGTAATTGGTTTTAAATCCCATTTTAGCGAAGAAACACCAATATTTTCTATAATGATTATAGAATTAAATAAGAATTTGAAGTAAATCGGCTTCGTAGTTGCGGAAATGAAATATGGTAACATACAGACGACCAGAACACTTCCATTGGTGCGGTGAATTTATATAGTTTCTGTAACGAACAATCCTGATTTCCATTCGCACAACTGCGATAACAGATTGAAGGCTTGAAAATCAGAAAATATTTGTCGTGCAGACTCACCCTATTTGCTTACACACGGTGTAAAACTGCGTTTCGTGAATAAATACGCGTAAACCACAAGATTTGCAGGGCACAGTTCAAGGTCGAAAATATATGCATACAAAAGACTGTGTCTTAATTGAAAACGTTGAACTAGGTAAATTGTTAGCTACAGCCAAGAATGTAAAAGTGACTGTGAATAAATAACTGGCAAGGACGTTGAAAGAACACAGCCGTGGCCTGTTTTAAGGAAATATCGCAGCATCTGCTTTGATAAAGTGTCAAAACCATAGAAATATCTCTGTACAGCCGACGTCCGAGCTGAGAATTGAATTCGGGACTTTCCGAATAAGGAACTGCCTCCTCAGCTGCGAATTTAACATAAGAATAATTCTGTTCTAAGACTCGCGTAGTCAAATGCAGGTTTGCTCTTATGCGTTATAGGAAGGCCGATATGCTCTCAGAACCTGAGGATTATATTGTAAATAGTGATACTAGTTTCAGCTTGTGTTGGAGATTTGACCACTGAAGCGCACAGAAAGTAAATGTTCGATTAATTTTCGTACTTTCCGTCTGAATAAATCATCTTAAGAAGACCAGTCGGAATTAGTCTATCGTGTCCTATTTAATTACTAACGATTTTACTTCCATGTACTTCGGTAGGCACCTCTCAGTGCCATTCATTGCCGGCTGTTTTTACAATATCTGGCTACAAAATGTTTCTCTCTAGACTCTCCGATACCTTATCACTGTGCAATATCTCTGAGCCACTAATGAAGGTTGCTGCCTATCCTTTGCCCAGACAAAGTCCAAAATTCATAATAAACTAAACTAAGTAACATATTTTAAATAGGACTTCCACACCGGGATCCGACCACTCAGTAATAGGTAAATGTTAAGGTGTGACAAATTACAGACGTACGAGAAATGTTATACGATACATTTTGAGGTGAGGGAAGGAAGAGGATACAGGCCTATGACACCTACTTCACTTGCAATAACCTTCTATTTCCCTTCAACATAGGATAACAAAATTTCTCTTAGGCGGTCGTAGGTCTATTCCATCACATGAGACTGGCCGTGTACTGGAATGTGCTCAATAATCTCATTTAAATTTAATAAAAATATAATACATCAGTGAATTCATTTGTTCCCTAATGTTGCAAGTACCACGCACTTACAGCTCACAATCTTTTTCCCTTTAATATAGTACCGACGAAAATATTCGGAACTAAGACAGGAATTACAGCACAACGGTCATATTTTTTGTAAGGAACTTCATCATTTGTAACCTATTAATTAAGATGACTACAGTCACATCAAGAATGTTGAAACGTGTTGGGCATGTGGCATGAGTCGAAGTATGCAAGTGCATATAAAACAAAGTAGAAATATCTACAAGGACGAAATCATTCGGCAGACACAGAAGAAGATAGCTAAGTACACTAAAATGGGTGATGACGGAGATTTGATCTATTTGGTTTAGGGTACAGTCCAATAGCGGGGGTTTGTAAAAACGGAAATTTAAACGTTCTGGGCATGTGGCATGAGCTGGAGTATGTAAGTGTACATAAAACAAAGTAGAAATATCTAAAAGGAAGAAAACACTCGGCAGACACAGAAGAAGATGGATTACACTAAACTGAGTGATGACGGAGAATTGATCTACTTGGTTTAGGGTACAGTACAATAGCTGGGGTTTTTTAACACTATAATGAACATTGGGGAACTAAAAATTCGGGAAATTTCTTTACTAGCTGAGCAAACACAAGCTGTTGAAAAATGACGCTCTTCCATGGTGTCAGCAGGTTAGTTATGCTCCTTCAGCGTGGCCTGAGGCAATTATACTGCCGTTACAGAAAGGCAAGGGTAAAGCAATCCTTGTACAGGCCTGGACAGACCCTTAAGACTCCAGGAGAATTTCGTGATAGTCAGCAAATGAATGTGTCACGGTTGTCCGCCCTGTGTACCGGCCGCCTTTATCCCCTAAGAGATAATCCTGACACTCGTTTCTGTTAGAAGATAAGTCGACCCCAGGGCCACAGTGCTGCCGGAAGAATTAATTCAATGGAAAATCCAAGTGACCCCATTGGGAATCGAACACGCGACCTTCCTGCTTGTAGCGCAGTGACCGTTACAGAAGAGGGTAAATTATTTTGACTAATTATCATGTTGATCGTAAATTTCTTGTAATAGTTTCACCAAGCTTATACTACTATTACCACTGTTACTACTATTACTACTACAAATAATAATAATAATAATAATAATAATAACAACAACAACAGAGAATCCTAAAATTCAAAACGCACAGGAACATTAACATGTGGACGCCTTCGAAGGTGTTAACATTTCTGAAACCAAATTTTGGTTTAAAAAATCAAAGCGTAGAACTGCAACACATGTCTACTACGGAATACACTACGTCTACTTGCCTACGTTCCCGTGACGTCATGAAACAGGAATAGATCTGCAAGCTGTCCAGCTGGCAAACGAATCCACCACCACTACCAAACACAGATGCTTCAAGGACCTTCCTCTCAGACATTTCAACGTGATTAAGATTAAGCAAATGAGGCATCGCTTTATGTTTTATGACCTGTGCTAGCAAGCCTACTCGGTTTAAGTACTAAGCATTTCGGAAAAAAATTTTGAAGCCCACATTCTGCTCGAAACTACGAAATATTATAGGCCGATCCTCGCGGCCGAGGAGTCTAAGCCGTGGCTCTGCTACCTCTCGCTTGGTCGGATTATGAGTTCAAAGCCCGCCGGGGGCATGATGTTTGTCTCTTGCGTGTTGTCAGATAGAGGTTTCTGAGATGGGCCGATCACTCGTCCGGAGGAGCCCTATCGAGTGTGGTGTGTCTGAATATGAGCTCGAAATATCAGTAAGGGTGCGGCCTAAGCCATCTAGGGCTATCCAACCATAAAAGAAAACAGTAGCATACAGGTATACGTCGAAGTAATAATCCCGTCAGGTGCAGTTTTTCTTAAAATTCAGTACGACTGAAATTAAAATCAATTTCACACTACGTGTTTACGGCCATGGACCTCGTACCCGCCATTTTAGGTGTGTGTCGCACTTTTAACAAAGTTACCAAAAGGTAAGCATAACAGTATTATAATACATTTACACGTAAAATAGAGAAAAGCACAATTCATTATTTTTCAATAACATGTACGACATGAGCCGGGTTTCACATACCACAAACACAACAACAAAAGGACAACAATGATATTTTCCGCCTTTTATTATTGTTGTTATATGAAATTCAGAACTGTTCATAGTTCACCATTTCTTTTGTTGGAGTTGCTGACAAACACCAAGTTCTTAATACACGTAGTCAGAGTCTGAAGGCCATTCCAACAAAACAGAACGGGATAGGGCTTGGCACAAGGCAGCAGAAGAAAGGAAAATGTTACGGAACGTACAGTTAACTGTTACCAATGGTTATTACACAGATAACCAAAAGTTTTTCGGTTCCATTATGGGCTGTGTGTGAGAAAGCGGTTAAATTTTAAACCATGAACCAACAAAACTAACGAAGAGAACTTCATACGTTAGCAGACAATTATTTCTACATTTCGCTTAAATATCCGCAATTATGTGCAACATGTGTCATGGAAAATCATTTTCGTTTAAAATAAATACAGAAACTTGAATAATAATATGGAGACATATCGACTGCTGAATACCCGTGAGAAACCCTAAAGAAAAACACAAACTAAATGGATTTTGTGAGATTTGAGTTTTCCTTGGCGGGTTTATTGAGCATTCAGTTGTTCTGTAATGTTACGCACTGTCGCCGGTTAGTTATTTTCCGGCGTTCCGACAGAACGCATTGTCTTCATTTTCAATTCAGTAAGAAACTTCCTTTGACTCCTGAACCCTTGAAGATGGAGACAATACATTCCTTCGAAACACCGGGAAAAACTAACTCTGAGTCACTGCGTTACATTCCAGAAGAACTGAATCTTCATATTATTTATGACAATCGGGAAGAAACTGCTTTAAAGAACTTTCAAGGCGATAAAATTTTTCGGGAATCTAGAACAAAATGACCCGCAGTTTCTCAGTAGTATCTGTCCAGATGCGAAGAAGCTGAATGACGCAGTGGAGAGAGTCGAGCAATACTATAATTTGACAAAATAACCGATACGGATGAACAGAGTAATCCTTCTGGATGTTGCGCATTACAAGTATACACAAAACAAATGCAGGTTGCTACAAATACTACTGATACTTTTTCAAACTTCTCTTCAGCCTCAACACAGAATTTCTTCAGCTTTAATAACGAATGAATATTTCAGAATTACTGTCAGACCGTGGAAACTCCTGTGGCATTGGATTGAAAATTCCCCTCGAGTTCTTAGTTTCTCTCAGTAAAATCTCTAAAGGTTCCCTTTACGATATTTAACTAATGTTCACTCTTATTACTATCAAATTTACATAAGAAAAAACAGAAGTGTTTTAATTGGGTGAGACTGTTATCCCGACATATCAAAATTTGAAGTCGTTCTTCGCATCTTAAAGGCACTCGGATGATGGCCTGTTTTTTTACAATGTGTGAGTCCAGAGGCTGAAATAGCATTCTGTAAGTATCCTTCGGCACTCCAAAAAGACTTGAATTTTACAGGGTTGTCATCACGAGGAACAATTTAAAGAACTATTCCGACTGCCACAAACGATATGGTTACATCCAATATCTACGGTTACGTTTTCTGCCCTATCATAATATGGGGTCCAAACCCAATGATCTGCGTCTAATGATGCCACTGCTTCAACTAAACGTTCTTTTGCAATTAAAGCAGTCTGACAATATATATTTCAACATCCATACCTCTTCTCTTTCATGTGATTTTTGAACACTCGATGTGCAATCCACTTGAAAAACTACATCTCAGGCGGTACGAAATTTATTACCGTACATGATGGCCACTGTGCACTTTTATACTATATGAAATTCGTCACATACAGGCCAACCACAAAGTTTCCAAACGTCAGCACATTTGTCAAATTTTGTACAAAAATATAACTTCATTGGCAGTGTTAATCTCTTCACACAATTTGACTTTCCTATCTCAAACTGTTCATAAATCATCGCTATCCAGTGGAGAAATCTGTACTTCAAAATAAAGGAGCTGACGAAAATTTGCGACTGATTCGAAAATGTATTAACTTAGGAATTTCAGGACCTACATAATTTGATACTCTTGTCGTTTCTACCTCATTAACTTGCATGGCCATTTTTCCGAGGCTAGTGTTGGTGGGAAAAATACGACGAAAGTAGCTTTTATTGTAATGATGAGCATACAAAAAAAAGAACACCAAAATTTATCATCATGTTTCAAATTACAGTCCCAAGGATACATTGGTATGGTACTAGAGACCAAAGTCTCATCTCCCATTAAAGTAACCTAAGATATCGACACTTTATCTGCCAAAGTTATTGAGACACATGGTTTGGAGCAGTCCTCAGCCTGTGTATTGGAAGGGAACATAAGTTGGATTTACTGTAATGTCCACCCAGCAGTTTATTTATATGACACAAAACAGCATGAAGTCAGCACAAAGTGTAGCACGTCCTATTAAATCGATTAAAAACTCATAAATAGAACATATATTGTGCCATCTGCAGCAGACAACACATGTCCTCTTTACGAGAATCCATTATTGCTTCAGAGCGAATGGCTCTTGGTCACACACAGCCAATACAGCCAATCACAAGCATTTCAGTCTTACAGCCCTCTCATCAAGAGCACCAGCTTTTAAATTGATATATTCCAACTGGGTGTGGTGTCCTGAATTTTCGGTCTGAGCTGATCAATGGACTTCATATTTGAAGGTTTCTAATGACCGTTTGGACTGACTCAATCTGTTATGGCACAACAGATGTCGTAACGAAAGGAGGGTGTGTCTTGGTCCTATGTTCTCCTAAAGCGGTACTTCTAATAAAAATCCGGGAGATGTAAATTCTTAGCTTTGAAAAGGAAGGATTGCGATGTGAAAGGGAAAGGTCTAGATTCAAAGTTGCGGTAAAGTAAACATTCTTCAAAAACTACGAAGTCTGGATTCTAAGCTCTGATAACACAAAGCTTTAGTCGAAAACGTGGGAATTCTAGAATCAAGGTTCTGACAAATTATAACTCTAACGAGTATCTGGAAAATCTAAAATTCCAGCTCTTACAACCTAGGCCTAGAGTTCCTAATGAGAACCTGGGTGATCTAGATTCTATTTTCCAAAAACAGATACTCTAGGAGACAAACAAATCAAGATGCTAAACTATTTTAACCGCATTCAAATATTTCGCACAGAATTTGAATGTTTCAACTAAGACCAACTCCACTTTCAAGCAATCTGCCACTCAATAGAAAACTGACTATAATGTTTAACCTTACGTCAGTCTTGAAGGAAGTGATATACCAAACTTCCCAGGAACCGCGCCATGGCTCTTTGAAAATCCTTTGCTAAATTTAAAGTTTAAGCTAGGAATTATGTTTAGAAGTGACGTGTTTGGTTTCTTGGCAGAACCCAATAACCAGACCCGTTCAGACGACCTCAGAAACATCAACAAACTAACAGAAAACCTCTGTTACTGGAAACTGCATACAGACTGACTGATGAAATGTCAGTTTGTTTCAAATGCTGTAGTCACATAACCTTCAACTGGGTGGGAAGATAGTAAGTAGGTACAAACTTGGAAGGAGATGTCATTGTCGATTTGACGATAATAACCATAATTCGCATGATGAAAATGAGAATTAAAAGAGCACTCCCAGAAAAAATAGCTGCAAACTTGGAGAAGATTCGAGTACACAAGTCGTGGGCATTACCGCTACATTACCCACTTGACACCTGTGTTATAAAAAAAGTCGTGATCATACAAATTCCTTTTTCATGTGTGTCCGAGGTTCTAGCAGGCAAAGACATATTTCTCATATTCGGAAGCAACAGGCAAAAATTTTATAACAAACTTCTAAGTTTCAGGATAGCGATTACTATTAAAATGTAATACAGTAGTTTGTTTGTATTACTTCCGAAAAAGTGAGAGCCTTTTTTATCCTATTTTCAGATGATCGATAACCTTTATCCGGGACTTCAGAAAAATATAAGAAATCGAGTCTCTTATACGAAGGAGGAAGACCATCTTTCAATAAACGAATAAATTTTAATTTCAAAAGAAGGAGCAAAACAGAAAGGATATAGCATTACGGAACAAAAACGAATTGCACCAAGGCACCTGAAATAACAAACGTGATTAGTAGGCCATCTAATTCGCTCTCGACCACACTGTTGGTATAAAAATATACTGACGCCCGAGACGAAAGATTCAAAATGGGACAACGCTCCCAAGTTGGGCCTAAACGGATCTAAAATTAGTGAGCAGGAGGTCAACGATACTCCCCAGATATGTCAGCTCCCTTCTTTGCAAGACAGAGATTTAGTTACTTGGCTTGAAAACCACACGGACAGTTCATCGACACTGGGAAACCAAGACAGGAGAGTGCAGTTTTATGAATATGTTAGAAACGAAGAACGCGGTCCATGGCATGTTTGTCCACTATACATTTGCATCTAGAGAGAAGGGTGACAGATGTAAATTATTTTAGTAAGACAATAAAAGATAAGAAAATTATTCTTCGAGACGAAAGAGAAGAATAAATGTATGGAGTTACGACGAGTGTTGTAGATCGCAGGAATTATAACAAAGGCGACTAGCATGAAGTAAGAAAAATAAAAGATTAATCCCATAACACAATGTGCTTGCTTTATGCACGGTCAGGTTGACTATTGACCGAGGAGTGTCTCTGTGTGCTCTGTGTGGTTCTCTGAGCAAACAGCGATCATTTCACAACACAATATTAACTTAACTGACTTTTGAAACCAAGAAGGAGTGTGTTCATTGCGAGGTATGAACAGGATCTTTAAATAAATAAATATATATATATATTTCGGTAAATAAATAAATATACATATATTTCGGTATGTAAGTAGCAAAGAAGACTATGACTCGTGGTAGCTGACAAACCCTCTCATTCTTCAGAATAGGATCTACGACGAAAAGACGTTAAGTTCCCTATTAGAATAAAATATGACCATGAGACCCCTCGGGGGCTCGACACTCAGTTAGGCTGGCTGACCCAACAGGGCAGCCGTAACGTGGCTCTGACTTTGTCTTAGTGTTTAAATCTTTTAAGTCCTTTGGTGTTTTTGCAAGCGGAACGTAGTACGTTAAGTGTTGATTTGTTAAACAAAAATTAATTTTCCAATAATTTAAATATCATAATCAGAAGCACGGGGACGTCCGATGAGGTACGAGCATACAAGCTTGTAAGGCATATCCGAAAGAATTATGACCTTAAGTAAACCCGCTTTACTGGAAAATGTAGGGTTACCTGGAATAATGAAATACATTTAACGAGGAGATGGAAAAACCGAAAATTTGAATGGCAGTAATCTGCTTATGGAATTTTAGTCTCTCTGTTAAAGCAGACTGCATTTCGGTTCTGTAAGCTTGTTTCTCGTAATTTGTATAAGAACGTTCTTGATAGAGACAGTAAATAGTACAGAGCATCACTCAACAACACGGAGAAGCGATATGAAAAATACGACCCGCGGGCGGCATGCAGCCTGCGATCTAATTTCAGATTACGAAACAAAAATACATTAATTCGATTAATAATTACTTTTTCAGTATCCACGAAAAAATATTATTCATAAGTACGTACTGTTATAGATAATAACAACATACGTTTCTTAACAGTTACAAATACACGTTCCATCTCACATAAAAGTACTATCCCGGTGTATTCGTGTTGCATTTTCTCAAATATCTCCATGTATTAAATTTTTAGTGACTAGTAGGCAGTGTCGGTTTTCTTACTGAAGTTCTTTTTTTGCTTGAAAGTGGTGAACAGCCAACAAACAAGTGCAACGTACAGGGCTACTTGAAAGCATATTAAATTGTTTAAGTATTATCAGTTCACTTCACACAGAGTTTATTCAAAAGACGAACAAGTAAGGACTTATCAGGTAGGACCACTATCAAAAATTCTGTACGGTTAATTCTAATTTTTAAGATTATTTTCAGATAAGTTTTACCACCCCAAGAATGGCACTACAGACGACAGAGTACTACCAATAATGACAGATAAATAAAAAAAATATATAGGCATTATTTATAACGTAGGCCGAATATATTTTTTTCCCTTAACTTTCCACTCGTACCCTAAAGTCTGCTCACACTGATATAGATTAAATCCTCGACTTACATGTCTCCTGATGCAGAATGTCCGCTATATAATGACACAACCAAGACACACGGAGTACATGACGATATTGATACCCAAATTTACTCCACTTTTTCACTACCTTCTTCAGTGTCCACATTTGAGTTACTTGTTCACTTCTGGGCAAACACGTCGCAAAAACAAACACGCATTTTGAACAAAACTCTCAAAGCTTCCTTTGAAAAGCGTCCGTTATTTCCTATTTACGTTAAAGATTTCTGGAAAATTACGGTAATGAAAAGAAGACAAAGGCAGAGAAGGAAAGGCTAAGAAAAGGAACCTGAACATGTGAAGGCTTACACTGGCAAGCAGCTGATACGACCCAGCAGATAAACTCTGCAACACGCTAACCACTGTTTTCTTTAACGTGAAGATAATGACAAATAAAAGAAAGAACCTGAAACCTGAGTAACTTTCGTCTAATGACGTGTTTGAATTATTGTGCTTTGTTCGCATGAGTTCCAGTGCTGTGTGAGTTAAGTAGGTGTTGATGAGTGGGATTTTCGGCTGACGGGAGCTGACGTGAACCACCTAATCAACACGGCTTAGGGACACTGTCAGAATGTGGGAAATAAATGCTTTCGTGTCTTGGGTAGGCGATTTGGAACGCTGCAGACATTGCAAGGCTTTATTTTTGTGCGGTCATAATACCCTGTTCTTGAACATAATACATACATTTTTGAGGTTGTGTTAATCTGTCTACATATACTGCCTGTGTGTGCGCGCGCGCGTGGTGTGTGTGTCTGTGTGTGTGTGTGTGTGTGTGCATATCAACATCAAGTATTATTTCGATGAACACCTGGTACTGTAGATATGCAATTAAAAACACACACTTTATATTAATCCATTTTCATATACGGCGATTACTTTACACAAAGGAAGACAATAATGCTACAAAATTTCTAAATAATTAAACTAATAGGCAAAAAGTAATAATAAACACTTTTGCACGACATGAAACTTTAATGTCTTTCAGTTAAATACCCTAAAACCTACATTTAAGGCAAGTTTAAATTAAGTATAAGGGCATGTTTTGTATGTTACATTTTTAAGTTTCAGGTGACCATGAAAAACTTCGCTACATGTTCAGACACACGACTGTACACACATACACACGCCCATGCTCACTCGAGTACCAGTATATATGATAAAGTATTAATTTAAGGCCAGTAACAAATTAATTACCCTCAGAAAGAAATTACGAGCAGATGAAATAAGATGAATACATGTTATCAGTCACTTCAGAATACTCTCCCTTCCCATATCACAACGTATGTAAACTTGAAGGCAATAAAGAAAACTTTTATCTCTTATGTTATATGAGTGTAAAACTTGGTCTGTTACTCTTGAAGAGAAACAAAAATGGAGGGTACGTCAGAAGACTCCGCTAAAGAAAATATACGCACCTAAGAAAGAAGAAGTGAGGCGAATATAATACTACCTTCGTAGTACGTATTACTCAACTGATATTTTTACAATGACCGAACCAAGGTAAATGAAATGGGCTACAAATACCTATATTACAGAGGGATTAATGAGAAACGCGTACACATTTTAATCAAAAAAACTGATGGAACAGATCAATTTAGAGACTCTGTCGTGGATGGAAGGATGGTATTCAAATGGATCTTGAAGAAACAGAGTGCAAGATTATGACACACAGCCAGCTGGTTGTGGAAACCATTCAGTGGCACGAGTTGTGAACAAGGTCATGATACCTCGGTTCCCATCCTAGGCGAGAAATTTCTTGAAAAGCTGAAGGACTGTGGGATTAGTTAATACATTAAGCTGTACAAGTGTAGTGCAGCTGGGTCAGCCGATTGCATTCACTGTCGCTGTGAGAAGCGCACACAGTTAGGGTTCCTCGTTGACGTAACCATCAACTTCCCGTCCTAGCATTCTAATGTCACATCCGGCCCATCTAACGGCCAGCACTGGTATCTTGACTCCGTTGGAATTATTTGGTGAAGGGAAGACCAAGTATCGTGAATTGGTAAGGATGTGGGAGTGGGTGGACATGACATATTTCATGTGAGGCAACTACCCAGTTATTTGCTTGGAGGGAATGAAGCATCTCACGAAAATATAGTTAGTTATTTTGTGTTTTGTTGACCGTGCATTCTTGTATAATCTTGTTAATAAAGCCAACTTGGTGTACAATTTTTCTTAGTATATTTACTTCTTTTCCTACATGTTTCGGGCGACTATGTGCCCATCGTTAGGAGAGATAACTTTATCTATGCGACGCCTGTTATATATCAGTCTCTGAGGATGACTGTCTGGTATGCCAGACAGTTATTTCTCCTAATGATGGTCACATAGTCGCCCGAAACATGTAGAGAAAAAAAATAAATATACCAAGAAAAATTTTGCACCAAGTTGGCTTTATTTACAAGATAATTCGGTATAGTGGGTTATGAAGCTAATATTCGAAGCAAGTACTTTCAGAATACAAGTGGGATACATTTACGCAAAGAAATATAAAAAATAAAATTATTCTTATTTTTGAAAATGAAAGTGACAGACTCTACATACCGTGTCCATAAATTGGCGTGTTCTATATTTAATGTGCAAATCGGCTTGCAGGCTTGGACAGCAAGAAATTTGCCCGAACATGGTCGCTTCCTATTGGACAGCAACACGCAGCGCACCCCCAAACCTACTGCCACACTGCAGTTTAAGTAATGTAAATAACAGACATATTAATACTGCAGAAAAAATAAGCGAATATAAACACTGACGTGACTTATAGGAAAATGGCATGGAGAAACATTTAAATACATTCAGAAATTTCAGGTCGATTATTGTCAATGCTTTTTTTTCTTTTCACAGGATATCTAACGACGACTCAGACAACAGAAGAAAAGTCCCCGGAATAACTGAACGAACAGGATTCACGTTACTAGAGACCACTTTTCTCGTAGTATCTTACAGGACTCATAAACTAAAACAGTCCACGTCACGAAGACTGTCTACACATCTCATACACTCAGACCACTTCTCTCAGAATACCTTCCTCGACTCATACATTTTGGGATCCCAAATTTGTGCACTGCTACTTATTGCACCTATACTAATGTGGTTCATAAATGGCTTGAAGATGACTTTTTAAGTCGAAACTAGTCGCCACATCTAAGTAGTAAAATTAGTAAAATGTTGTGTTTTGACTGACCTACTCTTGAGTATCATACATTAAAGCAGACTATGTCTCTCGGAAAAACTCATCATGACTCATAAACTAAACGGAACTCGCGTCTACCTTAACCGCTCCTTTTTCATCATTCATAATCTATAAATTTTATCTAAGAAAACGACACTACGAAGTGAACACATCTATAGGTTTATTAATACATTTTCTTTTTTTCAAATTCGAGAAGTCACCAATTTGAATATCGGCAGTCAGACCGACTATATATAAGAATATTTTCTTGGCACTCTTCCAGTGATCCAGGGAAATGAATAATATACGAAAGAGACTATTGCTGCTTGCTCCTTCCTTCTCCCCAGTTCACCAATTTATCGTTGCTAACAGAAGACTTGTATAAGACAGAGGCTACGTACAGTATGTGTGTTATCTATGTCTATAACATGGATCACCTGTAGTGAAAAATGCGAAGTGCAAGTCGCTAAAGAACGCCAAGTTTTCTCCTCGTCCGACCCACTTTCCGCAGGGTGGTCTACCTGTTACACACTTCTCATGTACGTATCAAGATGGCAGCATTGTGCTGGAAAATATGCCACATGAGGCAAAGTACGCAATTTACTGCACTGTTTTAGGAACATTCCCACCGATATATAAAAGTGCATTTCACTTCGTAAAATGTTGATAATAGTGAAAATAAGCATGATTATAATAAAGAAATAATTCCCGGTCTAATTTCAGTGGGAGTTTTCTAGCAATGGTTGATTTTGATTTAATTACTATCATTACCTGTGTAGTCCAGTGGCTGGTAATTGTAAATGCTGAATTGGGAAGGGTGTTGAAAAATCGATCATCGCCTGTCATGACACAACATCCCGGCATTTG
>Ga0123354_10001480_pt1 | contig 28689 bp, 25 predicted proteins | sample TergutLab28metaG_2_FD_97872 | JGI IMG/M metagenome (GOLD analysis project Ga0123354, IMG submission 97872) | Labiotermes labralis P4 segment gut microbial communities from Petit-Saut dam, French Guiana - Lab288 P4 | ecosystem: Host-associated > Arthropoda: Insects > Digestive system > Gut ... | reverse complement strand
GCAACGGATATAACAACAGGTGAGTTCTTGAGAATTGACTTATTTCAGTATAACAAAATTTCACTATAACAAATTAATTTCTGAGGTCCCCAAAATTTCGTTATACTGGTATTCTACTGTACTATGAAATGCCTAATAGTAACATTAAGCTTCATACGTGATGCAGCTTGGAATAGTCTGCCACCTATCATGGCAACAGTCTTTCGAATGAATTGCTTTTTATATTGCACTTGAATGCATGGATGATTCCCACATCTGCTGACTGGTACAGTTACCCGGAAAAAACATAGTTTTTATGGTCCTGAGAAATGTGTTGAGTCAGCAGCACAGTGATCAAAGAAAGGCAGGATTCTTTTTATTTTTAGCACCCATTTTTCCTTGTTTAGCTGTATAAGATAAAGTGGACATATCCTGCTAGTTCTACATGAATTTGTACTTGCATTATATTTTTTGGGGAAGTTTTAACATTTTTAAAGCAATGCAGACTTTTGCATTTGCCAATTCTGTGTGGCAGTAACTTATCACCATCATCAGCATTACCTGTAAGGGGCAATGGAACCTACAGTTTAGGTCTGTTCCACCATGACGGGGTGTCCACAAACAGTAAGAATTTTACTAGATCATATGTTGAGAAACAGACACGTCTCATCAGACTTGTATTTCACACAGGTCATATTCAGTAATCGCTTGCAACAGTCAGTCATTTTTCCAATCATCTATCCCTCTTAAATCTGTCAATCCAGCCATAATCGTATCAATTATACATATCACTGTGAATTAACAATGTGCAAATACGAGTTCACTAAAGTGGACTCTTCATATCCATGTATATCACTTCTACATGCAAATGTGAAATATAAATATATTCTGAAAGCTTCCACTTAAAATCATTTTTGTTTTTCAATTTATTTCATGATGCTTTCTCAACTGCTTATCCCTCCTATGTACTACAGTCTAAGTTAGAGTTAATATAGTCAAAACAAACAGTTCAGCATGGAGCACATAAAATACACAGCATGTTCTCTGTAAGGAGTACGTTGAAGCTGAAGAAATGGTCAAATATGGAGATTGTAATACAGCATAGCAAAACAAAATGGTGGCAGTCTAATTTATGAGCTTAACACTTGGCTTGCTCTAAGAACAAAGAAACAACCAATTACAGAGACTGTGTAGAAGCATGTGAACATTATGGCAGCCTCTCACATGATGGACATGAGACTCATACAACATGTATTGTTATATATAAGGACTATGACTATTTACAGTCAGAGAGGATATTAAGGCACCATAACAACCTCTGTCAGGAAGAAATCAAGAAAAGCACACAAAACAGTGGAAACAGTTTGTTTCTGGATGAAGAACTAAACCCTGGGCCTCCTGAGTGTGAAGGAGTACTAGGTGATTAGCTGTGACTGTCAACCTTTGTTTACTGCACAATATAACATCATATTTTTTATCCCACACTAAATTTCTAATTTAAAGAATGACTGTTTTAAATGCACAGGATTCTGTTGCAGACACATCACTGTCAACACATACATGAAAGCCAAGTACTGCCTGTGTGTAACAGGTGCAACACAGTTTCGTGGTTGACAGAGCATAGTTTCTCTTTCCATTATATGGACACACCTCCCTACCAACTCCATTAAACTATCCAGAAATAACCAGATATAAATGTGATCATTATCTTGAAAATTAACTGCAAACATATAACAAAAAGGTGAACAAAATAGCAGATCATATTACTGGTACAACTGTGTTCCACTCATCCAGTATTTACAGGTTTAACAAGTGACACACAGAACATGGGAACTGTACCTTATCAGTATCATTCAAGACATCTGTCAACATGGTGCTGAAGGAGGTGCACCTGAGCAAATTCCATGTTACACACAGGACAAGAGTAGCGTTGGGGTGGAGGGATGTCTTCATCATATACCTGCAAGATACAGTTTGTCATAAATATGTGTCTATTACTTGAAACAACACAATTCCTTTGAGTGACCCAAATCAACACAAGCATCACAGAATGAAACGATCACTGACGTGCCTAAGACAGGAAGACACAGTGACTCGCAGGTCATTTAGTTCAATTACTTGTTATGAGTCATAAACTACTAACAAGGGAATATGCAGTCTTAGACGTTTCTACGGCTAGCAGTAGCACTTGTAAAACAATAACAGGCTTCTTGCCTGCTGCATTGCTGTTTCCATGATTTGACATTCTTGCTGAAAACTCGAAGTCAAGCTGTATGAGAAGTGTTTCTCTGTGTTCATGCTGTAAAACATGCGAGTTGATACAAACCAGCCAGTGCTACTTTTCTAAGACAGTGAAGTTCTTGGAGCCAGCTGGTAGTAACATTTCAAAAGCTGGTTTGAAAACATGACTGTCGACTGGCTGTATAGCTTAACTGTGGCATACCTGGACTACAAGAACACTGCCTCCAGTGTACCTGTAGGATATGATGCTGTTGCAAGACTGGTAAAGTACAGCTGTCATGAAGACATATTCAGCAGCTAGCTGAATCCACCCAATGAACAACAAGATCCCATTCCCAGTCTTAAAGACAATGGGCAGAAGACAAATCTCTCTTCCCCCAGTCAGGACCTCAACCCTGATCCCTTTCTTATCTTGCTTTTTGCTTTATCACTAAACCAACACAGCTCTCTTAGCTTCTGCCACAGTAAGGGGAAAAGCCCATTCTAAAACAGTGGACAGAGTGATGTCACTGTGCCTGATTAAGCACCATGTCATCAACACATGGGAAGAGGCAGTGTAGCTTCACAGTTCAAACCTCAGCAAAATACATACATGTGCAGTCAGCTTCATGCCCAGGCTGCCACAATCAAATACCATACAAGACTGCTAACTTGAGGCCCAGAAGCTCATGAAATACTGCACTTCCTCTGAAGCTATTCTTTGTGTACAAGAATACATGCATTTGTATGTGTTCAGTGAGTTACTGAGGAAAACAGAAGATTATATGCTGTACCCTCAACATTGGAAAATATATTCATCTGCTTGACAAATTTCAACTTTCCAAAGGTGTTGCTTTCATACTGATCACATATCATAAAATCAATATTTGATCTTGTTTTTGGCACTGTGAAAGTAACACAATCATAACATTTTATTTTTCATACCTAGTGCCTGTTTAATGTCTGTCAGGTGTTCTGCTGCCAACAGAAACATACCAGAGTAACAAATTATTATTATTATTATTATTATATTATTATTATTATTATTATACAGAGAAACTGAACTTTCTGTGGTATACCACAAAGGTGACTCACAATTACTGCATTGGCTCCACAGGACAAGTATTTAAACCAATCGTTACACTTAGCAACATCTTTGCTTCAATTCTGCTTTAAAGGAAGTACTTGTTTTTTTAAACTGAGCCACAATCCAAGAAGAATGAAATGTCACATTTGTTAGTCTGGCAAGACAGCTAACAGGTGGTGTTCATACATACAACTGTCTCAACCTGAACATTCCAGCAAACACTAGTTACTACACATACAAAATCCGCTTCATCGGACATACATACATGAATAATACCAACAACAAACAAGTGTAAGAGTACATGGATTTTATGGAGATTTGGACAATATAAAACCTACAAAATGAATGTAATGAGTACAGGAATTTAGTAATGCTTAGGTTTTACAAGTAATTATGTAATGTAAGTATGTACATAATACATTTTATGCAATCCTTTTTAGACACTGGGGTGATCTGAAACTAAGCCCTGTGCTTATGCAGCCTCCCATACCAGCCCCTGATGACACATGAGTATGCAGCATTTGTGGCATGAGTGAAAACTGGAATTCTTGAAGAGAAACCTGCCCCAGTGCTAGTCTGGCAATCAATTGCCTGAGCTGTGTTACAGCCTTGTTTATGGAGAAGGATATTCTTCAGAATTAAGGCAACACTGCAGACTCCCCTTCACTTTGTACATTGATATGATCACAAAAGCAAAATGATCTTCTGAACTGAAGCGATAAAATACCAACAGCAACACCATTTCTGAACAATTAACAGGAGAAAATAACCAGGTTCATAGATAACAATTTCCAGTTATTATAAAAGGAAGGATATGAAGTCAAGAATAAATAAGTTTTAGTAAACTAGCAATACATTACAATACATTACTGAACACTACACAATTATGTAGCAATCACATGCAGTTCCAAAACATACACTCAACACATTTAACTACTTTCAGAACTCAATAAATAGTATGATACAGGTTACAAAGCTTCTGATGTTAAGCAACAAGTGGCCAAACATTTTCTTAACCTGATGTGAAACTTCAAGTTACTTAATCTTTGTTCTGAACATCCACAACACTCATACACAGAACAGCTGCATTTTGTATGCTATCATTTTCATTTCTGAAAATGCAGGGATAATCACATACTGTTTCTGTCATTCATCAAAGAAAGATAACACCAATGACTGTAATATAAGTGAATAAAACACTAACAGTAACAGAAGTGAGCAAAATAACAGCAGCAACTGAAACAGAAGTTAATAAAATAAATGCCACAAATAAAACAAGTACATCTATTTCAAATACATATACTGCAGTTCCTTCTTATGAAGTTATCTAAGGGACCAAACAAGCAGTTCCTTCTTGAGAAGTTATCTATGGGGCCAAACAAGAAAAGATTCTAAGTAGGAAAACACCATCAAAGAGATTTGTTAACCCTTCAGCACAGTGTCACATACATGGTGCATCAGATATTTAAATTCTGAACTCATGGCTTCACACATACACCACACATTCAGCAGCAACCTGCATAGCTACAAACTATTAACTGCACTGAGATGTTTTATCTACAGCAGAAATTTGTTTGTTTGTTTGTACATTTGTTTGTAAAGTAATAATTCTCATTCATAACAAGAAACCGTGCAGTTAAATAAAGAAACACAATGGAGAATTGACACATGTCATCAAGGTGGGGCAATCATCAATGTGGACTGAGATTATAATGAAATTTTAGATGATGATGGTTTTGAAGAATACAGTTCTGAAGAACACAGTAACACAGAGCTGTTCCCCAAAAGAACTCCTAAAATTGGTGATACGGAAGATAGAGATAAATATATTCACCCTTGATTACAGGAAATTCCTACACTCTGTACATGAAATACATTTCAAATACTAGCACCAAGGTGTACTGTGTCTCAAAAACATGTCAAGGGTGGTGGTTGGCTTCACTTTTTCAAATGAATGTGTAGTTTTCCAGCTTAGGGTACCCACACAGAAGCTGACTTATCTCAAATGAAATCTACATAGGCCTAAGGGGAGGTAAGCCTCCACGTGCATGTGCGTGTGTGTGTGTGTGTGTGTGTGTTTTTTTATACATATATATTTATTTATCAGCCTGCTCCATTACTGTTGAGTAATATTACAGGCATTGTTCACAGCTTTACATATTATGATCTATCTTGTCTATATACATTTTAGAACATCTACTAACTACTTGTGCTCTGTTCATCATTCCAGCTTATACTGTCTATGTATTCTTTGAATTTTTTATGGTATTGTCCTCCTAATTTATTACAGCTCACTGGCCAATTTTCTGTCCTTGTCACTACGGCTTTTAGTTTTTCCCTTTCCTTCTCTAGGAGAGGGCAGTCAGATATAATGTGTTGTACCGTTTGCTGACCTTTTCTGCAAGGGCACCTTGGGTTGTCTATTATTTTGTACTTGTGTAAATAAGCTTTTATGTTACCATGTCCTGTTACTATGGCCGTAAAGTTGGGTGTTGCATTTAGCCTCAAATTTAGCCTATCCTCTATTTTGGGAAAGAATGCTTTTGTTATTGCACCTTTTGTTGTTTCTGTCCATTCTCTTTGCCACCACTTAACACATTGTTCTTTTTGTTCACTCATCACTACACTCTTTGGTATTTTTATGTAACACTCCTCAATTTTCTTGTTTTTTGCGGCTTCTTTTGCTTGTTGGTCCACCATTTCATTTCCTCGATGTCCAGCATGTGCCTTTATCCATCTAAATTCCACCCTCCACTTGCGTTGTTCCATTTCTTGGACTTTAGTTCTAATTTGCTCTATGAGGTTTGCATGTTTACTCTTGTTTTGTAGTAGCTGAAGTGTAATTTTGCTATCTGTGTGTACCAGTACTATTTTTTCATCCGATTCCATATTTCGTATACATTCTAGTGCTCTTAGGATGGCCATTTGTTCCGCTTGATTGTTAGTGCATCGCTCATTTAGTCTGTATTGCATTGTTTTTATGATGTGATTATTGAGAAAAATTACTACTCCAGCTCCAACTCCTAAGTCACTCTTGCTACCATCTGTATATAAGCTTGAATAGGATGTAAGCTTTCTTCTTCCCCTTCTATCCTTTTGATGTGTGTCACCGGATGAGTCCAATTTTCCAGTTCCATGTCTCTGTCGTACTGTGTTCCTATGCCTTGTGTAATCTCGTACAGTCTTCCTATTTCGTCTATTTTTATGTGCATTGGTGTTTTGCATTTATTACACACAATGCTTCATTCGACACTGTGCGGCAGGCTCTGGCAATTCTAGGGTTTATGAGTCTTTGTATCCTGTTTAGCTCAGCTTTATAGCAGGACCTGTTTAGCACATTTTTCCAGACTGGGGCTCCATATATCATCAGGGGCAAGATTCCTCCTGTGTATATGGTTTTCAATGGCTCATGTCTCAATCCCCAGGTTACCTTAGCTGATCTAGAAAGGGCAAATATTAGTTTTAAACACTTTTCTTCCATATTATTAATATGTTCTCTGAACAGTAGTTTGCTATCAAAAATAATATGAAGGTATTTTAAGTTGTTGACTTGATTCAGTGTTTTGTTGTTTACATAAATTTCTATTTCCTTCTTTTCCTTTCTTCTCCTGCGTGTCATGCACATTGCCCTTGATTTGTTCTCATTAAATGTCATTTTGTTGTTTATGGCCCATTTCCGAATTTCCTCATTTCTATATTTGTGTAGTTTTCTGCCTCTACGATTGAATCTCCTCTGGTTAATATCATTAGGTCATTGGCGAAGGCAAGGGCTTTTGAGTGGGTTGTTTGTTCCATGTTTAGCAAAGAGTTATAAAGCACACTCCAGAATCCGGGGCCGCAACAAGAGCCATGTGGACAGCCTTTTGTAATTCTTTTCTCTACCCTGACATTGTTCATGGTCATTACTGCTGTTCTGTGGCTAAAATATCCTTTACTGAGGTTATATAAGTTCCTGGGGCAGTTAAGTTCTTTCAAACCATATACAATTCTTTGCCAAGATGCTGCGTCAAAAGCTCCTTTTACATCCAGGCTCGTCATTATGACCGCACCTCTGCTTTCCAGCACGGGTTCTATAAATCTCTTTGCTTCCATCGCCGCGTCTATTGTGTTTTTCTGTGGCGTGAATCCAAATTGTCTATTTGTCATTAATCTGTTTTTGTATATATAGTAACTGATTCCGTTAAAACGCAGTTTCTCTAAAACCTTCCCTCCTATATTAAGTAGACTGATTGGTTTGTATTTGGCTGGATCAGTGCTATTTTCTTTACCAGGTTTAGTTATTGGAATAATTTTTGCTATTTTCCACCTTTTAGGGAAGCACCCTCTTTTTAAGCATTGGTTTTAAATGGCAGTAACTAGTCTAGGGAATATGTTAAATGTTCGCAAGTAAATTCCGGCTGTGATTCCGTCTATTCCTGGTGCTTTCTTGCCATCAAAGCTTTCCACAACTTGCTTTATTTCCTCTCTCGAAAACTTTACGTCGTTGCTTGTTTTTATTGGTTCCTCAACTGCCTTCCTTATTGTTTTTTGGTGTGTGTTTTCTTCTACATTATCCTCTTCGAAAAAGTAGTCTAACAGGACTTCCAGTGTCTCTTGTATACTCGTCTCGGATCCATCTAGTTTTGTTAAAGTGGTCATCATGCTTTTAGGTCGTATTTTTCCAGAAGCTAATTTATAGGCTTGCGACCATGGGTTGGTGGATGCTGTCACATTGCAGAATTCCTTCCACGAGTTCAGTTTTTCGTGTTTTATTCCTGCTTGGTATTTTCTTTTTTCTTCAATATATTTTTGTTTTCTGCCTTCTCTCAGTTCCTTGTCATTTCTTGTTCTCTGATATAGTCTCCTGCAGGTGTTTACCCGTTTCTGCATGATATTAAGGCTGTCTGTCCACCAGGGTACAGATTTCTTAAAGTTGTTCTCCTTCCTTGTGGTAGTGGTTGGAACGGATCTCCAGCATGATGTTTGTAATGCTTCAGAGAAATTATCGACTGGCTGCTCCAAGTCATTTTCTGTTGTCGTCTTTGTAGCTAGACACTTGTCCAGTTCCTCTGTTCCTCCTTCTATGTTTGTTTTGTTAGCCATTTTCCGGATTTCTTGGATTAGGTTCCAGTCGAATACTTGTAGTTTTTCTTCTTTTATAATAAATCTGGTGCCCTGGCTTGTATAATTTGTGTTCTGGTTGCAGGCTCCTCCTTTTCTAATTTTATATTGAAGATAGTTTTGGTCCGAGAGGCTCTCGTCATTACTAACTCTCCATTCGTTAACATCTGCTACTTGGTTATTGTTAGCTATAATCAAGTCTATATTGCTTGATCCTCTACTGTCTTTCACTTTCCTCGTTTATTAAGTGTAGGTGTCTACTTAGGAGGTACTCTTCCAGTTTCCTGCCTCGGGAGTTTGTTTTGTCGTTGTGCCATGTCTTTGATCTTGAATTACTGTCCGCGGCTATTAGTATCCTTCCACCTTTGGCAAACCTCACTAGCTCGTCCATTTTGAGGAGGTTATTTTCTATTTGTTCTTCTAAACCAAAGTACATGCTAGCTGCCAGGAATTTCCATTTTTCATGTGTTATTTCTACTACTACAGTATCTTCGTCCGATATTTTTGTAATAAGCATAGCATCTATGTTGTTATTTATAATTATAATGGATGCCCTATGTTTGCTGGTTCCTGCTGAAAAAAGTCTGTACTTCTTGTCAATTCCTGTTATTCTGTTTTGGTATTCATATGGTTCTTGTATTAAAATTATATCTGGTTCCTCGTCGTATATTTTTTTCCTCAGGTTGTCTGTTGCAGTTCTTGAGTGCTGCAAGTTTATTTGTATGCAACTGACTTGATTTTGATTTGTTCTAGGATCTACCAGGTTATTTTGAGTGCATATGCTGTCCATACTAATATTAACCTTTTGATGCCTAATATCAACTATAGTGGTTGTACCACACCGATAACCTCTAAAGTTGCATTTTATATATTTATTCAACAAATATAGGTACTGAATATTTTAAATATAGCATATGCTCTCCATTTTTTTTTCTTCAAAATGCAGTTTGTTTCATAATTCTAACGTATTTGGTTCCTGTATTATTCACGTTTTATATAGAGGGTGTGCTAAAATTAAAAAAACAATTCCGGCGCCAAAAGGTTGAAATTCGATGCTGTTTCTATATTTTGCAAGCACTGCGTGTAGACTAGGGCAGTTTTTACTTAGGGCTGAGTGGTTCTCATTTATCTTTTCTTTCTTGTTATATTTATTATAGATGATGCAGTTTATGCATCTTTGCTCATGTGCCTCAGCTTTACATTCTTTCAATTTGTGCTTTCCTGCACAGTGAGGGCATGTTTCTTCTCCTTTACATTCATAATGTTTATGATTGTATCAGCTACACTTATAGCATCTTGTTGAAGCCAGGTAGTCTGCAATGCTACCTATTTCCCATCCTACTTTTATTTTATTTTATTTTGCAGTATTTGTTGTCTTATCTGGGGTCCTACCTCCATGACTATATTGTGCCTTCCTTTCCTGTCTTTAAACTTGTATTTTGCTTCAATGTCTTCCCCATTAAATTGAATTTCAGGATTTTGGGCTTTGATGATTGTTGCTACATTTTGTGTTGAGGTTTCTTCTGGTACACTGTATATAATGAGTCTCGGTTTTCTTAGCCTGTGCATTGTGACTTCCAGCCGTTTCTCCAAGCTTACTGTCAATCTCTGAGCTGTGTATGTTTATTTCTTACTATTCGCCCTTCTCTGATTGTTCTGATTGCCTTAATTCCAACTTTTATATCAGTCGGGTTTATGTTTCTTTTGAGTTGTGTTTTTATCTGATCTGGTGAAAGTGCTTTATCCTTTGGTGTCAGTGTTATCCTGTATCATGTGTGTGTGTGTGTGTGGTTCAAGTCTTAAGACTACTAGTCTAATCAAAACTGTGACAAATCTACCACCACTGATTTTTTTTTTGCTGCAGACAACAGACTGCAGGACAGAAGTTTCAACAAGTACTGAGGTACTCATGTCAGCACAACTAAGTCCAGATGCAAGTCTGAAGTCTGTTAAGGTGCTCACACTAAGTTTTTTTTTTTTTAAACATATCTGCACATTCTTTAGTTGACTAGAAACAGAGGAGAAGCAAAGACAGTGTGTTCATCATGCTAGGTGAAGAAGATAGTGCTTTAACTGGCCAAACAATTGCACTGTTAACAAAAAACAGAAAAGCACAATTGGAGTGAGCAACATATTCATTAACCCTTTGAAGCCGAAAGAAGAAATGAATTGAGCCCTTTAAAATGCCCAATGACTTACAAAGATGTCGCAAACAGTGTGTCGAAGTTGGGAGGAATTTTGTTCACTCCTAACTAATAAAATTCAGTGGCTTGCTTTGATGCAGGACCCTTGAAGGTCAAGCTTTCTTTGTGGAGCCAGAATGTACCCCCTCCACCTCCTAAACCCCTCCACAAACCCTGATTTATAATTTGACACATAGTTACTGTGCATTTTGTCCCAGCTGACTAATAAGGTTCAGACACTGCTAGCTTTGTTTACAGCTTGCACTGGAGTTCACTGTGGGTTGAAATATCAACACTGGCCTATGAAGCAAACACTCTTTGTTGAACAGAAAGGTTGTCAGTGGCATACTGTACCCATATAATTCAGACAAAACTACTGCTCAAAATTGGAGATATCCACAAAAATCGAAGTTTATGGCTAGAGGAGGGCCCACATTGTGCCTCTGTTAGTGCTGGGGTAATCTGTAGGGGTTGTGGGGTAGTACCATGCAACACACAGCCGTCAATCCACTAAAAATGTCTGGGACACCCTTGAATAGCTGGAATTTTATGCAGTAGTCACATTGTAGCTTTAGATCTGTTTTGCTGTCACTGTAGATGTTCACATATCAGTGGCATCAGGTTTCTGAAACTGTGCTAGTCTTACAGAGGAAAATAAATAAGGCAGACCATTGTAGTTATTAGCAATACTCAACAGATGGATACTGTTATTTTCACGTGGGGCTAAATACACCCACCAAGATTTCAGGCTCCTTCTGGTGAGGAATTTGATTGAGGAGATTGGTTGGAAGACCAAGTGCGGGTACAAAAAATGTTTTGCGACTCAAGTCGCCATAACAAACACTGGCCAGCGAAATCAAACCAACTGCGCTGCCATCTGTGTCCTTCCCATGGCCAAAGAAAGGGTACAGTGTATATGTGCACCAGATGTGATGTGGGCCTGTGTGTGGTGCCTTGTTTCATGGAATATCACACCAAAGCGTATTTGTAAAATCACCCTCTTTGTGAATAGTGTGTGTCATGATAAAACAGTTATTCAAAGTGCCACAGACCTTCTGCATCAGCCAGAATTATGTGAGTAATGAACTATTTACACCACATTTTACATAATACAAGCAACTCACAGGCCTAAATTTATTATAAAGAGAGGTGAACATTTTTTCCTGGATTAACCAATTCATAAGCAGAGTGCAAAATTTTATTTCATTAAATTTGAAGGAAAAGTCTACGTGAGATATTTTTTTTTTTTAAAGACTAAGAAATAAAATTTAAAATCCCCAGTAAAAAAATCTCAGAAGGCTGCCTTGCATGGAGTGATTTGGTTCTGGTGTTAAAGGGTTAATGGTTAAACAAAATACTTTGAATGTTAATTCCATCATTGAACTAACACTGGAACCCAAGGCATGGAACAACTACTAAAGAATGAATGAGGATACATATCTCAAGTTGAATTACTTATGCCACAAATTTAGAAAAAGGACACTGGAATGAGAAGAGCACTCACACACCACGAACAGTCAAGTGGAAGGAACTATAACGATCTGAAGTTTTCTACAGCCACTTCACAGCAGGCCCTTGGAAAAATTACACCTAACACATGCACCACTATCTAGCAGATTCTGAGAAATCAATACTGCAAAGTAACCCTCACAAAAATATTTTTATCTATTTCTAAAAGAAAAAGAAATGTAAGTTCATTCCTACCTACAGTAGAGACTGAAACAAAGTTGCATATATTCCTCTCACTACAATTATTACAGCATTTCAACTGTAAGGTTGCTTCATTTTTGTTAGCACTTGAATATCACTCTTTTAGGTGTCCATCCTGTTATTGCCACATTTTCTTAATTGTTTACTAAAGCTGTCTTTGCTTGTAACTCTCCATAATCATTGCAACAATTCACAGATTTGATAAATGGCTTAACAATTTCGTGGCTGAGACTTCTGCAATCTTCCAATGAATCAGTACACAGACTGTTACTTAAACATGTTCTGACTCAAGTCAAGTGCCAAGGGTATGCACCAATTAGGTTGAGACAACCAATACCTCAGTACTCACTAGTTAGAAGTGGCCCATACATTCTGAAATTTGTCCATGCATCTGTAGTCTACAGCAAAAAAATCAAGCAGCAACTGATTTCTCGCAGTTTCAACTACAGTTTGAAAGTCTTTAGGAATTGCACAGACACACCTCCTTGCTTGGGTTTGTGTAGACTTGCTTGGAGACAAGTCTACTAATCTATGGATAGAAGTTTTTTAACGTGTATGGCGAGTGCCAACTAAAGGGTACAGAGACAGTGGTAATGTGGACCTAATGAGTACTTATCACTGATTTCTGATGTTAATCATGAATTTATTAACAGCCTACTGTGTGCCGGTTACATTGCGGAATTTGGACGCCTCAGTCACGAATTCACTGAGCAATTTACTGAATTTATAAAGATGTTATATTTATGGAGAGTTAAAAGTAAAGGCTGGTTGAATAAACAACTGCAAATTTTGCCTACAACAAAACTGTATTAAAAAAAAACAATTTAAATAGCTGATTCAAGAACTGACAAAAAAGCAGTATTAAAAATATGAAGTAGTGCATAAATTCCTATCTTCTTATATGAAAGAAATGAAAGAGAGATACTTCTCAGGGTGTTGTTAACTGCACAAGCTATATCTGAACAATATTTGACTAAAATGTCCTCTTCACCCAAAACAATAAACATACTGTCACAAGCATAAACGAGAAAACCAACCAGATGCTACTGAATGCTTTATTGCACTTATAATCTGCTCAACATGGGGCACTTATATGCCCATCATCAGTAGCTTGAGACTATATACTTGTGTAGTGCCTTCCTACCTAAATGATGGCTTGACCTCCATCAAGTTTCCTCGGGGAAAGACACTGGAACTATATGGTAGAATTTCGCTGCCACCAGCCAAATAAATTTGGCCAATCTGATTTCAACAAGGACTCAAGGATTTATAAACAATCGTCTGATTCAATCCCAATTTGGATAAAAGTAAAATATATATTCTATTCTGTAAAACTAAATATTATGTAACAATGACTAACAAAATAATAGGTACAAAACTTAATCAATCAAACTCTGCCAAAGCGTAATATACATTATTTAAATAATTAACTTGCCCTTTCTGTCTCTACAAATCAAAACGTGTAAATATGGAATAATATCAAATGTAATTGCCAAACTGCTCAACTCGGAATAACGTGAATTTAGAATACCAGTCAATATGCCTCACCTTGAATAAACAGTAGATGGTACAGCATCATAGTATCATTACAACAATCTCTGTAATAATTGTATTCAATCACTTAATTCTTCAATTGTAGATACGTGATGGCCGACAACAAATATGTTAGCGAGTGAGGGCGTTTACCGGGTTGCGTTAAGCTTTATAGAGAAGAGCTGAGAAGTCATGCATTCCTAAATGTATAATGATCTGATCAAGTAACTACTGGGTTCAAGCTGGCTAGTACTGCTGACGTTAGCGGTTGCGACTGAATGATCTCTTCCTGGATTCAAGTATTAAAATTTCAAAGTTTCTATCTAATACAAATACATAGGTAAATCTAACATGCATTACATCCCTCCGTCCTTAAAATTAGATTTGGGGTGTTAAACTTAAAAATTAAATTACAGGCCAAATCTTATATAGCATATACAAAATTTTAACACATAATGCATGGTAGCAACAACGTCTAGCAAATGAAATATTCATACAAGCCTACAAATCTAAGAACATAAAGTAATAAAATCAAATGCAAATCAAATGTACATAAACAAATATAAACAACAACATTCATCTTAAGCAAGCTAGGAATTTGGGAAAGGTAAAAATACAAATGTTATAAAACTAAACTAAACTAAACTCCGTGGCCTTAGTCCGCACGCGAACTATACCGACAGAGTGGCCGCCGCCGGTCGGCGAAGTTAGTACCAACTTTTGCGGATAGAGGGGTGTCACGTGGTCAGCGCAACGGGCCCCACAGCCGTTAATCTCTGTTTTCTAGACCTGGAGCCGCTATTTTTTTCATTCAAGTAGTTCCTCAATTGACCTCACGAGGCTGAGTGGATCCCGTTTCAGACCCACTACTACTCAGAAAATCTGGTAGTGCTGGGGATCGAACCCGGGACCTCTGTATCTGCAGCCAGAAACTCTGACCACTAGACCACAGAGGCGGTCACAAATGTTATATTATACAAAAATACATAAGAGTTCTCTTTAAAGTCTGCATCATGCGATGACTTAGTTCCTTTGAGACAAGGTGCTGAGTTGCAGTCTGTGGCTGCACGAAGATGAGTGATGGTGCGTTATCTCATCATGTGAAGTGCAGTGGCAGCAATTTCTCTGTAGGTCTGGATCGCTGGTCTGAGTAACAGGAAATTTCCTGGCTGCTTTAGTGGCTCGACTGCATGGGGTATGATGCAAAAAGAACACGTTCTTGGTTCTCATTCCTTGGTTCACTGTTCTAGGACGATAGTGCTAATGCGGGGGATAGGGAAGTACAAGTGGTACTATTGGGTTTTGGAATAATATGAAGGATGTAGTGAAATTGGAAATAGAAAAGAAAACATATGGTCCCTAGGATTAATGTAGCACAAATGGAAGTAGCAATTATTATGAACCAACCAGTTTCTTGCTTATGGAGCATCGTTGTTCTGTGAATGTGCAGGAGTGAATCAACATCAAATGTTTGTTGAAGGGTTGTAACCTTGGTATGCACGTCATGTAGTTTTTGAATATATGCAGAAGATATGTCTTTCAGCTGCTGGATCTCGTCATTGGTAACAATGGATATGTTATCTGGTAGATAGAATTTTGGTGTGTCGAGTTCTGCTAGCAATGTGCCATGCAAGTCTGGAAATATCGTAATCTCGTCAGAAGTGATATGGCATTCAGAAGTATTGTGGAGTATTCCAGCTCTGTAAAGTGTCATCGTGTGGTGTATCTGGTCATTGGTGTTGGGGCATCGTAGTGAAACCTGGTGCCGCGTTGGAAAGTGGAAAATCCATATATTTCCGTGCTGTTGAAGAGTGGGTGTCAGGTGCTGAATAAGCAGTTTTCATCCGCAGACATGGTGAGTATTTGTACTTCAGAAGAACAGGCTATACAAACATGTCACTGTCTGTGCACTATACACTGTAGTGTCAGCTGGGCATATAGTGATGCTGCCTTTCTTAGAATGACTGTAGTCTGTTTCTGTGAGCATTAAGTTGGCATGTTGACTGATTTGTAATCCAAAATACGAGTAATCAACAATATACTGAGCAAATTTATTAGGAGATATGAGAGTTGGCAAGGTAATTACTTTAAATAAAGTAAAGTGACAGTTAGCTGATTTCAAAGTTATGTGAAGGAGTAAGTTAATACAGTGAGTATTTGCTACTATGGATACTGCAGTCAAGTCATAATACAAATGTATGTTTTCAACAGTAGTGCCTGCTATTAATTCATAACCTTCTGGCAATCGTAACATTGCATTTCTCAAAATGCTCTGTAAGACTGTCGGGTTCACAAGTTTTATAGACAATCATCCGTGAATAGCGCATTGTATGATGTTAAACAAATCATCAATTTGTTGCACTAGCTGAAATAATGTAAACTCCAGTTGCCTAATTACTGAGTGCAATTCGCTTTGACCTAACAAAGTAATATTTAACCATAGTATATCTCTAGCAACTTGGTGAAATCTTTCATGCAACTGAATCATGGTATCCTTGATAATATTAGACAAATTTGCAATAGCTTCAGTGTTTATCTTCACAGCTGTATTTAATTTCTTCACATAAGTAAACTGATTGACCAAAGAGTGTGAAATCTCTGAATTTTGAAATTGTAACTCATTCAGTACATCGTGCAGTAAATTAATGTCAGAAGTAGTCGCAGTTAATAAAACTTTCTGCAAACACTTCCTCTTATATAAGATGCCGTTGGTGTCTAGAAAAAACTCACACTTGCTATTGTAAGTTCCCAGAGTCTGCTTCATACAGAAAGCGTCTTTCTCCTGTTCACATAGAACAATTTCTTTGCCCAAGGCAGCTTCGTGTTTGATGGTGCCTACATGGCGATTGAGCGTGTCTACATGGCCTATGCTCAACTATGAAGTCTAGTTCGGATAGTTTGATGCTCCAGCGTAACAAACGGCTGTTCTAGTCTGCAAAATTTTGCAAGTAGGTTAGCGCAGAATGATCTGTCCTAACTAGGAATTTATTTCCGTACAAAGAGCAACGGAAATGCTTGGTTGCCCAAACCAAGCCTAACATCTCAGCCTCAGATGCTGTGTATCTCTGTTTCGCGGTATTCATCTGCCTGCTTGCGTATGCAATAGGCCGTTCCACCCCATCTTGCGCCTGAGATAAGATGGCAGCAACAGCTATCTTGGAAGCATCTGTTGTTAGTATGAAAGGCAATCCAAAATTTGGATAAGCTAGCACGGAGGCTGTGCAGAGCTTCTCTTTCATACTATCGAACGCCTGTTGTTGCAATGGACCCCATGAAAATTTTTGGTCCTTGTGCGTTAGCATAGTTAGAGGTTTTGCTAATTCAGCAAACTTGGGTACTAACCTCCGATAAAATGAAGCGAGGCCCATGAACGCTCTAACATCCCTGATGCATTTGGGTGTTGGGTATTGCTTGACGGCTTTCTAAGATAGGACGAAGCCTAAGTGGTTGAGAAAAAACACATTTTCCGGGGTGCAACTGCAGATTGGCTTCCTCAAATCTGCGTAACACATTCTCCAATCTCGCAGTGTGTTTCTTCTGCGGATTTGGAGTACACAATGATATCATCGATGAAAACCCAGCATTCAGTTCCCACCAAATCTTTGAGAACTGCGTCCATCAGTTGCTGAAAGTTTGCTGGATTGTTCGATAGGCCAAAGGGCAATCTATTGAATTCATGATGTCCGGACGGGACACTAAAACCAGTTCTCTCTTTGTGTTCCTCTTTAATACCCACCTGCCAGAAACCGCTATAGCAATCCAAGACCGTGAAGTACTTGGAGCCATAGAGTGTGGAGGTAGTCTCCTCAAACACCGGCAAGGGGTAAGGGTCGAATTGAGTGACCGAATTTAAAGCCCTGAAATCCACACAAAATCTAAATTTCGGTTTGCCATCTTGGCTTTTCTTCGGAACGAGGATGGCAGGGGCTGACCATGGTGAGGTGCTAGGCCTTATAATGTCCTTATTTAGCACATTTTGCACTTGCGTTTTCATCTCCTCCCTCAACGCACAAGGAGTTCTATAAGGTGGTCAACTGATCGGTTTTGCATCGCCAACAAGTATCCGGTGCTCAATGGCCTTATTTTCTTTAAAATCGTTAGACTCTTCATCATCAAAAACATGAGCGTACTTCCGTAGTACAGGTTCAATGTGCTGCCTATCTTCTGGAGTCAAATAATCTAATTTCCCTTGCAACAATTTATCATACAAATTTTTAATTTTCTTCTTTCTTGGCGGTTTGGTCAGTATGTTCATACTGGATTTGGCATTTGCATTTATTCTATCAGTGTTTCTGACGCTTCTTCTGCTACCCCAAGAATCGTAGCCTTTGGAATGGTCAGTGGCTCGTTACTAAAATTCGCAAGCATCACGTACGCGCTGTCAGCTGATCTGACAACTTCGTGATCCTGCTGTGACGTCAGTTCACGAGACTGGCGTACACTGTGCCCGACCCATGAGAGAGCACGGGCGGGGAAAATTCCTTCTATAGGAATTTGAACTGGCTCAATGCAAACTAGAGATGGGTGTTTCTGTTCCTTTTCTGATTCCAGTCCAGCCATTACAACCTGATGGCAACGAGGTGCTAAAATAATATCCTGTCTGGCCCTAACAAACCACGATCTATCCTGAGAAGCCTTTGTTTCATGTCTGGAGCTGGCTGAGAGCTGTGTGTCTACTTGCCATGCCTCCTTTTGATTTGGATGAGGGCTGTGTCCCTCTTTACCCTGCGTGAAGACAGTGAGTGCTGTGTGTCCAGTAGGCGATCCACTATATGCTCGGGGCACTACACCGATGCCAGTAAGAGACATCTTACCACACTCAGTCTATGACAGCGCCTGTTTCTTGCATAAAATCTGTGCTTAACAGGCCTGCCATATCCATAGGGAGCTCATATACCAAAAACGTATGCCTAAATTCGCTCCTGTCTAATTCAAAGGAGACCGACTGTCGTCCCTTGATGTCGAGGGCCTCTCCAGTTACGCCGTATGGTTTCAAACTTGTGACGCTCACATCACTTCTCGATACGCCGGGCTGCAGTATCGAGACGTTTGAACCAGTATCCAACATTAATCTTCTCATTTTTACTTCTATATTCACTAATACAGAGGGAGTACCGCATTCCAACAGTACAGAAGCTGTGGGTGTCGTAACAGTGTTGCTGGGGGAGCGGAGGTGGAAAGAGCTGTCTTCTTTCACACCCCCTCTCCATTTCCCGAACTCCGAGCTTCCCTCCTGGTTTCTCACCTACACGCGAGTGCAGGTTTACTTCCAGGGGAATGCGAGCGCCTCGAACATTCGCTCAGATTTTCTTTTCTGGGCGACTCGGAAAATTCTGCCTCTCTTTTGAGTCTTGTGGGACACTCCCTAGCTTAAGTGTCCTATTCCTTCGGATTCGTAACAACGTCCCACTGCCTTAGTCTGCGCATTCCTAGTGTTTGAGGCTGTAGCCCTGCCGGCCTTACCTGAAGTCCTATTTCGCTGACTATGTGTGTGTGATTGACCATATGTGTGTCAGCTGAGTGCTGCTTGCTCCCACTTCCTGCGCGTGTTCAGCTGGGCGATCGAGACAGTAAACGTACAGATTTATCAACTTTTGTGTAAAAACTCTCCTTGAACCACTCTTGCTTTTCTGCCTCTTGGACAGAAATCGCTATTCGTAGCTTCCGAAAGAGATTGAACATTTGCATACTGAACTTGAGTTCCCGGGGTCCCAACTAAACCTGATACAAAACTAGCTAAAAGCATTCGCTCAGCGTTCTCTCGATGTGTACACTGTGCTACAGGGTCATCCATCTTACACAAAATCTTCTGGGCTAAACCCCTACACCTATCTGCAATTCTTGCAGAGATTCGCCTTTTTTCTGTCTCGCAGTCTGCAGTTTTGTGAAATGATATTGGTCCGTGTGGACATCCTCATATCTGCGCCTAAATGCGTTCTTGAAACTTTGCCAAGTCGTGCCTTCTGCGTGGAGTTCATACATCCCTAGTAGAACAACTTCGCAGAATCCGTCAGTTTTAAAACCACAATTTCCCGTTTATCCAGGTCCGACCAGTGCCCTATTTTCGCCGCAGATTCAATACTCGATAAAAATTCCTCCAATGCAATTGATGAATCAGATCCTGACCATTTGGGTACTAAGGTGACTAAGGACAGGTCTTTGTGGACAATCAGCGCTCCCACTGACATGCTCTCTTAATCGGTGAATCTCAGCTTTAGTTTCTAAAACTTAAGCTTCCAAATGAGCTTCTGCCATCTTAAAACATTAATGTATGCAAACAAATTTACAGTAAATTTTCAAAAACCAAATTCTCGGCTTTACTTCCTGTCATTTATCTTCTTTTAACTAACCCAAGTATACAGTCTACAATCCCAATCCTGCGTAACAAATAAAAATTGTGCGTGGTTATCTTCGCCTGATAAATCCTATCAGAATAACCTAACACTGCCAATCAATTTGTAGTGCTATCAGAATATCCCAACGCTGTCAACCAATTTGGTAGTGCCTTCCTACCTAAATGAAGGCTTGACCTCCATCAAGTTTCCTCGGGGAAAGACACTGGAACTATGTGGTAGAATTTCGCTGCCACCAGCCAAATAGATTTGGCAAATCTGATTTCAACAAGGACTCAGGATTTATAAACAATCCTCTGATTCAATCCCAATTTGGATAAAAGTAAAATATATATTCTATTCTGTACAACTAAATATTATGTAACAATGACTAACAAAATAATAGGTACAAAACTTAATCGATCAAACTCTGCCAAAGCGTAATATACATTATTTAAATAATTAACTTGCCCTTTCTGTCTCTACAAATCAAAACATGTAAATATGGAATAATATCAAATGTAATTGCCAAACTGCTCAACTCAGAATAAAGTGAATTTAGAATATCAGTCAATATGCCTTACCTTGAATAAACAGTAGATGGTACAGCATCATAGTATCATTACAACAATCTCTGTAATAATTGTATTCAATCACTTAATTCTTCAATTGTAGATACGTGATGGCCGACAACAAATACGTTAGCAAGTGAGGGCGTTTACCGGGTTGCGCTAAGCTTTATAGAGAAGAGCTGAGAAGTCATGCATTCCTAAAAGTATAATGATCTGACCAAGTCAGTACCGGGTTCAAGCTGGCTAGTACTGCTGATGTTAGCGGTTGTGATTGAACAATCTCTTCCTGGATTCAAGAATTAAAATTTCAAAGTTTCTATCTAATACAAATACATAGGTAAATCTAACATGCATTACACTTGTGTTATTGTCGCATATGGTGTGTAGTGCTGCAAGGATGAAAAGATATAATGAATGTTAGGTAGCATTAAGTATGTTCAGTGTTTGTGGGAGTTATATTATTGTGTGGCTTTGGCTATGAGGTAGGTAGAGTGTGTCAAATGTGCTGAAGGCGTGTGATGTTCGTGTTGGTGTACTGCCCGCGGTTATGTGGGTGCAGGTTTATTATTAGAATGAAAAAGATTCACTGTACATACCCCTCCCACACACCACATGACAGAGTCAGTTGCACAATCTCCCTCATCCCGGATGCATAGCCTGATGCTCTGCTTGTAACAGTCGACCACCAGCAACCAAGGGTATGTACAGTGAATCTTTTTCATATAAGTGCCAGAAACATGTTGAGCAGATTATAATTGCAATAAAGCATTCAGTAGCATCTGTTTGGTTTTCTTCTCTATGCTTATACTACAATGCACAATACATCAAATGCTGTCACAACTTTCTACAACTCTTCACAGTCAACTGAGGAATGTACAGATATGCAAATAAGTCTCCTAGTGAGTTGGCACTAACAGACTTCAGAGTTACCTGTGGACTCAGGCTGGAACACTACCTTGAGATAAGTCTGCTTGCATGCTAGAACCCTTAAAAGAGGTTTCTTTTTATGGCCTCAGAAACATCACAGATGTTACTGACAAGTTGTCTGCACATTTCAAAGCCCTATAATATCTCACACTGCTTCTGCATCTCCCTCTTCACTACTGTCAGTAACTTCATGGCACAGTTCTTGCTCACCACACAGAAGATAGCCTGCCTATTCCAGTCTCAATCCTCAAAACTGGTGCCCTTGAAGTGTAAAGGTTTTATTTGAAAGCTTACATGAATTTTTTAGAATAGGTATTTGTCTTGGCAAGTCAACATCCTCTCTACTTAATCCACAATTTCCCCTCAGGCCACCAGATCAGTAGTGTGCTTTGTAGTAGTTATGTGACAAAGTGTGAAGACTGAGTAACAGCAATGGAATTTGTCTGGCCAACGGAAACATGTGAGAGGCACGGCAACCTTTAGCCAACTGGGTTCAGTATGTGTATGAGGTTATGATCAGATTATACAAGTATCAACCGGAATTAGGTCACCCACGATTTATAACTTTTTTTTAAACTTCAATACAGTTAGTTACCCATGTAACTGATTAGCAGCATCCAGAGTGAAGCCACAGGGTCAAATATGTGCTCACTGAAAAAGCTGTTAAACTATTGATTCAGGTCTATGTCACTGTGTTGTTTTGCTTTCCGCTTGTAAGAGTACATGGTCAATGTATTGTGTTATAAGCTTAACAGTTAAGTTTCTGCAAATTAAGAAGGCAGTATTTTAAACCAATCATTCACAAGGAATAAAATCTATAATTTCAGTGTACATTAAATGACTTGAACATACCATTAGCTTCTACACATTTGCCAAATGATACTGATGACATCCAACTTAGTCTGCACATCAGTCTAAACCTCTGCATTCATTACATCACTATGGCATATTGCACAACTTCATGTCACTAAGCAGCACTACTTCATACAATATTACATGTACAATCACATACTAAATCATATACTTATCATACATTAAAAGGAGCAAAAGAAAAAAATGAAAATAACATTCCAAGAATTTTTGATAGTAATATGCTACACAAGTAACTTTGACGCTTTAGGTCAGTAAGCGTATACGTTCACTCAGACAAGACATTCATTAACATCAGCATTATGTGATTTAGTGACTAAACTCATATCTGAATTTGGACTCTTTTTAAGTTCAGTGAGAACATTTTAAACAGGCCAAAAATACACTGTCCCTATCAAGGTATTACTGGAACAAAATGACCGTAAAATTTCAGGTGGGACACTATTATAAACAAGATCTTCTTGACTGGGAGCCACTTTTATATTCCAAACAATATGCTATTATATATGGCACAATTGGTTTACATTAATTTACTGCAATGACAAAAATCTACCTCTACAAAACAAAGACTAGAAATTTTAAGTGTCATAGACAAAAAATTCCTCACTGAATTTCACAGAATATTAATCATTCAACTACAATCACACACAAATAACTGTGTCACACAAAAGTTTTAACTCTACCAGATTCACATTTGTGAAATAAGGTAACTGCATATGACTAATGAGTTTTTATGCAATGTAACTTGTGCTCACCCTGACTGGCTGGTCATTCTGTTCTGCTGGCAATGGCTGCTGTTCTTGATGAGGACCTGGGGAAAGTCTTCTGGGTGAAGACTTACCAAGTCTCTGAGGTTCTACTCGTCCCGGAGTTCCAATTGTGTTCCAACCAGTAGCACCTCTGCAACAACAATACTTATGAATAATTACTTTATGAATTTGAGCACTCCTGTGGTGGATGAGTATTGTTCCTTAGGAAGTCATCATCCAGATATGCCATTCAATAACATGGCCCTTGCCTACTGCATGGAGGGTGTGAACACCACTGCTGTTACTTAAGACAGAACTTGAGGCAGGGAAAACAAATTAAAGCACATAAAACCAGTCCACTTCAGCCAAAAACCTGAAATTTCTGACCATGACTGTTTTCCCTTTTCCATGCATAAAGCAGCTGGGGTGTGGTGCTACTATGTCAATCCCTTCTAGTAGCGAGGTTGAGTATGGGTAGAGCTACACCTCTACTGCCCCTCAGTACCTGCTTGGCACAATATGAGACAGCCTTACATTCAAGAAATGCACTGCCTGGTGAAAAAATTAATTACACTGGTACAGTTGGAACAATGCCAGTTCTCCGTATCTGCTCAAACTGGTTCTGTTGATACGCCTCCAATTCATCCAGAAGCTGTTGGTTACGGCGCTGGAGATGTCGCAAATCCTCTGCTAACCTCTCTTTTTCTCCTGCAAGATTCTCGCGTGCTTCTCGCTCTGCGTTGAAATCAGACTGGTAAACTTCAACCTAAAGAGAGAGAGAGAGAGACAGAAAAACCTGCACTGCAACTTGTTCTAATGGACCATAAGCATGCTTTGTATTAGACTATTTGGAACACTAACACATTATACAAGTGTCTTTCAAAACTTTACAGTGGCCTTTATACATCCACTGGCTTAACAGTGCATTTTATTTTAACTTTTGGGGTATTCTTTAAGAGCTTTCTTTTTCAGAAATTTCACTGAAATGCCATGTCCATTAAATAAATGGCAGATATGACAACCCCACTAAACTGTCATTTAATAAATGCAGTACACACACCAACAGTTGAACAGGGTGTTAAAATCACAGCACGATCCCCATTAAAGATTTACTGATTCAAGATGTTCCTACATTTAGGGTTTTTCTTTTTGTGGTCTCAGCCACAACCCCATATAAATCATATACTGTTTTTCTCGATTTAAGCTTTCTTGACTGTAGGGTTCTCCTGCACTTAAGACATGAGCATGTAGTCTCCATACCATTTTCGAGACTCAACTTAGGGTTCATGTTTACACCTTTAGAGTTTTGGATGCATAAATTAATGCCATTATCAAGTGCAATGTAAAGGAAGCAATGTTTGTATCAACTGACAACTATAGCAGCAGTGAACCACCAGTTATCAAACAGTCACAAAGGCTACAAAGAAGTTAACAAGATGACTGGAGCATAATAATGGAGAAAGCTAATTTCAAACCCAGAGATTAAGTTCTCAGATTCTGTGAATGCAGATGAAACACAAGAACAGCCACCATCACCACAGACGACCTATGTCCATCACTGAAAAGATGGAATGGTGAAAAAAGCAGTGGCAAATGAAGAGTCTGATGAGGAATCCCAAATTCTTATATTACCTGAGGGTCTCAAGTTCTGAAGTTTTCCGGAGACACTTGTGCTCCTATAAAGCTGATGGTATCAGCTGGAGTGAACATGAACCTCTGGACAGTGAACTGCTCTTCATTCATCATACAAGATCAATAAAACCTTCATTGCTGCCTGATTACTTTAAAAATAATATTCAAGGTTCATACATGCAATTCCATTTGTACTTACACTTTACTCCGTAGTGCTTTATTGTTCTAAATAGTCATATCTGTAACACCTACATGTTATCCACTTTCCCCATCTCCTGACAGAAGCACAGACTCACAGAACATCCTGTGCACAAAAACCTTGATTTTGGTTCCTTTTTGAAGTTTTTCTCCTTTTGTATTACATAAAATAAGTATAAAAACATAAATATAAAATGGACTTAAGAAACAAATAATTAGGCTGTTCAAGCTTAGAATATTTTTGAACCACAATTGTAATTATCTGTTTCATTCTGTCATAATCCAACTTCCGTTACTTCATGAAAGGTATAATAAGCGTGCCCCCAGACGAAGCTTAAAACTGGGTTCTACTGCAGGTCCATGTGTTTTCACAATGTGGCCTTGCTCTTCATTTACTGCTAAAAAAATTCACTGCCCAGAGCTGTGCTATATAGTCTTCACAGCACAGAAATGGGTACAATGGACCCAAACAGGACAAATGCACTGGTGCCTGATGATACAGTGGGATGACAGATGGCATGCCAAAACCATAGCCCTTACAGAAAAACCTGCTGAATGCTACTCTACCCACCAAAAATCCTGGGACTGAACTTTGGCCTCCACAGCTACAAGATTAGCAGCCTCTGCTCTGGCACAGCCTACTTTTAGAATACATCCCCAGTACCATATACGACCAAAATCCATTCAGCAAATTCAGAGCCTTCCGCTTCAGCATTCAATACATGCCATGACCACACATTAACACAAGCTGCCAGGTGTGGCATGAATTTAGCACTTTCCAGATCAATTATAGGTTATCACAATCATTATACCTGTGCTTTTAGAATGGCAATGGCTTCATTCTCCAGTTCAAGTTTCTTAACATTTTCCATCCGTTGGTTAAGTTCTTTGTTTTTTTGTGCAAGTGCTTCCTCTAAGTTGATGATCTGTGCTGTCATACCATCTATCTTCTCAGTGAAGCTACGTGCTTGTACCTCATGGTAGGCATTATTATGAAGATCCTTGTTTTTCTGCTCTTCATGGATGTTCTGTAACTCTTTTACAGCTGTCTCATAGGCTGAGTATAGACTGCTGAACTTCTCCTGGGCCTCCTCTAGGTTCTTCCTACACAAAAATTTGAAACTCAGCACTCATATGAGAACAGAAGAAAATACCATTCTGGGAAAAAGAGTCCACAAATACAGATATATGACAAATTGCAGGTTTACTAATGGCCAATTTAATGGCCTCCATTCTGATGTGTTCAATCTATCACAAAAATATACACTGTTCCATCGAACACAAAACCTTTCTATTTCTTTCATTTTTAACATTATGTATTTCAATTGACATTGTTCCAAACATGTAGCATTCAATTAAAATAAATAAAAAGCTATGTAATAAAATCACAATATATACACATATGCAATTTAAAAAACACACAATCTCTAGCACTAGTCTTCAAAAAGATCTAAACTGTGATCCCAAGGTACTACTTGCAGATATGACAGCAATACACAGTAATGATATTACTGCACTAGAGAGTATAATTATTACACTGTTCAACACACAAAATGTTATGGAAACGAGACTAGCTAAACTTTACTAATTTGAGGCCGCTGAATTTGAAAATGACATAGAAATTTTAGGCTTAGCTCTAGTTGTCGAGTTACAGTTATGGCCTGAAATTTAACTTTTTTCAACTAAATATTAGGTCTCTGTCTTCAAAAGAAGGTGACACTCTAAATGGGTGCCATAATTCTCATACCATAATGAAATCACGTGATCGGCTACCATCACTGCAGGTGTTCGTCATGTGATCAATTAAATTGTTGCCTGTCAACTCTCTTCAGTTCTTATTAAATGTTGTATGAAAGCAGTCGTATTGTAGATGGTGTCCCCTAGTTCTTTCATGAGAAGTGTGTTGTGATATTTTCAGCTGGCATTCTACTGTCATATATTGTGTAGTATATTTATCAAAAAGTTCCAGAAGTGTGAAAATAACCCAAATAACTTCTGCTATATTTGTGGAGAAGTGACATTTGCCTCAAGGAAGTGTTCGATTACTCCAACAATAAGAAAAGCATATTTCTTATATTCTGGCTGTAAGGCAGGGGACCAGGACGAAAAATGGACACTACACATGTGCTGCACTACGTGTTCATCCAAACTCAATGCGTAGGTGAATGGAAAAGGACGTTGTACGCTGTTTGGAGAGCAACCACAATACTGACTGTTACCTCTGTATGGTGCATCCTATTCAAAATGGTATGTCCACAAAGAAACAATCAACTCTTCTGTATCCGAATATACCATCAGCAATTCGGCCTGTGCCTCATGGTGATGGACTCCCTGTTCCTGAACCTCTGGACAATTTTGCTATGCACTCTGACAATGAAGACAGTGTTTCTTCAAACAACAAAGAACAGCCGCCATCAGCTTCAAGGCATGCAGACTACTTGCCAAGCAAAGACTCCTCCAATCATAAGATCACAGAAGGCAAGTTCCGTGACCTCATCAGGGATCTCGAACTTCCAAAAATTAAGGCAGAACTTTTGGCATCAAAGTTGCAACAGTGGAATTTACTACACCACAAAGGGAAATGGAGTGCTGCCATGTTAGGTGATTATTGCTGGATGATGAAAAGGGATGCTTCTAAAACAAAATACTATTGACAGGCCAAAAGGATACATCGTTAAGGTCAATAATTCTCTATTCATATTTATTGTACATATAAGTATGATAGTGGTATTATCTCGAAAACAAGCGCTACCAATGAATTTTAGAATTATTTTTGTATTCTGCAGCCCAAAAAACATAAAGATAGTATATTCACTTATCCATAACATTCAATCACCCAAAATTTGTAGAACAGTGTTATACTACATAAAAACATCAAAGTTCCACTAGTCTGCTCGCACAGGAGAGATGTCTGTACATCCTGGCACAGCATGGAACACAAGCCTGGGGGTGAGATACCACTGAACCATGCGGCATGCATGGTGGTTCCACTGTACTAATAATACATAAGCTCAATTTTCTTCAGACTTCAATGACTGACACACACTGCCATTTAATATACAACAGTGCAATATGCTAAGGAAGACAGGTACTGGTAATAACTAAAGCATTATATGGTCCAGATCCATGCACTGAGAATATTTACAATTATGTAACAAACCAACAAATGCAAACTCATAAAAAGTTTTATCACATATTACTCTTCACCGACATGTTTCGTTCACTTCTGCGACCATCACCAGAGTGTCACACAGAAATACAATATACAAGGTAAACAAATTTTTAATAGCTGCTGTCAAACACAACAATAGTATATTTAGTTATTAGCTTTATTTATTTTAATGGTTACATGGTATGGTTTTTTTTGACCATCATCACACCATCTTACAGAAACATAAGGTACATGCAATGCAGTTGATGTAGTATGGGATCCCATAACACTTACAATTATATTAAAATACGAGGGTCGTACCGAAAGTCATGAGCAACAATTTTTTGTAAAGTAACATACTTTATTATTGACAAACCAAATACACCACCTTAATCTACAGACCTTTCTTTATTTTTCCACATAATCGCCACTTCTTTGTACACATT
>Ga0123354_10001479_pt1 | contig 28690 bp, 17 predicted proteins | sample TergutLab28metaG_2_FD_97872 | JGI IMG/M metagenome (GOLD analysis project Ga0123354, IMG submission 97872) | Labiotermes labralis P4 segment gut microbial communities from Petit-Saut dam, French Guiana - Lab288 P4 | ecosystem: Host-associated > Arthropoda: Insects > Digestive system > Gut ... | reverse complement strand
AAGATGTTTAATGTACAGTATTTCAGCATTGCTGTTGAGGAAAAGTGCTTGTAATGTTTTATGTTAATGTCTGAAAATGGTGTTCTTTTAATGTTGATCCTTGTTTTTTGGTTTTGGTGCTGTGTAGAAGTGGGCTGTGTTGTTAACATGCTGTCTCCATATTCTGGGCCAAAGACCTGACCCATTAGACGGAGGGAGCATGCTACATATCTTCACCAACTGCTTCTGTATGGTGCCAACACCTAAAAATGTGATCAATGTTTAACAGTGAACCACTGTGAGTGCTTAAAATCAGTTGTGTTGTCATTTTTATTTTTAATGATGTGATTTATAACACGTACAGAACAGGCCTGGTTTCTGTTCACCTTTCGTTTGTAGATTGGAAGGATGTAATGGAAAATCTGATATATATATATATATATATATATATAGTCAGTTCAAGTGAAGTATGCATTTTTAAGAAATATGTTTTGAACAATTTAATTGCCCTTAAGAAGTTGTATTAGTATAAAGTAGAGGAGTAATACATGCTGTTCTTGTTAAACTTTCTCCATTTCAGACCGCTGCTGTGAGAAAACTATAACAATTGAAGGAATACAATTTCAGCATGAGGGTGGGAAGTTCATAGAATTTCTTAGCATGTCAGTAATAGAAACGGTTGGCACAGTTTAGTAAATTTCAACCTCCGATCTTTTGCAGAATGAATTGTGTCAAGTTTGTACTCATTTTCTTGCCATACTTTTTCTGCCATGACAATAGTAACATGGCATCCACATCAAAGATGCATGCTCATAGCATTGCAAGGCCTCAGATGTGGCTGGCATATACTTTGGCTTTTGAGGTACCACCATAAAAATAAGTCCAAGGAAGTGATATCTGGCATGTGCTTTGGTATAGGGATAGATTCTTCATGCCCAATTCAACAATTCAGTAAGGCACAGAGGGATTCTGGAACAAGCACACTGCAATGTGAGATGGGCTCCAGCCTCTCAGTGCATGTTGCATGGTTTCTGAATGGATAGATTTAGTTGGGCTTGTGTTGAAAAAGTATTACTCATTGGAATTCCAGGAATATTTTGAAGTAGAGCAAAGTGAGTTCATGGACCAGTATAATTTGTAACTTCACATAAGTTAGGGTTTTAAACTGAGGTTGGCATTCATGAATTAAAAACTTGGCCTGAAAGGTGGAAATGGTGTTGTCAACTCTGGAGTTACAAGTGTGATTGCAGTGGACAGTGAAATGTAGCATTTGATTAAATATCTGGACACATTTATATTACTAATTCCTGCAAGTCTAATCTCTTGTGAGACACACAGGAATTATTTAGGGATATTATCTTACATGAAAACTTACATCCAGTCCTCATTCATACCATTTCATGTGGTAATAGACAAAATGGCTCCCATTGGTATTCCATTTTGCAGTGATAAGGAGGGTTCACTTGTTTTTGTTCAGCATATTTCAGTTCCGTAAAGAGGATGTTATTCACTGTATTCAAAGAAGCTGCTGGAAATACAGGATGGCCCAACATTCGGTTAACTGCATTTTAGTGTACATTTTATTAACTGGGTAACTGACTTCTGGGCCACTCTGTATCTTCCTTTATCTTCTGGACATGTGTCCCCTCTAAGAAACATGCTGTTCATTTCATATCCAAGTACATCTGAGTTTCATGAGCTGATAGGAGGTGACAGGTGATAGTCATCAAATAAAATGATGTTCCTATACGAGTACTGCTGCAGAATTGACAGCTTTTTACATTTAAGTGCAACAGAATGCATTCTGCAGCTGATTTTATTGTGGGATGTGGATTACATCTGTTGAAAATATGTATGTTAGAGTGAATAACATTTGGATGTTGGTAATTCAGTTTCTGATTTTGTGGCTGCTACTTGTGGTGTACTTCATTGGTATTTTTTTTATGTCAGATGTTTGATTTGTACTTGGGAAGCATCTTCTTTGTTTGTCAGCTTGTGGTATCAACTATCCTGACTGCATCTTGGCATTTTTTCACATTCCTTTCCATGCAAGTGTTTTAAAGTGGGTCATAGCAGCCTCCTTTGTTGACCCTCTTACACTTGTGGTAAACTTACATGTCATTTAATTTGACATAACTGCCACAGTTACTGTATAGTGTGTAAATAACATTGAGCATTATGCTCATTGTAGAGTTCAGTAACATGCAGCAATTTCCAGGAGGAACTTAACCATACCTTCTGTCTGTCCGATGCTCCTGTACAGGGAGGGTTGCCTAACTTAGCAAACCAACAGTTACATACAAGTGCTATAGTAACATACTTATCTACATACGTTACCAGCAGTATAAATTCTGTTACATTATTGCTGACAGGCAAAATCATCACAGTGTGATTTGGAGCATTGTTTATTACCTGCTGATGGTACAACCAAAGTCTGTAGGAAGCAGAACATGCAGAGGGAAATTGGAATTGAAAACCTAATGGAAATTAAAGTAATTCCTATATATGTAAAATTCATTTGTGGTTTAAATGCTGTATCATGTGTTTGGTGATACAGTATTACCACCTGACTGGTAGGTAAAGAAGGCTGTGGAAATAAAGATGTTTAACATGTTTCACATACTATCTTGTACCTTATTTGTTGCATCATTGAGGTTTTATGTAGAAGAAAGAAATGTAATATGCTACAAGATTTATGTCAACAGAAATTGAAGATCAAGGCAGGTCAGGTGTACGAAAATCATGAGGAACACATTTGATGAATGCTTCATTGAGTATACCTTTTCCATTTTGTTCTATTCGGGAAACAAGGTTTCAGGTTTGAATTTAATTCAGATTCAATTTTTTCGTAAATAACTGGCGCCTTAGTAGTGGCTGAATTTGGAATACTCTCCCATCCTACTTTGCACACACATGGTGGACAAGAGCTCAGTTTCTGGTCAGCCTCACAAAGTTGCAATGGGATGGGCTTGCTTGAGGTTCCTTAGTTCCTCCCCCTTCATGGCATGTATATTATACTGTTGAAATGACTTTGATGGTTGGCAGTGTATCTGTAAAGGTCCTGAGAATGAATATAACCTGAATTGTGAGAATGAACGTTATTTTTTTGGAGTTGGGAAATTAATGAGATTTCTCCTTACACTCATTCCATATCAAAAGAATATGTAATATAAAATTATTTAATGAAGTGTACTGGCAAGTGTTGCAGAAGTGTGTAGGTCTATAACATTAAGTTTTCAGAGCAGTAGTTTTACTTCAAAGGAATCGTTGTGCATGATTAGAACATGATGTGATCCACATGTTTCTGGCTCTCTGATATGATCCACAAGCCATTGCTTCACCACCTCTGTTTTATAAGGTTTTTTATGTTTTACTTATACTGTAGAGAATATAAAACTGTTTTTTTTCCATCTTATGCCTGTCAGCAAGTAGCTCAAAGATTGAAAGTTTTTGTGACAGCTATTGCTCAAGAATTAAAAGCATAGACAAAGTGATGCCTCATGTCATGTGATCTTCATTCGTTGATTTGAAGAGAGGCAGCCATTGTTTTTTCTTTTCCCCTCTGCAGTTTGAAATCTTAACAGTTTCAATGTGGTATTAGCCTATACAAGTGGAGTTATGCGCATTTGCAGGTATTTTTCGACCTGATGCGAGAAATTCGATCGCGGAAGATTGAAGATAATAAAACAATCAACGGCCGAGGGAAAGACAAGAGCAAGAGGAAGAAACTGAAGTGTGTCATACTCTAGGTTCGCTTGATTTCTTTCCATTTCATAGCATTATGTATTATGGGTTGTTTAAATTAAATTGATGTATTTACTTTTCTCCCTTGTTTCATGTATATGAATATTGTTTGCTCTCATGTACAGTAAGAATCCAGTTAGGAGGCAGAAAAGAGGGTCACTAATGTTTCCGTAGTAGGATATTTAGATATAAATCATGATATAACATACCAAAATGCAAGAAAGTTTTACATCTTTACTGATACCTGGGCCTTCTCTTGTTGTTTCCATAGATGGTAGTCTACAAGGTCAAACAGAAGGTCTGGAGTTTGGCGTATAAAAACAGATACACATGAAATAAGAAAACTTTTGCCATTAGAGTAATTTCCTTTGACTGCAACACACTTTTTACATATTTGTTAAATTTGCACGAAACAGTTATCAAAGACATCCAAAGTAACTGTGTCTAATTTGGTCGATACATTCTTCTCAAAGTTCTCAGTGTCCTGAAGGCTTCATCTTTGGAGGGTGGTTTTCACTTTAGGGAACAGGGACAGTTGGCTGGTGCCAGGTTAAGTGAATAAGGTGGTCGATCTTCACCACACTGTGATTTGCTAGGAAGAACTTTGTTATTATGCAGAATGAGCAGGGGCATTGTTGTGCAAAAGGAACTAATTACCTTTCTCTCTGAATTGTAATTTCACTCTCAAAATCTGCTGCAATAACTTTCATAGCAGCTATACAAGGAATTCACTGTGTACTCGTCCTTCAGGCACAGGTGCTTTGTGGATCATGCCCTGTTGTTCAAAAAAGTGATCAACATAGTTTTGATTTTCAACTTGTGCTAGCAAAATTTTTGGTGTCTCAGTGATTATTTTGGTCTGTATTCCATGCTCTGACATTATATGTCAGGATTGTATTGAAACACCCAACATATCTTCAGTGACAGTGCATTGAGTTGGTGTGACAGGTCTGCATGACACAAATTGTGATTCTTCTCATGCTGCTCATCCATGAGACTGTGTGGAATTACCATCACAAATTGTGACTTTTCTCCTGTTGCTCATCCATGGGACTATGACACAAACTTCGCTCAGAGTTTCTTCTTTCCAATAAATGTGATGAACCTGCCAAACCAACTTGTGGTTAATGTGCAGTTGTTCCTTTATTAATTTTAGTGTCATTTGATGTATTCTTGCCATTGATTCACAAACTTTTGCAACTTTTTACAGATTTTGGGCAGTTAACAGCCACCCACTGTTTGAATCATCTGCAAGGTCTTCACATCTCACTCTGAATCTTTTAAACCATTCAAAGACATGTACGAGATAGAACCTTTTCTGTAAAAGTTTTCAAGCGTTTTGTATTTTTCTGCAGGTGTTCTCCTTTGAATTTGAAACAAGACTTGATGTTCGCTTGCATGTCTGTGACAATAAAGAAGAATCTGATTTATGCACATCTGCTATGGGTCTGCTACAGATGAATTGATTGAACTACAGTTGTTTTATGTACTAAATCATACTTGCATGATGGCATTTGTTCCAGAAATTTGTTGTTTGAATAATTTGTTGATTGGTATCAACTGATAGATGCACCATTTCAATTTATAAACACTTCGGCCATTATCAGGGTTTTATAATCAACCTTTGGAAGTTCATGGACAGATATTTTGATACATTTAATATTGAGAACCACTTTATTCTGTTTTTCCATGTCTTCAGTTCTCATATGTGTCTAGACTTTTTTAGTTTTTACCTTTATCAGAAGAGCACTCTCAGCTTCCCCAGTAATTTAAGTGGGGAAAATGAAGTTTCATGTTTGTTATAATTTTTTCATAAAGCTGGGCTCTTATACCATGACAGTTTTCTAAGTTTTTGTAGTACACAGACTCTTCTATTCATTCAGTCATCATCACTGCCTACTCCTACTTTATTGTAACATCTGTTTGCTGAAAACTTTTTGGTACAAAGTTGTACAGATTATATTGTGTTGTGTTCACATATTATGTACAGTATAATTTTGCATGTGATTTGCATTACTATGTAAAAACTAACTTACTCCTGAAGTATATTGTCTCAGGTTTACAGGTATTAAAACTGTTATTGGGTACACTGTTATTCATTCGTTAAGTCACTGATCATTTCATAAAAAATTACATTTTCACAGTGTCATATTAGTTATCCATTCGTATCCTTGTGTTAAGTTTGTTTTGTACTAATGTTCTAAAGATTTATATGGCAGCTTGTCCTTCAAAACCATTAACAATTAAATTCCTTACAATTTGCAATATTTCATGGTGGGTCATTTTTAAGGTTGATCCTGTTTTGAGGTGTGATCATCATGTGGCAGTGGGCTATGATGTTGAAGTTGTGGAGGAACTTGCTACCTCCATCTTCATGGATGAAAATGTAGTTGGGATGGGCTGATTGGTCTTGTTATGTCCACCCAAGCACTGGCTCCTCCCATCATATGTCTGGGAATACCACATCTGCCTATATATATGTGGGTGCATCCATGCATGCATCCCAATTGCATTATATCCCTCTTTCTTCAAGTCTGAAGATGGTGAGAGCATGTTCTCCTAAAATGCCAACTTTGTCTTCCCCACCTCCCCAAAAAAAGGTTCAGTGTTAGAATATATTTATAATTTAATGTGATGTTACATTTTATTTAATGCTGATTAACATAATACCATACTGGTATTGTAACTTCTTAATGTAACTGAATTTGTGAGGCACAATGGTATTATGGTTAAGTAGGAATTTGTACTGATGGTGGCAGAATGAGTTGAAGCTGAGTGTGGAACTGCTAAGCCAACGTGGGCTTGCAGAGCAACGTTGTTTGTATGGGTAGGGTTTTCATTTGTTCATGATCTTCATAAGTTCTCAGTCAGTTTTATATCTGGTCATTTGTTGTGAACAGTACTATACAATAAACAGTGTTCATGTTGCCATCACTGTGTTGTTCAGTAGTACTTTGATTCACATGTGGAATAATGATCTTGCAGTAGGTTGTTGCTTTATCTGCCCAACCAATCTGAGTGCAACATCCATGAGTTCAAAAAACACCATGTTGTTTTATACCACACAGTACTGATTCAGCATTGTAAGTACTTTACCAGTCCCTCCTTGAAGCTAATAAATCAGTAATAAATTAATAAAGATAGTAGTGTATGTGCAGTGATGTGATCATTAGGCAAACACTGTTAATTACCTGGAAGTTAAATATGTCATTATCAGCAGTTATGCACAATAACTTGCAGGAATATATATTTTCTTCCATATTAACTTATTTACAATTCCATTAAATAAGCTTGCCCTGGCTGTAGCATTAAATTACAATAATTCCCTGAATTCAGGACATGGGGACATTTCTAACCTTGGCACATTTCATAAATGAATACTAAAAGGAAAGTAATATGATATTATGGTTGCTGTTTTGACATTAGTTAGGCCTGTGGCAGATGTTTGTGTGATGTTTCTGAAATATCCATGTGGGATGGCTGCCTGTTCTGTGTTTTGGTTTCAGTAGAGCAAAGTACATCTCGTTGTCTGCAACATAATGTAAAATAATTTGAAGAATACTTCTTCTGGATTGTGGCACTGTGTAGTCTGGTAGAAATTTGCAAATGTTCAGGAGGATATTGGACCTATTTTCCATTATGATACAGTAGTAGATATGTGTTTTCTGAGATTTCAATAGGTCATATGTACTGAACAGAATATTAATCTCATTTCTTCATATTAGACGGTTATGAAAGAAGTAATTATATAGGACTTTGTACTATCGCACACTCTCCTTATGATGATTGTCTAAAGGTATGTGACAACAGCTGATTCATTATAAGAATATAATGGACATTGTTCATTGTCTGAGATATATTTCATTACACCATGTTTTGGAAGTTGGTTCTGCTTCCATCATCAGGTCAAGTAATACCAGGAAACTTATTCTGTTGGATGCATTATATTGAGGTCATTTCTGTTATTGTCCCTGAGCTTCCACTTAAGGTTGGGTTGGAAGTTTAAGCCAGTCATATGGATTGAACAGAATGTTTTACAGTATTACTTTTACCTGATGATAGAAGCAGAGCAGCCTTCTGAAATCCCTGTAGCCAATATTTTTCATACAGTGGACACTGACCAGCATACATTCTGTCTTTGTAAACTGGATTCGTCTGTATGATGGGAAGAGTCTAAATCGTAACAAAGTGAGGAAGCTATGACATTAAATTGTGGTATTACAGTTTAATGTAATATGAGAAGAAACAGTTCTTCTACTTACCAGTACCTAGTGTCAAGCTGAATTCAGATTAAGAATGCATCTTATCTTCTGCCCCCCTGCTCTTTCACCGTGAAGAGAGATAGTAGTTACTTCTAATGGAAGTAAGAAAAATAATTTATGTTAACATTTTATCGTGTTAGGTTACATGAGTCTTGGTAGAAGTTTTGAAGGAAATGTAATATTCTATATTGGCTTGAGATATATTGTAAAAGCATGTTGGAAATTTATATACTTTATATGCTGTATGTATGGAAGAGATTTCTTCAAGTAGTATGGAATTTAAGATGACTAGATATTTAAATATCAAGATATAAATTTTTTTGTGTAGTCTAGGCATGCCATATGTTTCAGATCAGTCATGTTTATCACAGAATGAATTCTGACATATTCTTTGCAGCTTGCATGTGCTTAAAGCTCACTATCTGGTATTTTGCATGGCAGCATGCTGCAGTGTTTAGCAGACTAGAATTAAATGCAAAGATGTGAACTGTCATTCTGTCACTACTGCATATTGTTTACAGGATACTAACAAAAGCTTAGCATATAACTTTTTCACAAAATGTAGGTATAGTTAATAGTTAATGCAGAAGGTGCCTTTTGTAATACTGTGTTTTGTAACCCTGAGTTTCATTGTTACTATTTTATTTGTGTTCATCATGACAGCTAGAAAAGATGAATACAAATAAGCCAGATTTTAACTCCTATGATGGCACTGTGTGTTTGTGTTAAAATATTAAATGAAAAACTAAATGAAACGTTCTGAAAGCTGACAGGTATGTTCAGAATATTTATACAGAACTTAATTAGGAAAATTACTGTTGATGTTTGCAGGTTTTCTTTGATCTGATGCGTAAAATTGTGGCACAGAAAGCTGCTGAAAACAGCGTGGAGAAAAAAGAAGATATTGCAACAAAACGATGCTGTGAGATTCTGTAAAATAAAAGAACAGTAACACAAAATGTTTTACAGAAGGGCATGATTGTGAGTGAAGATGAAGGTGGTAATGCAGCTTGTGTTTTCATAATTGTACTTGCTAGAATTGTGGTCCAGAACAATACAGAACTAGTGTATTTAAATGAAAAGCTTTACATATTGATAGTTATAAAAATTGCATAGTATTTGAAATACGTAGCAGTCAGCATGAGTTTTTCTTTTCAATGACAGGCATTAATGCATTTCATTTGTTGGTTATAATTTATATATTATGGTAATTGTTTGGAAAATTCCACACTACACAGATCTTTTTAGCATCTCATTATTAGCTGACAAAAGACTGATCATTAATAAGTAACAGGAGCTGTTGGCTATGATTACCTTCCCTCTCATGTACCTTATAGCATTTCTCTTTTGAGACAAGAAGGTTTAATTTGTATTCAGTAACTAAACACTTGTAAGAGAAGTTAAAGTTATATTTCAAAATTGAATTGAAATTTTTTTTGTGTGTTATAACCATTTTGTGCATTGTACATTTGATACATCTACAGACTTAATGAGGACTAGTATTTTGGTAGGTAACTGTGTTTGTTATTCTTATAATGATCTGAGAAGCACCCAGTAGTGATGAAGAAAATTGCACTAATGTGTGTCAGCAGTGGTCTTCATGGTGTATCTTGGTGATGAAATGAAACTTTTATCCTTTTCAATATCTTTGAATTTGCACTACAAGTTAGTTGCTATGTGTTCTGTATTTGTAGACTGTCGACTCTTGCAGGTTCCTTCCTTAGTTATTGGAACAAGTTTAAAAGTGTACTTTCTTCTCTGTCTCTGTTATATATCCATTATTGAGTGCAGTCTGGGTTATACTGTGTTAAACTTCTGGTTTTCATTTTTTTAACCCATCTGTCTTTCATGTTATGTAGATTGAAATACATTTTTGTGTTTGTCTGAAATCTGTGGCATGTTTTTTGTAGCACATGCATGATTAAAGTGTTTCTATTAACATCTTTTAAAGCTAAAACAGTGTGGAATTAAGCGTGTGAAGTATCATAAGAGGTTACACACAGATTATTGAACAGGATGATGTCCAGCCATGGGCTGATTACGGACAAACAAAACTTCGCATTTACCAGCTACTGTTTGCTTGTGGCAAATTGGCTGTCACATCTCCATTAGACAATTGTAACATATTGGAGACACCAGACTAAAGAAGCTGCTGTCCACAGTAGCTGAACCCTCAACCAAGACCAGACGTGGCATCACATTTTAAGAAAAAGAAATTCCCAGCAAGTTTCCGTACTTACTGTACCCTCGTCATCATGGAGACTACTGAAATACTCCGGTGCTTCCAAAACTTCAACTGGGAGAACAGGTAGAGGCTTTATTAAGTCTTATTTCCCCTGTTTTCCACCAGATTTTCTTCTTAGTCATATTGTCCCTTTCCATTGTGTAGCACTGTCTACGCCTAATTCATACTCCTGTTATGACACTTATATGTTAGGCCAGGGCCCCTTTCCAATGGATAGAACCTGCTTCATACCCCTACTGAGGGATCTGTGTGTCTCATATATATATATATATTGGATAACATCATCCTCCGACGACATTCATCTGGAAGATGACTGTTGCAGAACACACCAAAACACTGGAACAGGTTTAATACAATATGCAGCTACGCTTTGAAATCTGAATTTAGATATCAGTAAAGGAATTTCAAACAAATATATTAAATTAAAAAGTATGTTTTCAGGATCTGGTGCCAAAGTGCAACAGGATCTAGTATCAAGTGTATTGATAAATAATTGTGTTTGTAATGCATTTGTGTGGAGACAGGAGTCAGGTAGGTGATTAATAACAGTCTGCTTTTCAAGTACCAATTCATATAATAGCTGTGGATTTTAAAGTATGTGATGTAACATTTTGATATCTAAAGCTTGTTGCATTGAACAAAGGTACTCTCTTAAAAAGTGGAGCTTGTTCTGCTTGAATCATTATGTTTGCTTGTGGTAATGCATTTCCTATTCAACTGTTTAGTGCTGTGACAGCATGGCTTGAGTGGTGAATCCTATTCTGTATTGTGTGTATGTAGTGCAACTCTTTTTCAAATATGACTGCTGGAAAATGTTAACAGAAAATTTTGGTGGCAGTTTTCAAAAGAATCACTTCCAAGAAGACAAAGTGTACAGAATTTGGTCAGTAAGCTGAAAACAACAGGATCTCTACCAGACAATTAGCTAGGAAGGAAACAAACTCTGCTGATGGGTGCAAAATTGCATGATACTGGTGCTAGACCTGAAATTTTGCCAAGAATATCTCTTAAATAACTACCTTAGTAAATGAGTGTTTTGAAAACATCTGCAGGAAGGGCCACAAAATTGTCAAAACTACAACCAAGTAAGGCAGTTGATGCTTTGAAGGATAGAGTGCATAAAATGAATCCCCACACTCTGGAAGAAGTAAGCAACCACAATCTGCCATGAGATTTCAACATTTCCCTGGGACATACTACAGAGAGTTAACAAAAATATGTTACGCAGGTATACAGAGTGCTGTTGGTCAGGAGGGTGTTGTCAGCATCTGGTGTAGCACTGGTGAGTTTTTATTAGACTTTCCAAAGGTTATTATCACTGCAGTAGGATGTCTAGCTCCCTTCACTGACTGTTAACTCCCCCCCCCTCAAAATGTGGCATGCAACCCACAGCTGACTGAGTGTGCCACTGGCGTTCCTTAGTCATCCAGAAGAAGGTCCATCCTGTATAAAACTTATGGATCACAAATTGTGAGACTCACAATTTTCTGGCTTCCAAAGCCCATTATAGAGTGATCAAAGGCATAATATGTATTCAGATCTTGTGTCATGCTATTATATAATATTGTTTTAAAATGCTGGCCGTAAAAAAAATTCTTGTAATACCGCTCTTCCATTCTAGCCCCATGTGTTTCAGTTGTAATAATTATTATCAAGGATAGCCTTATACACAGTAACATGAGTTATTTTAGCTTTATGCATTAAAATATAATCACTTCCATCTAATACACATAAAATTTCCAGTTGTTATGCTACTGTATTTTACCTACCAAAATCTTTACCTATTTCTTGGTTGCTCATGAAATTCTTAATGTATTCTTCTTTTCATACCTCTCTGTGACATAGCTGTAGGAGCAGTTTCTTTTTTAATTTTGTAGTCCCATCCGTTTGGAAAGTTATTGTCTGATAAGTGGCTGATAGTTTGTGTTTGCAAATTATATGTGCCATCCAGATTCTTATGAGTGTATTTGCGTAAGTTGCCAAAAGTGCCTAATTGCTTTGTCATGTCCGTCTGCTGGTCCACATTTATCAGCTGAGCTCCTCCCTGTCCACATGTGTCAGCTTGGCTCCCACTGGGTAGGTTTTTGTGAAATTTGATATTAGAGACTTTCACTAATATCTGTTCAAAAAATCCAAATTTGGTGAAAACCAGAAATTGGGCACTTCACACAAAGGCCTAGTGTGTTTTATATTGTTGACAGCAGCACATGAGGCTGAACAATACAGATGACAACAGTTGTGAAGATACATTGTTTTTTCCATGGCATTGAATGCATTGCTAAGTATACTGGTATTTAAAACTTCCCCAAACGACTATTTTGAGTTTGTGTCTTTGAAGGTCTTGGTTATTCCTCTGGTATAAGCATTATCAAAAGTGAAAGTTGCCCATGTTTTTTTCCCCACTGTTGCCATCGCCATTATCATATTCCTCAGTTTCTATCTGCATGTGTTTAAGTATCTTCCAATTCAGTTTTTGTATTTGCTCTTGTTTGAAGCCATTACATTCCATAGTCTTTATTATGGTTTGATACTTCTTATTTTTCTTATCCTGATTTAATAGTAGATCATATAATCAGTGTAACATGATATGATGTGCTGCTAATTCTTTGTCTGTGGCATTATTTGAGTTATTACTGAGCGTAATATCAGTTGCAGAGGGTTTTCTAAATCTGTCAGGGTTTTGTATGATTTTGATTTTTCCTAGTCAGTAGGTCAATAAAAAAATCTTTAATTCTCTTCCACAGTTGTATTAAGATTCACTGCTTCATGCATCTTGTTAAAACTGTCTTTTTACTTATCTGTCATTGTCTGGTTTTCACCATGAGTCAGGAGCATGCCATGCACATGTATGCTATAATAGACCAGTGCTTCACTCTTATAAATTTTTCTTCCAACTTGTAAGATTTCAGACATTATCCCTGAAATTCATGCTACCTATTGATGCCCCTCTTTAAGGTTTGTAACAGGTTCCATAGAACTGAAAAAAAAAAGTGTAATTAGTTGGTCATTTCTGCACTATAGGCACAGTCTGATTTATTTAATAGGTTCCTGAAGACCTGGTACAAGTCCAATTTTGTGCAAGTCGGAATTGAGTAGTGTTCAACTGTATATAGGTGTGTGTGTATGTGTAGTATGCTAATATACCTAAGGAAACAAGTGTCTTCTCAGCTTCAGCTAAAACACAACATTGAGTGTGACTGACAGCACAGTCATTCTCACCCATCAGTATTCTTCTGCTGCATCTGCCTCATTGCACTTTCATTCACACAATGAACAGTTTGGCATGTTTTGCCTTTTTTATTATTTTAGTATTATTTATTATTATTTCTAGGAAAACTGCATGTGTGAAATAGTGTAAGTAATTGTGTGTCTGCCTTTGTCATCTGTTTTATTAGTTGTAGTAAACATTCTATGATTTCTGTGGATCTGTTTATAGGGATAAGATATAAATTTTTCTTGTCCAGTGTTACCAGTTTTAATTTTCAAAAGGCTGTTGATTGACTTCACAGAGTTTTATCCTAAGTTTGTCGTATGTTTATTAGCTGTGGCCCTTGTGTCTGTTACAGGGTTAATGGACATACCATTCGTATGTAACTTAATTTTTGCTGTTATTGTGAATCCTTTCGGGTTTACTGCATTGTGGGATTCATGCATATTCGAAAACTTCTAACAATATACATGATTGGGACCTACAACAATGTCATACATAGTTATAAAAAAAAAGTGTGAGAATTTCACGAGCAATCAAAGAGCAAATGTGGATTTTGGAAGGTGTTTTTAACCATTTTGAGTGATACCATCATACATTTACAGCTGTGGATCCCTGGTCCATAGGAGTACTGCCATATATTTATTACCTTAAAGAATGCACTCAAGCAGTACTGAAATTTCCTCATGCCTTGCCATAAAAACAGCAGGATGATCTGCCATCTTGTAAGGATTTCTTCCTTATATCAGTGACATTCTAATAGGCAGCAGTTAATAGTTATGGTGTATCATGTTCTGTAACCTTTGCTGAGCTGTAGAATTACTTCGTATCATTCATTGTTTAATAATTAACAAACAATTTGTGTTAAATGTAAATAGCTATATTTTGTGATGTAAACTTACACTAGATCATGTTACTGTGTATAATGTCACCTTTGATAATGATCTTGAATGAGATGGTGATTTTATAAGTCGTATTTTGTTGGTAATGTTTCAGTACTTGGGTAGATCTTCATGAATGGGAAGTTAAAGTAATGGATTGGTCGGTCAAAAATTGCTTGCAGCTGAGCTGAATGACATAAATTCAATCTCTATTGAGAACAATTGATCTCAGATTTTTATGCCCTTTGTTCAGAATTCATTGTCATTGTATTATTATTAAAAATATATTTTGTCATTTGGGACTGGTAGCATATTTATTTTCAGAATACAGTGCGGAGTGTATAAGGCTGTAACTGGGGTAAATAACTTATTCATACTTGGAAATTAACCTTTAGTCAAACAGGGTGGGTATTGAAATTTTGGCACCTATTTTATAAAAAATGTATTATTTGAACAAAAAAAGATAAAATTCTGAAATCAGCAGCATTTTGTGCATGATAACACAGACATTATGTAGCATGTCTTAAAATGCAGTAAATTTCCTTGTTGCGTAAATATGTGGAACAAATTACTAGGGGTGATTTCTTATGTGCATTTGTGTATGCAAATGCAGGTCTTTGAATGAAAAGCAGGATTATCACACAACGTTTGAGCCTTTTTATATATTTGGGATGATGGTCACAAGAATAGCATGTGTAATATGACTCCAGCATTACACCATTAGGATATAAACCAAGATTATGCCTTGTGGTTATTAAAGGAAAGTGTGTTACCTGAGCAATAAGCATAAATTTTGTTTACTTTTTTGAAATTCTGAGTGGAAACAATGCATAAAGTTGATTTTCAAGTTGCATGTTCCTTCACAATGTTAGTAATAACACTAAGTGACTGTTTTGTTCATATGTGGTTTATAACAATAGTAAGAACCTGTTCCTTAATGCTTTTAGCTGTTCAGAAGCATTGTAAACCAGATATGTACAGCATGCCTTCAGTTATCTGTAACAGAGTTTCCAGATGGCTAAGCCACATTTGGAGGCAGATCTTCACAGCGTAATCTGCTCTATGTATTTCAGTTGTAGGTGAATTATAAGTACAGTATATATGTTAGTGGATACAAATTGGTCATCCACTCTTGTAGGGTTTCTTGTTGCTTGGCAGGTGTGAGCATATTCAAAGCACATAATTTTTAACTATAATTGGCACAGAATCAGAATTTGGGGGGTGAAGGGTACTGAGAAATCCGACATTGTATGAAGTATTAGTCTAAGTGACTGCTATACACCATTTTCAGAAACCTTCAGGCTTAAAAAATGGCAAAAGCCTCCTGTGTGCAAAATTTTGGAGACATTTGTAATTCAATAAATCAAGTAAGTTCATTGTACATTATTATAATGTTACAGTTGTTTAAACTACATTAACAGATTGTTTTTTCAGCATCATTTATTGAACAAAATTGAAATAACAATTTACTATGGAATACCGAATAAAAATAGTATTGTTTAAAAAATTTAGTATTGTAGTATCCATATTTAACGTGCATGTCATCATATCATCTGTGTGAAAAGTGGATACGTGAGTGTTGCTTTTTTGAGCAGGAAGAAGGTTACAAGAGTACAGACAAAAATTCATCTCACTTTAGCTGAGAAACATAACCTTCTACACTGGTCATATATTTCATTATGTTTATACTGACATACAGTGTTTTTTTTTTTTAATACAGCTTGGAATTCATGTTCTGTAATGTCCCCATATCTGGGTTTAGCGGTATATGCAGAACCACAGACATGATATTTATGTTCTGGGGAATGCAAGGAAGTGTGCGCCTATGACTTGATCCTCATACAGTTGGACTAGTACCGTTACTGTAACAGATTTTTGTTCTGTCAAAGAATAAGACCACAACATTCACATTTGTAAATTTTATTTATTTATTTATTTTTCAGACTCTAAATAATGTCTTCAGTTGGTACATTATCATTAAGTTAAATAATAAGTAATGTTCCCCTTCCTTGAGGAATTTTGTAGGACATAGTGAGAACTATTTATTCTGTCTATTGAGGAAGCACTTAACTTGCAGCCTGGCTGACTGACCGACTGACATAGTTTTATGTGAATGCTGGCACTGATTTACAGAATAGAGAAATCTAGGAGTACTATACAGTGTAACCTTATGCTTGGTATGTTTATTGACATTTATTAAGTACATACAATATACGTTGTTAGTAACTGTAGTGCTGTACACTTACACCGTTTGTAACAGGAACTCTTTTTGTAAGCAAATGAAATTTCTGGTAAAGTTGGGACATTGAATTTGTGCAATAAATGAAATGATATCTGCCTGCCAGGTTCTGTGGATACCCAAAATAAGTGTAGAAACTAGAAATAAAAATAAGTTCAGAATTCAGTGCCGGTACTGATATCCAGTCTTCAGAAGTGTTCTGTATACAAGTACTATATTAGTGAGAAGTTTGACGCATATAGAATGACGTTTGTCACTTGTTATCAGTATGTACTATACCTTGTGTACATGTGCACATCTGTATGTGTGTTGTGGCCACAATATGTGACAGAACATCTGTAATGCTTAACACACAACTCATTGTTGCTTGCCAGGATAATGCAAATGAACATGATTCAAAACTTATTTTCATGATAATTCAAGGCATAGATGTGACATAATTTTATGTATCCTCAATCCATGGTCTGCATTCTTCATCTTATATTGAGTTTATTGGTATTCCTTGTGTATAGCAAGGGACCTCTTTTTTCCTGGTATGTCAGAACATGTGTTTTGGAACTGTTCATATTTTTCTTACCTTATTCCCAGGGACTTAAATTTGAATGCATTGTTTTCCATCTACTTGCTGTAGTGACCACTGACCATCTATAATGAGCCTTAGTTTTCAAGAATATTAATAAAACGTATAAGACATATATTGTAAATAAAAGAACTTGTAAACTTATGCTGTTTCTCCACTTGTATTGTTATTTTCTGTGTTTCACTTCCATTTTTTTTAAATTGCTGTAGTAGTTGTATCTTCCTATGATAAAACTCTGGGAAGTGATTTAACTTCTGTTCTGTTTTATTGAAGACATATTCTAAGGATGAACTTTAGAAAGCATGTGGCAGCTTATTTCTCTGCCCCTCTCTCTTCATTCATGGATGTTTGCTTATGAACTGTAAAAGGATACTTTTCCTGCTATTCTCACATTATTAATAACAGTTACAGAGCAACCACTGTATGTTGAGTGTTATGTGGCATACATGGATTTTGCATCTCTGCAAATGTAAATAAACCACAGTTGTGTAATGGGCATTCATTCCTAATTGAAAAGCAAGATATGTAGGACCAGCATAAGATTGTCACAGCATTAAGTAGTGAAGGTTTCAATCTTCTGTAATGTGATGCTGTATGGTTGACTGCCCTTTGCAGTGCCGCTTGTTATACTCCGTTTTCTCCCTGTCTCTTATACTTTTATTAATGTTTATTCAATCTTATTCTACTTTTGTCTTTGTCATCTTTTATAAATCTCCTTCCTGCACATCTTAAGTTTTTCTGTTAGCATCTACCTTAGCATCTCTCCTTTCAAAACATCCCATTGCATCACCAGTAATTTTTATTGGTTCACTGATACTTCTTAGATTCCCATGTCCCCCCTTCCCTATATCCATACTGAATCTTCCTAATCACCTAATTAGCTTATTGCTGTGCCTGAAGAGGATGGCAGCAGATTCCTCTGAAACATTTGCATCTATGAACCAAACTACGCATCATCACATCCTAGAAGACTATAATTTGAATGAAGGAACAGGTTCTTATTCCAGAGGAAAACTAACATCAATTACTTGATTTGATGAGTTCATTACTTTCAGAATCATAATGTCTGTTTTTTCATGTGTGTGTTTTAAGGATCCATAGTATGGTGTTTCTTATTTTCTGTGCTTTTGTATAAATCCAGAGTGGAGGAATTGTCTTCATGAAGACTTGCTATGAAAACTGAACCGTGTCAGTACATTGTTAACCTTCTGCTTTGTATGTGAATGACTGACATGAACACTTGTAGTTCTTCACATGTACAGTAGTGATCGATTATCATAGTTTTGTCTGTGTGGCAAAGGAGAGCTTGATGGAGTGGTATTCTGTATAATTACAGAGTTAAAAGCCTTAACACAGTGTATGGTATTGCAGTTTCTTCCTATTAATTTGTACAAGTTGGATGCAGTGTAAAAGAATTTTGTAATATGACTGTAGATATTTTTAATCATAATTGATACAGTTTACCATAAGGTGATTGTTGCAGACAGATTTGTTGGAAAACAAAAATTAAGAAAGATATGAATAAAGCAGTGCTTATATGCATTGGTGATTTTATACACCTCTCTGTCTCAGAAGTTGAACTTTTCAACTTCTGTCATTACCATTTGTTGTAATAATAGGGCTATTGAGCATTGTGTTGAATACAAAACATTCTTGATACATTTAATTACAGTGAAAACTCTGTATGATTTGTTGGCAATATATGGCCCCATTCACTTCTGTCCAATCACTGATTCCAGTCTGCATCTGCAGGTACATTGGTGTCTATAGAAAATAGTTCAGACATAAAATGATTTGAACTGTTAGAAATACAATTTGTGTACGATTTTACATGGATATATGGGACAGTAAGAATACATAGTGAATATTTACTTATTCAGCAACTTTTTATTCAAACTAACATTCATTAGGAGAAAATAGAAAAGTGGCATACTTTTCCACATAGTCACCCTGAGGGTTCAGGCATTTGTTACTATGTGTTATCAATGAAAGTGTCTGGGCTTTGTGAATGGAACCACACTGATACAGCATCTAGCACTTCTGCAACATTTTGGAATCTGTGACCTTCATTCCCTGAGGAATGGTATAAAAATTAATTTACCAAAACAGTTTGGATTTATTGTTACTTCACAAGATAGACCCTTTGATTTTTCATGCATTCACTGCACACAAGGCTCTAGCCTTCAGAACATGCAAAATTCCTTCATAAACTGTATGGGGATTTTTGGAATACCTATATCTTCATTGGCTGTTTTTATTCCCACTTAATGTAAGCCATGCGTCATCAGATAACAATACATGTTCTGAATCAAGAAATACATTGGGTATCTAATGTTGCAATCACATGCAATATTTCTTCCCAGTCGGGAGGAAAGAGTCTTGTATGGTTATGGTCTTCAAAGTTCTGTTGCTCCACTTTAAGGACTACCTTGTGGAAAGATTTTTGGGGTTTCCATTGAAGTTCAGTGTAGTATAGTTCTCTTCAGTTACAATATCATGTTTCCATGTTAGCTTTTGTCCAACATGGAATCTGTCTCTCATAACTTCCTGCTAGTTTGTTTCACACAGGATATTTTTCATAAAATATATGGTGATATATTTTTCATGATACATACTTTTCAAGAGTATTGTTCAACTGAATATGTGTCAGATGCATACTAAGACCTGTACTCCGTGACCAACATAAGATCACTGTACACCCTTACTTTGGCTCACATTCCCATGCTGATAACACAGCAGTTGTGTTAGCTAGTATTAGCAGAGACCGTATACATTTAGAGTTACATTTTGTTGTGTCACTGCCAGATCTTCTGTGTGAGAAAGTAGTGCACTGTGTAAGTGAAATATACTGTTCATTCTTTTGCCTGTCAGGGAGCATTTATTCTGGTAAATGTGTTTGAATTTCATCATATGAGTGAAATTTGAATTACTAAAAGCATTTAAATTTTACATCAAATAAACATGTCGCAACAGTCTGACTGACTCACTGACTGACCCAGTGCAGGATGTCTTGGTTTGACTCCCAGTATGGCAATCTTTTTCTCTTTGCCATCATGTCCATACTGGCTTAGTCATCCACTCAGCATCCTGTTCACTAGCAACTGGGTGCATATCCTCCATCTAGTGCCAAGATTATGTATTGTTTTATTGGAGTACCTTTGGGACTGATAAGATATTTTGACTACTGCATTCTTCACTTCTTTGTTAATATAACCACAATATTTACAGTGCACTGGTGTTGACATTTTACTTTAGTAAATGAAGTACCATTCTGTGTGTTATAAATTTATAATTTAATTTACCATGTAGGCTCAAGAGTACTGCGACAAATTCGCTCTCTGAACTGGCTGTGAAATTTAGCTTTGAGTTCTCGTCAAACTTCCACTTCATGAGAAAGTACAATATGTATGTGGTGATCTTGTGCTGCTAGTAGGACTTGACTTTCAGATAAGTTACAACATAATAATCACTTTCTTTGTTATATTTTGTGACTGTGTACACCTGTATGAGAGCTCCAAAGTACACAATGTGTGAAAGATGTTTGTTTATTTTAGAACCTACAGCTTTTGGCTAATTGCCATCCTGAGGGATCATGAAGATACATCATTCTTATCAGTTTTATTTTGTAATTAATATATTCTTTTCTACATAATTTTAATATGTACAGTCAGGAAATCTTCCTGTGTATATTTTTATGATCCCTGAGGATGGTAACCAGCCAAAATATGTCAGATCTAAAAACATCAACATCTTCCAAATTGTGTACTTTGCTCATCTCTCTGTCTTATTAGCCCTGTTGTTACCTTTGGCCTTTTCTGTTACTCATGGTTATGTATTCACTAATGTCACAGTGTTTCTCATATGACTAGATCCAAGGTGTGAAAACACTCTTACCTAAACATTCCCCTTAATATTCCAAACCTGTTCTCCAAGTTACAAAGGCAGTAACAGCCTTAAGGATTCTAGCAGACCTCTGGTCCAGCCAAGCAAAGGTGTAAGGTATTGTGCAAAGGATTATGTGGCACTGCAATGGAGATGATGGTTGGCATGTACAATTCTGTTTGCAGCATCAGACAACATCCACTTGTATTTACACCTTCCATGCATACAGGAATCTGCAGGTGGCAACATTTATTTATCTAATTTTCATTGGATTAAATTGGGTACTGGAGGAAATAAAAATGTCATATACACCAAAACTTGTTGCAGTTTCAAGCAAAGAAGACAGTTCTCAATGATTGTCATTTCTGTCATTCCACCGCAGGGTGTTGTCAGTTTCAGCAACCTGTGGATGTTGAAGAGTGAGCCAAGGAAGAGGCTTGCCAGTTGTGAGAGACCTACCACAAAATGTGTTCAAATTAACACGCATCGTAATAAGGTGATGACTGCAGTTTCTTGACAAAAATTTGCCCCGGATTCATGTGAACATAGTACTTATTCAGGAGTCCTTGTTTTAAGGAGGTAAAGTAAAGCAACTACTGGCTCTGCAGGAATAATACCTTCTGCTTTACCTAATGGCAGCTGCTGACCAGATACTTGTATGAGGAATCACACTTTTGCATTAGCTGTGCTGGAGCTCTGTTTTAGGGTTGTGACATTGGTGAGGATAACACATGACAGGAACAATCCAGAGTGATCTTATTACCTCAGCTTATTTTCTGTGTGATGTGGATGAACCATCACCAACCAAGAACATGAGGGGTGTCACTTCTGCATTTATCAGGGGAAAGCAATTCATCACTGATGGTGACGCCAGTCTACTACACATCATAGAGGGAGTCCTTTCACTGAACTAGGAGAAGAAAGCTGAATGGAATATTTGGTGACTTTGAACCTGCATATGGTATTTTCAGTAGCAGTAATGAACCTACCTTTGTATTTAACAACATGAAAGAGCTTATTGACCTTGAAGTAAAAAACATAGTGAATGATTTGCATGTATCTGATGAGCCCTCTCTGTCATATTTCAGATTCATATGCTTCCAGAAAGGAAGCTTCAAACTAATGGGAGCTACTGTTGGGTATCCCAATGAAATGAACTTGGAATTACAGAGGTAACAAAGGTAAGTATTGAAGTAGTACCACAAAACCTTCACTTGGTGCAAGGCATAGAGGAGGGCTGGCCAACATGCAACCCTCAAGGAAAGTATCTGCAGGCCTCGGTCACCTGAACAGTTTCAGTGATACGACTTAACAGACAATATGTTTACAGAACATGGTATGGCAACTTAATAAACAGCAATAAGACAAATGTCATGTTTGTACATAAGGGAATTCTAGTTAATTCAGTCCCCCCCTCCCTGTCAGTGAATGTATACACAAGTGCAGCCCTCTGGTGAGTCCTTACAAACTATGGCCTGCCAGTGGGTTGAAGGTGGCCAGCCCATGTGTAGAGAAAGCTATTGATGGATTGCAAAGGCAATACTCGCATCGTAATTCCAGAATTTGCTGTCTAGGATTGCTCACTATGTGGGCATATGAAAAATCTCAAACACAGCCAAAAGGGGTAAATCTGTTAAAAAACCCAACTGAATGGATGACTGGGGCTATTATAAAGAGGTCTTCACCCATAACAACAAATAAATTATTAAAGCCAAAAAAACTCATGGATTGTGTGTGTACCACCAATAGATCAAGGTTGTACAAAGGAGAGCCGCACACATAAAAATGGTCTCACATTAGTACTCGACCGGACAGGTCAAGAACTGGAGGAACTGTACTAGAGTCAACTATCCATATATGGTTGTAATTTATGAACCAGGGGACTGGAGGGAACAATTTTGCCTGGATGTGATAATATGTTTCAGTACTAAACACCAAATTTTCGCTACAGGTGTACCTTCCAAATGGTTTTTATAAATTTACTCATTACTCATATCATTTACACTCCAGTGTAGTACATCTTTTTCTGTTAATTTAATTGTTATGTCATTATGTGCATTCAAATTATATTCCTTTTAATTCAATAGGCATTTGATACAATGAATACAGTTAAGAGATGAAAGTTTTATTTATAACAAGACCAGGTAAGTCAGACTGTACTGAGTTTAAGATGTTTGTCAAATAAACTTGCCATCATTTTTATTGAAGGCAATGTGAAACTGGTGGTAGATATAGACTATAAAGGACACTGTACTTGCAGATCATCCTGTATACCAAAACCAATGTTTTTGCTTACACCAGTAAGACCTCTAACATTGCCTCATAGTGTGGCGAGGTGCATGCTGCTGTCAATGGAACAAAATGAGATAGTCCTAAGGGCTTTCTCTGATGTAGATGGGGCATCTGATATATCCTTATTTGCAGCAGTAGCTAAGGCCACTAAACGAATGGAGTTGAGCCTACTATTTGCACTATGCAGGGAAGCTGAAACATTAAACAAAGTGACAGGATAAACCCTCAGGGGTTCCAAAACAAGGGGGTGTCCACAGATAGGGGTTTATTATCTCTGCTGTGGAATGGGGTGATGGAATTGGAGCGCACTGATGTTGATGGTTATATCATGGGGTATCTGGACAGTGTGTATCAGTCCTACTAAATAGGAAAGTCCCTCAGACTGTGTTTAATTTACAGCATACAACTCTGATAAACTAACTGTCAAGCCAAATAAAAAGGTAGTTGTCTGTTTTCCAGTGAACATGAATATAAATGGCCTTAAAGAATCAATTTTTGGTATAATACTATTGTCAAAATTAGCCTAATTTTGGACAAGGTACTAACATTGAACAAACAGCTGGACAAAATCACAAACAGGACCTGTGGGACATTCTGAAACTCTATGGGCAAATGTAGTATTGGATATTCACCATGGTGGTAAGACCCGTAACTACCTACACCACTGCAGTATGGAATCCCAGGGCCACAAATAAAACTATCAGGGACAAACTAAGCGAACCACAAAGCCTGTCCTTTGTGGATATCACTAGAGATGTAAAGTTGACTCTTGCAGGAGCATTTGAGGTTTTTGAAGTACATGACAGGTCTGTAGTGTCATGTATAACACCATAACAATATCAGCCAATTCTTCCATTACTCTTATAAATATGGACTGTAAACTCTTGCTACTATGAGTTTGTTGTCCATGTTTGCAATCAATGTCAGTAGACTTACATTAATAACTCTAAAACCAACGTTAGTTCAATAGAAATTCAGTGATTCTATGTGTCATTTCTTTCATGAAGTTTTCATAAAGGTTAAATTAAAAATTCCCAATCCATTACTGTACTGAAAATAATTTTACACAAAATTCTTTGTGCATATGCAAGCTGTTCAGTTACTACCTAATTTATCCGCAGATGGTATAAATGCCAAAAAAAGGCATTAAAATGTAGAATTCTGTGTGAGATCTGCACTCTTTTGGGACTTTATGCAGTGCAGAATGAAATGTGAAGTTTTGTTTTTGAGTCAAATTCCCATAACTCCGCATCATTTAATATGAATCAAATAGAACTGGATAGAAGAGTGGTCAAACACCAAGAGCCACATGACCAAGTTTGTTGGCCACACATAATAGTCTTATCTTGTCAGGCAATGTAACACTGCAAAGTTACAGAGCATTGCATGATTTGAGGCTTCTCCTATTGTGTAAATGAGATTTGTGCCATTTGAGGATTTCACACAGCATAGAATGATAGTTTTTTTACTGATGTTGCAGGAAGAGTTTCAGAAATGTCAATAAGAAACTACCATTTCCAAAAATATCAGTCTGAAACTATCATTCCATGCTGCATAAAATCCCTAAAGAGTGCATATCTCATTTACACAGTGGCAGAAACCTCAAATCATGCAATTCACTGTAACCTTACAGTGTTACATGGCCTGACAAGATAAAACTGTTATGTGTGCCCCACAAACTTGAATTTCTGGCCATGTGGTCCTTGGCATTTGACCACTTTTCTATCCAGTTTTATTTAATTAATTTTAAAGGATTCAGAGTTACAGAAAATTGACTCTAAAACAAAAACAAAAGTTCACATATCATGTTGTCTCTTATGAACAGTTTAATTTTGCATAATCTTTGTTATGTATCCTAAAAATTTAGTGAGCTCACACATTCCTGTTTACACCTTGCGAGAAGCAAGGTGTAAAGAGGAATTTCGGACTTGCTTAACACTTTTGAATCCCGTGGTTTTGTCTGGTGACCACAGTTTTAAAGGCTTATGCAAACTGTCCCTGTGGCACTGAAGCTGGTTTGGTGCTACCATATGAGTGGTACTGAATCCTCAGTTCATTAGAAAGGCGGGCTGATTCACATGTGAGAACACTGTGTCACCATCACATGGTTGTTTTTTTTTTGCAGCTCAGCAGTTTCTGATTTTATACTGGTGTTGGTCAGAAAAATTAGGTGAGAGGTTTGCACTAATATCACTGCTAATAATGTTATGAGGGGGTTTAAAAATTATTACAACTATTTTGAAAGTAAAATGCCTTAGAATAATTATAATTATAGTGGTTTCAGAATATAACCGCTGGGGATATTGTGTATTTTCAGTCTCTGATTCATATAGATTATAATGGCAGCAGAAAGGGTTTTGGATCCCTCGTTGATAATGCGGATATTTGACAACAATGCCAGCGATCCTGATACAGCTCCATCTGATGACAGCAGTGATCACAGGAAGGCTCCAGGAACACGTGCATTATCTGTGCCAGAGCATGTACCAGACATCAGTACAGTTAAATGCCAGCAGTCCTGCACAGTGAATGTCTTCTGACAGGAAAGTCACTAGCAAACAGACATACTACCAACAACATTTGATCTGGAAGGAGGATATTGTACCACAGCAAGTAAAATATTTTAGTGAAGAATTTGGTGACAATATAAGAGACACCTGTGAAACTCTTGTTGACTTGTTTCACTGTTTGTTTGCTAAAGACATCATACATCCCCTAATGTCCCTAGATTCACTGAAAATGGTATATTATTCCTACTTTCATTCCATAATGACTTATGGACTAATATTCTGGGGGAATTCGCATCATAGTAACATTATTTTCAGACTACAAAAAGAAATTATTAGAATCATTGTAGGAATAAGAGGTAGAGATTCATGTAGAGAACATTTTAAAAACTTAAAAATATTACCATTACAATCTCAATATATATATTCACTTCTGCTTTTTGTGATCGATAATGGGGATTATTTTAAGGTGAACTCTGAGATACACAACGTCAATACCAGGAATAAATCGAATCTACATCTGCCAATATCTAATCTGTCAGTATATCAGAAAGGAACACATTACACTGGGATTAGGGTGTTCAACAGTCTGCCTTCTCAAATAAATGAACTGTACCATAATAGAAGTCATTTTAAACGTGCCTTGAAAAAATTCTTGTATTTTCATTTGTTTTATACCTTGAATGAATATTTTAGTTGTAATAACATTTAAAGAATAAAGCAAGAAATAAATGCCTGAATAGAAATTTATAAAATCACAAAGACTGAGATGGGTAGCCCATGTAATGAGAATGGAGAACACAAGAACTACTAGAAAAATAACGGAATGGAAGCCATATAAAACAAGACCAGTAAGGAGACCCAGGTTAAGGTGGATGGACCAGGTGGAAGAAGATCTAAGGAGGATGAAAATTATTGGCTGGAGGGTGAAGATTGAGGATAGACAAGTGTGGAATAGAATTGTCAAACAGACCAAGACCCACCCAGGGTTGTAGAGTCAATAGAAGAAGAAGAATAACATTTAAAACCTTTACTATTAATTAGCTATTTTGTGTGTTCTAAAGTTTCATCTTGAGAATTTTTTACTTATTAATTAATTGTAAATAGTAACATAATTTTGTACAACTGAAATGTATGTTTAAATTAGTATATATTGTTAACCTTTTGACTACCGCTGATTCTAGTGTGGCTGCATTGTATTTTATCCTATTTTAGACTGCTTGTATCTATTGTAATGTATTGCAGTACAGCATTAATTGTAATTGACATGTTCTATATCCTGTGGGTTACAACCCCTTTCTGGATCAGATGAACAAAAATAAATATGAATATGAATATATCAAACTAATGTATATGCCATACAGAAACAAGGAGGTGGCTTACATTCTCAACCACCAAACTGCAAAGAAATGCAGTAATTCTTGCTGTCAATATCCTTGTGGGAATTAAGAAGCTGCCAAGCTATAAGGACTATTGGTGGTCATCAGACAAGGTGATTAAGAGATTCTCTCATAGCATCCATAATATGCAGGAATCATATTGAATGGTTCTTAAGCCATTTTCACATAAATGACAATTGCAAACTGTCATCAAAGAATGACCACAATTGCAACAAACTATACAAGATTCATCCCTTGATAGAAATTTTGTCTAAAACATGCAAGCAAACCACAAACTAATCAAAGTCCAGTCAATTGATGAATCACTAATTCAATGCAATGTACACTCCACTCTTTGTCAATACATGCCTCAGAAACCAATACAGTTGGGGTACAAAGTGTGGATACATGCAAATGACAATGGTTTTGTGTCTGAATGCTGAATGCCAGATATACACTGGTAAAATTGGTCAGACAGCGGAGAAGAATTTGGGAGCTAGAGTAATGTATGATCTACCAAAAGATCTTGAAGAAAAACAGCATTGTGTGTATTTTGACAGTTACTTTACATACGTGGCATTCGTGAAGGCTCTGAAAGACAAAAAAGGAATTCATGTCTCTGGCACAGAGGAAAGGGAAAGAGTAGGAATGCCAAAAAATTTTGTGTGTGTAAATCATATGAGAAGAGGCAACTCTGATGATAGGAGCACCAAGAGTGCCATCGCTGCAACATTATGGAAGTACAGATTACAGATTTTTATAAAAAATACACAGGAGGTCATTAAAAAAAATGAACCCGATGGAAATTTTTTTAGAGCTTACAAAAGCCTATGATGTAATAAATCATAAAGTATTATTGTCTAAACTAAACTCCTATGGTATTAGAGGTGTGGCAAACTTATGGTTTGAATCCTACCTTTCACACCAGAAACAATGTATGGAAATAAATAGCATGAGAAAAGGAATATATGTCTTGACTACAAGGGAAATTGACCATGGTGTGACACAGGGTTCGATTCTTGGTGCAGTACTATTTTCATTATACATAAATGACATACCCCTAAATATTATGAGATACAAAATAGTGTTATTTGCAGATGACACAAACATATTAGTATCAGATGAAAATATATTCAACCTCCAGTATAAACTAAACAATATTATGACTGAATTGCAAACATGGTTTACACTAAATAGTCTTGTAGTTAATGTTGAAAAGACGTCAGCAATGTCTTTCCATACCATGAAGAATAAAAGCCAGTGTTACCACATGTTATATTTGAAGGTAGAGATATTCCATACAACACTGAAACAAAATTTTTGGGCATATACGTTAATGACAATATGAAATGGAATAATCACATTAAATACTTAAGTTCAAAACTAAATATACGAGAGTGAAGTAAAATTCCTAGGATTGTGCATTACAGAAAATTTAAACTGGCGACCGCACATTTGCTACTTATGCAATAATCTGAGCAAAAGTTTTTTT